>Ga0187883_10000166_pt1 | contig 45533 bp, 43 predicted proteins | sample June2016WEW_20_1_2_FD_132966 | JGI IMG/M metagenome (GOLD analysis project Ga0187883, IMG submission 132966) | Peatland microbial communities from SPRUCE experiment site at the Marcell Experimental Forest, Minnesota, USA - June2016WEW_20_10 | ecosystem: Environmental > Terrestrial > Soil >...
GCACGGTGACGGCGACGATGAGGAGCGACTGGTGCACCTTGAGGGCGGACTTCGATCGGAGCAGGCCGGCGAAGGCGGCGACGGCGGAGGGCGACCATTCGGACGGCTGGTACCACTGCGAGGCCGGCAGGGCGACATAGTGGGTGACGTAACTCGGGAGCGAGACGATGAAGCGTGTGTAGTCGAGGTCCGACCGTTGCAGATCCGAGGCAGCCGACAGCAGGGAGGCCGTCGCCTGCTGCAGGCTTCCTGTCCTTGCGATGGCCTGGGCAATGCCGCCGGTGACGGCCCGGGCTGCTCGCGTCCGAGCGGCCAACGCATCAGCCAGGTAACCGCCCGCCCGGGCGCTCGGGGGTGCGATGTCGAGCTGCGCCAGCTGTTGCTGGACGTCCATCGACCCGGATAGGAGGCGACCGAGGGCCGACTCGATGCCGGCACGACCGAGACTCACCGGCCTGGTGCGCACGTCGGTGAGCCACGGGAGCAGCTCGGTTGATTCGTCGATGATTGGCACCACGGCGGCGGCATAGGTCCGGTCCGACATCACCGAGGACGGGCCGGAGGAGTTCACGACGTCCGCCGTCACCTCGCCGATGACGATGACGATGACGACGGCGACGGCTGCCAAAGTGGCGATGCGGCCTTTGGAGCGGCGCGCCACCTGGAGCCCGCGGCGGCGGCGGAGAGCCCCGAACATGACCAGGTGAAGCTAGTGCCTGACGGCGCCCGGTTGCCGTCCGCGGGAGCCGGCCACGAGAGCAGCCGGCGCCGAGCCTCGGTTCAGCTGCCGACGGCCCCGCCGGCGATGCTCACATCGCTGTGGGTCGTTCGCCAGTTGACGGTCGGGCGGATCGCCTCGAAATTCACACGGTCCTTGTGATCTCTGGCGGTCTCGACGAGGTGCAGCACCGTCTCGTCGCTGAGCAGATGCGGTTTCAGACCGAGCGAGGGGAGCTTCGTGGTCACGGCGTTGTAGTAGTGATCCTCGCTCTCGACACGGGGGTTCGGGATGGAGTCGATCTTGACGTCGAAGGGCGCCACCCGCGCCACCCTGTCCGCCAGATCCTTTACGGAGAACGATTCCGTGAACTGGTTGAAGACCCGGAACTCGCCCGTCTCTGCCGGGTTCACACACGCCAGCTCGACGCAGGCGAGCGTGTCGCGGATATCGAGCATCGCCCGTGTCTGGCCGCCTTTGCCATAGACGGTGAGCGGGTACCCGACGGCAGCTTGCACGGCGAAGCGGTTCAGGACTGTCCCGAAGACACCGTCGTAGTCGTACCGCGTGCGAAGGTCGGCATGCAGAGCCGTCTCGGGTGTCTCCTGGCCGTAGACGATGCCCTGGTTGAGGTCCGTGGAACGGAGGCCCCAGATACGGCAGGCGAACTGGATGTTGTGGCTGTCGTGCACCTTGGACAGGTGGTAGAAGGAGTTCGGCTGCTTCGGGAAGGGCAGGATGTCGGTCCGCCCCTTGTGGGTGATCTCGATGAAGCCCTCTTCGATGTCGATGTTCGGGGCGCCATACTCACCCATCGTCCCGAGCTTGACCAGGTGGATCGAGGGGTCGATGTCCTTGATGGCATACACGAGGTTGAGCGTGCCGACGACATTGTTGACCTGGGTGTAGACGGCGTGTTTGCGGTCGATCATCGAGTACGGGGCTGACCGCTGCTCGGCGAAGTGGACGACGGCGTCGGGACCGAAATCCCGCAAGCTCGCCTCGAGGAATTCGCTGTCGGTCAGATCGCCGATGAAAGGCTGGATCGTGTGACCCGACACCTCCTTCCAGGTGGCCACGCGACGCTGCATTTGGCAGATCGGGACCAGGCTGTCCACGCCCATCTCGTAGTCGTAATTTCGGCGCGCGAAGCTGTCGATGACGCCAACGTCATGTCCGCGGGCAGATAGGTGAAGGGCGGTCGGCCAGCCGAGGTAGCCGTCGCCTCCGAGCACGAGAATCCTCATGGGGAAGCTGTTCTCCTTGTGTTTGATCGACTTTGATCGACGCTACGGCGGTGCTGGGAAGCTTCGCGACCACGCGTGCGGTTCGACCTGCGGGCGCGCAACAGCGTAGCGGTTCGAACGGTTGAAGTGAGTGTACCGGCGCTCGGTCCCTTACGCCTCGCGCCAGGCGCCAGTGCCACCGCACGCAGTGTCGCCCGATGCGCGACACTGCCATTACCGGCCGGTGTGGCGCAGTTGGAAGCGCAGGCGACTTGTAATCGTCAGGTCGTGGGTTCGAGTCCCACCACCGGCTCTTTTTCTTGTGATGTCGTGCGCCATCGGCGACCCGAGATGCCCGCCGGTCGGTAGCTGTCTCAGCGGTAATTGCGAGGGATTCGGAACACGCCCCGGCGGGTGGGCTCGGCGCCGTTCCCTTCGGCCGCCGCACCGTTGCCCTCCGGCCCCTCGAGACCGTCAGCTGCCGCCCGGGCGCCGAGGCCGGAGCGGTCGACCGCCTCGTAGGAGGGGGATGCCACGAGTGCGGGCAGGATCACGCTCGTGTCGAGCGCCACGGGCTCGAGCTCGGGCGGCGTGTCCCCAGGGCGGCGTTCGGACGGCACGGTCGAGTAGCCGCCCTCCGCCGAGCGGATGACGATGTTGTGGAGCTTGGTCTTGCCGCCGCCGGCCGTGGCCTGCAGCTCCCGGCAGATCTTGAGCGCCACCGGGTAGGTGACGATCGGCACGGCGAAGACGAGTATCTGGAACGACGTCAACACGGAGTTGAGCGACACGTGCAGGTAGTTGGCGAGGACGTCGGTGGCGCTCGCACCGAACAAGGTGAAGTAGAAGCTGAGGACGGCCGCTCCGAGGGCGGTTCGTTTCGGGCGGTCCCGCGGCCGGTCGAGCAGCTGGTGGTCCGCGCGGTCTCCCGTGATGCGCTGCTCGATGAACGGCCACATCATGAGGACCGTGAAGGTGATACCAGGCAGGACGATGGCCGGCCAGAAGGCGTTCGGGATGATCACGTGGCCGGCGATCACCGTCTGCCAGTGGGGCATGATGCGCAGGCCGCCGTCCAACCATCCCATGTACCAGTCGGGCTGGACGGCGTAGGTGACGACGTAGGGCCGGTACGGCCCGTACAACCAGATCGGGTTGATCTGCACGAGGGCGCCGAGGATGGCGGTGACGGCGGCCACGAGGAAGAGGAAGCCGTTCGTCTTGGCGATGAACGTCGGCCACATCGGCGCTCCGATGACGTTGTGCTCGGTGGCTCCGTGACCCTTGAACTGGGTGTGTTTCTGGCGGACGAGCAAAGTGAGATGCGCACCGAGGAGCCCGGCGATGATGGCCGGCAGGATCAGTACGTGGAGGACGTAGAAGCGCGGGATGAGGGAGTTGCCCGGGAACGACCCGCCGAAGAGGAAGTTGGCGAGGTAGGTGCCCACGAGCGGGATCGTCTCGAGGATCGAGTAGGAGATACGGATGCCGGTACCGGAGACGAGGTCGTCGGGCAGCGAGTAGCCGAGGAAGCCGTTGAAGATCGCCAGGATCAGCATGTTCATGCCGATGATCCAGTTCAGCTCCCGCGGCCGGCGGAAGCCGCCGGTGAAGAACACCCGGCACATGTGTACGACGATGGCTCCGACGAAGATGTTCGCCGACCAGTGGTGCATCTGGCGCATGAGGAGACCGCAACGAACGCTGAAGCTCAAGTTGACGGTGGAGAGGAAGGCCTCCGACATGTGCACGCCGTCGAGCGGCAGATAGGGACCGGTGTAGACGGCGTCGCTGGAGGAGGGCACGAAGTACAGCGTGAGGAAGACGCCCGTCGCCAGCAGGATCACGAAGGAGTAGAGGGCGATCTCGCCGATCATGAACGACCAGTGGTCGGGGAAGATCTTGTTGACCATCTTCCGGCCACCGCCGGAGATGTTGACGCGGTCGTCTATCCAGTCGTAGAGGCCGTTAATCACGGCGCCACCAGAAGCTCGGCCCGACGGGCTGGTCGTAGGGTGCCTGCGCCCGCAGGTACCCGTCCGCATCGACGTAGAGGGGCAGCTGAGGGAGCGGACGGGGGGCGGGGCCGAAGACCGGTATGGCGGGCTTGTTCGGTCCGACGTCGAAGAGCGACTGGTGGCAGGGGCAGAGCATCTGGTGCGTGACCTCTTGGTAGAGGCCGACAGGGCACCCGGCGTGCGTGCACACCTTCGAGAAGGCCATATAGCCGAGCGGTCCCCAGGTCTCCCTGCCGGGGGCGGTGACGATGTTCACCTCGCCCTTCGGGGGGAGCTGGCGGACGAGCATCGTCTGGGAGAGGGCGCCGCCGGCGTCGCCCTCGGGGAAGACCGTCAGCATGCCGCCGTACTCGACGTCGTCCAAGTGCACCTTCGTCCCGTCGATCTTCACGAGGGGGGAGTCCTTGTGCCAGGTGGAGGCGACGGAGAAGCCCTTCGGCAGTGGCCCGAGGGAGCGGATGAGGGGGAACATCACCACGACGCCGAAGACGGCACCGGCGGCTCCGAGGATCTTGGTGAGGAAGACGCGGCGTTCGACGACGACCTTCCCGCGGCTCGAGAAGTCGGTGATGATGCGGTCTTTCTCGGCCTGCGAGGGAACCATCGAGTGGCGGGACTCCGAGAACGGCCCGCGGGGCATGAGGTACTTGCCCCACGCCACCATGCCGACCCCGAGCCCGAGAAACCCAAGCCCGAGCGTCCCGCCCAACCAGGCGTTGGAGGCGTTCACCCAGTAGGCCGCCCCGAAGCCGGCGAAGCCGGCGAGGCCGAGCAGGAACGTAGCCGCCACCGTCCATTCGATCTCACGCGGGTTGGCGGCCGCCACCTTGTACTGGTCGGCGTCGAGCCGGATGGTGACCGGCGTCGGCTCGCCGTGGCTGTCGCCCGTGCTGGCGCTCACGCCGATGTGATCCTTTCTCTCGTCTCAGGCTTGCTCGCCGGAATCGGCGGAGCTTCAGGCATCCGTCGTCCCGCCCACTTCCTCAGCCGCTTCGCCAGCCTCGTCGCCAGCGGCGGCAGGCTCGCCCTCGTCGTCGTCTCCGACATCGTGACCGCTGTCGGAGTGACCGTGCTCGTCCTCGTCGTCTCGGGCCGTACGGTCTCCCACCCAGTACGCCGCCAGCAGGCAGACACCGACGCCCACGAACAAGCCGACGAATCCTTCCGCCACGGGGCCGACTCCGCCCAGACCGATGCCACCGATGTTCCTCGGGCTCTTGATGTACTTCGTGACGTAAAGGGCGACGTCCAGGGCCTGCTGATCGGAGATGTCACCCGGCCCGAACCGAGGCATGTTCTGCGGGCCGGTGCGGATCGCCTCGAGCACCATGGTGGCCGACTTGGCGAGGTGGAGGGAGGGCGCGCTGACACCGCTCGCGAGGGCGTCGCCCGAACCGGTGATGGTGTGGCAGGGTGCGCAGTTGAGGGCGAAGACGGCGAAACCCTCCGCCGCATTGGCGTTCTTCAGTGAGACATTCGTCGGGACGGGCACTCCACCGGGCTTGAGGGAGACGACGTAAGCGACGATGTCGTCGATCTGGGTAGGAGTGAGGTAGACCGGCTTCGCCTCCGGCTGGGTCTCCGGCGTGCGCAGCGGCATCCACCCCGCCGTGAGCCAGAGGTCGACGGTGGCCCCGCCGACTCCGAGCAAGCTCGGCGCCAGCACGGAACCCTGCGCGGCTCCTCCGTGGCAGGTGGAGCACGTCTCGGTGAACAGGGTGCGCCCGGCAGCGATCATGCCGGCGTTGGTGAGGCTCGTGGCGGACGTCAGCTTCATGCCGGGGTTCTGCATGGCAGTCGACGAGGCGGCGACCTGCACGCGGCCGAGAACGAAGGTACCGAGGGCGGCAGCGATGACGACCACGGCGAAGGGCAGGAGGAAGCGGCGGAGGAGGCGCATGCTCAGCTCGCTCAGGAGAGTAGGAACAGAGCGCTGAACAACCCGATCCACATGATGTCGACGAAGTGCCAGTAGTAGCTGACCCCCTGGTAGACAGCGGTCTCGCCGGGGTCGTTCTTGCCGCCGGCGAGCCTTCCGAGCAAAGCGACCATGGCCACGAGACCCAGCAGCACGTGGAGACCGTGGAGTCCCGTCATGATGAAGAAGAGCGACTGGTAGGCGTTGGTCGAGGGCTTGAACCCCAGCGTCCTCCACTCATAGGCCTGGTTGCCGAGGAAGGCCCCCCCGAGGATGAAGCTCGTGAGGATCCAGGCCTTCGCCTTCTTGTAGTCGCCCCGCTCCTGCGCCCACACGCCGAATTGCATCGTCGGGCTGGAGGCGAGGAGAACGAACGAGAAGATGGCCGCCTGGATGGTGTCGAGCTTTGTTCCCGCCGGCGGCCAGAAGGGCGCCGCCGCCCGGATGGTGAAGAACGCCGCGAAGAGTCCGCTGAAGAACATGAATTCCGAGCCCAGCCAGATCATGATGCCGACAGCCAGCAGCTGAGGCCGCTCTGCGACCGGATGGCCGTGCGGGCGTGACCGCTCGACGGCTGCGGTGGCGTCTGCCATGGGACCATTTCTTAGTCGATCAACGGAGCGGCGGGCCAGACAGGCGAGCGGTGCTGGGCTCTCGGCTCAGTGGGGGACCGACACAGGCGCTCCGACGTGTCGGGATATGGTCGTGACGTGCCTCTCGGCGACGCCTTCCTGCGGGCCTGCAGACGGGAGCCGGTCGACCGCACCCCTGTCTGGTTCATGCGCCAGGCGGGGCGATCGCTCCCCGAGTACCGCGCCCTGCGGGGCGACGGCAGCATCCTCGACGCCATCGCCTCACCGGAGCTGTCGGCCGAGCTCACCCTGCAGCCGGTGCGTCGCTACGGCGTCGACGCCGCCATTCTCTTCTCCGACATCGTCGTGCCCCTCGTTGCCATCGGCGTCGACTTCGACATCGTGCCCGGCCGCGGACCGGTCCTCGAGACGCCCTTCCGGGGAGACCGTGACCTCCGTCGCCTTCGCCCGTTGGAGGCCGAGATCGACCTCGCCCACGTCCTCGAAACTGTGAAGATCCTCGTCGGTGAGCTGGACGTGCCACTCATCGGATTCGCCGGAGCACCCTTCACCCTCGCCAGCTACCTCATCGAAGGCGGGCCGTCGCGCACCTTCGGCCTCACCAAACGCCTCATGCACTCCGAGCCGTCGACGTGGCACCAGCTCGTCGGGCGCCTCGCCGTCATCTGCCTGGCGGCGCTGCGCGCCCAGGTCGCGGCGGGCGCCTCCGCCATCCAGCTCTTCGACAGCTGGGCCGGCGCCCTCTCCCCCGACGAGTACGCCGAGTTCGCCCTACCGTCGTCCCGCAGCATCCTCGAAGGGCTGGCCGATCTCTCCGTCCCACGCATCCATTTCGGGGTCGGGACCGGCGAGCTGCTCGGCCTCATGGCCGAGGCAGGCGCCGATGTCGTCGGGGTCGATTGGCGGGTCCCCCTCGGCGCCGCCGCCCGCCGCGTCGGCCCAGGCCTCGCCTTGCAGGGCAACCTCGATCCCGCCATCTGCCTCGCCCCGTTCGAGGTCGTGTCGCGAGCCGCCGGCAAAGTCCTCGAGGAGGCGGCCGGCCTACCCGGCCACGTCTTCAACCTCGGCCACGGAGTCCTGCCCGAGACCGATCCGGACATCCTCAAGGCCATCGTCGAGCTGGTGCACACCCGGACGGCGTCGCCGGCCGGGGGAGCGTCATGAAACAAGCTCGGCCCGTCGGCGTCCTCCTCATGGCCTACGGCACGCCCGCCCGGCCGGAGGACGTGGAGGCTTTCTACACCGACGTTCGTCGCGGACGACCGCCCAGCCCGGAGCAGCTCGCCGACCTGCAACGGCGCTACACCGCCGTCGGGGGCATCTCCCAGCTGGCGGCGCGCACGGCTGAACAGGTCGCCGGCGTGCAGGCGGCGCTCGATCACATCGCCCCGGGGGAGTTCGCATGCGGTTTCGGCGCCAAGCACGCCGAGCCCTCGATCGAGCACACGGTGGCGGCGATGGCGGCCGACGGCATCGAGCGGCTCGTAGCGCTCGTGCTGGCGCCCCACTATTCGAGCGGGAGCGTCGGCGAATACCTGGCGAGGGCGAGGAGTGCCGCCGACACGCACCACATGTCCCTCGGCGCCATCGCGGACTGGCACGATCATCCCGTGCTCATCGACCTTTTGGCCGAACGAGTCGCGGCGGCCTTCGGCACGCTCGGAGCGGAGCCGGCCGACCCGAGCGTCGAATTGCTCGTGACGGCGCACAGCCTGCCGATGCGGATCATCGAGAGCGGAGACGGCTACGACCGGCGACTGCTGGAAACGGCCGAGCTCATCGTCGCCTCCAGCGGAACGGCCCGGTGGCGGGTGTGCTGGCAGAGCGCAGGGCGCACGCCCGAGCCGTGGCTCGGGCCGGACGTGCTCGAAGTTCTCCGCAGCCTGCCGTCGAAGGGCATCAGCGGAGCCATCGTCTGCCCGGCGGGCTTCACGTCCGACCACCTCGAGGTGAGCTACGACCTCGATATCGAAGCGACCGCCGTTGCCAAGGGACTGGGCTTGCGTTTTGCCCGCACGGCCTCGCTCAATGCTGACGATCGCCTCTGCTCGGCGCTCGCCGGCCTCATCGTGCACGCCCTGCCGCGGGAGGGGTCGGCGTGAGCCGCTACGTGGTCATCGGCGGGGGCGTGAGCGGACTGGCGGCCGCCCGATTGCTCGCAGGCGGGTCAGCTGTCAGCGACAGCGCCCTCCCCGACGGCAAGGCCGAGACCCTCGAGCGCAGTCGCCTGTCCCGCCCAGTTGACGACGTCGTCCTCCTCGAGGCGTCTGATCGGCTCGGAGGCAAAGTGCTCACGAGCTCGTTCGCCGGCGGACCGGTCGAGATCGGGCCGGACCAGTTCCTGCGGCGCGATCCGAGTGCCGAACGGCTCTGCCGACTGCTCGGGCTGGGCGACGAGCTCGTTGCCCCAGGGGTCGGGTCGGCAGCCGTCTTCGCCGCCGGCATGCCTCGGCGGCTGCCTGCCGGCCTCGTGCTCGGCATCCCCACCGATCTCGACGCGCTCTCGGCGAGCGGGATCGTGAGCGAGGGCGCCGTCCTCTTCGCCCGCCAGGATTCAGACCGACCGGGCGCGGCGCTGGAGGGCGCCGACGTCGGTTTCAATTGGGGCGACCAAACCGCCGATCCCGCCCGCGAGCGGTCGGCGGGAGCCATACTGCGCCCCCGCCTGGGCGACGAGATCGTGGACCGCCTCGTCGACCCCCTCATCGGGGGGATCAACGCCGGCTGCATCGACAACCTCTCGCTCGGCACCGTGGCGCCCCAGATCGCCCATGCGCTCCTCGGTCACGCGGACGTGATCGCTCCCTTGGCGGCAACGCTGCCGGCGCAGGCAGCGGCTCCGTCGCCCTTCTTCGGCTTGGCGGGCGGGCTCGGCCGCGTCGTCACCGCCGTCGCCGAGGAGCTCCGTCGCAGCGGCTGCGACGTGCGCCTCGGCTGTTCGGCCACTCGCATCCGACCGGCCGCAGCGGGCTCCGGCTACATCGTCGAGACGGCCGGTGGCGACATCACGGCCGACGGCATCGTGTTGGCGCTACCGGCTCCCCAGGCCGCCTCGCTGATCGAGGACGTCGCCCCGGAGGCCGCCGAGCACCTCGGCGACGTCTCCTACGGAAGTGTGGCCGTCGTCACCTTCGCCTTCGACCGGCCCGTGCCGACGAGCCTGCACGGCTGGAGTGGCGTCCTCGTGCCCCGGGTGGAGGGCACCTTGACGACGGCTGTCACGCTCCTCAGCCAGAAGTGGCCCTGGATGGCCGCCGGTCACCGCGACGGCGCCCTCGTGCGGGTGTCGGCCGGACGACACCTCGATGCTCGTATCGATTCCCTCGATGATGCCGAGCTCCAGCACGCCCTCGCCGGGGAGCTGGCCGAGCTGACGGGGATCACCGGGCGATCGCCCGACATTCTCGTGCAGCGCTGGAACGGGGCCTTCCCGCAGTACGCCCCCGGCTTCTCGGCTCGCATGGCCGCGATCGGCCGGGAGCTCGGCGAGCGGCCCGGCCTCGCTCTGGCGGGAGCGAGCCTCGGAGGGATCGGTATCCCCGCCTGCATCACGAGCGGGGAGCGAGCCGCCGAGGTCGTGAGGGGCTACGTAGCCGCGTGCGCGTGACCGCCGCATGCGCGTGAGATCAGCCAGGGGGCGCCTCCACCTCGTGGCCGGCGTCGGCGGCGGCGCCCTCATCGGGCTCTCGCTGCCACCCATCGGATGGTGGCCCATGGCGGTCGCAGGCGTGGCCGCCGTCGCCTGGGCGCTCGCAGGTCGCAGCTCCCGCAGCCGGCTCGCAGTTGGCATGCTCGCCGGAATCGGTCAGTTCTCGATCTCGCTCGTCTGGGCCCTCCAGTTCAACACCGCCGGATACGCCGTCCTGGCCATCGTGGAGGCCTGCTTCGTGGCGGTCGCCTGCGTCCTCGTGCCGCCGGGGCGGGGGCGCCTGCCGGCTATCACGGGAGCCCTCGTGCTGGCCGAGTTCGCCCGCGAGAGCTGGCCCTTCGGCGGTCTGCCCCTCGGCGGTCTCGCCCTCGGGCAGCTGGACGGCCCATTCGGCCTGACCGCGCGGGTGGGAGGGCCGCTCCTCGTCGTCGGTGTCACGGTGCTGGCGGGTGCCTCCCTCGCTGCCCTCCTGCCGCCGGCCGCCACGACCGGAGGCGTGAGCGGGGCCGCCGACGCCGACGCGGGTCCGTTGCACCGCAGTCTCCGGGCGCTGCTGGGTATCGCCGTCGTCGTTGCCCTCACGGCGGTCGCGGCCGTCGCACCCAACGGAGGCGGTTCGGCGGCCCGCACGGGCTCCGCAGACGAGATCCGCGTCGCCATCGTGCAGGGGGGCGGCCGGCGAGGGCTCGACCAGCTGCAGGTGCCGGCCTCGGTCGTCTTCGCGGCCGCCGTGCAAGCCACCGAGAAGGTGCCGTCGGGAGTGCAGCTGATCCTCTGGCCCGAGGACGTCGTCGGGCTGAACGGTCCCTTCCTCGGCTCGAGCGCTGAAGCCACCCTGGCCGAGATCGCCCGTAGCCACCATGCCACCCTCGTCGCCGGGGTGACCTATCCCGTGGGAACGACCCTGTTCAGGAACGAGATCGTCGCCTTCTCGCCGGCCGGCGCCCTCGTCGCCACCTTCGAGAAGGTCCACCGCGTGCCATTTGGCGAGTACGTGCCGGACCGGGGCTTCTTCAAGCACCTCGCCAACTTGAAGGACATCCCCCGCGATGCCATCGCAGGCCACGGCTCGGGCATGATCTCGACGCCGGTCGGGCGGGCGGCCGTGCTCGTGTCCTACGAGGTCTTCTTCGCCAACCGGGGGCGGTCAGGCGTACGGGCCGGCGGGAGGATCATCTTCGTGCCGACGAACACCTCGTCGTACTCGAACGGGCAGGCACCCGCACAGGAGATCGCCGCTTCGCAGCTGCAGGCGCTCGAGGAGGGGCGCTATGTCCTCCAGGCCGCACCAACCGGCTACAGCGCCATCATCGACAGCGACGGTGACGTGCAGACACACACACCGCTCTCCTCCCGTGCCGTCATTGTGGCGACCGTCCCGCTGCTGAGCGGGACCACGTGGTACGAGCGCTACGGCGACGAGCCGATCCTCCTGGCGGCCCTGGCCCTCGTTGCCGGCGGATGGATGCTGTCGCTCAGTCGCCCAGCACGGCGACGCCGGCGTCCCCGAAAGTCGCCATCGAGTTGAGGATCCGGGCGGCCGCTCGCACGCACGGCACCGCCAGGCAGGCACCGGTTCCCTCCCCGAGGCGGAGGCCGAGCTCGAGCAGCGGTTCGAGGTGCAGGTGCTCGAGCGCCGCAGTCGCCCCCGGCTCGGTCGAGCGGTGGCCGGCGATCAGGTAGTCGAGGGTGGCCGGGGCGAGGCGGACCGCAACGAGCGCTCCCGCCAGGGCGATGACGCCGTCGATGATCACCGGTAGGCGGGCGGACGCTCCTGCGATCACGAAGCCCGCCAGGGCGGCGATCTCCAACCCGCCCACCTGAGCGAGCAGGTCCCGCCCGGGAGCCGAGGACAGCTGGGCGACCTCGAGCCCGAGGGCGCTCGACGCCCGGTCGAGGCCGCGGGAGATGGCGGAGATCTTGCGCCCGAGGGCCGCGTCGGAGATGCCCGTGCCCCGCCCAGTGACCGCGGCCACGGACCGGCCCGTGATGGCGGCGATGAGGGCGGCCGACGGCGTCGTGTTGCCGATGCCCATGTCACCGGTGACGAGGCAGTCGGCTCCCTCGGCGACAAGCTGGGCGGCCGTGGCCGCCCCCACCTCGAGGGCTGCATCTGCCTCCGCCGTGGACATGGCCGGCTCCACCGAGAGGTTCGCGGTCCCCCGCCGGACGTTGGCCGCCCGGAAGCTGGCGCCGGCCGCCTCGGCGGCGGCCGCCCCGAGGCCGGGGATGGGTGTGGCCACACCGACGTCGACCACGACCACGCGAGCTCCCACCTCGGCCGCGATGACGTTGATGGCGGCCCCGCCCGACAAGAAATTCGCCACCATCTGCGCAGTGACCTCCTGCGGCCACGGCGTGACACCTTCGCCGAGCACGCCGTGGTCGCCAGCGAAGACGGCCACGACCGGCCTGGCAGGGACCGGAGGGGGGCAGGTGGCCGCGATGGCCGACAGCCGCTCGCCGAGCGACTCGAGGCGACCGAGGGAGCCGGCGGGCTTCGTCAGGCAATGCTGGCGGTCGCGTGCAGCCAGCGCCGCCTCCGCGTCGGCGGGAACGAGACGCCCGAGGGCGTCACCGAGGGCGGTCAGTGGGTGGGGTCGACCTGGACGAGAGCCACCTCGGTCGCCAACGGTGCGCCGGCCGAGGTGGCGGTGTGCTCGTCGGCCGTTGTGTCGCCCGTGCCGGCTCCATGGGTGCCCTCGCCGAAGAGGAACTTGTTGAGGATGGAGTACCGGCCGATCCAGATCAGCCCGTAGGTGACGAAGTTGGCGAGGTGGACGATGATGACCTTGCCCTCGTGGGACTTCGTGATGAGATCGGCGTTGTGGGCGGCCACGCCGACCATCACCGTCGAAAGTATGAGGCCGATGAGGGCGATGATCCAGAACGGCATGACCTCTTTCCAGAGGTGCGACTTGCCTCGCTTGCCCCACGTCCAGCGGCGGTTCAGGTAGTACGCCGGCACCGTCGCCACGCAGGTGGCGATGACGTTGCTCCCCATCGCCGAGTCCACCTCGTGCGGATAGAGGGCGAAGAGGATGCCTTGGGAGACCACCGTCGTGATGAGCGACACCGTCGCGAACTTCAAGAAACGGTTGAAGTGAGGGCTCGCACGGAACGCGCGGTATCGACCGATGAGGGACGACATGCGTGCAGTCTATCGTCTGCATCGTGGCAAAGCCCCTCACCGATCTCGTCGTCTTGCTCGATCTCGAGGTCATCGAGGAGAACATCTTTCGTGGATCCCACCTCGACGAGACCCGCCAACGGGTCTTTGGAGGACAGGTCGCCGCCCAGTCCCTCGTGGCGGCGGGCAGGACGGTGGAACGCGGGCGGGTGCACTCCCTTCACAGCTACTTCCTCCGACCCGGCGACCCTCAGGTGCCGATCCTCTACGAGGTGGACCGCATCCGCGACGGCCGCTCTTTCACGACGAGGCGGGTCGTCGCCATCCAGCACGGCAAGGCCATCTTCAACCTGCAGTGCTCGTTCCACGTCGACGAGGAGAGCCTCGAGCACGAGGTGGCGATGCCCGAGGCGCCCGACCCGGAGACCCTTCCGACCGTGCGTGAGCGGTTGCAGGACATGGAGGAGATCTGGGACAGCTTCTTCGAGCGGCCGCGACCGATCGATCAGCGATTCGTCGGGGATCTGCCCTGGATCCGCTCCGACGGGCCAGCGCCCGACGCCCACCAGCAGCTGTGGTTCCGGGCAGACGGCCAGCTCCCGGACGACCCGCTCCTGCATGCCGCCGTCGTCACCTACGCCTCCGACATGACGCTGTACGACTCCATCCTCCACCGCCACCGCCTCCGCTGGGAGGACGGCCACTTCATGGGCGCCAGCCTCGACCACTGCATGTGGTTCCACCGGCCGTTTCGAGCAGACGAGTGGCTGCTGTTCGACCAGGAGTCCCCGACGGCCTCGGGCGCTCGCGGCCTCGCCCGCGGGCTCCTGTTCTCCCGCGCCGGCGACCTCGTCGTGAGCGTCGTGCAGGAGGGCCTCGTGCGGATCGGCAAGCCCAAGACGTGACCCTGGGGGCGATCTCCCACCACCCGGCCGCCTTCGCGGCCACCTTCGCCGTCTTCGTGGTGCTGTCGCTCGTCTTGATCGGCTTCGTCGTGCGCTTCGCCGTCAAGCTCGACCGGGCACGCAAGGCGACCGCAGCTGCTGCCGCCAAGGAGCGGCGCCGGCGGCGCCCCAAGCCCTCGCCCTAGCCCGGCTCCGCTCAGACGGTGCCGCCCCGGCGGCTCTCGCGGACCACGCCGAGGAGGGCGGCGACGGCGAGCACCAAGCCGATGGAGGCCGTCCAGATGCCAAACACGAGGGCGAGCCCTACCGACGCCGCCCCCACGCCGAGGACGAAAGGCCAGATGCTCGACGACGGGAAGGCCGCCACGACGCCCGCCCCGTCGGCCCTTGTGGCCGACGGGTCATCCTCCGGCCGGGGCTTCATCCGGCGGGACCACCAGAGGTAGTACCCACCCGGGAAGCACCCGAGCAGCGTCGCCCCGAGCAACATCAACGTGCCACTCGTCTCGTAGCTGAGGAACCAGTAGGCGGCGCACACCAAGGCGAAGAACACCCCGATGAAAAGCAGGACGTACGCTTCGACCTTCACGCTGAGCTCCCTTCGGACGGCTCCTCGCCGTCCTCACCGTCGGGCGCCATCGCGAGCGAGGACCCGACGCTGGCCGGTTCCCTGGCGGGCGCCGGCGCTCCCTTGCCGTGGCCGTGCGTGATCGTGTGCTCCGGGTGGTTGTAGTCCCACACCGGCCGCTCGGAGTGGATCGGGGGAATCCAGTAGAAGTTGTGGTGGGGCGGGGGCGACGATGTCCCCCATTCGAGCGTGTGGGCATCCCACGGGTTGTCGCCGGAAGCGATGGGCTTGCGCCAGGAGACCCAGAAGTTCACGAGCGTGAGCGCCACCGAGATGAACAGCAGGTAGGCACCGCCGGTCGAGACGCGGTTGAGGAACGTCCAACCTGTCCCGGCGCCGTACTCGGCGACGCGGCGCGGCATGCCGTGCAACCCGAGGATGTACTGGGGTACGAAGGTGATCCAGAAGCCCACGAACATGAACCAGAAGCTCGCCTTGCCGAGCACTTCCCGCGTCATACGGCCGGTGAATTTCGGGTACCAGTAGTAGAGGCCGGCGAAACCACCGAAGACGGCACTGCCGAAGAGCACCTCGTGGAAGTGGGCGACGACGAAGTAGGTGTCGTGGACGGCGAAGTCGAGCGGCGGGGACGCCAGCAGGATGCCCGTGACACCGCCGAAGAGGAACACGATCAGGAAGCCGACGGCGTACAACATCGGCGTCTCGAAGGTGAGCGACCCCCGCCACATCGTCCCGATCCAGTTGAAGAATTTCACGCCCGTCGGCACGGCGATGAGGTAGGTCATCAAGCTGAAGAAGGGCAGCAGGGCCGTGCCGGTCGTGAACATGTGGTGCGCCCACACGCTCGTGGACAGCGCAGCGATGGAGATCGTGGCGAAGACCATGCCCTTGTAGCCGAAGACGGGCTTGCGTGAGAACGTCGCCAGCACGTCGGTCACCATGCCGAAGTAGGGCAAGGCGAGGATGTAGACCTCCGGATGGCCGAAGAACCAGAAGAGGTTCTGCCACAGCACGGGGACACCCCCACCGGAGACGGTGAAGATGTGGGTCCCGAGATGTCGGTCGCACCAGAGCATGATCATGGCGGAGGCGAGCACGGGGAAGGCGATGAGGATGAGGATGGCCGTGACGAGCATGTTCCAGGAGAAGATCGGCAGCCGGAACATCGTCAGCCCGGGAGCGCGCAAGTAGAACACCGTGGCGGCGATGTTCACCCCGGTGAAGATGGCCGAGAAACCCGTCAGCAGAATCGCCACGATCCACATGTCCGGGCCCGCCCCGGGGGTGTTGGTGGCGTTGGAGAGGGGCGCGTAGGAGACCCAGCCGAAGTCGGCGGCCCCGCCGACGGTGAGGAAACCGCTCACCATGATCGTGCCGCCGCCGAGGTAGAGCCAGTAACTGAGGGCGTTGAGACGTGGGAAGGCCATGTCGGGGGCGCCGCACTGCAGCGGGACGATGAAGTTGGCGAGGCCACCGAAGGCGAACGGGCCGGCGAAGAGGTAGAGCATCAAGCTGCCGTGCATCGTGAACAGCTCGTTGTAGAGGTGCTGGCTGACGATCGTGTTGTCGGGTGAGGTGAGCTGGGTGCGCATGACCATCGCCATGCAGCCCGCCATGCAGAAGAAGACGAGCGACGTGATCGTGTAGCTCTTGCCGATCACCTTGTGATCGGTCGAGGTGAGCCACTTGAGGATGCCCGTCGGCCCGTGCTCCTCTTCGTGCGCAGGGGCGAGAGCGATCGATGGATCGGCGGCGATCGTCATGACTGTCTCGCCCCGCTCCCGGTCACTCGACTCTGCAGGGTGGCTTGCGTCTTCAGCTTCTGCTCCTGTTGAGAGAACCAGACCTGGAACTGGCTGGGAGTCACGATCTTCACGCTGAACAGCATCTCGGAGTGGTAGAGGCCACAGTACTGGGTGCACTGTCCGGGGAAAATGCCGGTCGTCGTCGGAGAGAACTCGAAGGAGTTCACGACGCCCGGCTGGGCGTAACGGCTGAAGTTGAAGGCATGCACGTAGAAGCCATGGATGACGTCGTGGGAGCGCAGGAAGACGCGCACCGTCTCGTCAGCCGGCAGCACGAGCTGCGGGTAGATGGCCGATGTGTACGGCTGGGCGAGGGCAGAGGGGGCGGCGTTCGGTGCCGTCTCGATCGTGACGCAGTCCCGCGCGGGCGCCGTCGGGCAGTTGATGTGGGAGTTCGGACCCGGCTTCGAGTACTGGAAGATCCAGCCCCACTGGTAGGCCGTCACGTCGAGGATCACCTGCGGCGGCTTGAGGACGTTGTCGATGTTGTTCTCGACGACGAAAGTGAAGCCGAAGATGACGAGCACCATGAGCAGCGGGACGATCGTGTAGGTGACTTCGAGGCCGATGTGCTCGAAGAACTGCTTGGGGATGCGGTCGTCCTTCCTCCGGTAGGCGAAGACCGCCCAGAAGATGAGCGCCCACACGAACACGGCCACGGCGATGCCGGCGACCATCATCCAGAACCAAAGGCGGAATTCGAGATGCGACTGGTTCGTGACGCCCCTCGTCTGGCCGAAGCGGACGTCGCAGCCGGTGAGCACGAGGGCGAGGGCCGTGACGGCGGCCGCCGGCACGATGCGCCCCTTGCGGCGAGCAGGCGTGGCCGGCGGGCGACGGAGTCGGCGGGGCATCGCTGCGACATTAGTCACGGGCGTCTCGACGGAGCCAGATAGGGCGCTCAGCTGGGCGGCAGTCCCCTCAGGGGAGGTGGCGGCGGGATTCGGCCGCCGCCCAGCCGAAGATGCCCTTCGCCATCGTCGAGGTCTCGATGGCGGCGCGGGCGGCAAAGACCTCCGCCCGCACGCGGTGGATGCCAGCGTCGGTCGGTGCGGCCAGGGCGGCGAGCTCAGCCAGGTGGCCGGCCAGTCGCAGATCGCTGCCGGAGCCGGAGGCGAGGAGGGCCTCGGCTCGCTCCGCCAGGCGGGCCGCCCCCCCGGCGAGCCCGGCCAGCTCGGTGGCCAGTTCGTGCGCACGAGCAGGCTTGAGCGAAGCGGGATCCCCGTCGTACCAGCCTCCGTACTGGCGCCAAAGGTTGCGGACGATGAACTCCGGATCGTCGTACACCGGACGCAGGTAGGGGCGCGCCAGCAGGTTGGCGGGCATCTCGACGGCGTGGATGACGTCGTTCAAGGGGGCGCCGGCATTCATGAGGGCGAGAGTCTGGGCGACGATCGACTCGAGCAGCTCGGCCGTGGTGGTGAGCGCCTCGAGGACGCGGTCGTGTCCGACGACAGGAACGCCGTGGCCGGGCAGCAGGATGGCAGCTCCGAGCTCGCTCATGGCGCGCAGCGCTGCCGCCCATTCGAGCGGATAGCGCTGCACTTTCTGCGGGTTGCCGGCGTTCGGGGTCGCCCAGATGAACAGGTCCCCCGTGCAGAGGATCTGGCGGTCGGGCACCCAGGTCCACGTGTGGTCATCGGTCTCACCGCGGGCGTGGTGCAGCTCGAAACGCCGCCCGCCCACCTCCAGCTCCAAGTGGTCCCGGTAGGTACGGTCGGGGTAGCGGTATTCGGTCGGCCACGTCAGCTCCGGGATCCCGAACTGGCGCTGGTTGATGACGGCGTTGTAGCCCCCCGTGAGGACGTAGCGGTCGAAGCGGGCCGGCATCGCCTCGTGCGCCACCACCGTGGGCCCTGGCCAGCGCTGCGAGCTCGCCTCCTCCTCGAAGACGCCGACCCCGAAGACGTGGTCGATGTGGCCGTGCGAGAAGATGGCCGTGTTCAATCGACCGGTCGGGCCCGACGGCTCCCAACTCCGGATCGCCTCATGGATCTGCTGGGCGGCCAACGTGTGGGCGGTGTCCACGAGCACGAGGCCGTCGGGGGTCTTGAACGCCGACACCCTGGCGAAGGAGGCCACATAGGCGACGCCATCAGCGACCTCGGTCAGGGTTCCGTTCGAGCCGAGCGGGTGGTGGTCGGCGACGTCTGCCTCGCCCCGCCAGAGGGCATCTGCCAGCTCGAGGATGTCGCCCATCGGGCTGACGTTACCGGTGCGGCGTCACCGCCCGGGGGGTGCGACCCCGAGACGACCACCTGCTCATTGCGTCAGTTGGTGCTCGCATCTTTCGGCAGGGCCTCAGGGGTAGCGGCCGGCGGCGCTGGCGCGCTCGATGACCCGGCGGCGGGGAGTGCCCCGTCCTTGTCACCCTCTTCGAGGCCCTTCTTGAACTCGTGGGAGGCACTTCCGAGGCCGCGTGCGAGCTTGGGCAGCTTCGTGCCTCCAAAGAGAAGGACAACCACCACACACACGATGACAATGATGCCGTCAACACCGAAAATCTCAGCGAGGATCACCTGCCCTCCTTTCATGAGGACGATTGCAGACTAGACGCGAGTTGTGGGTGCGGTGAGCGCAGGCCCACCTAGCTCCACCATCGTGACGTTCCCAGGAGGCGGTGCGCAAGCCCTCCGTGTCATCTACGTGCCCGCCTGCCCGCCCGGATGAGGCCCACCAGGTCAGGAACCTGTCCAGACGGGCGGACGCTTCTCAGCGAAGGCGGTCGCGCCCTCCATGGCGTCCTTGCTCGTGAAGATCGGCCCGATGAGCTCGGTGTTCATGTCCCAGGCGGCGTCGTCGCTCAGGCCGACCGAACGTCGCATGATCTCCTTCGAAGCGCGCACGGCCAGGGGGGCGTTCTCGCAGATCTTCTCCGCCAGTGCGAGCGCCTCCGGCACGACGCGGTCGGCCGGCACGAGCCGGTTGACGAAGCCGAGCTCGGCAGCACGCTGCGCGGAGATCGTCTCGCCCGTGAGCGCCAGCTCGAGGGCGATCGAATAGGGGATGCGCTGGTGGAGACGTAAGAGGCCACCACCGGCCGCCACAAGGCCCCGCTTGACCTCAGGGATCCCGAAGGCGGCGTGATGGGCGGCCACGACGAGGTCGCAGGACAGCACGATCTCGCAACCGCCGGCGAGGGCGACGCCGTTGACGGCGGCGATGATGGGTTTTGCGAACTTGCGCCGGGCGATGTTGGCGAAGCCGTGCTCCACCGACATGATGTCGCCGGCCTGGCCGGAGACGAACGCCTTCAGGTCCATACCGGCGCTGAAGGCCTTGTCACCGGTCCCGGTGAGGACGACCACCCAGACGCCGTCGTCAGCGGCGATCTCCTCGAGGGCGCGCCCGAGGGCGATGCTCGTCGGGCCGTCGATGGCGTTGCGCGCCCTCTCCCGATTGAGCCGCAGCAGCTCCACTCTCCCGTGACGCTCCCGCACGAGGGGCTCTTCTGGCGTCGCTTCGGTGGTGGCATCCGACATGTCATGGGCTCCTTCGGTCAATGGCTACAGCGTTGTGGGTGGCGGTGGCAGGGATTCGACGTGCTGGAGAGACGAGGGACCGTCGACGACGCGGTACGTGGGCGCGCCGGTCGCACCGGCAGCGCCCTCCACATGAATCCTCGCGCCAACGAGGAAGGTGCCGGCAACCTCCGCCGCCACGCCGTCGGCGCCGGAGGCGACCACCCGGCGGCCGTCCTCGAGGGTGGCGATCACGGGGGCGGCCGTGGGGCGGCCGTCATGGTCGTAGAGGACGGTCGAGGCCTCCACGCAGCCTGCCATGGCGACCTCCTCGCCGCCCGCCACGCAGGCCAGGCTGGAGGCGTCGATGCGCTGCTGGACTGTTGAGGTGTCCGCCGGCACGTAGGCCTGAGGGGGGGCGGCGGAGCCGTAGACGCCGACGGAGTGCTTGGTGAGGTACCAGCCGACGCCGGTGACGAGGCCGAGGCGGCCGCCAGCTTCACCTCCGCCCGAGCGGAACTGCTCGAACATGGTGGCGATGGCGTGCGTGCAGTAATTGTTGCCGGGGCCGCCGAAGTAGGGCAGCCCGCCGGTGACGGTGAGGGGAGGTGTCTCCTCCGGGCGGTTGACATCGAGGCCGAGGCTGGCGGCGGCGATCTGCACGGCCGACGGAAAACACGAATAGAGGTCGAAGGCGGACATGTCCTCGGCGCCGACGCCGGCCGCCCGCAGGGCTGCGTTCGCCGCCACCTCGAGCCCGACCGAGCTCCCGAGATCGGGCCGAGCCATCGGGAACCAGACGTCGTTCGCCGTGGCGGCCGACCAGACGAAGAGCGCACCGTCATCCAGCTTGAGCGACTTGGCCACGGCGAGCGACGTGACGACGAGGGCGGCCGCTTGCGCCCCTCCGAGGAAAGCCACCATCGTCTTCAGGTACGGCTCGGCCACGAGGCGGTTGTCGGCGGACACTCTCGCCAGCTCCTCGGGAGAGCGGACCTGGCGGAACCAGGCGTGCGGGTGGGCGGCGGCGACCTCGGTGAACGGCGCCATCAACCGCCCGATGAAATCGCGTTGCTGGGCGGGCGTGCGGCCGGCGCGAGTGGCCAGAACGCTCTCGAACATGGGGTAGACGTGAACGGGGATGAAGACACCAGCCATCCGCTCCTCGTCCGAGAGGTCCTGGCGATCCTCACCCACGACCGCATCGGGAGCAGCTCGCTCGGCACGGAGGCGCTGGGAGCTGCCCGCCGCACCGCTGCCGTCGGCCGCACCCGCCGGCTTGAGGCGGCCGGAGCGAACTGCCTCGGCGCCGACGATGAGCGTTGCCGCCAGACGCCCGCCGGCGATGTCGCAGGCCGCCCGCTCGACCATCGCCTGCGGCGTGTTGCCCCCGATGCTCGTCGTCTCGCGGGCGACCGAACCGAGGCCGAGGGCCTCGGTGACCTCGCTGGCGGGCGCAATGCCCGCCCGCCTCGAGAGGACGTTGACGAGCGTGACCCGCTCGATGGCGGCGGCGAGGGCCGTGGATGCGGCGAGCGCCTCCCGAGCGGCTGTCTCGGCGAGCTCGAGGGGCCCGAGGACGAGATCCCGGCTCTCGGCCTGACCGACGGCGACGACAACCGGAGTCCGCGCGGGGTCCAAACTCACGCCGACGCGGTGCCCCGAGGGTGTGGGAGGTCACGTCGCTCGCGCGGTCGCAGACCGTCGAGGAGCAGCTCGACGACGAAGCTGGCGGCCTCGCCGGCGCTCAGGTCGTCGTCGGTGGTGAGGCGGCGGTGGGCGAGCTGGCCGACGAGCGCCGTGATGGCGAAGGCGGTCATCTTCGACGGGCCCTGCACGAGCGCTCCCTGGCGCTGGGCGAGCAGGACGAGCCGCTCGGCGTCGTCCACGAAGGAGGCGTGGATGGCGTAGAGATGCTCTTCGAAGCCCGACCCAAGGGCGAAGGCATCGCGGAAGAGCAGCTTCACGAGGGCGCTGTCCGCCTCGTAGAACTCCAGCGTCGCCCGAACGGCGGCCCGCAGGGGCGCCGCCGGACCCTCCTCGGCGGAGGTGGCCCGCACGGCGTCGTTGATGTGCGTCCGCAGGGCCAAGGCTTCGGCCGACATCAGCTCGTGAAAGAGGGCTTCCTTCGACTCGTAGTACCAGTAGATGGAACCGTAGGAGAGGCCCGCCTGCCTGGCGACGTCGGCGATCGTGGTCGTGTGGTAGCCGCCTTCTGCGAAGACCTGCTTGGCGGCCGACAGGATGTCGGTACGTCGGGAGGCCTTGTCGGCGTCGCTGACGGCACGACGAAGAGGGCGGCCGGCGATGGGCGTCCTCCCCGTAGCGCCCGGCGGCTCCGCGAGCGTGGAGCTCAACTGCGAACCGTCCCCGCCCACGGCACCCCCCTGTCGACCTCGACCTCGCGAGGCAGCCCGAGGATGCGCTCGCCGATCTGATTGCGGAGAACTTCGGAGGTTCCGCCCTCGATGGTGTTCGCCCGCATGCGTAAGAACGCCGTCGCCTTGGCGGCGCCCTCGCCGACGCCTCCGAAGACTCCGGCGGCCTCGGTCTCCCAAGCGATCGATGCCATGCCGGCAGCGTTCACGGCGACGTTCGAGCGGTACTGGTTGAACTCGGCGTTGAAGACCTTCGAGATGCCGCCCTCCGCCCCCGGGGTCTGACCGGCGAGGCGGGCGGCGCTCGCACGAAAGGCCGTGATCTCCTTCACCTCCTGGGCGATGTAGATGCGGGCGAGCTCCTGGCGAACGATGCTGTCGTTCCGGTCCCGCACGCCCGTGAGGAGCGCCTCCCACGCATCGCGACGAAGGCCGCCGGTGAGGGAAGCGGCATCGATGGACAGACCGGACAGGGCGACGCGCTCGTTCATGAGCGTCGTGCGGGCGTAGCGCCAGCCCTCCCCCACCTCGCCGATGCGGTTGCGGTCGGGTACTCGCACGTCGGTGAAGAACACCTCGTTGAAGTCGGCCGAACCGGTGATCTGGCGGAGCGGGCGGACCTCGACGCCGGGCGCGTGCATGTCCACGATGAGATAGGAGAGGCCTTCGTGCTTGGGCACGTCCGCATCGGTGCGGGCGAGCAGCATCCCGAAGGTGGCGAAGGAGGCGATGGAGGTCCACACCTTCTGGCCGTTGACGATCCACTCGTCGCCGTCACGGACGGCCCGCGTACCGAGAGAGGCGAGGTCCGAGCCGGAGCCGGGCTCGCTGAACAGCTGGCACCAAATCTCTTCGCCACTGAGGATCTTCGGCAGGTAGCGGAGCTTCTGCTCCTCGTTGGCGTGGGCGATGATCGTGGGGCCGGCCAGGCCGACGCCGAGCAGGTTGACACCGAACGTCGGCAGCCGGTGCTTCGAGAGCTCTTCGCGCACGATCTGCTGCATCCAGGCCTCGCCCGAGAGCCCGCCGTACTCCCTCGGCCAGAGCGGAGCGGCGTACCCCGTGCGACCGATCGTGCCCATCCAGGTGAGGAAATTGAAGTCCCTGCGCGCCGTGGCGAAGGCGACATCGTCCCGGCACTCGAGGGCCTCGATCCACCCGCCCGGCAGCACCTCGGCCAACCAGCCTTTGAACTCGGCCCGAAACGCTGCCCGCTCCGGGGTGTCCTCCACCTTCCAGCGCATCAACGGCTCCTATCGACTGACATGTCAGTCAGATTAGTGGGGCAGGTCGGGAGACGTCAGGCCGATGCGCGCCAGCACCGCCTCTGCCTCGGCCACGAACCGCAGCACGAGCTCGCCCGCCGGCACCAGCTCGGCGATCGCCCCGGTGCCCTGACCGGCGGGGTAGCACTCGCGCGTCGTGTCGATGACGGCGTCGCCGAGGTGATCGGCCTGGCCGCCGAGGTGGAGAGCGCCGTCGTTGACGGAGCGGCCGAGCTGGGCCGGGAACGGCTGCAGCTCCTCCGGGTGCTCCTCGAAGTACTTCGTGTAGTCGTTGCGGAGGACGCGCATGGTCTTGCCCGAGTACGCCCTGCTCACGACCGTCGAATCCTCCCGCGCCGCCACGAGGGCGTCCTTGTAACCCGTGACGGCTCTCGCTTCGGGCGTGGCGATGAAGCGGGTTCCTACCCAGACCCCGTCAGCGCCGAGCGCCAGCGCTGCCGCCAGCCCTCGCCCGTCGAAGATCCCACCCGCCGCGATGACGGGGATGTGAGCGCCGACGGCGTCCACGATCTGAGGCACGAGCGGCATGGTGGCCACGGTGCCGGTGTGCCCGCCGGCCTCCGTCCCCTGGGCGACGACGAGGTCGCAACCGGCGTCGAGGGCGCGGCGGGCGTGGTCGACCTTGCCGCACATGTTGATGACGAGCACATCGGCCTCGTGGCACATGTCGACCACCGTCGTGGGCACTCCGAGGGCGGCCACGAAGACCTTGGCGCCCTCCTCGATGAGCATCTGCACCTGCCGCTCGAGGTCTCCCGGCATGGCCGTGAGCAGGTCCACGCCGAAGGCCCGGTCAGTGAGTCGCCTGACCTCCCGGATCTCGGCCACCATGCCCGTTGGCCCCATCGTCGAGGCCCCCAGGCACCCGAAACCACCGGCTTCCGACACCGCAGCCACCAAGGGCGCGTAGGACACGCCGCCCATGCCGGCGAGCATGACGGGGTGCTCGATCCCGAGAAGGGTAGTGAGGCGGGTTCGCATGGGGTGTCCCTCTCGTGGTGCGCCGCGGGCGGATCGGCCGATTTGTTGACTGACACGTCAGTTTAGACAGCCGTCTCCTCGGAGCGCCGAGCTGTCTCCGGCAACCGCCGCCGCGGTGTCCTCGGTGTCCGCCTCGACTCCTTGCCGCTGGCGCCGGCGTCGTGGCTCTCCGGCCCTCAGGCTCTAGGCTGGAAGTGGTCGCGTCGGACCTGTCGGCTCGGGCTGTTGCGGCAGTCGTCGGCAGTCTCCGTTTCACAAGGGACCCATCGCCGTGTCCCTTCCAAAGGAGCTGGAGTGCCAAGAGTGACGGCAGGCGGACGACGGGGTGACGACGATCTCAGTGAGGTAGCCGCCGGGGACGCACGCCTGCGAGCCGTCGCCGCCACGGCGCCGCCACCGCCGGTGCTGGCCTACGAAGACGCCCTCGAACCGGCGAGCGGGACGGCCACGACGGCGGCTGTAAGAGACGTCCCCTTGGAGTACCGGGGCTATGAGCGAGCCCAGCTGATCGAGGACTTCCGCCTTGCCTGCACCTCTCGCGCCCTCGATGACCGGGAGATCACGCTGCAGAAGCAATCCCGCGTGTTCTTTCAGATCTCCGGCGCCGGCCATGAGATCCTCCTGCTCGCCCTCGCCCGCTCGCTCCGTCCGAGCTACGACTGGTTCTTCCCGTACTACCGGGACCAGGCGCTCTGCCTCGCTCTCGGAGTGACCCCGCGAGACATCCTCCTGCAAGCCGTCGGATCGGCCGACGATCCCAGCTCCGGAGGACGCCAGATGCCTTCGCACTGGGGCTCCAAACCGCTCAACATCGTGTCGCAGACGAGCCCGACCGGCAGCCAGTGCCTCCCCGCCGTCGGTTGTGCCGAGGCCGCCCGCTACATCGCCCCCCGCAAGCTCGTCGGCTGCACGGCCTACGGCGACGAGGTCACCTACGTCTCCCTCGGCGAGGGGGCAACCTCGGAGGGGGAGTTCTGGGAGAGCCTCAACACCGCCTGCCGGCTGCACCTACCCGTGCTGTTCCTCGTGGCCGACAACGGCTATGCCATCTCGGTGCGAGCGGCCGACCAGGCGCCGGCCCCCATCTCGGAGCTCGTGCGGGGGTTTCGCGGGCTCGCCATCACGAAGGTGGACGGCACCGACTACTTCACCAGTCGCCAGAAGGGCGCCGACGCCATCGCCAGGGTGCGAGCGGCTGAAGGCCCGGGGCTCATCCACGCCACCGTCACTCGCCCGTACTCGCACTCCTCCCAGGACACCCAGGCGAAGTACCGCTCAGCGGAGGAATTGCTGGAGGAGGCGAGCCACGACCCGATTCTCCGTTTCGAGCATCAGCTGATCCGAGGTGGCGTCTTTTCGAGCGAGGAGGCAGACGAGATCCGCCAGGAGGCTCGGCGCTACGTCGCCGAGATGGCCAAGGAGGCTCTCGCCTGCGCTCGCCCCGACCCGGCGACGGTCACCCACGGCGTTGTCCGGATTCCCGACCTGCCCGACCCCGAGCTCCGTCATCCGGGGGCGGCGGCCAGCGCGGGCGCAGTCACCCGACAGGCCGCCTTCCACCTGTCCGACCCCATGGGCGGCCCGGCCATCCGAGGCGAGGCGGTCGGCATGGGTGATGCCATCCGTCTGACGCTCACGGAGTTGATGGGCCTGGACGAGCGGGTCCGTGTCTTCGGCGAGGACGTGGCCGACGCCCCCGAGGACGTGCTCCAGGTCGTCGAAGGCAAAGGCGGGGTGTTCGGGACGACGCATGGCTTGCAAAAGACCTTCGGTATCGCCCGCTGCTACAACACCCCCCTCGCCGAGGCGAACATCGTCGGGCGGGGGATCGGCCAGGCCCTCCGGGGCTTGAGGCCCTGCGCAGAAATCCAGTTCTTCGACTACATCTGGCCGGCGATGCATCAAATCCGGGCGGAGGCCGCCACGACGAGATGGCGATCCCAGGGCGAGTTCACCGTTCCGCTCGTGATCCGGTGCGCCATCGGCGGCTACGTGCACGGCTCCCTCTGGCACTCGCAGAGCGGCGAGTCCATCTTCGCCCACATCCCCGGTCTCATCGTCATGTTCCCCTCGCGGGCGCGCGACGCCGTCGGGCTGCTGCGGGCGGCCTTCCGCTGCGAAGACCCCGTGCTCTTCCTCGAGCACAAGCACCTCCTCCGCCAGAAATACGCCATGGACCCCTACCCGGAGGCGGGTTTCGTGCTCCCGCCCGGCAAGGCTGCCTGCGTGCGCCAGGGCCGGGACCTCTCCATCGTCACCTGGGGCGCCATGGTGCAGAAGTCACTCGATGCCGCCGAGCGCCTCGCCGGCGAGGGCACCTCGGTGGAGGTGATCGACCTTCGCACGATCATGCCCTGGGACCACGACGCCGTCGCCGAGACGGTGGCGCGGACCTCCAAGCTGCTCGTGGTGCACGAGGACGTGCTCACGGGCGGCTTTGGCGGTGAGGTCGCCGCCTGGGCGGCCGATCACTGCTATTCAGACCTCGACGGCCCCATCCGCCGCATCGGCGCCACCGATACCTTCGTCGCCTACGAGCCCACGCTCGAGCAGGCCATCCTCCCCCAAGTCGAAGACATCGAGCGGGCAGCGCGGGAGCTGGCGGCTTTCTGAGCGGCGCCGGCGGCCCGGCCGAGGACGCCTCGAGCGGCTACGACGAAGGGGCGAAGCCCTACCTCATCGTGTTCTCGGTCACGACCCTCGGCTCGACGAACTGGAAGAGGTAGTCCCGCCCGCCCGCCTTCTGGCGCAAGCCCGACATCCGGTGCCCGCCGAAGGGCTGTCGCCCCACGACGGCGCCGACGATGCCCCGGTTGGTGTAGATGTTGCCGGCCTCGAGCTCTTCGGCCGGTTGGGCGATGTGCCACCTCGCCGCAGGCTACTGCCCGAATCTCTGCAGAGTTCACCTCGAATTTGCCGAATTGGCCAGACAATTTCTCTGACGCGGCTACTACGGTGGTGCTGTGCGTCGCGTCTTCGGTTCGAACGGGCGGGAAAGCCCCGTGCGAAGCGATGCCACCGACCTCGGAGGTGCCGCCGGCGGCACCGATCCCGAGCCCGCCGCAGACACCCTCGCCCCGAGGACGCTCCTGCTCAGCGCGGCGATGCACGCCGCCGAACCACCTGACGTCGTCCAGCAGATCCACCGGCGGATGATCCAGATGTTCGCCATCGTGGAGGAGGCGGTCGCCGGCGCCACCCACGCTCTGTTGACCGGTGACCGGGAGCAGGCGCGAGCGCTCGTGGCCAACGACGTCGCCCTTGACGACCTGTACGTCGAGTTGCAGGACCTCGTGCACGCCCGCGTCGTCGCCGGCGGGCTCGAACCGGACGAGACGACGTGGCTCCTCTCGGTCCTCTCCATGCTGCCCGAGCTCGAGCGCAGCGGCGACCTGGCCGAGCACGTCGCCCAGCGCGCCACCCGCAACCTGCCCGCCGAGATCCCAGCCCGCATGCGCGGCTACCTCGAGCGCATGGGCGAGATCGCCTGCGCCATGTGGCGCATGGCGGCCGACTCCTATGCCGAGCGGGTTGCAGGTGCCGAGCGCATCGACCTCCTCGATGACGAGATGGACGACCTCCACGTGCAGTTCATCGCCGAGATCGCCGAGGGCTCTGCCCCGGTGCCGGTGGCGATCGAGCTCGCCCTGCTGGGGCGTTTCTACGAGCGGCTCGGAGACCATGCCGTCAACCTGACGCGACGTGTGCCCCTGCGGGTCGAGCTGCGAACACCGCCAGCTGGTGAGCTGCGTACGCCGGCAGCCGAAGCCTGAACCCCGCCAGGCGGCCCGCAGGGTTTCAGCCGCCCCGGTTGCCCCATCGGTCGCGGTGGCAGACGGCGCCGAGCTCGAGACGGGCGCGCCAGCCCGCCCGCTCGAGATCGGGCGTCTCCTCGAGGTGCGTGACCGGACCGACGCAGAGCCAGGCGACGGGACGAATGCCGGCAGGCATGCCGAGCAGCTCCGCCAGCCATGCCTCGCGGTAGAACGACACCCACCCGACCCCGAGTCCCTCGGCGGTGGCCGCCAGCCAGAGGTTCTCGATGGCTAGGCAGACCGAGTACAGCCCGGCGTCGGCGATGGCGTGACGGCCGAGCACGTCTGGAGCGCCCCGGGACGGATCGTAGGTGACCACGACGCCACAGGCGGCCTCGAGGATGCCCTCGATCTTGATCCCGGCGAAGCGCTCCGCCCGCTCGTCCCCCAACGAGTCTGCGAACTCCTGGCGCTGCTCGAGCACGTGCGCCCGAAACCGCCTCCTCGTGTCGTCGTCCCGCACGACGACGAAGTCCCACGGTTGTGAGAGCCCGACACTCGGTGCCGCGTGGGCGGCCGAGAGCACCTTGACGAGGGTGGCGTCGTCGAGTGGCTGCTCGCTGAACTGGCCGCGCACGTCACGGCGCCGGAAGATCGTGGCGTAGAGGCCGGGGTCGCTCACGGGCGAGAACCTATCGGTCCCGGCTGCTCCTCCGATGAGCGGCTGCTCCCTGGGAAGCTCGGTGGGACGAACGGAGACGGACGCGAGCCGGCGGCAGCGCCCCGTAGATGACGACCGCCTCGCCGGCGGTGAGCCTGCGCAGGGCGGCGGTCGGGGCCACGCGGCGCAGTGACGCCGTCTCCGTGCTGCTCCAACGGCCGTCGTCGCCAACCGTCGTCGAGCGATCCTGCCGCTCGTCGTCGCCGATCAGGGAGCTCATGTGGTCGAGGGTGAGTGGATCGGCGCTCCCCGGGCAGAGCACCTTTGCCCGGTGGTTGTTGACGATCGTCGGCCATTTCCTGCCGTAGCGGGCCTCGATCTGGGCGAAGTCCTGCCAGACGGTGAGGAGCTGGATGCCGTGGCCGGCGGCGGTGGACACGATCGTGTCGAGGTCGGCCAGGGGGGCAATGTTGGCCGCTTCGTCGAGCACGATGAGCAAGGGCGGCTCGAGCGGGCTCCCGAGTCGGCCGGAGCGCTCGAAGGCGGCGTCGACGACCTGGCGGAGGAGCGCCACGAAGACGGGGCGGAGACGTTCCTGCTCGCGCGCCGGGGAGCAGCAGTAGAGCGTTCGCACCCCACCGTCGACAATGCTGGCGGGATCCAGGCCCGGCCCGTAGGAGGAGGCGGCGACAGCCGGATCGGCGAAGCCGGCGACGATCGTCTCGGCCGTGGCGAAGACGGAGCTCCGCTGGCGCTCCTCCCGGCCGAAGCTGGTGCGGGCGGCCCGCAGGGCATCGGGGACCCCGGCCAGCTCGAGAGCGAGGAGCGGCTCGTGCAGCTCCTCCCCGTCGATCCAGCGGACGACGTCGGCCATGTCGGCTCCGGCCGAGGCGGCCGCCAACAGGAGCGGCGCCAAGAGCTTCTCCGCCGAGGCGTACCAGAAGCCGGCGTCCTCCATGCCTCCATCGGCGCGTGCCACCGAGCAGAGGGCCGACGCCAGCCGCTTGGCGCCTGTCCAGGTGCCAGCTGTAGACAGCGGCGACCACGCCGTTGCAGGAAGGCCGGTAGATCCGGTCGGGTCGTAGAGCAGCACAGGCCCGCGCTCGGTCCGCTTTCCGATGGTGGCGCGCACGAGATCCGACTTCACGCTCGTGGCGACGACCGGCCCGGCCCACTCGGCGATCGCCGGGATGGCGAGGCCGCTCGTCTTGCCCGACTGCGTCGGCCCGACGAGGAGGACGGACTGGTTCGCTTCGGCGGCGAGCAGGCGGCGGCCCTGGGCTCCGAGCACGATGCGGTCCCCCGGCGGCGCGGCCACTTCGAGGTCGCGAACGTCGCCTCGCGTCGCCCAACCGGCTTCCGGCTTGGGTCGGTGGCGCTCGCTGGCGGCTCCGCAAGCCGCCCGTAGTCCCCGTCGGCCTGGCGCCGCGACCAACAGCAGCACCAGAGCGCCCGCAACGAGGGCGACGACGGCCCCGGCAGCGGCCAAGAGGTGCTCGTGGGCGAAGGCGCCAGGCCGCAGTCGACGCAGTTCGGCTGCGGCCACCGTGAGGGCGATCCCGAAGCCGACGAACAGGTCCGGGAGGAGGCCTGTCGTGCGCCCTCGCCGAGGACCTCCTCCCGCGAGGATCCTCCCGGCCGGGCGCCTATCGGTCGACGGCTTGGCGAAGGCGGCCATCGGTGTCGACCATGTCGCGCTCGTGGCTGGCGAGGAGGTGCTCGACCAGGTAGGACTGGCCGGCCACTCTCCAGAGCGCAACCCCGCGGGGAAGGCTCGGCAGAACGGCAAGCTCGCTGGCGGGGCAACCGAGCACCGAAGCCAGACAGTCGAGCTCGGACGCGGGCTGGGCGTAGCAGACGACGGTCTCGGAGTCGGCCAGCAGCCCCTCGGCCAGGCGGGCTTCCTCGCTGCCAGCCGCCCCGCTGGCGCTGAGGTCACTCGCCCGGTGGCAGACGGCGACGTTGGCGACACCGCGCGCCCGCGCCAGCTTCCAGGAAGACCGCAGGAAGCGGCCGACGGCGACATCGCTCAAGATCGCCCAGGCCTCATCGACGACGAGGAGGGTCTGCAGGTCCTCGTTGCCCGTCATGGCATGCAGCCACGCCGCCGCGCAGACCATGAGAGCCGGCAATGCCTCGGAGTGATAGACGTCCGAGAGGTCGACGACGAGCGCCATCGGGAGGCTGTCTCGGTGAGGGCCACAGTCGGTGCGCCCATCGGCAGCGGGCGGCGGCCACCGCCCGGCCACGAGGGCGGGGCTCGTCTCGCCGTCGAACATGCCGGCGAGATCCCCCCGGACGAGGCGCCGCAGCTCCAAGCCGACGTCGCGGCCGTCCTCGATGAGGGAGGTGGTCGTCACGCCGAGGGGAGGCGCCGCCTCCGGATCCGGGTGGAGGACGGCGTCGACGACCGCCCCGAGCGTCGGGACGGCCGAGGCGGAGGCGGCCTCGTCCAGTCCGAATTCGAGCGCCAGGTGCTCGCGAGGGGCAAGCCGGCGATGGAGCGTGGCTTCGGCGAGCGCCCCCAACAGGACGAGCCTGCGGTGACGGACGCCGGCAGGGGTGCCGCCGGCAAGGCCGCTGTCGTCGAGCGGGTTGAGGCGGACGCCGCCGACGGGCGAGAGGACGATCGGCGTGCTGCCGAGGGCACTGGCGAGTCCGCCGTACTCGCCCTTCGGGTCGAGCACGGCGATCTGGCGCCCGAAGGCCGCCTGCCGGTAGAGGTAGCTCTTCACGAGAGCGCTCTTGCCGCGGCCGATCTGCCCGAGGACCGTCATGTTCGGGTTCGTGAGGACGCCGGCCGCGTACAAACCAAACGGGTCGTGGACGAAGGGCCCGCCGGCGAGGTCGCGCCCAACGAGCACGTGGGGAGCTCCGAGAGGCCGCGAGGCCACGAAGGGGTAGGCGGCTCCGAGCTGTGCCGTCGTGCCTTCGTGAGCCGGCACTCCTCGGATGCTCACCGGCAGCCTCTCCCCGCCGGCAGCGTGCAGCAGTACCCTTCCTCCTGGGCGCCGTAGAGGCGGCGGAGTTCGAGCTGTGCGAGGGCGGCCGATTGCTCCAGTCGACCGCAGGCACGTTCGAGCTCGTCCTGATCCGCCTCTGTCACCGTCACGTAGCCGGAGTAGCGATAGCCGGCGTGCCCGTCGGCCAGCTCCACCTCCTGCTGCTGCCGGCTCTCCTGCTCTCGGACGGCCCGTGCCGTCACGGCGAACCCGTGCCGCTGGCGCATCTCGGCGTCGGCCGTTCCCTCCGTGCGCTCCCGCTCGGCCCTCCGAACGGCGGTGAGGGCGCGCAACGGCGCCAACGTCATCGAGACGACGCGTCTTAGCCCCGGCTCGAGCAGCATCGGCAACAAGAAGCCCCCGCCGACCTCACACCGTGGCCACTCGGCGATCCAGTAGGTGGCGTGCCACGAGGCGTCGGTACGAAGTCGCGACCAGCCGTCGTGGACGCCCATCGGCCACGGCCAGGGTGACGGCAGCACGAGTGGGGTCACGTCGAAGCTCCGGCGCACGAAACTCGCAAGCGAGAGCGGCGAGAGGGCCGGACCGGGCACGAGGCCGGCGCCGCGGAGGCGCTCGTCGAGTGCCGACAGCTGCTCACGCAGGAGGACGGCCGGATCTGGCGGGCTGAGCCGGCCGGCGCCCCCGCGTCGCACGCTCACGGCCACGTGCACCTCGTGCGCCCACAGGTTGGCGGATGCCTCTTCGAGCAGGCGCCCGTAGTGCGCTCCTGGCAACCCGCTGCCGCCTCCCGGGAGGGCGCCGCCGAGCCAGGCCGGGTAGGAGCTCGACAGCCATTGCAAGCGGTGCAGGCCGGCCGTGTCGCGCGCCATGGTGGCTAGCACGCCGGACCAGGCAGCGATCCGCTCGGCGCGCTCCGCCTCGCCGAGCAGCGCGAAGCCAGTGCCTCCCACCGGCAAGACCGCGCTCCATGTGGAGGAGGCGGCGTCCCCGATGACACCGATGCCGGTCGAGGCCAGAGGTGGGCGCGTGCCCTCGTCGACGACCCGGCCGACGCGCAGGCGTCCCGCCAGGGTCTCGAGGCCGTCCCGCCAGGCGGGCTCCTGATCCCACGGTTCGGGCAATGCGAGCACGGCCAGGCGGGAGAGCGGACCTCGCGGTCTCCCATTGGACAGATGCCACGGCTGCCATCTCGCCTCGGCGGACGTACGCACCCCGAAGCCCGTCACCGTCGGAGCCCATTGCTCGAGCGTCCGGCCCGCCACCGGCCACGTCGCCACGGCCACCCCCCCGCCGGCGGCGCCAAGAGCGAGCAGCGCACCGGCAGCGCCCCCGACCGAGCGGAGGAAACCGACGGCCAGGAGAAGGCCCAGTGCCACGCAGGCGATCTGCCCGGTCCGCCATCCGGCGATAAGGCCACGAGTGCTCCGCGGCCCCAGTCGGTAGCGAGGTGCCGCGGGCTCAGGGCCTGCCACGACTGCTGCCCTCGGTGTGCTTGGCGATGTGTTGCAGCCACCCCGCCTCACCGCGTCTCCCGGCGGCGCCGGGTGCACCCACAGGAGCCGGGACGCCGTCGCCGGCTGACCCTCCCGTCGCGCCGGCGCGAGCGCCACCGGTCCCGCTCGCATAGGGGGTCCCGCCGGGTCCGGGGAGGTGGGCCATCGCCGCCTGGCTGGCAGCCGAGCTCGACACGGGCGGCAAGACGCCTCCCGCGATGGTGCCCTTCAGGGCGGACGCACCTGCTGACGCCAGCGACCATGCCCTCTCCTTCACGGCCTGGGGCGCCCCCGCCAGCTGGGCGCCCGCTCCGGCCTCCATCGCCGGGATGAGGCGGAAGAGGGCGAAGGGGGCGAACGCCGTGAGCCCGAGCAGCGCCGCCCCCTCGACGACGCTCGAGATGCCGCCGGCATCGTCTGCCAGCGCCCCACCGGCGAGAGCAAGTACGGCCGCCATCACGAGCTTCATGAGGACGAGGCCGGCCAGGGTCTCACCGAGTCGCCTCGCCCAGTGCGACGTGGCGGGCCAGACGAGCCCGGCGAGCGCCAAAGGAAGAAAGAGCGTCGCCACCGCCACCGCCGCCGAGCGCACGGCCAGCTCGACCCAGAGCATGAAGCCGACGAGGGCGACGACCGCGACGAGTACGAACTGCCCGAAGCCGTAACCGCCCGGAAGGCTCGGACCGAGAGCCGCCTCGAGATGACTGAAGGCGCCGGCAGCCGGATCCCCCCCGGTTCTGAGCAGGGCGAGACTCGCCTCATCCGTGAAGCTGAGCCCGAGCGAAACGAGCTCGATGACGACCCCGGTCAACAGCAACGCCATGGGAAGGCGCAACAGCGTCGTCCGCAACAGGCTGCTCGGATCCTGCTGGGCGACCGCCTGGATGAGGGCGATTGCGAGCAGCGGTGCGAGTGTTGCAGCCGCCAGGAGAACCATGACGTGGTACTCGGCCGTGAAGGCCCGCCCGGTCAGCACGGGCTCGGTCGTGGCCGACATCCAGTGCCACGCTTGCACGAGCAGCCAGACCGTCCCCGACGCCACCCAGTGGGTGAACGTCCGAAAGAAGCCTGCGATGAGGCTCCCCGCCAGCTCTCGGAGCAAGCTCGAGGGGCTCGGGAACAGGCCGGCCGGAGCGGTGATGCGAGCAGGCGTCAGCAGTGCCGTCATGACACGGCCATCCCGGTCCGGGATCCGTCGGCGCTCAGAAGAGCTTCCCCTCGTTGAAGAGGAAGTTGATGACGATCGGTGCCGCCCCGATCACGAGCGCCGCCATGGCAGAGACGACCACCGCCCGCCGGCCTGCGCTCGAGTACTGGTAGTTGTTCGTGTGGCTGCCGAGGGCCCAGGCGGCCGCTCCGAGCACGAGCCCCACGAGAGCAGCAACGAGCGCCCACCACCCGATGCCGTCGGCGAGGGTCTCGAGTGGGCTCGCGCCTGGGACGTCGCCGGCTTTGGGGTTGAACGGGACGATGGGGTTGCCCGCCAGCAGCCACTGATGGATGAGCGGTGACACGACCGACCTCCCGTGTGGGCGCATACGCGCGTGAACTGACTACGGGCCGGATCGACCGAGACGGTGCGAGATAGAATACTGTGATGTTTCTTACGATTTCAAGTGTTTTCTAAGCCTTTCGGAAAAACCGGGGACGGCGGGCGGGCTGCCAAGCTGGAGGTGTGGCCACCGTGCTGCACGTCACCGTGCCCCAGATCGTGATGGCGGGTGCCGCCGTGGTCGTGCTGCTCGGAATCGTCTTTCTGGTCGGCGGCCGGCGGGGCGGACGGGCCCTTCGCCAGCGCATGGGGGCGCTCGCCACGCGTCTCGGCGCCGACCCCCCATCTCGCGAGCCCAGAAACGTTGAGGAGAGCCTCGCCCACCTGGAACGGGCCACCGACAGTGCCGTCGAAGCCGTCCATGAGGCCAGCTCGGAGACCATCCGCATCCGTCGGGCGCTCGACGGCCTCCCGCAGGCGGTGCTGATCCGGGACGAGCACGGCGAGACGGTCTTCTCCAACAACAACGCCCTCACCCTCATGAGCGGGCGCCACGGCGACGCTCTCGCCGCCCAGGCGGTCGAGGAGCTGCTGGCGTCCACTCCCATCGGGGCCACGGAGGAGCGCACCCTCGAGCTCTACGGTCCGCCCCGGCGGACGCTCGTGGTGCGAACCGAGAGCATCGACAACGGCTCCCGCGTGCTCGGCGTGATGGCCGTCATCGACGACGTGTCGGAGCGCCGGCGTCTCGAGGGTATCCGCCGCGATTTCGTCGCCAACGTCAGCCACGAGCTGAAGACCCCGATGGGTGCTCTGGGCCTGCTGGCCGAGACGCTCCTCTCCGAGACCGAACCGCAGGTGGCGCAACGGCTTGCGCAGCGCATCCACACGGAGGCGTTTCGCATCAGCCGGGTGATCGACGACCTCCTCGACCTCTCGAGGATCGAGAACGAGGAGTCGCCTCCACGAGAGCCCGTCCTCGTCAACCTCGTGATGGCCGAAGCCGCCGAGCGGGTGCGGGCAGCGGCCGAGCAGCTCCACGTACAGATCGTCCTCGACGAACCCGAGCCCCCGGTGGCGGTGCTCGGCGACCGGCGTCAACTCACCTCGGCGGTCTACAACCTGCTGGAGAACGCAGTGAAGTTCTCCTACGAAGGCTCCGATGTCGGCTGTGCCGGCCGGGTTGTGGGTGACGAGGTGCTCATCGAAGTGTCGGACAAGGGCGTCGGTATTCCGGCACGAGATCTGGAGCGCATCTTCGAGCGCTTCTACCGAGTCGACCAGGGTCGCAGCCGATCGACAGGCGGGACCGGTCTCGGACTGGCTATCGTGCGGCACGTAGCGGCCAACCATCGTGGCAGCGTGCACGTCGAGTCCCGAGAGGGAGAGGGCTCGACTTTCACGTTCCGGCTGCCCTTACAGCCGAGGAGCGACGCGTGACCATCGACAGCCCAGCACCGACCCGGGTACTCCTCGTCGAAGACGCCGAGTCGTTCGTGGACGCCCTCGTCGTCGGGCTGGAGCGGGAGGGTTTCGCAATCACGGTCGCCCGTGACGGCGTGGAGGCACTCGAGTGCTTCGACCCGGACACAACCGACCTCGTCTTGCTCGACGTCATGCTGCCGCGTATGTCGGGCATCGACGTCTGCCGTACGATCCGCGCCCGCTCCGACGTGCCCATCATCATGGTGACGGCGAAGTCCACAGAGCTCGACACCGTCGTCGGGCTCGAAGTGGGCGCCGACGACTACGTGGCAAAGCCGTACCGCCTTCGCGAGCTCGTCTCCCGCATGCGGGCGGTGCTGCGCCGCGTGTCGTCGCAGCCGCCGCTCTCGGGCGTGTTGCTCGCCGTCGCACCCGGGACGAGCATCGGCATGGACGCTGTCGAAGGGGCACAGGCGGCCGATGTCGCAGTGGCCCCGGCTACTGAGCGCCAGCGCACCTCCGCAGAGCGCCGGGAGTGGAGGCACGATCGAGAAGAGGCCCTCGAAGTCGGCGGAGTCCGGCTCGACGTCTCCCGCCACGAATGCCTCGTTCGCGAGGAAGAGGTGAAGCTGCCGTTGAAGGAGTTCGAGCTCCTGGAGATTCTCCTCGCCAACGCCGGCAGGGTCGTGACGCGTGACACCCTCATCGACCGGGTGTGGGGGCTCGACTACGTCGGCGACACGAAGACGCTCGACGTCCACATCAAGCGGTTGCGCTCGCGTATCGAGGCCGACCCTGCCCGTCCCGTACTCATCACGACCATCCGGGGAGTCGGCTATCGCTTCGAGGCTCCGCGACGCTGAACGTGGGAGGTGACGGAGGCACGGACCCGCCGAGCGGGACGGGCTCTCCCGCTGTCGAAGTCCGCGACCTCCGGGTGGCCTATGGCGAGCGCCGCGCCGTCGACGGCGTCTCGCTCACGGCCGGCGCCGGCGAGGTTCTGGCGCTCCTCGGGCCGAACGGAGCCGGGAAGACAACGACGGTGGAGACCTTGGAGGGCTACCGTCGCCCGACCTCGGGACGTGTGCGGGTCCTCGGCCTCGACCCTGTGGCGGACCACCGGGCGCTCGTCAGTCGTATGGGCGTCATGCTGCAGCAGCCAGGCATCTATCCGATGATGAACGCCCGGCAGGCGCTGCGGCTGTTCGCCGCCTACTACGAGCAACCCCGCGACGGCGAAGAGATGATCGAGCTCCTCGGTCTCGAGAGCGTCGCCACGACCCCCTTCAAGCGGTTGTCCGGTGGCGAGCAGCAGCGCCTCGCCCTGGCGTTGGCTCTCCTCGGGCGGCCCGAGGTCGTCTTCCTCGACGAGCCCACCTCGGGTGTGGACCCGGCCGGACGTCTGGCCGTGCGGGCGATGATCGCGGCCGTCCGCGACGAAGGAGCCTGCGTCGTGCTCACGAGCCATGAGCTCGACGAGGTGGAGCGGTTGGCCGACCGCATCGTGATCATCGACGTCGGCCACGTCGTGGCCGCCGGGACGCCGGGAGACATCGGGTCGGGCAAGGAGGAGGTGCGCTTCTCCGCGCCCACCGGGATGGATCTGGTCGGGCTGAGTGCCGTGCTGGGCGCTTCGGTGAGCGAAGGACCGGCGGGCGAGTACCTGGTCGCGGCCGCGCCGACGCCGGCACTGCTGGCGGCGCTCACCGCCTGGTTGGCCGAGCGGGATCTCGCCCTCGGCAGCCTTCGAGCCGGGCGTGAGCGGCTCGAGGATCTCTTCTTGCGTCTCGTGAGCGAGCGGGATCGGACCGTGTGACGTGAGGGCGCTCCGGGCACAGGTCACCGCTGAGATCACCATGACGCTGCAGCGAGGCGAGAGCCTTCTCGTCACGATCGGCATCCCTGCCTTCCTTCTCGTGTTCTTCTCTAAGGTCCACGTGCTGCCGACCGGTGATCGTCACCCGATCGACTTCCTCGCACCCGGCGTGCTGGCACTGGCCGTGATGTCGACAGCAATGGTGAGCCTCGGCATCGCCACGGGTTTCGAGCGGAGTTACGGCGTGCTCAAGCGCCTGGGTTCGACGCCTCTCGGCAGGCCGCGGCTGCTGGCCGCCAAGATCGCCTCGGTCATCGCAGTGGAGGCTGTTCAGGTCGTCATCCTCGTGGCGATCGCCTACGGGCTCGGCTGGCGCCCGCAGGCTTCCGTCGGCCTCGCCGTCGTGGCGGAGCTGCTGGCGACCGTGGCCTTTGCCGGCATCGGCCTCGCCATGGCAGGCGCCCTCAAGGCGGAGATCAACCTCGCCCTCGCCAACGGTGTCTACCTCGTGCTCTTGCTGATCGGCGGGATCGTCTTCCCGGTGGCCAAGCTGGGCGCCTTCGCCGTCGTTGCCCGTGGCCTCCCGGCTGCCGCCTTGTCCCGGGCACTGCAAGCCACCCTCGGAGGGGCGGGTGCGTCCGGCGCGGTGCCCGTGGAGTCGTGGATCGTGCTGGCGATCTGGGCGGTGGGGGCGCCGTTGATCGCCGCTGTCACGTTTCGCTGGGAGTGAGGGCGGCAGGCTTGCGCGGGAGGTGCCGCAAGCCCATCCAGGTGAGGGCGGCCAGGTGGCTGGCGACCTCCTCCACCGGCCGGGAGCGGTCCTCGTCCCACCACTGCCCGACGTAGGTCACCATCCCGATGAGCGCCCGGGCATAGATGGGGGCGACGCTGGCGTCGTAGCCGGCCCGATCGAATTCCGCTGCGAAGATGGCGCCGACGCGGTCGGCGATCTCGGCCAGCATGCTGGCGTATCGGCTACTCGCTGGGCTGTCGCGGGCGAGCACGGCGAAACCGGCGGGACGCTCGCCCACATAGCGGAGGAACGCCAGCACGGCCGCCGTCACCCGCTGCCGGGGCGTCCCGACGGAGATGGCGCTCGAGATGGCCCCGAGGACGAGGGCCGCCTCGTCTTCGACGATTGCGGCGTAGAGGCCCTCCTTGCCCCCGAAGTGCCCATAGACGATGGGCTTGGTGATCCCGGCCCGCCGGGCGATCTCCTCTACGGTGGCTGCCTCGTAGCCCATCTCGGCGAAGGTGCCGCGGCCGACCTCGATCAGCTGCGAACGCCGGTCGGCCGCTGCCAGTCGCCGTCGGGGCGTCCGCTCGTTCATGGGCCGGGACAGTACCGGTCGGTAGCGCCGAGCGCAGGCGCTCTCCGCATTTGACGCGCATTACCCGCATAATGTGCTATGGTTTTGAGCGAGAGAGGGGCAATGTGTTGATCTTCGTAGTCCTGGGAACCTTGGCCCTGATGGGCGCCATCTTCGGGTGGGGACTGCACTACACCAAGCCGCGCCTGATCGCTCCAGACATGCGTCGAGCGGATCATTTCGAGAGCGTCGCTGCCGACGACTCGATCAGCGAGCCGCCCCGCCGGGCCTTCGACGCCAGCACCTGGGCGAACGTCTGAGTTCCCGCCGGGCAGTGTCCGGCGACGGCCGAGCGGCCCCGCCGCCCGCAGGCCGAACTAGTGGCAGACGAGGCATCCGCTCGCCGTCGTGATGCGGAACGCACCCTCGCCGACAATGCTCGCCGCCACCTGTTCTTCCACGAAGCCGAGCAGGACCTCCTCGTGGGTCACGCCGGAGCGGATGAAGCTCATGCTGCGCACATAGTCGAGCACGGGCTGCGGCTCTGTGACGACGAGCTCGGCCCGCACCTCGTGACGCTCGACCGTGAAGTACCGGCTCGCCAGCTGCTCACCCGCATCCAGATCGAACGACTCGCCCGCCGGGCGGGGCGAGGGCAGGCCGGTGGCGGCAAGTCCCTCTCTCACCAGGGAGCGCAGCTCGGCGCTGTGGCCGGCGCCGTTGAGCACGATGAGGACGACACCGTCGCTGCCGACGACACGGCGGAGCTCCGCGAGTGCCTGAACTCGGTCGGGCACGTGGTACAGCATGTGCATCGCCAGCGCCACGCCGACGGAGCCGGAAGCAAAGGGCAGCCCGGCGGCGTCACCCTGCACGAGGGGCACCCACACCTCAGGGCCGATGGCTGCCCGGGCGCTCGCCAGCATGCCGGCGGAGAAGTCCATCCCGACCGCGAGCCCACGATGGCGACGTCGCAGGAGCGCCCGCAGGTAACCGCCGTTCCCGCAGCCGACGTCGACGATCGTCTCGTCACCAGTGAGAGCGGCGAGGTCGAGCGCCCAGTCGTAGAGCCCGATGCGCGGCTGCTGGTAGGTGTAGATCGACTGTCGGGCGGCAAAATTCGAGGCGTCGGCGTACTGGACGTTGCGCAGGAACGACCGGTCGACCCAACGACGGGGGTCTCTTGCCTCGGCTCCCTCAGTGGACATGCACGAAGACGTCAACCGCCATGGCTGCAAAGATCACCGTCACGTACGTGATGGAGTACTTGAACAAGCGCATGGCTGCCTTCGCCGTCCCGCCGTCGCGGCGCAGCCGTATCGCATCGGCGACGTAGAGCCCACCGGCGACGAGAGCGACCACCCAGAACACCACGCCCATGTGGGCGACGACCGCGAAGACCACGGACACGCCGACGAGGGCGACCGAATAGATGATGATCTCGCGTGCGACTCGCTCGAAGGACGCCACGACCGGGAGCATGGGTACGTGGGCCGCCGCGTAGTCTTCCCGGTACTTGACGGCGAGCGCCCAGAAGTGCGACGGCGTCCAGACGACGATGAGGAGGAACAACACGAGCGGGGCCCAGGCGAGGCGGCCGGTGACCGCTGTCCAGCCGATGAGCACGGGCACCGCGCCGGCGGCGCCGCCGATGACGATGTTCTGGACCGACCTGCGCTTGAGGACGATCGTATAGACGAAGACGTAGAAGAGCGCCGCCGAGAGCGCTAGCACGGCGGAGATCAGGTTGACGTACCGCCAGAGCACGAAGAAGGCGACGACCTGGAGTGCGATCGCAAACACGATCGCTTCGGCCGGCGACACCGCTCCGGTGACGAGGGGGCGCTTGGCCGTGCGCTTCATGACGGCATCGATGTCGCGGTCGAGGAACATGTTCGTGGCGTTGGCTCCACCGGCCGACAGCGTGCCCCCGGCGAGCGTGGCCAAGATGAGCCAGCCCGAAGGCAGCCCTCGGCGGGCCACGATCATGGTGGGCAGGGTCGTGACGAGCAGGAGCTCAATGATCCGAGGCTTCGTCAAGGCGACGAAGCCCCTCAGGCGGACACTCAGGGTGCGGCCTTCGTTCAAGAGTGGAACGGTTTGGGCCACGTTGCCATCCTACGACCGCGCCGGCGGAGGTGCCGAATTCGTTGTATGCCCGACATCGCGTACGATCGGTCGAGGTGCGATTCCCTTCCGTCTCCCCGTCCGTCGTGCGCAAGGTCGCGCTCGCCTCGGTCATCTGCTACGCCCTCTTGATGATCACGGGCGGCGCGGTCCGCCTCACGAGCTCGGGCCTGGGCTGCCCAGACTGGCCCTCGTGCTACCAGCACCAGCTCACGGCCAACGTCTCGTTCCACCCGATGGTGGAGTTCGTCAACCGGCTCGTGACGGTGACCGTCACGGTTGTCTCCGGCCTCGCTCTCGTCGTGGCCTTCGCCCGCGCCCCGAGACGCCGCGACCTCTGCTGGCTCGGTGGCGGCCTCGTCGGCGGTGTCGCCGCCCAGATCGTGCTCGGCGGGCTGGTCGTGCTCTCCAAGCTGAACCCCTACCTCGTGGCCTGCCACTTCCTCTTGACCATCGTCGTGCTCGCCGCCGCCATCGTTTTCTACCACCGCAGTGGAATCGACGCCGAGCACGAAGGCACGCGGTCGGTGGCGCTCGTTCCGCCGGATCTGCGCTGGCTCGCCCGCGTGCTCGTGGCGACGCTGGGCGTCGTGTGCTGCGTCGGCACCATGGTTGCCGGTGCAGGGCCGCACGCCGGTTCTCCGAGCTCCTCCGGCCAACCGATCCAACGCATCCCGATCGCCTTCAAGGACATCGCAGAAGCACACAGCGATGTGGCGATCTTCTTGATCGGCCTCACGCTCGCCTCTCTCTTCGCCTTCCACCGGGCCAACGTCCCGGCCACCGTGCAGCTGCACCTCCGCTGGCTCTTCGAGCTCCTCGTGCTGCAGGGCATCCTGGGCTACGTCCAGTTCTTCCTGCACGACTCCGCCTGGGTAGTCGAATTCCACATCCTCGGCGTGACGATGTTGTGGGTTGCGGCGATGGGCTTCTATCTCTCGATGCACAAGCACCCTCGCCGTGAGGCCACCGTGACCTCCGCCGACGTGGTGGTGAGCGAACAGCCCGTGACGGCCCGTCCTGCCGTGGCCGGAGCGACGTGACCGGCATGGCTCCGGGACCGGCGACCGCTCCGGTCGAGGTCGATCTCCCGTTGACCGACGAGTCGCTCGAGGTGGACCTCCCGTGGCTCGTCGTGGTGTGGAACGACCCGATCAACCTGATGGCCTATGTGACCTTCGTCTTCCAGAAGCTGTTCGGCTACTCGAAATCGAAGGCGCACAAGCTGATGCTCGACGTGCATTACAAAGGGAGGGCCGTCGTGGCGAGCGGGCCCCGGGCAAGGGCCGAGATGGATGTCACCCGACTGCACCAACACGGCCTGTGGGCCACGATGGAGCACAGCAGCAAGTGAAGAAGCGCATCCTCCCGAGCAGGGACCACCCAGGCGGCTGCGTCCTGCGTCTGTCGCAGCCGGAACGGGCGCTGCTGGAGCGGCTCCCGAGGGAGATCGATGATGTCCTCGGCGCCCTCGAGTCGGCCAGCGATCGCCCGCTGGCGGACGACCATGAGCTAGAGCCAGCGCCTGACTTGGGTTTGGCGGGGTTTCCGGCCATCGAGGGCGTGCCCGCAGTCCCACCTTCGTTGCGGCGCCTGTTCCCGCCGGCATACACACGCGACGACGAGGCCGAGCGCAAGTACGTCGGCGCCACACGGTCGGAACTGCTCGAGCACCACCGCCAGGCGCTTCAGACGCTCTCGGAGACCGCAACGGCGAAGGTCCTCGATGCAGAGCAGGTACAGCAATGGATGACCGCTCTCAACGACATTCGCCTCGTGCTCGGCACGGTGCTCGAAGTCCGCGAGGACGGCGAACCGCCGGCGGGGCCGTTGCCGCAGCAGCTGCTCTACTACTACTACCTGTCCGGTCTTCAGGTTGAGCTCGTGGACTTCCTCGCGGGGTGGCTGCCGGACCCAACTCCTGGCGCCGACGATCTCACGACCGAGGATCCCTGGGGGGAGCCGCTCGGCGGGCTTCGCTGGGACGGCACGCCACAACCGGAAGAGGGGTGATGAGCACAGCCGACGGTTCGGCTCTGCAGTCGGGCGCACTCCCCTCCGACTCGGATGGCTCGTCACGCCTGCTCACGATCATGGGTTCCGGCGAGATCGCCCCCACGATGGTCAAGGTGCATCGGGCGATGCTGGAACGGCTTGGTCCGGAGCCTGTGCCGGCCGTGTTGTTGGACACCCCTTTCGCCTTTCAGGAAAACGCCCCCGAGCTGTGCGAGCGGATCCGCCGCTACTTCGCCGAGAGCTTGCGGGCCGAGATCGAGGTGGCTGGCATCTCGGCCACGCCGGCCGCCGAAACAGCCTCCGGGGCGGTCTGGTCTCCTACCGTCGGCGATGCCTTCGCGGAGGAACGCCTCGTGTCAGCGGTGCGCCGCGCCCGCTACGTGTTCACGGGACCGGGAAGCCCGAGCTACGCCCTCCGTAAGTGGACCTCGACCGTCGTCCCCTCCCTCCTCAACGAGATGCTCGCCCATGGGGGCGGCCTCACGTTCTCCTCGGCGGCCGCCCTGACCCTCGGGGTGAGCACCGTGCCCGTCTACGAGATCTACAAAGTCGGCGCCGACCCGTACTGGCTGGCCGGGCTCGACCTGATGTCCTCGCTCGGGATGCGGGCCGCTGTCATCCCCCACTACAACAACGCCGAGGGAGGCACGCACGACACGCGTTTCTGCTACCTCGGCGAGCGCCGCCTCGCCTTCCTCGAGACGCAACTCCCCCCCGAGAGCTTCGTGCTCGGCGTCGACGAGCACACGGCGGTCACCTTCGATCTCGACGAGCGTGTCGGTACCATCGCCGGGCTCGGCGTCGTCACCATCAGAGTGTCAGGACGGTCTCGCACGTTCCCGGCCGGCACACAGGTGAAGTTCGACGAGATCCTGGAAACGGCTGCGGATCTGTCTCGCAACCTCGCCGACGGCGGCGGGCGTGCCGGCGTCTCGGTCACCTCGGGGCAGCACGAGGAGGCGGACGCCCGCTCGGATGCCGCTGAAGCCAGCGAGCCCACCGCTCACTCCCCCGCCTCGCCCGCGCCGGCGGCGGTGTTCACAGACTCGCCTCTCATCGCGTTGGTGAGGGAGCGAGAGAGCGGTTTCGCCGAGGCGCTCGCTCGCCGGGATGTGGCGGGCGCCGTCGGCGAGGTGCTCGAGCTCGAAACGCAGATCACCGAGTGGTCCACCGACATCCCCTTCGGTGACGCCATGGACCGGGCGAGGGCCAGCTTGCGCTCCCTCGTGGTCGAGCTGGGGCGGGCCGGCGAGACAGGGCTACGGGACCCACGCGAGGTGCTCGGGCCGTTCGTGGAGACGATGCTCGAGCTGCGAGGTCGAGCGCGGGAGGAGCGCCGCTTCGACGAAGCGGACTGGATCCGCCAACGCCTCGACGGTCTGGGCGTCGAGGTTCGGGACACCGCCGAGGGGAGCGACTGGCTGCTTTCGCCCTAGGGGATGCTCATACACCCGAAGGGAGGTGACCTTCGGCCAAAGCTCGGCACAACCGCTGGTAACCTCGGCGCGTCTTGCCGGCGGTTCCCCCGGCCGTTGCCCCCATCGTCTAGCGGCCTAGGACGCCACCCTTTCAAGGTGGTAGCACGGGTTCGAATCCCGTTGGGGGTGCTACTTAAAGTCCAGGTAACGGGGATATCTGGAAACCGCAGGCTTGGGTGCTTGCCCTCCGCCAACAAGCCCTCCAACATAGTTGACCGTGCGACAACTGTGTGCGAGCCCGGTTCATGCTTGACACCGTGGCTCCGGTACCTGTTTGACAGTTTCAGGACGCGGTTCCGGTACCTGGGCGACACTGGCTCCGGTACCTGCTTTACAC
>Ga0187883_10000170_pt1 | contig 45295 bp, 44 predicted proteins | sample June2016WEW_20_1_2_FD_132966 | JGI IMG/M metagenome (GOLD analysis project Ga0187883, IMG submission 132966) | Peatland microbial communities from SPRUCE experiment site at the Marcell Experimental Forest, Minnesota, USA - June2016WEW_20_10 | ecosystem: Environmental > Terrestrial > Soil >...
CCACGTTGGTGTTGTTCGTCAGCTCGACGACGCGGGCCACGGTGTCGCCCTCTGCCATGTTGTTGATGGGGCCGACGGTGATGGCCCCGTGGTCGCCGGCGGGCGTACCGAGCACGATGTGGACCTGGCCGGTCGTCAACGGCTCGGGGCCAGCGGCCTCGGTGTCGGTGAAGTTGGCAAACACGCCGCCGATGGCGGCCATTCCAAGAAGCACAATCCCCAGCGTGAGCGCGAGACGGCTGCTCACTCGACGCTGACGGGGCAAGTCTCCCTTGCTAGACTCTCCCTTGCTAGACACTTTCAGTTCCCTTTCTCGGTGTGCAGCTTCCACTCGACAGATCCAGTGGCAGTGCAGCTGTCATGAATGTCATTCACGGTTGCTAGTTATCGGCCTGATCGCCCTCAGGCTTGAGGCTTTTCTGCAATACCTGTTGCGCAACACATGTTGACAATGTTCTGCCAGTATCACTGACGATTCATGTCTGAGTCCCGATCGGCTGCCGGACCCGCGAACAACGAGGTCAACCCCACAATTGGTGGCGCCTGTGGCGCTTCGACCTCCTCATGGCGTTGCAGGAGTTGGGGCGGGCGGGACGAGAGACAAGACCGGACATCGATCACGAAGACCGCTTGGAGCGCAACGAATACTCAACCTTGGCCGCTCTGTCTCCGATACGGTGATGACACGCATCGTGAGAGTCCCCGCGACGATGCCGTGGGCACCGGAAGGTGTTGGTGGGCTGGCGCGCGGTCGAGCCGACCCTCCAGTGCTTCAACTCGGGCTGCAGGGCCGAGCTCGTGTCGATCAGAGGTCGTGGACGCGGGCCGACCGGTCAATTCGACCGAAGGTGAGTGGAGATGGAGAAAGAGCGGACGGTCATCGTCGAGCGCATCGCTGTTGTGATCGAGGCTTCCAACAAGGCCCGACGGGCCTTGCGCGAGGCGGAGACCGTCTACGAGCGGTTCGCGCACAGAATCCAGAACGGATCGAGTGTTCACGATGCGTTCACCACGCTGCGCGTCGGTGAGCTCCGTAGAGACGTGCACGACAACCTCGAGGCGCTCGAGCAGGCGCGCTTCGAAACCCGACAAGCCATCATCGCACTCGGGGTGTCCGAGGGGTTGAGTCTCGGCGAGCTGGCCCGCATGTGGGGCCTTTCGCGGCAGCTCATCAATCGGATAGCCAAACACGGTCGGTAGGCGCTCGCCCGAGGAGGCGACGAACTCACCCCAAGACGGCTGTCAGCGGCCGTGCCTCAGGAGCGGGCTTCGAGCACCTCGGCGATCTGTACGGCATTGAGAGCGGCGCCCTTGCGGAGGTTGTCACCTGCCAGGAAGAACGCCAGGGACTTCGGGGCGCTCTGGTCGACCCGGATGCGTCCCACGAGCGACACGTCGCCTCCGGCGACCGCCAGCGGTGTCGGGAGGTCGGACAGCTCAACCCCGGGCGCAGCAGCCAGCGCCGCCCGGGCCTCATCGGGTGTGATCGGTCGCTCGAATTCTGCGTTGATGGCGCTGCAGTGCCCGGTGAAGACCGGCACGCGCACGCACGTGCAGCTGACGAGCAACTCGGGCAGGGAGAGGATCTTGCGAGCCTCGTTCCGCCACTTCTGTTCCTCGTCCGTCTCACCGTTGCCGTCGTCGACGATCTTGCCGGCGATCGGCAAGACGTTGAAGGCGATCGACGCAGGGAACTTCACCGAGGGGGGGAATTCGACGGCCGACCCGTCAAAGGTGAGGGCGGCCGCCTCGGGCGCCACCTTCTGCGCTTGCTCGTCGAGCTCGGCGACGCCGGCCAGTCCAGCACCCGAGCACGCTTGGTAGGTGGCCACCACGACCCGCCGGAGGCCGGCGAGGTCGTGCAGCGGCTTCAGGACCGGCATGGCGACCATGGTCGTGCAGTTTGGGTTGCCCACGATGCCTTTCGGAACGGAAGCGAGCGCCTCGGCGTTCACCTCCGGCACGACGAGGGGAACGTCCGGGTCCATCCGCCAAGCGGAGGAGTTGTCGATGACGATGGCGCCGGCGGCGGCCACGCGGGGCGCCAACTCCCGTGAGGCCGCCCCGCCGCAGGAGAACAGTGCGATCTCGAGCCCGGAGAAGTCGGCCGTTGTGGCGTCCTCCACCACGATGTCCTTGTCACCCCAGGGAAGCAGACGCCCTGCAGAGCGGCTGGAGGCGAAGTAACGCATCTCCTCCACCGGGAAGCCCCGCTCCGCCAGCACCGAACGCATGACACCACCGACCTGGCCGGTGGCTCCGAAGACGCCGACTCTCATGGGGTGATTCTACGGGCCGGGCGGACGAGACCGAGGATCACCCGGTGCCCCACCCGGCGCCGCCGGTCGCCACCGCCCCGAGCTGGGAGCGTCAGCCGCCGAGCTCGAAGGCCGCGTGGAGCGCTTGCACGGCGCGTTCGGCCACGGTGGCGCGGACCATGCAGGAGATGCGGATGGGAGACGTAGAGATCATCTCGATGTTGATGCCGGAGTCGGCGAGGGTTTCGAACATCGTCGCCGTCACTCCGGGGTGGGTCTTCATGCCGGCCCCCACGAGCGACACCTGGGCGACCTCTTCGTCGGCGACGACCGAGACGGCGCCGAGTGACGGTCGCATGGTTTCGGCCACCTCGAGAGAGGCCGTCACGTCGCCCTTCGGCACGGTGAAGGAGATGTCGGTCGTGCCGTCGTGGGAGATGTTCTGCACGATCATGTCGACGTTGATGGAGCGGTCCGCCAGACCCCTGAACAGGGTGGCGGCGATCCCGGGGCGGTCGGCGACGCCCGACAGGGTGATCTTGGCCGACGAGGTGTCACTCGTCACGGCTGAAACGACCGGCTGTTCCATTTGAGGGTCCTCCTCGGTGACGAGCGTGCCCGGCTCCCACGTGAACGACGAGCGCACCAGCAGTGTGACGTGGTGGTTGCGGGCGAATTCGACGGAGCGCAGGGCCAACACCCTGCCTCCGGTGGCGGCGATCTCGAGCATCTCCTCGAACGAGATCCGGTTCAGCTTGCGGGCGCTCGGGACGATGCGTGGGTCGGCCGAGAACACTCCGGATACGTCGGTGTAGATCTCGCAGCGGTCGGCGCCGAGGGTCGCTGCGAGGGCGACGGCGGTCGTGTCGGAGCCCCCGCGGCCGAGCGTCGTGACGTCGCGGCTGATCGAAACCCCCTGGAAGCCAGCCACCACCGGCACCGCCTTGGCGGCCAACGCCTCCCGGATGCGGTCACCCCTGACTTCGACGATGCGGGCGTTCGTATGGAGGTCGTCGGTGATGATGCCGGCCTGGCTGCCCGTGAAGGAGGTGGCGTCCACGCCCCGCTCGGCCAGGGCCATGCACATGAGCGCCATCGAGATGCGCTCCCCGGCCGTGAGGAGCATGTCCATCTCGCGGCCCGGGATGACTTCGGAGACCAGGTTGGCGAGGCGGAGCAGGTCGTCGGTCGTCTTGCCCATGGCGCTCACGACGACGACGACTTCCTCGCCGGAGCGCTTCGTGCGGGCGATGTGGTCGGCGACGGCCTTGATGCGGTCGGCGTCGGCCACAGATGTGCCACCGAACTTCTGCACGACGAGAGCCACGGCCGACAAGCTACTTGGGCGGCGGTGCTACCTCGGACCAGCCCTGAGTTCCTCACCCTGCCAACAACCGGTAGCCTCTCCCGCCGTGCCGAGCGAGAAACGAGCCCGTCAGCGCGCTATGCGCGCCGAGAAGCAAGCAGTCATCCAGAAGCAGCGCAAGCGCCGCGCCACGATGCGCAGAACTGCCACCTTTGGTGCCGTCGCGGCAGCCATCATCCTCATCGTCGTGTTGATCCAGGTCAGCGGCGGCCACAGCAAGAAGACGGCTGCCAAGTCCACCACCTCCACGACCACCACGACGTTCCCGCCGCCCTCGACACTTCCTCTCTCGACGGCGGCGGTGGCGCCCGTCTGCCCGCCCGCCAACGAGACCAAGCGCGTCGTCTGGTTCACGAAGGCGCCGCCCGACTGCATCGGCAAGCGCTCCGTCTGGGACGCCACCTTCGACACCTCGGTCGGCACCTTCGTCGTCAAGATGGACGCCGCCGCGTCCTACGCCGGCGTGAACAATTTTGTCTTCCTGGCGGGGTGGAACTACTACAACGGGACGTTCTTCCACCGAATCGTCACGGATTTCGTCGTGCAGGGCGGCGACCCGACCGGAACGGGGTCCGGCGGACCGCACCTCTTCCCCGGCTACTCGTTCACCGGCAACCTGCCGCCGAAGTCCTGCGCGGCGAAGTCGGACTGCTACGCCACGGGCGATTTCGTCTACGCCAACAGCAACGGCCCCAGTACCGACGGCAGTCAGTTCTTCGCCATCCTCCCGGGTGGGGCAGCCAAGCTCTCGCCGGACTACACGCTCTTCGGCAAGGTCATCTCGGGCCAGAGCGTTGTTGACAAGATCGGAACCTTCGGCATCGCCTCCGAGACGGGCACGCCGAAGCTGAAGGTGTACGTCTTGAAGGTCACGCTCAAGAAAGTCAAGGCCTAGGAGGTCAACGTGCCGACCGAATTCCCCCCGGCGGACGGTTCCGCCCCGAAGACGCAGCGATTCGACGGCCAGCCGCCCATGGGCATCGATCTCTCCAAGCGCTACAGCGCCGAGATGGTGACGTCGAAAGGGACAATGGTCTTCGCCCTCGATGCCATCGCGGCGCCGAGGACCGTGAACAACTTCGTCTTCCTCGGCCGGTACCACTACTTCGACGGCATCGTGTTCCACAGGGTGATCCCCGGTTTTGTCATTCAGGGGGGCGACCCGGAGGGCACGGGCGCCGGTGGTCCGGGGTACCGTTTCGAGGACGAGCTGCCGGCGGCGGGCAAGTACCAAATCGGCTCGCTCGCCATGGCGAACGCCGGCCCTGACACGAATGGAAGCCAGTTCTTCGTGATCTCCGGGCCCGATGGCGTCCGCCTGCCCCCGCTGTACTCGTACTTCGGGCAGCTCGTGACCGGTCGGGACGTTCTTGCCGCCATCGACAAGATCGGATCGTCGTCCGGCACGCCCCGCGAGCAGGTCACGATCGAGGCGGTCACGATCGCCGAGGCCGACTGAGCGACGCCGACTGAGGCCCGACTGAGCGAGGCCGACTGAGGCCGACTGAGCGAGGCAGACTGAGGCCCGACTGAGCGAGGCCGACTGAGGCCCGACACCCGATTTGGCGGGCGCGGTCAGCTCGGCAGGGCGTCGATCGAGGTGGGTTTCCCGTCGAGAAAGACGGTGACCTCGCCCTCCCCGGCAGTCCGCCAGGACCCCCCTGGTTCGCGGATGAGGGCCGTCCGTTCGGGGATGCCCACGACGGACACGCCCGCGGGTGCAAGTGCGAGCGTGCGCCAGAGGAGGCCGGCGCCACCGCCGTCGTGGTGCGGGATGACAGCGAGTTGCTCGAGGAGGCCGAGCCCGACGGTGTAGGCACCGCCCCGCGGATCGACCATCGGGTCGCAGAGAACCATCGCCCCCGCCGAGGATCCAGCGACGACAGCGCCGTTGCGCCATGCTTCGCCGAGGGCCTCGAAGACGGCGGAGCCCTTGAGAACGGATCGGAGGTGGAGCGGCGAGCCTCCCGAGAGATAGACGAAACCCGCCCCTCGCACCACGGCGGCGTTCTCCTCCAGGCACGCGTCGGCGTGGCTCAGCACCATGAGACCGTCGGCGCGTCCCCCGATGGAGGCAAACCAGGCGCGGGCCGTCTCGACGGCTCGCTCAGGGTGCTCGTAGGCAGCGGCCGTGGGAAGGATGACGACGTCGCGGCGGCCGGATCGCTCCAACAGCTCCGCATCGAAGTCGCAGCCCTGTTGCCACTCGGCTCCGCCCACGAGCGCCAGCACGCCGGAGATGTCTGCTCGCTCGCTCACGTTCTCGCCTTTCTCGCCGTCTCGGGCAGGTAGAGGCTGGCGCTGTAAGTCCGCGGCGACATGGTGATGATCCAGACGCCGCCCTTGGGGGCGTCCGGTCGCGGACCGAGGTCGACACCGAGGGCGTGCAGTCGATCGATGATGCCCAAGATGACGTCACCATGGGTGCAGGCAGCCACCGGCCCGCCGGCGCCGGAGGGGCGATCGAGCCGAGCCGCCAGCTTGCGAAGTTGCTCGAAGGCGCGCTCGGGATCCGAGCCTTCCTCCAACCAGTCGGTCTCGACGACGTCGAGCTTGCTGGCCTCCGCCAAAGGCTCGACGGTCTGGCGGCAACGAATCGCCGGGCTCGAGAGAACCCGCGAGGGCCGGCGGTCGACGAGGTCGACGAGGTGGCCGGCGATGACTCGCGCCTGCTCCCGCCCCCGCGGTGTCAAGGGACGGAGGGAGTCGGGCTCTTGCCACCGTTCCCGGTTCTCGGCTTTGCCGTGACGCACGAGATACAGCGTGGGGGTGATCCGATGTCCTTTGGGGGGCGAAGTTGAGTTCCCGCGGGTGGGCGTCATCCGACCCCGCTCGCGCCGATGGCCGACCCGACGCCGTAGGTGATGGCGCCGGCCGCTGCGCAGATGAGGAGCTGGCGAACTGCCGAGAACCACCATTTGCGGCCGGTGAAGAGGGCAAGGAAGGCGCCGACGACGAGGGCGGAGACGCCGGCGATGGCGACGGCGAAGAGCGTGGCCCTCGAACCGTGCGTGAACAGGAACGGCAACAACGGCATGAAGGCACCCAGGGCGAAGGTCACGAACGACGACACGGCTGCCTGCAAGGGCTTGCCCGTGGAGCTCGGATCGATGCCCAGCTCTTCGCGTGCATGTGTCTCGAGTGCCACTTCTGGGTTCGCCATCATCTCCTTGGCCACCTGGCGCGCCAGGTCGGGTGGCAGGCCGCGGGTCTCGTAGAGGTGGACGAGCTCCCGCATCTCGCCTTCGGGTCGCCGCTCGATCTCGCGGCGCTCGATCTCGATCTCCCGCTGGAACAGCTCGCTTTGGGCACGCATGGAGATGTACTCACCTGCAGCCATCGAGAAGGCACCCCCGAGGAGTCCGGCGAGACCGGCAAGGCGCACGATCCCTGACGCCGCGCTGGCGCCGGCGATCCCGAGCACGAGCGAGGTGTTCGACACGAGACCGTCGCTGATCCCGAACACGGCCGCTCTGGCTCCGCCGCCGCGGATGTCTCGGTGGTGGTGTTCGGGAAGCCCGCTGTCGCGCCGGTGCGAGCTCGTGTCGCGTCGCCTTATGGCGGCGAGGCGGTTCAAGCCGGAGACGCGAGGAGGGCCGCCCACAGCTACACGGTCTAGTGCGGATGAACGTGACGGGTGGCAGCTGCGCCCGACTTTGGGCTCGTTCGTGGTTCGCGGGATCCTCCTGCACCCGCGAGGCGCGGCCTCCGTTCCGTCAAGCCGCCCTAGTATCGGTCCGCTTATGGACGCGACCGTGATGTCGGACGCAGACCTTCATGACGAGCTCCGGCAACTTGTGCTCGCGCGAGGTTACGAGCGGCGGGCGGAGCCATTTGTGCTCTCCGCTGGCGGGATGAGCCGTGACTACGTCGACATGAGGCGGGCGGTTGCGAGGGGGGCCGATCTTCGCATCGCCGGCCTGGCGGTCGCCGCCGCTCTTGCGAGCCGCGGCGTCGTGTTCGACGCCATCGGCGGCATGACCATGGGAGCTGACCCGGTGGCGCACGCCGTCGCCATGTTGACCGATCACGCCTGGTACTCGGTGCGCAAGGCCGTCAAGGACCATGGTCGCCAACAACGGATCGAAGGTACGCCGGTCGGCCCCGGGGTCCGCGTCGTGGTGATCGAAGACACGGTTTCGACGGGGAAGTCGCTCTTTGACGCCTTCGAGGCTGTGCGCGCCACGGGCGCAGACGTCGTCGCCGCCTGCACGATCCTCGATCGAGGGGAGTTCATCGCTCCGCGCTTTAGCGAGATCGGCGTCGAGTATGTCGCCGTGCTCACTTACCGCGATCTCGGGATCGAACCGATCGGGACGGGCATCGCGGGCCTGCCGGGCGATCCCCTGACCCCGTGACCCGAATCTCCTGCGCGCCCGCCTAGAGGTCGAGTTGGACGCGCTCGACATCATCCTCATCGTCGTCATCCTGGCGGCCGCTGTCCACGGGCTGCGGCTCGGTGCCGCCGTTCAGGTGCTGTCATTCATCGGCGGGCTCGTCGGCCTCGCTCTCGGCATCGCCCTCATCATCGTGGTCCTTCCCCATCTGCACGGCGTCTTTGTGCGGACCTTTGTCTCCTTGCTGCTACTGCTCGTACCGTCCACGCTCACCTGGGGGATAGGGCGACAGTTGGGAGCGAGGGTCTGGCACCAGCTCCGAGGGCACGCCATCGCAGCGGTCGACGCCGGCAGCGGTGCCGTGATCGCCATGGCAGGCACCCTCGTCCTCGTCTGGCTGCTCGCCTCCTTCCTCGCCAACAGCCAAGTCAGCCTCATCTCGAGTGAGATCCAGAACTCGCAGGTGCTGCGCTTCGTGTCGGGCGTGATGCCTCAGATCCCGAGCGCCCTCTCCAGCAGGGCGTGCCTCGTCGACCAGACCGGACTCCCCCTCCCGTGCCTCGGGTTTCTGCAGCCGAGCGGTCCCGTCAAGGTCGCCACCTCGGCGCAGGTTCGCCGCGCCGACGAGGTAGCCGGGCGCTCGACGGTGCAGATCGTCGCCACGGGCTGCGGCAACGTCGTCGTCGAAGGGTCCGGGTTCGTGGTCGCACCCGGTCTCGTCGTCACCAACGCCCACGTCGTGGCGGGTGCCAACAACATCACCGAGTACGACGGCGTCCAGTCCGAGCGGGCGACCCCCGTCTTCTTCGACCCCAACTTCGACCTGGCCCTGCTGAGGGTGTCGGGCCTGCCGGCGCCGCCCCTCCCGATCGACAGTCGCTTCGTGCCGCGGGGGACGAAGGCCATTGTGCTCGGCTATCCGGAGGGGGTCAGCGTCGTCACGGCCCAGCCCGCCGGGGTGCTCATGCGCTTCGACCCGGACTCGCCCAACATCTACGACAGCGCCTACACGCAGCGCCAGATCTACGAGCTGCAGGCCCTCGTGCAGCCGGGCAACTCCGGCGGCCCGCTGCTCGAGCCGGACGGGGAGGTGATCGGCGTCGTCTTCGCGCGAGATGACGACAACGCCGACGTCGGCTTCGCCCTCGCCTCGCCAGGCGTGCTGCAACGAGTGCGCACCGCCGAGCAACTACCCCTCGACGCGAGCGTCAGCACGGGCAGCTGCCTGTCGGGCTGACAGCCGACACCGCGGCCGTCTCGTCGGCCATGATGGCGCCGTGGCTCTGCGCATCGAGGACTACGGAATCATCGGCGACACCGTGACGGCAGCCCTCGTCGGCCGCGACGGCTCGATCGACTGGTGCTGCCTCCCACGCTTCGATTCGGCCGCCTGCTTCGCCCGGCTGCTCGGCACGGAGGACCACGGTTTCTGGCGCATCGCCCCCAAGGCGAGCCCGAAGCCGGGGCAGGGTGACCCGCTGCTGGCGACCCGCCGCCGCTATGTCGGCGACTCGCTCGTTCTCGAGACCGAGTGGGAGCTGGCGGAGGGCACGGTCCGCATCACCGACTGCATGCTGGTCCGCGACGAGTACCCCCAGATCGTCCGCATGCTCGAGTGCATAAGGGGGGCGGTGGAGATGCGGATGGACCTGACGATCCGCTTCGAGTACGGATCGGCCATCCCGTGGGTGCGCCACGTCGACGGCACGCTCATCGCAATCGCCGGACCGGACGGCCTGGCGCTGTGGTCACCGGTGCACGGCCGTGGCGAGAACATGTCGACCGTCGCCGAGTTCATCGTCCACGAAGGCCAGAGCGTTCCCTTCGTGATGAACTACTTCCACTCGACCAACGAGGTCCCCCGGCCGGTCGACGCCGCCTATGCCGTCCACCAGACCGCCCGCTACTGGCAGGACTGGGCCGAGATGGACGCCCTCTCACTCGGCGAACGGCAGGAGCCGGTCGTCCGATCGCTTCTCACCCTGAAAGCCCTCACGCACCGGCCGACGGGCGGCATCATCGCGGCTGCGACGACGTCCTTACCGGAGGCGCTCGGCGGCGGCCGCAACTGGGACTACCGCTACTCCTGGCTGCGCGACGCCACCCTCACCCTGTCGTCGCTGATGGCGGCCGGCTATGCCGAGGAGGCGACGGCGTGGCGTGACTGGTTGCTGCGTGCCGTTGCGGGCGAGCCCTCCAAGCTCCAGATCATGTACGGGCCTTCCGGCGAGCGGAACCTCCTCGAGTACGAGATCCCGTGGCTGCCCGGCTACGAGGGCTCGTCGCCCGTACGCGTCGGTAACGCCGCCGCCAACCAGTACCAGCTCGACGTCTACGGCGAAGTCATCAGCGCCTTGCACGAAGCCCGTCGCCTCGGCATCCCCTCGAGCGACCCCGCCTGGGATCTGGAGCGCGCCATCCTCGACTTCCTCGAGTCCGGCTGGAAGGAGCCGGACGACGGCATCTGGGAAGTGCGCGGCCCGAGGCGTCATTTCACTCACTCCAAGGTGATGGCATGGCTCGCCGTCGACAGCGCCGTGCGCGACATCGAGGAGTACGATCTCTCCGGGCCGCTCGAGCGCTGGCGGGCGCTGCGAGACGAAATTCACGCCGAGGTGCTCGAGAAGGGCTACGACGCCGAGCGGAAGACCTTCACCCAGTACTACGGATCGAAGGAGCTGGACGCCAGTGTGTTGATGGCGCCCCTCGTGGGGTTCCTGCCTCCGACAGACGAGCGCATCATCGGGACGGTGGAGGCCATCCAACGCGAGCTCACCCAGGACGGTTTCGTCATGCGCTACGACTCGACACAGTCCGAGCACGTTGACGGCTTGACGGGACGCGAGGGGGCGTTCCTGGCCTGCTCGTTCTGGCTGGCTGACGACCTCCACCTGATCGGCCGGCATGACGAAGCCGTCGAGCTCTTCGACAGGCTGGTGGCGCTCCGCAACGACCTCGGGCTGCTGTCGGAGGAGTACGACCCGGTCGCCAAGCGGCAGGTCGGCAATTTCCCACAGGCGTTCTCGCACGTCTCGCTCGTCAACACGGCCGTCGGGCTCTTCCAGGAGGACCTGGGCACGGGCATGACGCATGCCGAGCGCCTGCGAGGCGTGCAACTACCGATACGGCGGCAGCGCAGGCGCCGGCACGGCGTCGCTCGCCACCGCCTCGGGCTCGGCCATTAGGTCGGCCGTCATGGAGCGCGCGGCGCGACGGCTCCGCTCGGAGGGGGCTCAGCGTCCCCGCGCGCCGGGGGCGGCGGTCCTGGTTTACGGTTGCCGGGTTTGCGGTACCCCGACTCACGGCACGAGGAGACAGTCTTGAAGGCGATCACCGTCCTTCCCGGTACAGCAGGCAGCGCCCGGCTGGAGGAGTTCGCCGAGCCGCCCGAGAGCGACGGCCCGGTCCTCGTCGACGTGCTCGCCGTCGGCATCTGCGGAACGGACCTCGAGATCGCCGGCGGCGAGTACGGATGGGCCCCGGAGGGCCACACGCGGCTCGTGCTCGGCCACGAGTCGATCGGCCGCGTGGCCGCGGCGCCGGCAGGCTCGGGCTTGGCGGAGGGCGACTACGTCGTAGGGATCGTGCGCCGCCCCGACCCGGTGCCCTGCTACAGCTGTGCCAAGGGCGAATGGGACTTCTGTCGCAACGGGCAGTACACCGAGCACGGCATCAAGTCACTCGACGGCTTCATGCGGGAGCGGTACCGCGCCACCGCCGACGCTGTCGTCAAGGTCGACGAGAGCCTCGGTCTTCTCGGTGTGCTGCTGGAGCCGACGAGCGTCGTGGCGAAGGCGTGGGAGCAGGCCGAGCTCGTGGGTAACCGCGCCGCTTGGGAGCCGAAGCGTGCAGTCATCACCGGTGCCGGGCCCATCGGGCTGCTGGCGGCGTTGATCGGCGTGCAGCATGGCCTCGAGGTGCACGTCATCGACCAGATGACCTCCGGCCTCAAGCCGGATCTCGTGGCCGCCCTCGGAGCCAGCTATCACACGGGCAAGGTCGAAGACGCCTGCGACTCGCCGGACGTCATCATCGAGTGCACGGGCGTGGGCATGCTCATCTTCGACGCCATGGACCACCTCGCTCCAGGTGGGGTCCTCTGCCTCACCGGTGTCTCGCCGAGCGGTCGGTCGTTGTCGATCGACGCCGGTATGGTCAACCGGGGCATGGTGCTGAAGAACGAGGGTGTCGTCGGGTCCGTGAACGCCAACCGGCGCCACTACGAGGCGGCGGCCGACGCCTTGGCCAAGGCAGACAGGGGCTGGCTCTCCAAGCTGCTCACCCGCAAGGTGCCGATCGAGTCGTTTGCGAGCGCCCTCGAACGCCAACCGGACGACGTCAAGGTCGTCATCGAGATGGGAACCTCCAGCTGATGCGAGTTGTCGATCTCATCCCGCCCACACGGGGCCCGAAGGACCGGTTCCAACGGCGCTACAACGAGCTCAAGCGACTCAGCATGGACCTCACCCGGCAGGACTTCGACACCCGTTACCCCGGTGTGGAGTTCGCCCCCGTACTCGTGCTCATCGCCGCCTACTTCGAGGCCGACAACATCGGAGCGGTCTTGAAGGCCGTTCCCGCCGAGGTGGACGGGCTCAAGACCTCGATCCTCGTGGTGATCGACGGCGGCGACGACGGCACCGAGGACATCTGCGACGCACATGAGGTCTTCTGGGCGAAGTTCGGCACCAACCTCGGCCACGGCGTCGCCCTCCGCCTCGGCTACGAGCTCGCCATCGAGAAGGGTGCCAGCTACGTCGTCACCCTCGATGCCGACGGCCAGAACGACCCGGTGGAGATCCCCGATCTTCTCGAGCCGGTCATCGCCGACGAGTTCGACTTCGTCGTCGCAAGCCGCCGCCTCGGCGTCGACGAAACGGGCGACCGCTCCGGCGACCAGCTCCGCAAGACGGGCGTGCTCGTCTTCGCCGCCGTCATCAACCGCCTCACTGGGCAGGCACTCACGGACACCTCGAACGGCTTTCGCGCCCTTCGCACCGACGTGCTCAAAGACGTGCTGCTGGAGCAGGACCAGTACCAAACAGCGGAGCTGATCATCAGTGCCGCCGCCCGCGGCTGGCGGATCGGCGAGCGGCCAACCGTGTGGCACCCGAGGGCCTCCGGCCGGTCGAAGAAGGGGAACAACTTCCTCTACGGGCCCCGCTACGCCACCGTGGTCGTCCGCACGTGGCTGCGGGAGCGGCGGTGACGGCGGTTCCGGTCGTTCCGGTCCAGCGGTGACGATCCGCCTCGCACCCGGCGTTCTCGAGATCGACACCCTGCTCGGTGGCTGGGAACGCATGACCGCCGGCTACCTCATCGAAGGCGAGCGTCCAGTGCTCGTCGAGACGGGCAGCCAGAGCTCGATCGAGACGCTCCTTTCGGCCCTCGAGGAGCTCGGCCTCGGTCCCGACGACCTCGCCGGGGTGGCCGTCACGCACATCCACCTCGATCACGCCGGCGGGGTGGGCGATGTGGCGCGGGCCTTCCCGAACGCCACGGTGTACGTGCACCCGAAGGGCGCCCGCCACCTCGTCGACCCGACCAGGCTGATCGACTCCGCCTCCCGCGTCTACGGGCCGCTGCTCGACTCGCTCTACGGGCGCCTCGACCCGACGCCGCCGGAGCGGATCGTCGTGCTCGAGGACGCAGACGAGATCACCCTCGGTGGCGGGCGGACCCTGCGGGCGATCGATTCGCCCGGCCACGCCAAGCATCATCTCGGGCTGCTCGACAGCTCGAGCGGCTACCTCTTCGCCGGCGACGCCGTCGGCGTCCGGCTGCCCGACGGCGGCAGGCTCCGGCCGGCTACGCCGCCGCCCGACTTCGACCTCGATCAGGCGCTGACGTCGTTGCAGCGCTTCGCCGATCACTCGCCGATCGGGATCGCCCTCGCCCACTACGGGCTCGTGCCCGTGCCGCCCGCGGAGCTCCTCGGCGAGGCCGCAGACACCCTTCGATCCTGGGCGGCAGAGGCCGAGCGTGCCTGGCGGGCAGGCGAGGACATGGCCGATGCACTCGAAACCCGTTTCGGTGCCGAGACGGCGCCCTCCGATGAGTCGATGCGGGAGAAGTACGACATCCTCAACGGCTTCCACTCCAACGCCGCCGGCTTCCTGCGGTGGCTGGAGCTGCGCTCGGCCGGCGGGGACGCATCGAGCGCCCGGCGCGGTTAAGGCACCAGTCCGCTAGGACAGCACCCGCTTGCGGAAGTTCCGCAGTCCGAGGGTGAGAAACAGCACGCAGAAACCCACGAGCACCGGGTAGATGATGTACAGGTGCATATGGCTGGCGCCGGTGAAGGCCGCCCTCATCCCCTCGGTGATGTAGATGAGCGGGTTGACGAGCACGAGGGTCTGCAGCCAGTGGAAGCTGCCGATTCGCACCGGCGCGAGCTTCGTCCACTGGTAGTAGGTGCCCCCGAGGAACGTCAGCGGCAACACGATGAAGCCGAACATCAGGCCGATGTTGCGTGGCTCGAACTTCGTGCCGAGGAGGAGCCCGAGGGCGGTCATGGCGACGCTGGCGAGCGGGATCAGCGTGAGGACGATCGCCCAGTGGAACACGAGGTCCGGCTTCACCCCCTGGGCGTGGATGACCGACGCGATCGGGAACACGATGATGGCCGACAGCACGGCCTGGGCGGCGCCTGAGAGGACCTTGGCCATGGCCACGAGCCAGATCGGGCACGGCGCCTGCACCCGGTCCTCGATCTCGCGGGTGAACCCGAACTCCTGTGCGAGCTGGAGGGCGACCGCCTGGATGCCCTGGAACATGATGCTGATGGCGACGACACCGGGGACGAGCACCGTGGCGAAGGCGGACTCTCCCGCTCGAGCGGCAGCAGCAGCAGCGGCGGCGCCAGCCGCTCCACCTGCGAGCGAGGTGCTCGGATGGGATCCGCCGATCCCCTGACCGATCGAGGGGAAGACGTAGAGGAACACGAAGACCAGCAAGAAGGGCTGGATAAGGACGCGCAGCACGAACTCGACGAGGTGCTTGCGGAGCACGAGGAGGTCACGGCGACAGAGAGCCCCGAGCGCCGTCCAACTCGCCTGCAGGGTGGATCGCAGCGGTTCGGTCCCGATGCGGGGCTCTTTTCGGGGCAGTTCTCCGCTCCGCCTCGCCCCGGTGGCGGCCGCTGAGGCGGCCGGCGTGGCCATCGTCATTCGCGCAGCTCCTTGCCGGTGAGGTTGATGAAGACGGTCTCGAGGGTCGTTTCCGAGACGCGAAGGTCCACCACGTCGAAACCGCCCCCCTCCGCCGCCTCCACGACCCGGGTGAGTATCCGCTCGGCGCCCTTCACGCGCAGCTCGACTCCACCGTCGATCGTACGGGCGGAGATGACGCCTTCGACGGCGGTGCGCAGGTGCTCGGAGAGCGCCTGGGCGTCGTCCGCCGAGAGCACCGTCACGAGGGTGTCAGCCCCCACACTCGCCTTCAATGCGGCCGGGGTGTCGAGAGCGAGGATCCTGCCGTGGTCCATGATGGCCACCCGGCCACACAGCTGATCGGCTTCCTCCATGTAATGGGTCGTGAGCATGATCGTCTGGCCCTCGCTGTTCAGCTCCCCGAGGATCTGCCAGAGCGCCAGGCGGCTCTGTGGGTCGAGCCCTGCCGTCGGCTCGTCCATGAACAGCACAGCCGGGCGGTGGAAGATCGCTCTCGCCACCATGAGCCGCTGTGCCATCCCACCGGAGAGGGCGTAGACGGAAGCCTTCGCCCATCGGCTCAGGTGGAATTGCTCGAGCAGCTCGTCGGCGATCGCGTGCGATCGCTTGGCGGCGATGCCGAAGAGCAGGCCGTGGTAGTAGAGGTTCTCCCACACCGTGAGCTGGCGGTCGAGAGTGTTCTGCTGCGAAACGATGCCGAGCAGCTGCTTCGCCAGCGCCGGATGGGCGACGACATCGACTCCGCCCACCGTGGCGTTGCCAGAGGTCGGGATCACCCGCGTCGTGAGCATGCCTGCCGTCGTCGTCTTGCCGGCGCCGTTCGGACCGAGCAAGCCGAAGATCTCCCCGGAGGTGACCTCGAGATTGAGCTCGTCGACGGCCCGGAAGTCCGTGCCGGCGTACACCTTGGTCAACCCGACCGTGCGGATGACGACGTGGTCCTGTGTGGCACCGGCTGAGCTCGCCATCGAGCACGAGCATCGCACAGCTGGGTCGGTTCAGGCTCTTCACAGCCGGCGTGAACGCGACCAGGCGATGACCGCCGTCGTCATGGCACCTCCGGCGGCGAACACGAAGGACCAGCGCGTACCGACGGTATCGACGAGCACCCCTCCGAGGGCAGCCCCGCCAGCAGCTCCCATCTGGATGCCGCTGCCGACCCAGCTGAAGGCCTCGACGGAGCCGGTCGAGGGAGCGAGCTGTCCGACTAGCCCGTAGATGCAGCTGAACCCGGGAGCGATCGACATACCGGCAAGGAACAGCAGTCCATAGAGCACCCCCACGCCCGGGGCGGCCGCCAAGCACAGGAAACCCAGACCCGCTGCCGCCAGCACCGGTGCCAACACCCTCGTGCCGGCATGGGCCGTGCGGGCACCGAACACGAAACCGCCTGTCATCGAGCCCGTTGCCCAGACGGCGAGGAGCACGCCCGCCTGATCGCTGGCGTGGGCGCGGCCGGCAAAGGCCACGACGGTCACCTCGACGACGAGGATGGCCGCCAGGTACACGAGCACTATCCCGACCAGCGTGGCGAGGCCGGGGAGCCCGGCGGGCTGGAACCGGCGGCGAAGCGCTACCGGCCTGGCGGGAGGGTTGGGCGCCTCGGGCGGCTCAACCCGCTCGCCGGACGCCGTCTCTGCGGCCTCGCCCGCGGCGCTCCTGGCCTGGCCCAGGCTCGTTGCCCCCTCCCCGTCCGCCCGCATCTGGGCGATGGGAGACGAGATCGCCGGGTGCAGCGACAGAGCCACCGTGCCGCCAAGTCCGATGGCGCCGCAGGCGATGAGCGCTGCCGGCGGCCCGGAGAGTGTGCTGAGGAATGCCACCAGGGTCGGTCCGACCATGAAGGTGGCTTCCTGCATGGTGGCATCGAAGGCGTAGAGACTGCTGCGCAGCTCCCCGCTCACGAGTCCTGGCCACAGAGACCGGACCGCCGGCGCAACCGGAGGAAGGCTCGCCCCCGAGGCGGCCGCCACGATGAGAACGAGCAGCGTCTCGTGCACCGGGATGAAGGCGAGGGAGATCAAGCCGGCGGCGTTGGCGACGGCCGCGAGCAACAGGACCGGCCGACGCCCCACCCGGTCGGCCAGACGGCCGAGCACCGGACCCATGACGCCCGTGCCGACGACATAGGCTCCCGTGACGGCTCCCGCCCGGGCGTAGGATCCCGTCGCCTCGGCCACGCGGAGGATGATCGCCAGGTTCGCCATGGCTACGGGGAGGCGGGCGACCAGCGAGGTCGTGAGCAGAAAGGCCACTCCGGGGGCGCGAAAGACCATCCTGTAGCCCCCAGAGCTCATGCTCCATCTTGACCTCTGGACGGGCAGGCACAGCTGAGCCGACATGCGCTCGGCGCTGTCAGCGGGGCGGAGGCGGGCAACTTCGCCGGGCGGTGACGCCGTGCCGTTTCTCTCTGGCAGAGAGCGCCGGCTGGCAGGCCGCTACGTTGGTCCGATGGATGCTGTGAGCAAGGCGGAGGGGTTTCTGGCGCTGCACCACGGCGACAGGCCCCTCCTGATGCCGAACCCATGGGACCCCGGGTCCGCAAAGGTGCTGGCGTCCCTCGGTTTCCAGGCGCTGGCGACGACGAGCAGTGGCTCCGCCGCCACGCTCGGGCGACTCGACGGCTCCCTGACACGGGACGAGGCCCTTGCGCATGCCGCCGCCATTGTGGGAGCAACCGACCTGCCGGTGTCCGCCGACCTGGAGAATTGCTTCGGAGCCGACGCCGCCGGCGTGGGCGAGACGGTGAGCTTGGCGGTATCGATCGGCCTGGCCGGATGTTCGGTGGAAGACTCGACCGGGCGGGCAGACGAGCCGATCTTCGAGTTGGCCGAAGCGGCAGAGCGGGTCGTCGCCGCCGCCGAAGCCGCCCATACGGGACCCGTGCATCTCGTGCTGACGGCGAGGGCCGAGAACTACCTACATGGGCAGGCGGATCTCGGGGACACGATCGCCCGTCTGCAGGCCTACGAGGCGGCCGGGGCAGACGTGCTGTATGCACCGGGCCTTCGTGACCTCGCCGAGATCCGCACGGTGGTCGAGTCGGTCGGGCTGCCGGTGAACGTGCTGGCGCTCTCGGGCGCGCCAAACGTGGCCGCGCTCGCCTCCGCCGGCGTGAGGCGCATCTCGGTCGGCGGGGCCTTCGCCTGGGTTGCGCTGGGCGCCCTCGTCGAGGCGGCCCGCGAATTGATGGAGCAGGGAACCTATGGTTACTTCGACCGGGTGGCCGTCGGCAGTTCGACGGCGCGGGCGGCATTCGCCGCCGGCTGACAGCGTCGCCGCCCGCCGGCCAAACCGCCCGCCCGCCGGCCGGCCGGCCGAACCGTGTGCACAGACCGACCAGACCCGGCCTCTCCGGTCGCGCTCGCCGCACAGTTCGCCCTCGAGCCGTCGCCCGCCGGCCGGCCGGCCGAACCGTGTGCACAGACCGACCAGACCCGGCCTCTCCGGTCGCGCTCGCCGCACAGTTCGCTCCGATCGCAGAGCTCCCTCGTGCCCGGCGCGCGCCGGGCGGCACGCCGCGAGCCTTCCGGCTGCCCGAGTAAGCGAAGATACGCCCGTGACACAGGCGGACGAGGTGCCGATGAAGCGACGGACCTTTCTTCGCATGGCTGCCGGCGCCGCCGGCGCTACCGGTGCTTTCATCGCTGGTTGCAGCTCCCCGTCAGCGGGACGCGCTTCGAGCACCTCGAGCACGACGAGGAGCACGACGCCCGGCCACGTCGGCCTCCCACCGAAACCCTCGGCCCCCATCGGCTCCGATCAGCTACCGCAGTTCGACCACCTCGTTGTCGTGATGATGGAGAACCACTCGTTCGACAACGCCATCGGTCTTCTCGGCCGTGGCGACGGCTTCACGCTCGGGCCGGACGGCCGTCCGACGGCCACCAACCCTGACGGTCATGGCGGCCTCGTGCACGCCTTCCCCATGCCGACACCGTGCCAACTCGCCAACCAGCCAACCCAGACCTGGAACGCCTCCCATCAGCAGTACGACCACGGGACGAATGAGGGTTTCGTCTTGTCGGCGTCGGGGCCGGTGGCGATGGGCTATTTCACGGTCGAGGATCTGCCCTTCACTTACGGTCTCGCCCGCACGTTCCCGATCGCCGACCGTTGGTTCTGCTCAGTACTCGCCCAGACCTTCCCGAACCGGCGATATCTGCTCGCGGGAACGTCGCTCGGGCTCATCGACGACTCGCTGCTCATGACGCTGCCGCCCAACGGGACGATCCTCGAACAGCTGGAGCGTCACGACATCTCCTGGAGGGACTACTCGTCGAACCTGCCCGGGATCGGCGTGTGGCCCGGCCTCCTGGCTCAGCCCGCCATCTCGAGAGGCATCGTCGGCATCGAGTCGTTCTATCGAGACTGCGCTGCGGGCACGTTGCCGTCCTGCTCGTTCGTAGACCCGAACTTCAACTCGACGTCGGAGGAGAACCCGCAGGACGTGCAGTTCGGTGACGGCTTCCTCGCCAAGGTCGTGAACGCCGTGATGTCGGGGCCGAAGTGGTCAAAGACGCTCCTTCTCTGGACCTACGACGAGCATGGCGGCTACTACGACCACGTCGTGCCGCCGCCGGCGCCGGCGCCGGACCGAGTGCCGCCTCTGCTCGCGGCGGGCGACGTCGCGGGCTCCTTCGACCGGTTCGGCTTCCGGGTGCCGTCAGGTGTCGTGAGTCCGTACGCCAAGAAGGACTACGTCTCTCACCGCGTCTACGACCACACCTCGATCCTCAAGCTCATCGAGACGAAATGGAACCTTCCAGCCCTGACGATACGTGATGCCTCCGCCAACAGCCCGCTCGACATGGTGGACTTCGAGGCGCCGGCCGCCTTCGCCCGTCCGCCTCGGCTGCCCGCACCGGCGAACCCGGCACGCCAGGACAGCTGCGAGGTCTCTGGGGCTGGCACGATCCCGCCGCCTGGGGCCGTCACGGGCCCTTGAACGGCCCCGTTCAACTCAAGCCCAGTCGGTCCGGCACCGAGCTGCCACGGCGCCGGCTGCTCGGCTCCTTCGACCCTGTCCTCATGGGGTGGACGTCGAGGGCGGCGATTCTCGGTCCATACCAAACGGTCGTGACGACGAACGGCGTCTTGCGACCGATCGCCCTCGTCGGTGGCCGCGCCGGCGCCACCTGGACGATGTCCGCCGGGCGAGTCACCCTGGCGCGCCCTTCTCGCCCCGCCCTTCTGAGGACGTGACCGCCCCGCGACGCGAGGGCGACGCTGTGATCCGCTTTCCCGCCCGGTGACTGGCGGCCGGGCGTCACAAGCGGGCGCGTACCGCTGCGTCGTCGGCTTCTATGGCACGGCTGATAGCGCTCAGTGCCTGGCCTCTCGTGCGGAGCTTGGTGGCGGCGTGCGCCTCCATGTTGAGAGTGGTCAGCTGAACGGCGGCGGCGCGGGCGACGGCGTGCAACTCTGCCGGCGGCGCCACCCGATCGAAGAACCCGGCCGTCACCGCCTCGTCGGGGGTGAAGATCTCCGCATTGATGACGGCACGGTTGAAGAAGGCGGGGGCGAGACGTTGCCGGCATATCTCGATGGCCGTCTCGGGCATCGTGAGGCCGATAGCGACTTCATTCGCCGTGACCCGGTGAGCACCTTGTGCCCCGACTCGGTAGTCACCGGAGAGCAGCAAGAACGCCCCCATGGCGATGGCATGCCCGGGGCAGGCGATGACGACCGGTCGCGGGAAGGACAGGAGCCGCCTTGACAGCTCGAAGCCGCCCCGCAGCATGTCGGCCGCGTCGGTACCGCCCGCCGTGAGCACGCGCAGGTCGAAACCCGCCGAGAAGATGCCGTCCCGGCCCGTGAGCACGACGACGGCGCCGTCGCTTTCCGCCTGATCGAGTGCGCCGTTCACCTGCGAGAGCATCTGCAGCGAGAGGACGTTCACCTTGCCGTCGTTCATGGCGATGGTGGCGATGGCGTCTCGCAGCTCGTAGCTCACAAGTGTCTCCATGACCTGATCCTCTCGTTCCGGGCATCACCGCTCGCTGCCGGTCACTCATCCTGGCTTGCCGGAGCTCGCCAGGCCAGCGCGCAATGCCTGCGCTTGAGAGACGGTTCACTCGGCGGCCCAGGCTGCTCCCCATGATCACGTCCCCCCCCGCACTGAGGGTGGCGCCTGCATGACAGGTACGTCTTTGAAGTACATCGCCGGGGTGAGGCCGGTCTCGCGGCGAAAGGCGGCGACAAGCGCACTCGCCGTGTCGTAGCCGACGAGCCTGGCGACGTTGCTGACCGACTCGCCTGATGCGAGCGCCTGCAAAGCCGCCTGCAGCCGCAGCTGCGTGCGCCAACGTCCGAAGGGCACGCCGGTGTCGGTCGAGAACGCACGTGCGAGGGTCCGCCCGCTGGCGCCGACCTCACGGCCCCACTCGTCGAGCGTCCGCTTGTCGGCCGGGTTCTCGCTGAGGCCCTGCGCGACGTCGCGGGCGCGCTCCTCGACCGGCAGCCGCAGATGGATCGTCGCCATGGCGACCGGCTCGAGCAGATCGACCAGCACGGTTTCGGCGCGTACACGCCGAGCCGGCTCGAGCGTTTCGTCCTCCAGGTACGCGATCAGCTCCGCCAGCAGCTGCCGTGCGGCTACGGGGGTGGGCTCGGTCCAGGCGATCGGGCAGAGCTCCGGTCTCACATAGAGCGTTCGCATGAGGGCGCGGCCGGAGGCGCGGGTCTCGTGCGGTAGCTCGGCGGGGATCCAGAGTGCACGGGTGGGAGGGAGTACCCACGTCGCTGACCCCGTCACCACCGTCAGGACACCGCTCGAGGCCCAGGCGAGCTGATGGTCGCGGTGAGTGTGCCAGTTGAAGCGCGTACCCGGGGCCATCGGGAATGTCGCGACGACCATCGCAGACGGAGTCGGGGCGCTCGCCGGAGAACTCTGTCCGTCTTGCGACACAGGATGTCACCCTACGCCCTAGGCGTCGAGGCGCCCGTTCCGTACCGTCGAAGCGGTGAACGAGAATCATGCCGCCCTGTGCCCGAGTCCCGAGTGGGCCGCACACATGCAGACCGAGGTCCTACCGTCGCTCGTCGCCGGCGTCGACCTTGGTGACGAGATGCTCGAGGTGGGCCCAGGCCCGGGTGCGGCCACCGACTGGCTGCGCCAGCGTGTCGGTCTCCTGGCCGCCCTCGAGCTCGACCCCGAGGCGGCGAGCAGGCTGTCCGAGCGCTTTCACCGAACCAACGTGGAGGTGATCGTCGGTGACGCCTCGGCAATGACCTTCGCCAGCGCCACCTTCGACTCCGTCGGCTCGTTCACGATGCTGCATCACGTTCCCACCGTGTCGCTGCAGGACAAGGTCATCGGCGAGATGTTTCGCGTCTTGCGCCCGGGCGGGGTTCTCATCGGGTCCGACAGCCTCGCCAGCAACGACCTGCACCACTTCCACGTGGGCGACACCTACAACCCGATCGAGCCGTCGTCGCTCCTCACGCGCCTTCAGACCATCGGCTTTCACCGGATCACCGTCATCGTGGACGACATCGTCAAGTTCGTCGCCTACAAGCCGTCCCCGCTCGGCCCTGCCAAGTCAATCGAAGGAGGAGTCTCGACATCGTGAACGAGGTCGTGCATCTGCGGTCCGCCATCGTCGGCCTCCTCGGCTTTGCCGCCGTCGAAGAGGAGTTGTTGCTCGCCGCTATCACTGGAGCCCCGCCCGAGAACGGCAGCCCGCAACGGTGGGCGGCGCTGCCGCTGGTCGCCCATAACACGGAATTCAAGTTGCAGCAGGTCGAGCGGCTCGAGGCGATCTCGCAGGGAAGAACACCTCCCAGCTTCGGCGAGATCGATCACCTGTCGGCCAACGTCTACGGCCATTACAGCCAGCAGTCGTCAGGGGCTGTCGCCCGCGAGAGCCGGAGGACCCTCGGCGCTCTCCTCGCCGCGCTGGAGGCGATCTCGGCCGAGGATCTCCTCGACCCCTCTCGACACCCGTGGTTACAGGGCCGTCACCTGTGGCTGCAGATCATTGTGAGGGGCTTCTGGCATCCGACGGGCCATCTGGGCGACTACTACCTCTCACATGAGCGCTCGGATCGGGCACTCGCCCTGCAGGCGCATGCGGTCGCAGTCTGTGACTACCTGGGCGCACCTGATCCTGCCTGCGGCATGGCCCATTACAACCTCGCATGCACGCAAGCTCGTGCGGACCTGGGCGACGCCGCCATGGAAACCCTTGCCCGGGCCATCCAGCTCAACCCTGACCTCACCGCCAACGTCGCCCGTGACGCCGACCTCGATGGCCTCCGCGCCGATGGGCGCTTGGAGATACTGCTCGGCTCCGTAGGAGGTTCTCGCCACGGGCGGGCTCCGCGGTGATACTTCGCGAGCGATGACGCCGTTTCGGTCTCGTAGGCTCCGGTCCTGTCGACTGCGCGGGCGCGGCGAGCGGTGAGCGCCCCACGACACGAAACCGTGCCCCTCGTGACCATCGCCGGTGAATGGTCCCGCATCGGGATAACAGGGTTCGGTGGTCCCTCAGCCCACATCGCTTTGCTGCGCAGGCTGTGTGTCGACGAGCGGCAGTGGCTTCCGGCGCGCGAGTTCGAGGACGGCATCGCCGCCACGAGCCTGCTTCCGGGGCCGACCTCGACACAGCTCGCCATCTTCTGCGCTTGGCGACTGCGGGGCCTGGCCGGAGCGCTCCTCGGTGGTGTCTGCTTCATCGCCCCAGGCCTCGTCATGATCCTCGGGCTTTCGTCGCTCTTCCTCGCCCGCAACCCTCCCCTCTGGGTGCTCGGGGCCGAGCTGGGCGCCGGCGCCGGCGTGCCGGCCGTGGCGGTCAGCTCGGCTCTCGGGCTGCTGCCGGCGGCGTGGAGACGCCTGAGCGGCGACGCCACCAAGCAGAGGATGTGGATCGCCTATGCGCTCGTGGGCGCCGCCGCAGCCGCAACCGTCGGCCAGTTCCTCGTACTCGCACTGTTGGGCTGCGGGCTGCTCGAAGTGGGACGCGAGCGTCGGACCGGCACGCCGAGGTCTCGTCGCCTCGCGGGCGGATTTCCGCTTTTCGTCGTGGCTCCCGCCGTCGGCGGCGTCGCCAGCCTCGCCTGGGTGGGGTTCAAGGTGGGCGCCCTGTCCTATGGCGGAGGCTTCGTCATCGTCCCACTCATGCAACATGACGCGGTCAGCGCCTATCACTGGATGACGAATGCACAGTTCCTCAACGCGGTCGCCTTGGGTCAGATCACGCCCGGGCCGGTCGTGCAGACCGTCGCAGTCGTCGGCTACGCCGCCAGAGGGCTCCGCGGTGGACTGCTGGCGGCCGGGGTGGCCTTTGCGCCCTCGTTCGTGTTCGTGACCGTGGGGGCGCCTCACTTCGACCGGATTCGTGCGAGCGATGCCGTGCAGGCGTTTCTGACCGGAGCCGGTGCCTGCGCCATCGGCGCCATCGGGGGCGTGGCGGTGCCTCTCAGTCTCGAGATCGGCCACCTCTGGCAGGCGGGCATCGCCGCCTTGGCGGCGGTGGCGCTCCTCGGCCTGCGGAGGAACGTCGTGATCGTGCTGCTGTCGTGCGGGTTGCTGGGTGTCGTGGCGGCACTGGCCGGGGGGCCTACGGGCACCTTCTAGGAGCGGCATGGTGCGCGCAGCCCGGCTGCGACGCCTCAGCGCGAGTTCGCCTCGCGGTCGAGGCCATCGGGCGCTCAGACGCTCAGCCGCTACTCCTCTTCATCATCGGGCGGAGCGTTCGTCAGGAGCTCCCGCCAGCGCTCCTCGGGCACGTGAGCTGGCGTTGTCGTCTTCAGGAAGTCTTCAAGGACGGCCAGGAAGCGGTCGGCGTCCTGCCACGGCAGGAAGTGCCCGGCGCCTTCGAGGATCTCGAGGCGAGCATTGGGGATTGCCTCGCTGGCGCGGTAGGCGTGGGCCACGGGAATGATGCGGTCGTGATCGCCCCAGACGATGAGCGTCGGGACCGCTTCGGCCAGGTAGAGCCGGTCATGGGCACTGACTCGCTGACCGCCAATGTCGATGACCGAGCGGACGGTGTGGATAAATGCCATCTGGCCGTGCCGATCCGTCAAGGTCGTGTAGCTGCGCCACACCTCCGCCAGGGTGTCGCTCGGTCGCCAGCCCACCCGGTGGGCCATGACTCCGGGCCACTCGGCTACTTCCCGGATCCGTGTGTGCAGCAGGAGCGGCAGCACGTATTCGGCTCCCGGCAGGGTCACCGCTTTGAGGAGCGGGCTGACCTCTTTGCCGAGTCCGCCCGAGGCGACCAGCACCAACCGTTCGGCCCACTCGGGGAACTGGTAGGCGAACTGCATGGCCACTCCACCGCCGAGGGAGTGCCCGACGAGGGTGACACGTTCCCTGCCCAGCACCGTCAGCAAGTCCCGGATGCCGCTCGCGTACGCCCCTAACGAGTAGTCGCCGCGAGGCTTGGCGGAGTGTCCGTGGCCAAGCAGGTCGGGCGCGATCACGGTGTAGTGCTCGGCCAGGGCGGGCATGACCGCCCGCCACGTCGTCGAGCTCCCTGCGATCCCGTGGATGAGCAGGACCGCAGGTCCCTCGCCGGCCATGCGGTAGCTGACGTCGTGGCCGTGAATCCGGACGGTGCGGGAACGAAACGGACTCGTCTTCATGGTGTTTGCGCGTCGCTTCCAACGTGGAGGAGCTTGACTCGTCGGACAGAACGTCGGGGCAGAGACATGCTCAGAACTTCGACGGTCCTGTTGCCTCACGTCCCTGTCCCGACGAGGCGGCTCTTGGGCGCCTGATCACACTCAGGACCCAGAGGTTCCTACTTCTTGGGCGCTCCGGCATTCTTCTCGAATTCGCCGAGCGCGTCCTCCGTCACCTTCACGATCTTCTGCGCAAGCTTGTTCGATGTGGCAACCAGCTCTTCGGTCATCTTGAAGGCCGAATCGATGATCTTCCGGCGGGGACCGCCATCCCTTGTCACATCCGGGAAAACTGCGTCGACAGTGTCGAGGAACTTCCTCACAGCCTCGAGCGCCGATTGGTCTGCGTCCTGGACCGACTCGATGACGCGGAGCGCACCCTCGTGGCGCGTCGCCTCTGCGGTGTTCGTCATGGCGGCCTCCTTTGCTTCCGTTTGAATACACCTGTTTCAGCAACAACCATGCTGGCGAGGCTGGCCGACCCGGAACAGAGGCTTTCGGCAGGTTCTCCTGTTCGCGCCGTGTGCTCCGCAACCTCGCTCGATCCCCGCGGGGGCGGCTCAGCGAGATGGGGCCTCATCAGTTCTCTTCCAACCACTTGTTGATCTCCCAGGCGTTCCCATCGGGGTCCTTGAAGTGTGCGCAGCGCATGCCCCAGCTGCGAGTCTCGGGCGTGCGGATGAACTCGACGCCCTTCGCCCGCACCTCTTCGTAGGTGGCGTCGACATCCTCGACGGGTTGCAAAATTGGACAACTGATGTAGCCCCAAAAAGTGGACCACCCCGGCGCCACAGAGCGCTCGGCTACCTCACGCCGAACGAATTCGAAGCCCTCACCCCACCCCAGGCCACGTTGTCCTAAAAGTGGTCCACTGAATGGGGTCAAGGCGTTTTGGCGGAGGGAGTGGGATTCGAACCCACGGTACGCATGACGTACAACGGTTTTCGAGACCGCCCGATTCGGCCACTCTCGCATCCCTCCGGAGGTCACACTAGGCGCTTTGGGACGCCACCTCGCCAGGGTGAGTCGGAAGGGTCGGCGGCTCAGGACGGACGCAGCGCCCGAAAGAAACCCTCCATCATCTCGGCCGAACGCTCCGCCAATACCCCCCCGAGCAGGCTGACCTCGTGGTTCAGTCGCGGATCGGCGCACAGGTTGTAGAGGGAACCGCAGGCGCCCGCCTTCAGGTCGGGGGCACCGAACACGATGCGACCGAGGCGGGCGGCCACGGCAGCGCCGGCGCACATGGCACATGGCTCCAAGGACACGACCAGCGTCGCGTCCGAAAGGCGCCAGCTCCCGATAGCCGTGGCGGCATCGCGCAGCGCCAGCACTTCGGCGTGCGCGGTTGGGTCGCCGGACAGCTCGCGCTCATTGTGACGGCGAGCCACGACGGCCTCGCCGACGAGCACGACAGCCCCGATCGGAACATCGCCATGAGCCGTCGCCCCGAGCGCTTCGTCGAGGGCGATGGACATGGCAGAGAGCTCGACCTCAGTCGGTCCGAGAGGGCTCCGGTCGGTGGCCACGGGCGAATCGTAGGGGGAGGACCAGACGGGCGGTGGAATCGCTGAGGGATCAAAGAGACGGACGCCTTAATCTTGGGGTCGTGACACAGCGAGGCCGCCACCACGTGCGAGGTGTCATCGGGACGCGAGCTGAGCCTGTTCCACATCTGGTTCGATGAGCGACTCGGTGGGCCACCCCCCCGACGAGGATCCGACTGTCCCGCTGCCACCAGCCGAGGGTGACTCGACCGACGGCTGGCAGCAGTCCTGGCAACCGGGCGCGCCGCCACCACCGCCACCACCGCCATCGCCACCAGCGGCCGGCCCGGGCTACCCACCCGGCCCGGGCTACCCACCCGGCGTGGGCTACCCACCCGGCGTGGGCTACCCGCCCGGCGTGGACTACCCACCCGGCGCTGGCTACCCGCCCGGCTACGGCTACCCTCCCCGCGCTGGCTACCCGGGCGCTGGCTATCCGCCCGGCTACCCAGGTCAGGGGTACCCCTACCAACCGGGCGAGCCCGGCGGGGGTTACAACTATCCCGCGTTCCCACCTCCCCAACCGCAAGGCGGCCCCGGCTTCGGGCCGTACCCGCCTCAGCAGCCGTATGCGCCCTACGGCGGCTCTTCGCCCGACGGCGGCTATCACTCAGCGCCGGGACACCCCGGCTATCCACCTGGAGCGCACACCTGGTATTGGGGGTACCCGCCGTACGGCTATCAGCCGCCCCCTGGGTTCCCGCCAGCGGGATACCCGCCGGGATACGGACCGCCGCCGTATCCCGGCTACTACCTGCCACCGACGCGGCGGAGGAGTCGCTCTGTTTCCATCATCATCACCGCGGTGGCTGTTGCTGTCGTGACGGCTCTGATCCTGGGCGGTACCAAGCTCGGCAGTTCGGGCGTATCTCCGAACAGCCAGACGCCGCAGCTGGGCTCCTTCGCCGGTTACATCGGCTACGTATCAGTCGATCAGATCAGTGCGAGCTGGCGTGTACCGCCGATCCCCAACTCGTCACCCGCCGGAGGTGCCTCGACCTGGATCGGCGTGCAAGGCCCCAGCCAACGTGAGTTCTTCCAGGTAGGAACGACGGAGTCATACGAAGGCGGCACGCCGTTCTACGACGCCTTCTGGTCGGATCCGGCTCAGGGGTTCCACGCGCAGATCCTGATGCAAGTCAATCCAGGCGACGAGATACAGGCACAGATAACCGAGGCTTCGGGGAGCTGGGCGGCCTCAGTTGACGACGTGACGACGGGCCAGTCGCAAGCCGCCCCGACGTCGAGCGGAGTGTTCACAAACCTCCAGTTGGCGGAGTGGATACAAGAGGATCCCTCCCTTCCTCACAACAAACACGTGCCCTACCCTGACATCGACCCGACGACGATCTCGCAGTTGAAGGTGAACGGATCGGCGCCCCGCTACGAAGACCTGCAGCCGCAGATCATGGTGTTGCCGGGCGGCAAGCGGATCGAGCCTGCGCCCCTCGTCGGCGACCAGTTCACTACCAAAGAAGTGACCGCCAGCTAGCACGCCGAAAGCAGGGCGAGGAGCCTCACGCCGGACGCCCGTGGGGGACCCCTCAAGGGGTCCGGTTGCGTTGTCTGCCGTCGAGCCAGACCGTCCAGGGCTGAATCACACCGATGCGCAGGAGTCCCATCAGCACCCAGGGATCCTCCCCGAGGCGCGCCTCGATGTCACGCTGGTCCTCGCCCTCGACGACGAGCAGGACCTTCTCGCCCTCGCCGATCGGACCGCCCAGGACGATGAAGCCCTCGTCGACGAGTTCGTCCATGAAGGCCGCGTGCTCGTCCCAGGCCTCCTGCTCGCGACGCTGCCGGGAGGCGTCCCAGCTCGGGCCGGAGACCATCGTCAACGCGAAGCACGCCACGACCTGAGCGTACTGGTGCCTTCCCAGGCCGGCCGACTGGACGCTCCTGAGAGGGCCTTTGCGGTGCGGCCGCGGCGGGTGTCGTCAGAGGCTCAGGGCCGACACCTTGCCGTCCGCTAGCTCGAGGCGGAGCGTGAGCCGCACCTGCTCGAGGAGGCGACGGTCATGGGTCACGAGGATCAGGGTCCCTTCCCAAGCCTCGAGCGCCTGCTCGAGCTGCTCGATGGCCGGCAGGTCGAGGTGGTTCGTGGGTTCGTCGAGCACGAGGCAGTTCGTCCCTCGAGCCATGAGGAGCGCCAGCTCCGCTCGCGTGCGCTCCCCGGGAGACAAGGAGGCAGCCGGCCGGAGGACGTGATCGGCGCCGAGCCCGAATTTGGCGAGCAGTGAGCGTGCTTCGCCCGTCGCCAGCGGCGCCGCCGTCAAGAAGGCCTGCAGGAGCGTCGCCTCAGCTACGGAGAAGCGCATCCGCTCCTGGCCCAGCTCCCCGACGACAACAGATGGGCCGAGCCATCGCTCGCCGGCATCGAGCGGCACTCGCCCGAGCAGCGCTGACAGCAGTGTCGTCTTGCCGCTGCCGTTGGGCCCGAGGAGGGCCAGTCGGTCCGCCCAGGCGAGCTCGAGATCGACCGGCCCGAGCTGCCAGCTGCCCCGCCGGACCACCGCCTCGTGCAGGCGACCGACGACGGCGCCGCTCCGGCGGGCACTGGCGAGGTCGAGGTGCAGCTGCCAGGGCTCGAAGGGCCGTTCCACCACTTCGAGGCGCTCGAGTGCCTTCTCGGTGATGCGCACCTTGGACGCCTGCTTCTGCGTGCGATTGATGCGGAAGTCACGCTGCGCCTTGTCGTTGTCGCGAGGGTTCTTCTTCTCCCTGGCCACGCCCTGCACCGACCACTGACGTTGCTCACGCTCCCTCGTCTTCAGGCGCTCGCGTTCGTCGAGGTAGTCCTCGTAGGCCTCGGCGGCGTGGCGGCGGGCCGTCTCCTTCGCCTCGAGGTAGGCCGCCCAGCCACCCCCGTACTCGGACGACCGGTGGGTGCCTTCGTCGATCTCGACGACCGTGGTGACGATCCGCTCCAGAAAGGCCCGGTCGTGCGACACCACGACCAACCCGCCACCGCGCTGCTCGAGGAACGTCTCGAGCCGCTCGAGGCCGTCGAAGTCGAGGTCGTTCGTTGGCTCGTCGAGCAAGAGCAGGTCGAAGCGGGACAGCAGCAGCCCGGCCAGCGCCGAGCGCGACCGCTGACCTCCGGAGAGAGCCTGCGTGGCTACATCGAGCAACCGCTCGGGGAGACCGAGGTCGGCGAGCACGATCGCCATCCTCGCTTCGACGTCGGGGCCCCCGAGGGTGAGGTAGCGGTCGAGTGCTGCGGCGTATCGATCGTCGGCGCCGGCGGCGCCCGCGGCGAGATCGGCCGCAGCCGACTCGAGAGTCGCCTCGGCCTCGGCGACGCCGGTGCGTCGGAGGAGCAGGTGGCGGAGGGTTTCGTCCGGATCGGCCTCTGGCTCTTGTGCCAGATAGCCCACGGTGGCGCCAGGCGGGTTGACCGTGACGGTCCCGGAGTCGGGCGCCTCCAGGCCGGCGAGGATGCGCAGCAGCGTTGTCTTGCCGACGCCGTTCGGACCGAGCACACCGATGCGCGCCTCGGATCCGAGCACGAGCTCGACGTCGACCAGGATCGGGGCGAGGCCGCGGGACTTCGAGACGTGATGCGCCGAGATGGTGGCGAACGGGGTGGGTGAAGCATGGGGCACTGACGATCTCCTAGGACACGGCGGGACACGACACGCGGAGCCAAAGATCAGATCAGCACGCCGGCGATTCTATCCCCCTTCGGTCCGGGCGGCGGATCCGTCGCCGACAAACTGGAAGAAACCCACCCCTCTCCTCACGACACCAACCTCCCCCGGCCAGCGATGAGCGCCGACACCGACGTAGGGCAGATCGGCAGGTTCGTCACGGGCGATCTCCTCGAATCCGGCTTCTTCGAACCACGCCCGAATCGCCGGCGTAAGGTCAGGCGGCCGACGGTGTCGAGTCCAGACGACGGTCGCCCCGTGCTTGCACAGCATCGGAAGCAAGCTGACGCACTGGCGGATGTCCGCCTCGCTGATGTTGCCGAAGATGCCGCAGGCGAGCACGACCTGAGCCGGAGCTGCACCCAAGTATGCGTCGCTCACCGAGGCGTCGCCTGTCACGATCTCGACGAAGGGCAGGTCGGCGGCGTCCGCCAGCTCGCGGGCGATGGCGGCGTTGGCCGGGTCGAGCTCGACGAGCCGCGCTTCGATGTCCGCCTTCCTCGGGTGCTGGCCGACGGCACCGATCACGTCCCGCCCCTGGCCGGCGCACATCGAGATGATCCGGACGGCGCCCGGTGGTGCCTGGTCGAGCGCCCGCGTGATGTGGGCCTGTACGAGGCCGAGGCGTACGGCGAGAGACGAGCCGGGCACGTCATAGGGGCGGTGCCACTCCACCCAGTCGCGAGCACCCTCACCGCGGGTCATGCGCGAAAGGTAATCCGGCTCTGGCACGATTGTGAGGTGACGTCTCGAGCTCGCCTGCGATCGGATCGCCGATCGGGTGTGCCCCGGCGTGGCGTTCGTCGCCTCGTCGTGGCAGCCACCGCTTTTACCCTTGCCACGGTTTCGTCGGCCGTGGTCGCCTCGTCGCCAGGGAGGTTGCCTGTCAGCGGCGCGAGCGTCCTCGTCGGTCATGGCGCCGGCGGCCTCACCGACGAGAGCGTCGTCCCGTTGATCGAATGGGCGCCCTCGATCTCGCATGGCGCCTCGGGAGCGGTGAGTGGTCCGTACACGCCGGAACAGGTACAAGCGGCGTACGACCTTGCTCCCGTCTACAGCGCCGGGATCACGGGCAAGGGCGCCACGATCGGGATCGTCGACGTCTACGGCTCGCCGACGATCCGCGCGGACCTGGCCAACTTCGACGCCCAGTACGGCATCGCCGCCCCGCCGTCGTTCAAGATCGTTCGACCGGCCGGCAAGGTGCCGCGGTTCGACGCGGCCAATTCGGAGATGACCAGCTGGGCAGGCGAGACCACGCTGGACGTCGAGTGGGCGCACGCCATGGCACCGGGTGCGTCCATCGTTCTCGCCTTAACCGGCGTCGACGAGGTGGAGGGAACGTCCGGTTTCGCCGAGATCATGAAAGCCGAGCGGTACCTCATCACGCACGAGCAGGTCTCGGTGATCAGTCAGAGTTTCGCTGCCACGGAGGAAACCTTCCCGACGAAGGCGTCACTGCTGGCGTTCCGGGGGACCTACCAGCTGGCGCAGAGCCGTGACGTCACCGTGCTGGGGGCGACGGGCGACTCGGGCGCGACATCGCAGATGGCCAATCTCGACTACTTCGACCGTCGTGTCATCAACTGGCCGGCGAGCGACCCGCTCGTGACCGCCGTTGGTGGAACGCAGATCCTGCTCGACTCAGCCGGCACGCAGGTGTCGCCGACGCGAGTCTGGAATGACGACGGGACGAGTCGCCCGCTGCCGCAGTCGACTGGGGGCGGTCTGTCGGTCGACTTCGCCCGCCCGAGTTGGCAGGATGGCGTCGCCGGAGTCGTAGGCAAGCATCGTGGCATCCCGGATGTCTCCATGGACGCGTCATGTGACCCGGGTGCCGCTGTCTTTGCGAGCTACCCGGGTAGCTCGAGCGACGAAGTGTGCGGCACGAGCCTCGCCACCCCGCTGTTCGCCGGCATCGTGGCGCTGGCGGTTCAGCTCGCCGGCCACGCCCTCGGGCTGTTGAACCCCACCCTCTACCGCCTCGGCGCCGCCCACGCCGCCGGTCTTGTCGGAGTGACGCGCGGCAACAACTCGGTGCGCATCCCTTACAAGGACAGGACCGCCGTGGTGACCGGCTATGCCGCCTCGAAGGGCTATGACCTGGCTACCGGCTGGGGCACCGTGAAGGCGGCAGATCTCGTGCCCGAATTGGCGGGCACCTCGCTTCCGTGAGCCGCCGCGCCCCGGGCGGCTAACCCACGGAGGCGAGCTCGAGCTCAGCGGGGATAGCAGAGACGCCGCGGCGGGGCAGGATGATCTCGTCGATCAGCCCGTAGGCCTTGGCCTCCTCCGCCGTCATGTAGCGGTCTCGCTCGATGTCGCTGGCGACCTCGTCGATGGGCCGCCCGGTGTGGTGGGCGAGGATCTCGACCATCCGTCGCGTGGTAGCGAGGACCTCGCGCAGATGAATCTCCATGTCGCGAGGTGCGCCCCGGGTGCCCGCGCTTCCCTCGTGGATCATGATCTTGGCGTTGGGCAGGGCGAACCGCTTCCCGGCAGCTCCGCCCGTGAGGATCATGGCGGCGGCCGACATCCCCATGCCGACGCAGATGGTCGACACTTCGCACCGCACGTGCTGCATCACGTCGTAGATCGCCATGCCGGCGTAGCCGAGGCCGCCAGGCGAGTTGATGTAGAGGTGGATGTCCTTCTCGGGGTCTTCGGCCTCGAGATAGAGGATCTCCGCCACGAGGAGGTTGGCGATCTGGTCGTCGACCTCTTGGCCGAGAAAGACGATTCGCTCCCTCAGCAACAGCGAGAAGATGTCGTACGCTCGGTCTCCCCGGCTCGTCTGGTCGAGGACGGTGGGGATGATCGAGTGTCGTGGAGGCTCTCGGTGGACTTCGTCGGTCCAGTGGGTCACGTGTCTGCTCCTTTGCGGCGATGGGTGGTGCTTGCGCAATATCGCGAATATAAGATATCGAGAACGAGATAACGATGTCACAGCGACGACATGAGCCGGTGTTCCCTGGGTTTCGAGAGATGTCCGCACGGCGCCACGAACTGGTGTCCGAGCTGGAGGCGCGCCGCCTCGACCTCGGCCTCACCCAGACCGAGGTGGCGGCCCGCATGGGAACATCCCAGTCGGCCGTGGCACGGCTCGAGTCCGGAGACGCCGATATCCGACTGTCGACGCTGGAACGCTACGCGGCGGCCTTGTCGCAGGAATTGGAGTGGCACCTCAAGCCGATGAAGGAGGGCACGTGATGAGTCCGGAGGACTGGACAGAGCGAGGCGACTGGCTGGAAGGGCACATGTTCGACCGGCGCATCGTCTCCCTGCGGGGAGCGCTCGACGATGTGACAGCCACGCGCGTCGCTTCTCAGCTCATGACGCTCGACGCCACGGGCGACGACGTCGTGCAGCTACAGCTCGACTGCCCTGGAGGATCCCTCGAGGCCGGCTTCGCCGTCGTGGACGTCATCGACGCGCTCGGTGTGCCGGTGCAGGTGACGTGCTTGGGTCGGGTCGAGGGCTCGGCGGCCCTTGTCGCCGCCGTCTGCGGCAGGCGCCTTGCCATGGAGCACACACGATTCCGCCTGACGGACCCGGACGCCGCCTTCGAGGCGAGGGCGAGCCAAGTCGAGTCGCTCGTGGAGTACCACCGGCGCAGCTACCTGCGATACCACGAGCGGCTGGCACTGGCGACGGGCCGCCCGCTCGAGATGATCACGGCAGCCTGCGAAGGCGGCCGCTACATGAGCGCGACGGAGGCGGTCGCTTTCGGCCTTGTCGACGAGATCGTGCGGTCCCAGCGCGCCCCGGTGCGGGCACTCCCCGGCCTGCGCTGACCGGCCGTCGCCCCCTGACGCCCTTCAGCGCCAACTGTCGGTCGCGACGACGTGACCCTGGTACGGGTCGAGAAACTGGTTGACGAGCGTCCGCTCGTCATTGCGCATCCGCCAGCGCAGCAGCATCTGGGCGGCGTCGAACGCCATCTGCGTGTGCCCGGGTTCATCCGACACGTCGGTGAGCTGGTCGGGGTCGTCGGCGAGATCGAAGAGGAGTGGCGGGAGGACGTCGGGCTCGGCGGCGAATTGCACGTACTTGAAGCCATCCGACCGGACGACGTTGAGCAGGCAGTGGGCCGACGGCACGCCGAGGAACTGCTCCGCCATTCGACTCACCGGGTGGCGGAAGTCCCATTCGAAATGCGCCTCCGTGCGCCAATGATCCGGTGGTGTGCCCTGCTCGAGGAACGAGGTGAGGGGCCAGCCGTCCACCTGGGCTGGGATCTCTGCACCGATCCAGGTGAGGATCGTCGGTAGCACGTCGACTGACTCGGTGACGGCGCGCACGACGAGGCCCCGCGTGCCGTCTGCCGAAGTACGGGGGTCGCTGATGATGAGGGGGATCAAGAAGCTCTCGTCCCAGTAGCCCCCCTTCTCGAAGAGCCAGTGATCGCCGCCCATTTCACCGTGGTCGCTCGTGAGGACGATGAGAGTGTCGTCGGCGAGCCCGGAGCCGTCCAGCCATCCGAAGAGGCGGCTCAGCTGGTCGTCGACCTCGGTTTGCATGCCGTGATACGTCGCTCGCAGCTGGCGGCGCTCGGATTCGTCGTCCGGTGCTGCCAAGGGCGGCAGGACGAGGAGCGCGTTGTTGAGCGGGTGCATAGCCCGTTCGGCCTCACGGGTGGGGTGCGCCACGAACGGCGGGACGTCCTCGAGGGAGTAGAGGTCGTGATAACCGGGGGGGTTTCGATATGGGGGGTGCGGGCGGATGTAAGAGGCGTGCACGAAGAACGGCTCGTCGCCGTTCTCCTCGAGGTAGCCGATGAGCTGTTCGGTGAGGAAGGCCGTCTCGGTCTCGTCGGCCCTGAAGCCCCCTGGTGCCCACGCCGGCGGATGGTCGGAGGCACCGGGGTAGGAGAGGTCCGGGTCGTAGAGTCGCCTCGGGTCGGAGGGGACGTCCTTGCCGCGTGCAGCCAGCCACTTCGCCCACTCGATGCCGACGCCGCCGGCGTCGTAGGGGTCGTTCACGATCGGGCGAAAGCCCGGGAGGATGCCTTCGTAGGTGCGAAGTCGCGAGTCGTCGGCGGGCACGGTTCTCGGGTCGACGCTCGTGTCGGTGTAGCCGAAGAGCACGGGGTCGTAGCCGACCGCCCGCGCCTCGAGGGCAACGTTCGTGAATCGGGCGTCGAGGGGTGTGCCGTTCAGGGCGGAGCGGTGGTTCTGCAGGTACATGCCCGTGTACAGGCTGGCGCGACTCGGTCCGCACGGCGCGGCATTCGCCCAGTGGTTGGCGAACAGGACGCCTCGCCTCGCCAGGGCATCGAGCGCCGGCGTCCTGACGAGGGGATGCCCGAGGGCCGACAGCGAATCACCCCGCCACTGATCGAGCGTGATGAACAGGACATTGCCTCTCGGCGCGCCCGTGGGATCGCTGGCCATGGCAGAGCGTACCGAGAGGGGCGTCGGGCGTCGCTGGGCGGGTGTGGCGTGTGCCTCGGCCCGCCCCCACGGACTGTGCGCACAAAATGAGCAAACTTGCCCCGGTTCCGCCAGTCTGGGCACACAATTCGGTTGTGCAACGCCTGACCTCGGCCCGCCCCCACGGACTGTGCGCGCAAGGTGGCCAAACTCGGCTCGGTTCCGCCCGTCTGGGCACACAATTCGGACCTGCCGCGCCCGCCGGCTCGTGCAACGCGCCCGCCCGCCCCGCCGGCCCGGCCCCGCTCCCGGCCCGCCGGCCCGGCCCGCCGGCAGCGAGCGCCGGTCAGTCCTTCTTGGTGCCGTAGAGGTCGAGGATGATGGAGTCGACGAGCTCGGTCGCCACGGTGTGATCGAGTTCTCCAGCCTCCCGCAGCTCACGGACCGAGGGCACCGGGTCGGCGTCGGCGAAGAGACGATCGTCGCTCTGGTCGGCCGGCCGCCCCGTTGGGTCGAGCGTCCACCATGACGCCTCGAGGGCGATACCGGTCGGATCGCTGAAGTAGATGGAGCGCAGGAATCCGTGGTCGACGACGTCGGTCACCTCGCACCCATGGCTCTTCAGGCGGTCGCGCAGCCTAAGTAGGGCGTCCTCGTCCGGAAGGTGCATCGAAAGGTGGTCGAACTGGGAAGCGGCTTCGTAGGGGATGCCAGCCGGCTTGGCATAGGTGGCGAGCTTCTGGCCGTGGTACTCGAAGAAGGCGATCGTATTGCCCGACCCGATCTCGAAGAAGTAGTGACGGAACGCCGGCGTGCCGATGGTCGCCACGAGGCGGGCACCGAGCACACCGTGCCAAAAGCGCACCGTTGCGTCCATGTCGGAAGTGATCAGGGCGAGGTGATGCACTCCACGCCAGTGCACCGTGTCAGTGGAAGCAGCCATGCCTACAGGGTACGACTGGCCCGCGGAATTGCAACCCGGAGGAGCGGCCGGGCCGATCAGGACCAGCTGATCCGGAGGGTCCTCGCCCGCGAGGCGACGATCGCGGACGTGAGTAGCCGCTCACCGGTGCGCCTCGCCGATATGCCGCACGAGGTCTCATGTGGTCCAACCCGGGCACGTCGGCGCTTGATCGGTGAGCGCACACATCTGGGTCATGATGTGCGACACGGTCGCCGGCGGAGAGGAGCAGCGGTACGAAATGGCGCGGATCAGAGCCCTTGGCCAAGCAGGGATCGTCGCGGCCGCCGTCGCCCTCGTCCCGCTGGCCCTCGTCTCGCCGGCAGGTGCCGCCGCCACGAAGGCAGCGCCGTCGCAGAGCACTGTCGCCCAACCGGTGCCGCCGGTGAGGGCCAGCGCCTTCCGCTTCGAGCCGAAGGGCGAGGCCCCAGTTCGCAACAACGGCCGCATCCCGAACCCCGCCACGCCGACCGGCTCGCCCATCTCGCCACCGTCTTTCTGCTCGGTCACCTTCATCGCGGGACACGGTGGCAGCGCGGCGACGGTCAACTCCTGGATCGCCACCCACGAGAACTCGATCAGGCGGCGGACCGCCGTCTGTCTGTCGGGCGTGTTCACCGAGCCTTTGCACATCTGGTCGAAGACGACGGCCGCCCTTCTCGAGGTGGCGCCGGCGCCCGATGAGACGGCCACGTTCGACCTCGGAACGGTCCGCGCGAGCGGGACGAACCGCAACCAGTACTGGAGCGACTCCGGCGGGATCAGCATCGTCGACTCGCGGAGTGTCGAGATCTACGGGCTGACGGTCGAGAACTACACCTACGACGGCACGGCACAGACGCCGGCCGGCATCTACGTGACAACGCGCAGCGACACGCAGAACAAGAAGCAAGGGACGTTCCCGCATCTCTCGGCGTGCTTCCTGCACCATGGCTCCTGCGGCGACATCTTCATCATCGACAACACCGTGGCCGAGATCACGAACAGGGCCGACGAGAACCACACGTCGCGCGCCCTCTGCGACAACGCCAACGTCGACGCCTACGGAATCGCCGTCATCGCGGCCGGGAATGCCACGTCGCAACGGCTGCAGCACGTCGTCGTCGAAGACAACACCGTCACCGGCACGCGGACCGGCCAGAGCGAGACGATCACCCTCAACGGCGCGCTCAAGGACTTCCTTGTCGCCGGCAACGTGGTTGACGATGTCGACAACATCGGCATCGACACGATCGGCTGGGAGACCGGCGATGCTCAGGCGAGCCACGGTTACGTCGCTGGCAACACCGTCTACAACGTCGATACGTGGTCGAACGCCGCCTACGGCAAGTGGGACTCGACGACCAAGACCTGTGACCCGCTGCCGGAGAACGCCGCCGGCCTCTACGACGACGGCGGGTCCTACATCTGGTTCGCTTCCAACACTGTCTGGAACACCGACCAGGGCATCAACCTCGATGTCGAAACGCCGGGCAAGGAGACCGACCATCTGCTGGTGTCCGGCAACGTCGTGCACGACGACCCCGGTACCGCTGCGTCCGACCCGAGCAGCGGGCAGAACCCTCCCGGAACGGGCGGGACCTCGACGGTCGCTGGCCACGACCCGTACGCCATGTACATCGATGCCTTCGGCGCCAGGGCGACGATCTCGGACGTGTATGTGTACGACAACGTCTTCCAGAACGAAAGCCAGCACTTCCTGAACCGGAGCGACGGCATGCCCGTCGTGGATCTCGGCGGCGCCTGGTCGAACGTGGAGATCTGGCACAACACCATCGGGGGCTTGGGCCGCGCGGACCGGTACAACCCTCTCCTGGAAGTCGACCGGCTCCCGAAGGCCGGCTCGACCGACCCGATCGACTGCAACGACTATGAGAACCTCTCGATCGCTGGGAACACCGTCAACGGCAACTTCGCCTCGCCATCGGCGAGCTATCTGAGTTTGGCTTCCTGGCAGAAGGGCAACAAGGAGGGCTGGGACGCCCACAGCGAGGTCGATGGGTTCTCACCAAGCTGCCCCAGCACATCGATCCCGTAGTCGCCGTCTCCGTTCACGTGTCGGGGCCGAGGTGCTCAACCTCGAGGAGCGTGAACGAATCGATGACGGCGCGCAGCACCTGACGGGCGATGCGCGGGTCGAGGCCCTCAGCTGAAGCGACCTCTTCGATGCGTCCGAGCATGACGTCCTCGCGTCCCCGGTCGATCACGGGCATCCCGTGCGCCCGCTTGAAGTGGATGACTTCATCGATGAGGCTCGACCGCTCGAGCAGAACGTGCACGAGCTTGCGGTCGACGACGTCGAGGCGCTGGCGAATCTCGTCGAGGTCGGAAGGCTGATCCGTTGTCACCCTGGCATCATTGCCGAAGACTCGCGCGCAGGCGGCGCCAGTTCCAGAAGCAGCACCAGCTCTAGAAGCAGCGCCGGACACCTAGACAGTGCCAGCCGGAGAAACCCGCCGAACCCCACCCCGCTCACTAGCATCGAACACATGCGCGACGCGTCCGCAGTGCAGCGCCGTACCTCGACGTCGCGTTTCGGGGTGGGACGGCGTGAGAGCCATGATGCGTCCGTTTTCTATGAGCGGTTCACGGCTCCGGAGCTGTCCACCGACGAGCACGTTGCCGAGCGGAGACAGATCGACGACATCTTCGTCGGCGACGCCCGCCACATGGCCGACATCGACGACGCCTCCGTTGCCCTCGTCGTCACGTCACCGCCCTACTTCGCCGGCAAGGAGTACGAGGCGGCGCTCGGGGAGGGACACGTTCCCGCCACCTACGCCGAGTACCTCGCCATGCTGGAGGACGTGTTCGCCGAGTGCGTCCGCAAGCTCGAGCCGGGAGGCCGGATCGCCGTCAACGTCGCCAATCTCGGCCGCAAGCCATACCGGTCGCTCTCGGGTGACGTCGCCTGGATCCTGCAAGATCGCCTGCGTCTGCTACTGCGGGGTGAAGTCATCTGGCTGAAGGGTCGTGGCGCTACCGGATCGTGCGCTTGGGGCTCGTTCCAGCGGCCGGCCAACCCGGTGATCCGTGATCTGAGCGAGCGGGTCGTCATCGCCAGCAAGGGGCGTTTCGATCGGGCCTTGACGGCCCGCCGACGTTTTGCAGAGGGGCTGCCGTCAGAGAGCTCCATGTTCCGTGACGAGTTCATGGAGGCCACGACCGACATCTGGGAGTTCCCCGCCGAGAGTGCCAGTCGCGTCGGGCATCCAGCGCCGTTCCCCGTCGCTCTGCCGGAGCGACTGATCCACCTCTATACGTACCGCGGCGACCTCGTCCTCGACCCGTTCATCGGATCCGGCTCGACGGCCATCGCCGCCATGCGGACGCAACGGCACTTCGCCGGCTACGACACTGATGCGCACTATGTCTCGCAGGCCAAGCAGCGCGTGGAGGCCGAGCTCGCCGGCATCTTGGCGCGGCCCGACGGCCGCCCGCGAGCGGCCCTGGCTGTCGGCCCGCAGCTGGCTCCTGAAGGCGAGGACTACCAGACGCGTGCACTGCGCGAGGGGCGATCGGCGAGAGAGCTCGCTCGGTGGGCGCTCGAAGCGTGCGGGTTCTCGGGCCTCGAGGCGAACGTCCGGATGCCCGGCGTCGAGGTCAGTTTCGCTGCCAGGGATGCCGGCGGGAATCGATGGCTCTTCGACGTCTCGGGCGGTTTCACCTCGACCCGACCGGGTCTGCGGCGAGCCGAAACGCTCTGGAAGTCGCTCGCCAAGGCAGCCATCGTCCGACAGGCTCAGCCGCCCAACCCCTTCGTGCTGTTGACGACTGCTGTCCCCCCACTCGAGTCAGCGGCCGAGGCGGCGCTGTCGGCTCTCCTCGGTCCTGACCGCCCTATCCGGGACGTGATCGTGCTGAGCAACCCGAGGGACCTCGAGCGGTTGCAGGCCCACGCCGCCGCCGTGGAGACGTCGGCTGCGCCATAGGTCCTGAGCAAGGCCCAATCTGCTGTTTGGGCGAAGTCTTTGACAGTCCTGGGGTCACAACGAGCTTTTGTCGGGACGGGAGCGGCCGGCGACGCCGTCGCAGTGAGGTCTCGATTCAGCCGCCTTCTGCCCACGAAATCACGCGATCCGGCGTGATGGTCACTATGGTCCGCAAGACGGGCCAGTCATTGATATAGGGCTCGATCTCCTCGGGGCGGACGTACCGCCGCGTGATCGCCCGGATCTCCTCAAGGACGGTGGGTTCGTCGCCGGTTCGCACCGAGGCGCTTCCGTGCATGACGGCAGCCGGATACGGCATCTCGAAGGTCTGGACCGAGAAGGCGGCTCGCGGGTCACGTTGCAGGTTTCGCACCCACGCCCGAGTGTCAGTCGTCCAGATCGTCACGGCGGTGCCGTCCCAACGGAACCAGACGGGCGTCAGGTTGGGAGAGCCGTCCCGCCGCAGCGTCCCGACGACTCCGAGGGGCGTCGGAAACGTCTGGGTGAGAAATGCGTCGAGCTCAACTTGGTTCATTTACAATCTCCTGCCCGTCAACGTCGCCACTGAGGGTACGGGAGAATGGGCGGACGCCGCGCTCGGCGGCGGTTGAGTTCGTGACGCTCGAGGCGCCAAGCTGTCGAGAATGACTCTCGTGGGGCGAAGTCGGGAACTCAGTGAGATTCACGGCTGGCTGGCTGTCAGTGGCGGCCCGCGGTCGACGACGGCCCTCATCATGGAGGGTGAGGCAGGAATCGGGAAGACTGAGCTCTGGAACGAGGCACTGCGCCTCGCAGCCGACGGCGGTCACCGAGTCCTCAGTTGCCGCACCAGCCCGTCCGAGGCTCACCTGGGCTACGTCGCCCTGTCCGATCTCCTCCGGTCGTGCCCCGATGCTGACTTCGAACGGCTGCCCGACTTGCAACGGCGTCCTCTCGAAGTCGCCTTGCTGCGCGCCGAGCCCGGCGAAGGTGAGCTGGAACCCCGTGCCGTCGGGACGGGGTTGTTGTCGCTGCTCGAGGCGATCTCCTCCCAACAACCGTTGCTCCTCGGGGTCGACGACGGGCAGTGGCTGGACGCCGCCTCCGCCAGGGTGCTCGCCTTCGCGCTGCGGAGACTGAGCGAGGCGCCCGTTCGCCTCGTCGTCACTATCCGGACGGGCGAGCAGGCGACGGGAGGGATCCTCTCGACCGCCCATCTCGAGCGGGAGCTCGGCGCCGCTTCGATCGCTCGTCTCGAGGTCGGTCCCCTCAGCCTCGCCGCCATCCACGAGCTGGTGCGCGATGCGCTCGGGGTCGCGGTCGCCCGGCCGGTGCTCGTGCGGATCCACCGGGCTGCAGGGGGAAACCCCTTCTACGCTCTCGAGATCACCCGCGAAGTGTTGCGGCGGGGCGCCCTCAGCCCCGGAGAGCCGCTGCCGGTGCCGACGGACCAGCACGACGTGGCTCTCCTCAGGCTCCGCCGCCTTCCTCGCCGGACTCGCGAAGCCCTCCTCGTCGTGGCCGCACTCCCCCGGCCGGCCGTCGGAGACGTCCCGCCCGACGACATCGCTCCGGCCGAGCGCGCCGGAATCGTCCATACCGACCCGAGCGGTCGTCTCTCGTTCAGCCATCCGCTCTTCGGCTCGGCGCTCTACTCGTCGATCTCTCCGGACGAACGACGCGCCCTGCACGCCCGTATATCGGAACGGGTCGAAACCCTCGAAGAGCGAGCCCTGCACCGAGCGCTCGCCGCGGGCTCGGCCGATAGCGAGACTGCTGAGCTTTTGGACTTGGCGACCGAGTCGGCCATGCGTCGCGGAGCGGCAGACGCCGCCGTCGAGCTGAAGGAGCTGGCGCTCCGCTTGACCCCGGCAGACGATGAGGCCGCCGCCCTCCGCCGGGAGCGGGACCTGGCTGACCGGCGCTACTTCGCCGGTGACGCCACCGGGGCCAGGCGTCAACTCGAGGAGATGCTCTTGCGGCCAATGCCGGGGGAGGACCGTGCCCAGGTGCTACTCGAGCTGGGAAGCGTGCTGTGGACCCAAGGGGAGCCGGACAGCGGCCTGGACCTGTTGTCCGAGGCGCTCGAACAGGCCGAGAGTACGCCGCTGCGCGCCCGCATCCATTCTCGGATCTCGTCGTTCTCCCTTGACTGCGACGCTGGTCTCGAACATGCGGAGGCCGCCCTTGCCCTCATCGACGAGAGCACGGACCCGTTGTTGTATTCCTTCGCCCTTCACAACATGGCCATGTGGAAGCTCTACGCCCTGGGAGTCGCCGATCACGCCGCCGTCGAACTCGGTACGAAGCTCCAGGAGGCGGCCGCCGCCTGGGAGATGAGCACGCTTCCGGCGACGTGGGCACGGCTCTTCGACGACTTCGCGACGGCTCGTCGCCTCAACGAGGACCTCCTGCGGGCCTTCGAGGAGGCCGGCGACGAGGCCAGCACCGCTGGCATCCTCGCTCACCTCGCCGTCCTCGAGGCGGTCACCGGGCACGCCGAGCGGGCTGCGGAGCTGGCTGACGAGGCGCTCGAGCTGGCGCAGCAGACCGAGCAGGAGACCTACGTCACACTGGCGCTGCATGCCCGAGGGTGCGTGGCGGCCCATTGCGGCGATCTCGCAGCGGCCCGAAGCGCCGGCGAGGAGGTGCTCAGGCGCCTCGAGGCGGAGCCCGATCTCACCTTCGAATCCATCGCGAGAGGGATGCTCGGATCGGCGGCTCTGGCCGCTGACGATGCGGCTGAGGCGGACCGCCAGTTGACTCGCGTGCAGGAGATCCTCGACGCTCTACACACCCGCGAACCAGCGGCCGACCGGATTCAGGCTGATCATGCCGAGGCAGCGATCCGGCTCGGACAGCTCGAGCGGGCCGAGAAGATGATCGAGACGATGGAGGAGCGGGCTCGCCGCCTCCCACGGCCCTGGATTCTCGCCGTCTCGGCCCGTTGCCGCGGCCTGCTCAAGGCGGCGAGGGGTGACGTGGACGGGGCGATCGAGGATTGCCGGCTGGCCCTCACCGCCCATGAGCGTGTCGATATGCCCGTTGAGCGTGGTCGCACGATGCTGACACTCGGCCGTCTCCACCGCCGCCGGGGTGAGCGGCGCGAGGCGCAGGCATGCCTCCAAGACGCCCTGCACACCTTCGAAGCAGCCGGCGCCCTCGGATGGGCAGAGACGGCCAGCCGCGACCTCGAGCGGGCGACTGCCCGGCGGGGTTCGGACCATGAACTGACCTCCACCGAGCGGTCGATCGCCGAGCTCGCCGCCTCCGGCCTTCGCAACGACGACATCGCAGCCCAGCTGTTCGTGACGACGAAGACCGTTGAGGCGAACCTGACTCGCGTCTATCGCAAGCTCGGTATCCGCTCGCGGGCGTCCCTCGAGCGGCGGCTGGCCGCGAGAAGGGACGTCCAAGGGCAACCGTAGGGTTTCCCCCGATGCCGGCGCCGCCGGGGCTGTTTACCGTCGAGCTATGGCCCAGGTTGCCGAGTCCAGCTGCCAGCTCGTGGAGTGCATGCTCCCGGGAGTCACCGAGGAGCAAGCGCGGGCGCTTGACCGTCGCGTGAGGGGCGGCTTGCCCGCCATGCCGGGCGTGTCGTACCTCGGCGCCCTGCTCATGCTCGACGACGAGGTCGTCTTCTGCCTCTTTGCGGGCCCACTCGAAGACGTGAGGGCCGTGAGCGAGCAGGCGGCGGTTCGCTTCGAGCGCATCGTGCCCTGCCGGGTCATCGGCTTGCTGGCGCCGAAGCCCGACGGTCCATCCGCCATCTGACTTTCACAACACAGCGAAGGAGAGACATGCAAAAGATCATCAGGAACACGTTCGGCCTCGCTCGGACACCCCATCCGCGAGGCACCCGCCACGGCGGGGCCGGTGTGCGGGCGCGCCGGGTGCTCCTCGTCGCCCTCATGGCGGCTGTTTTCGGCTTTGCCAGCACGGCTGCCGGGGCCGCAACGACGCCACGGCGGGTCACTTCGCCGGACATGCTGACGTCGCCCGCGCCGGGCAAGTGGACAGAGATCGGCACGACCAACTCGGGAGGACCGGCGGCCATGTGGCGGGCGCCCGACAACCGCGACTGGGTGA
>Ga0187883_10000172_pt1 | contig 45210 bp, 34 predicted proteins | sample June2016WEW_20_1_2_FD_132966 | JGI IMG/M metagenome (GOLD analysis project Ga0187883, IMG submission 132966) | Peatland microbial communities from SPRUCE experiment site at the Marcell Experimental Forest, Minnesota, USA - June2016WEW_20_10 | ecosystem: Environmental > Terrestrial > Soil >...
ACCTCGAGGCCGACCGTGAGCTCAAAGGAGATGTGGACGCCGTCATCGAGCTGGTGTCCTCGGGCGCGCTCGTGGACGCTGTCGAGCAGGAGATCGGAGTGTTGCGATGAGCCTGACCCCTGAGCATCACGGAGTCCCCGAGCTGCACGGGCCCCGCGTCGTGCATGCGCCCCGGGGGACTTCGTTGACGTGCCGTGGCTGGCCGCAGGAGGCCGCCTTGCGCATGCTCATGAACAACCTCGACCCCGACGTGGCCGAGCGGCCGGACGATCTCGTCGTCTACGGCGGCACGGGGAGGGCGGCACGCTCGTGGCAGGCCTTCGACACGATCGTGGCGACTTTGCGCCAGCTGGAGAATGACGAGACTCTCCTCGTCCAGTCCGGCAAGCCGGTCGGTGTCTTCCGCACACACGAATGGGCGCCCCGCGTGCTCATCGCCAACTCGCTCCTCGTGCCGGACTGGGCGACGCCGGAGGAGTTTCGCCGTCTCGAGAGTGCCGGCCTGACGATGTATGGGCAGATGACCGCCGGAAGTTGGATCTACATCGGAACTCAGGGCATCTTGCAGGGGACCTACGAGACCTTTGCCGCCATCGCCACTGCTCGCTTCGGCGGCACGCTCGCCGGCCGTATCGTGCTGACCGCTGGCCTCGGGGGCATGGGAGGGGCGCAGCCGTTGGCGGTCACGATGAACGGGGGCGTCGCCGTGTGCGTCGAGGTGGACCCGTGGCGGGCGCACCGAAGGCTCGAGACCCGCTATGTCGACGTCGTGGCGGAATCCACCTCCGAGGCGATCGCCCTCGCCCTCGAGGCCGCCCGCGACCGGCGACCCCTGTCGATCGCCCTCATCGGCAATGCGGCAGAGATCCTGCCGGAACTGCTGGAGGCTGACTTCCCTGCCGATGTAGTGACGGACCAGACGTCGGCCCACGACACGACGTCGTATGTGCCGCTTGGTCTCTCGCTGGAAGCCGCCGCCGCGCTGCGCGAGAGCGACGTCGCCGAGTACGTCCGGCGGGCGAAGGCGAGCATGGCGGTGCATGTCGAGGCGATGGTCGGTTTCTTGGACAAGGGCGCCGAGGTGTTCGACTACGGGAACGGCATCCGCGCCGAAGCGCTGGCGGAGGGCTTTGCGCGCGCCTTTGCCTATCCCGGCTTCGTCCCGGCCTACATCCGGCCGCTGTTCTGCGAGGGGAAAGGCCCGTTCCGCTGGGCTGCGCTCTCCGGCGAGGCCTCCGACATCGGCGCCACCGACCAGGCCGTGATCGCCGAGTTCCCCGAGGCCGAAGACCTCCTGCGCTGGTTGCGTCTGGCAGAGGACAAAGTCGCCTATCAGGGGCTGCCGGCGCGCATCTGCTGGCTCGGGTACGGGGAGCGACACCGGGCGGGCCTGCGCTTCAACGAGCTCGTGGCCTCCGGCTCGGTGGCGGCCCCGATCGTGATCGGCCGTGACCATCTCGACTCCGGTTCGGTCGCCTCGCCCTACCGGGAGACCGAGGCGATGGCCGACGGCAGTGATGCCATCGCCGACTGGCCGATCCTCAATGCCCTCCTGAACACGGCGAGCGGGGCGACATGGGTGAGCGTCCACCACGGCGGCGGCGTCGGGATCGGCCGATCGATCCACGCCGGCACGGTCGCCGTGGCCGACGGCACGGCGCTTGCAGCCGAGAAGCTCACCCGCGTCCTCACGAACGACCCGGGCACCGGCGTCATGCGCCACGCCGATGCGGGTTACGCCATCGCTCAGGAAGCGGCGCGGGACCGGGGCATGTGGCTGCCGTCCGAAGGGATCGGCGGGCCGGGGCACCCGTGAGCGCTCCGCCCACGCCGTCCACGCTCGAAACGGCAGCGAGCGAGCTGTGGGCGGAGCGGGCGTGGCTCGGCCCGGAGGAGGGTTTCGCTTCCGACGTCCTCGTCTCGTGCTCGTCGTCAGGGTTGATCACGGGCGTGCGCACCGGACTGCCGCTCGCCTCGTGCCCCGGGGCCGTCCGCCTGGGTGGCGACGTCTGCCTGCCCGGTTTCGTGAATGCCCACTCGCACGCCTTCCACCGTGCGCTGCGGGGAGTGAGCGAGACGTCGTCCGGGTCGTTCTGGACGTGGCGCGAATTGATGTACCGGGTGGCTGCGGAGCTGGACCCTGACTCGTACCGCGAGCTGGCGGCGCTCGTGTACGCCGAGATGGCCCTCGCCGGTTACAGCGCCGTTGGGGAGTTCCACTACCTGCATCACTCCGAAGGCGGCGTGCCCTACGCCGACCCGAACGAGATGGGTTTGTCCCTCCTGTCGGCGGCGTCCTCGGCCGGGGTCCGCCTGACCTTGATCGACGCCTGCTATCTGCAGGCGGGCGTCGACGGCTCCCCGTTGTCCGGTGTGCAATTGCGATTCGGCGACGGGTCGGGTGAGCGGTGGTCGGACCGGGTGACCCGACTCTTGCCGGCGAACGGCAGTCTCGTCCGCTTCGGCGTTGCCGCCCACAGCGTTCGAGCCACGCCGCCAATGGCCATCCGGACCGTGGCCTCGCTGGCTGCTCTCGCCGAGGTGCCGTTGCACGTGCACCTTTCCGAGCAGCGGAGGGAGAACGAGGAGTGCTTGAAGGTGCTCGGGCTCACGCCGACCGACCTGCTGCACGACTGCGGTGCCCTTACCGGCCACACGACGGCGGTGCACGCAACCCACGTGACCACGATGGACATCGGGCGCCTCGGACTGGCTGCCTGCGGTGTTTGCGCCTGTCCGACGACCGAGCGTGACCTCGGTGACGGAATCGGGCCCTTCGCTGATCTGGCCGACGCCGGTGCCGTCATCTCGATAGGCAGTGACAGCCAGGCTGTCATCGACCCCTTCGAGGAGACGCGCGCCATCGAGCTCGACGAGCGTCTCTCGACGGAACGCCGGGGCGTCTGGCAGATGGCGGCGCTCCTCGCCGCCGCCACATCGGGGGGGTGCCGGTCGCTCGGTTGGGCTGGCGGAGGGATCCGGGTGGGCGGTCTGGCTGACGTGGTCGGCATCCGCCTGGACTCGCCCCGGTTGGCGGGCGGATGGTCCGGCGGCGTTGCCGCCTCCGCCGGCGCACCTTTTGGGACCGCCCCGAGAGCAGGCGCCGGTTCGGGCGGTAACGGCGGCGTACCCGGGCTCTCGGCGGCCGACGAGGAGCTCCTCGCCCGCATCGTCTTCGCCGGATCGCCGTCGGACATCGACACGGTCGTCGTCGGGGGCCGTGTCGTCGTCGAGAGCGGCGAGCACGTCACCATGGGCCCCTCCCAGGCCCTCGCGGGGCGGCTGCGTCGCGCCATCGCGGCCGTGCTGGAGCCGTCTTGACGAGCGACCTCCTCGTACTGCGGTCGATCGGGCGCCTCTTTACTGCCGGCGGCGCCGGTGTGGTCGAGCACGCGGCCGTGGTCGTGCGTGACGGCCTCATCTCCTACGCCGGTCCGGAGGCGTCGTTGCCCGCACAGCTCGGCGACGCCGACGTCGTGGACCTCGGCGGGGCGCTCGTGACGCCGGGGTTGGTCGACGCCCACACCCACCCGCTCTACGGAGGCAACCGTTTTGCCGAGATCGCCCTCCGATCGGCTGGCGCTTCCTACGCAGAGATCGGTGCCGCCGGCGGCGGGATCGCCTCCACCGTGATCGCCACCCGTGCCACGCCTGCTGACCTGCTCGCCGCCGCCGCCCGGGACCGGCTGGAGTCGTGGCTGGCCGGGGGGACGACGACCGTCGAAGCCAAGACCGGGTACCACCTCAACGGCGCGGGAGAGCTCGAGGGGGTGCGCATCCTCGCCAGGCTCGGGCGCGACGAGGCGTTGCCGTCCGTCGAGGTGACCTGGCTGGCCGGTCACGGTGTCGGCCCGGAGTTCGCCGGCGATCCTGACGGCTACATCGATGACGCTTGCCAGTGGTGCGAGGCCGCCCGGGCGGCGGGCGCTCGCCACGCCGACGTCTTCTGCGACGAGGGCTACTTCACGATCGACCAGTCGCGGCGGTTGTTGACGGCCGCTGCAGCTGCCGGCATGCTGCCCCGGATCCACGCGGATGAGCTCGCTCGAACCGGCGGCGCCCAGCTGGCCGCCGAGCTCGGTTGCTCGTCGGCCGATCACTTGCTCCTCGTCGAAGCGCGAGACGCCCGAGCACTGGCGGCGGCTGGCGTCGTGGCGACCCTGGCGCCCGTCACGGCACTCGCCATGGGCCGGACTCCACCCGTGCGAGCCCTGCTCGAGGCGGGTGTGACACTCGCCTTCGGCTCCGACCACAACCCTGGCACGTGCGGCACCACGTCGATGAGCCTCGTGATCGCCCTCGGTGTCGCCGAGCTGGGGCTGTCGGTGAGCCAGGCGCTCGAAGCTGCCACCACCGGCGGGGCGGCGTCGCTCCGGCTGCCGGACCGCGGCCGGGCCGAGGCCGGCTTGCGCGCCGACCTCGTCGCCTGGGATGCAGACCATGAGGGTGCCTTCGCCTGGAGCTACGGACTGCGTCCGCTTCGTGTCTGGAAGGCCTAGCGCTCACAACAGCGAGCGCCTGGCGTCGCTAACGAGGTATGGCGCTCGAGAGCAGGTAGAGGTCGACGAGCGCCATGAGGCTCGTCGCCATCATGAGCACGTAGGCCAGCCGTGCGGAAGCCCGGTTGATCCCCCGCCGTGGCTGGGGACGGACCACCCGTGAGGCGGTGCTCGCCCGTGAGGCGGTGCTCGCCGGTGAGACGCTCGGAGCGCTCCAGTCCGAGTTGCTGGGGAGGGCGTAGTCCGGGAGTTGCCATTGCCGTGTGCCCGATTTCATGCCCGAGACGCCTCCTCCGAGATCTGGGTACCCGGTTGAGCGGGTACCTGTTCCTCCGGTCCAGCCGACCCGAAGCCGAAGCCGTCGAACAACAGCAGGCCCTGACGGGCGAGCACGAACAGCGTGACCGCCAGCGCCATCACCCAGTCGGCGAAGTGCAGCTTCCGGCCCTCCGCGACCTCCACGAACGAGGCCGTCAGGGCGAAGAGAACGGGCACGAACGGCACGATGATGGAGGTCATCGACGTCGCTGTCGAGGCGCGTGCTTCCCTGACGACCTCCTCCCCGCTCGAGCAGAAGGCACCGAGGGCGATGCCTAGGTAGGCAGCGACCCAACCGACGTCGACAAGGTTGCCCGTGGCGTACTTGCCGATCTCGGACAGATAGGCATACGTGCTGTCCGCCAGCGCCATCGCCACGAGCCCGATGAGGACGCTCCACAGCGGGAATCGATCCCCAGTCTTCATCGCCCTGATGACGAGCACGACGAGGAAGAGGATGACGACGTCCCCGAACGGGTACGCGACGGCCACGATGCCGCCGAGGGAGGACAGGTCCGAGTGCCGCCACAGCGGTCCGAGCACGAACGTCCAGCTCAGGAACAAGATCGACGTTGCCAGCACGACGCCGTCGAGCGTCGCTCGCGCCTTGTGCTGGTGCTTGTGGTGCATCGCCGGATGCGAGATGAGAGCCGCCACCGTCAACGGGATTGCTCCCAGGTAGCCCACATCCGCCCACGAGGGCACGGGGACCGGCACGTTCAGCACCAAGTCGTAGACCGCCCAGATCACCTCTGCCATCGTCCAGGCTGCCGTGGCCGCCGCCATCAGCAGCCAGAAACGGCGGAACCTGCCCTTGTGCATCAGACCGGCCCGTAGGCACATCACGGCGGCCACGAGGGCGGCCAGGGCCGTCACGACATCGTCGAAGACTTTCACCGACGTGTGGCCGCCGATGTGCAAGCCGATGAAGGCCGCGAAGATCCCCGTGACCCCGAGGGCGACGATGGTCGCCCGGGACCTCCGTCGCGCAAGTCGGCCATCGCGCAAGGTGTGCTCCACGTCGACACCGGACTCCCGCACACGGACTTCCATGCCTTGTTCATCGGCCTGCCGGCAGGCGGGGGACTAGGGGCGAAAGACCCTAAATCCCGTCGGAACGCCGGCCAAGCCCCACGCCATCGACCCTCTGCCGGCCATGCGCCGCACGCAGGGTGAGGAGGGCAACGGCAAGAGCTCCGCATCCCGCCCAGACGAGCAGCACGAACCCGTCCACAGGCGGGTGCCAGATGCCGGCAAACACCCCGCTCAGCGGCCCGTCGGCACCCACCATGAAGCGCCTCAGATCCCACAGGAACGACGTGAACTGGGCCACCGCCAGGATGAGCGCAAACAGCACGGCGGCGGCCCCGACCGCCGGAATGAGCCGGCCTGCGCCGACCTCGAATCGTCGCTTCTCGAACCACGCCCCCACGACGTAGCCGGCGAAGATCGGTGAGCCGACACCGACCGCCAAGGTGTAACGGCCCTGCCAGATCAGGCCGTAGTGGTGCCCGGTGGCGACGCCCGATGCCACGGGCACGGCGACGATGGCGAGCAACAGCAGCGCCAGCACGACCCGCTCCCGCCACGAACCCACGACGAAGGCCCCGAGCACGATGAGCGCCAGCCCGACCACCACCGCCGTCGTCGCGAACGGGGGCGCCGGCACGTTGTTCGCCCCGAAGATGCCCACCATCTCCGACAGGTAGTGCGGCGTCGCCGTCAGCGTCTGGTGGAACAGCGAGGGAAAGCTCGAGCGGCTCGGATACCCGAGCTCGTCCAAGCCGTGCTCGCCGATGATCCAGGCGACGGCAGCGGCTATCGCCACCGACAGCACGACAGCGGTCAGTCGCACGCCCCGCCGGTGCGCCAAGGCCCGCATCCGAGCGCCATCGCCGCCGATGAGGGCGGCGCCCACAGCGATGAGCAGCCACGCCGGCGAGAGGCCGCGAGCCGACGCCAGCACGCAGCCCGAGATGGCCGCGATGGCGATCTCGGCTGGCGCAAGGCTCGAGGGAGCCGACATGGTGACGCTGGCGCCCTGGCGGGAGGGCCACGGCATCGTCAGGCCCAGCACGGCGCACCAGAAGCAGACGGCCGACGTCATCTCCAATCCGTTCGGGTTGACGGACGCCGAGTAGTAGATGACCGTCGGCGTGACCGCCACGAGGAGGGCCAGCATGACAAGGCGGGAACGCCGTATCGCCAAGAAGAGGGCGGAACCGAGCAGCAGGGAGTTGATGAGGGCGCTGACGAGCCGCATGAAGAGCACCCCGGTCGTGCCGTCGTTCAGCAGGCTCGGCCAACCGACCGCCAGGTAGTACAGGGGCGGGTAGTGCCCGACGTAGGTCGGCAGCGGGATGAGGTGGTCCGGGCCAGTCAGCGGAGGCGCGCACAGGGCCGTCGTGTCGGTGGAGAAGATGAAACACCAGTAGCGGAGCGAGTTCGACTGCGCCAGGAAACCCGGTACGCGCACCGTCGTCGCCGGGTTGTCCGCGTCGGATGACTCGGGCCGCCCGATCAGCTGGCCGCGCACGATCGCCTCCGCCCGGATCAGGTGGGCTGGCTCATCCGGCCCGCTCAGCAGCGGGTCAGCCAGCGCCCACGCCGCCGTCAAGAGGAAGAAGCCCGCCACGGCCACCGCCCACAGCCCGAGCCCCGCCCGGGGGGTCGCTTGCTGCGAGCAGGCGGCCGGCGACGCCGGGGGGCGAAGGCTCACGGGAGGGCTCGGGCCCCGAGAGCGCCGGTGGGGACGCAGAGGGCTTCGCTCACGCCGATGATGTCTAGTGCAGCGTGGGCGCGAAATGACCGCTAGGGAGAGGCCCTGCGCAGCACCCGTGCGCCCAGATGGCCCGCCAGCTGGTCCCACCGGCGATCGCCTTCGAGCCAGAGCCAGATCTCCCGACGAAACGTCTCGAAGGCGTGCGTCACGACCGCCGGCGGCACTCCGAGAGCTGCGAGCTGATCGGACCAGACGTCGACGGCATAGCCGGCCAGCAGGCCGGGTGCGGCCGACCGAGCGGCCGCCGGCTCGGTGGCGAGGATCGCTCGCAGCTCCGACAGGACATCCACCGGCTCCTCGAGGGTCTTGAGGGCGGCCGATGTCGTCTCGGGCCGGCCGCCGCCGGCTCGCCGCCGGCCGGCAACGCTGGGGCCGCTCGCGACGGCACCCGCGGTCACGGTCGTGCTCATCGCTCCCTCCAGATTGGGGCGCGGTCGGTGCCGCCGTAGAACGTCACGTGTTCGGCGAAATCGATGAAGAGCGACCCGTCTGGGTCGAAGGGTCGCTGCAGGGACTGCATGGCGATCCTCTTGTCCAGACGGTCGAGCTTCTCGAGCGCCTCCGGCTCCTCGAGGTCGCAGACCTCGAGCTGGCTGCGCGCGGCCGCCAGTGCACGCGCACCAACCGGGGTCCGCACGATCACGCTCGAGTACCCGACCCCGCTGCCGACGCTTCCGATCGAGAGGTCGGCCGCTCGACCGAGGAAGTCGGCGCACTCGTCACAGCCCTTGAGGGCGGCCCCGTGGAAGTCCTTCACGGGTTCGTCCACGAGCGTGGAACCAGATCGGTCCTGCACAATCATCCTGCCGTGGATGACGTCCACCTTGCCGACCTCGGCGAGGCGGACACCGCGCTGCTCGCTCAGCTCCTGCACCATGAGCTTGCGGTAGTCGAAGCTCTTCGTGCACAAGAGTGCGATCGTGAGCACGACGGCGTCGACGCGGGAGGATCCCCGGCGCCACTCACGGGCCTGCAGCGCCTTGATGCCCTGGATCTCGCACGGCGTGCCCACGACGGCGATTCGGGCGTCGCCGGGCAGACCGACCGAGGCCAGGTCGAGGCGCGCCAAGGCCATCGTCTGGTTGTAGAAGCTGCCCGACGCCGCTCGGATCTCCGCGGGAGTCGTGGCGAGGTGAGGAACACCCTTCCACGGATGGTCGGGGTCCTCCCTCGCCACGACAGCGCCGTCGATCTCCCCGGCTGCGAGGGAAGCGAGGAGTATCGCGGTCACAACGCCACCATCTTGGGCGTGCTGTGGCAACAGTGTATCTCGGCTCGTGACGCGTGCTGCCAAGAGCTCGCGCACCCTCCCGAGGCCGGGAGCCGGGTCAGCGCCGCTGATGCGCCAGTCGTCAAGCGGCGTGCTCACAGGCTCGAGGGGGGCAGCAGCTTCCGCCTGTGCCTGCGGCGCCTTCCAGGTCGCCTCGTACGCCAAGCCTCCCCGCGGGCAGAAGTCCCAGCACAGCGAACAGCCCGTGCACATCTTGACCAGACGTGGGAGGTCATCGGAACCGATCCCGATCGAGTCCGTGGGGCAGGCAGCCACGCAGGCGCCGCATTGCACGCACCGATCGGCGTCGATGACAGCCGCCGCCAGCTCCCAGAACCACACCTTGCCCGGGGCCTCGGAGATCCCGCTCATCTCGAAGCGAATGCGCGGCGGCGACATCGTCATGGCAGCTGCTCCCGCTGGCCGTGCGATTCGCCGTGCAGCGCCAACTGAATCGAGCCACGCTCCGATCGCCTCGCCCACTCGTGGAACCGCTCGAGCGACTTGCGCTCGTCGAGGTAGCGACCCACTACGCGCTCGAGGGCGCCGGGGACGTCCTCGACTGGCATCGCCCCGGCCACCCAGTCGCCAAAGGCGGCATCGGTCCCGAGGCTCCCTCCGAGGCCGATGTCGACAGCTTCGACAATCTCGTCGCCGACGTGGGCGGTATCTCCGCGAAACCCGATGTCGGCGATCTGCGGCTGCCCACAGGAGGCCGGGCAGCCGGAAAAGTGCATCCGGACGATCGAGTCGTGCGGCCGGTCCCGCAACCCGGCTCCTCCACCCAACCGGGCGGCGAACTTCTTGTCCAGCTCTCGTGCCCATTGCACGGCTCGCGCCTTTGTCTCGACGACGGCGAACCGGCAGAACTCGCTGCCCGTGCACGCAACGACGCCCCGCTCGAAGGGGGCAGGAAAGGGCGAGTAGCCACCGAGGAGGGTTTCGCGGAGGAGGTCCTCGAGACGCTCGTCCGGGACTCCCGTGAGAACGAAATTCTGATCGGTGGCGAGGCGCACCTCGCCGTCGCCGTATTCGTCCGCCAGGCGGGCCACCTCGACGAGGTCGAGGCCGGAGAGGCGCCCCACCGGCACCGAGCAGCCGACGTAGGAGCGGCCGCGGCGGCGCTCGGCATGGACGCCGACGTGGTCACCTCGATAGCGCCTCGTGAGCTCCTCGCCAGCCGGTTCGAGCCTGAAGGCGGCTCGCAGCGCCAGCTCTTCCCGGAACCCCTCCGGGCTGAGCTCCTGCACGAGGTACCTCATGCGGCTGATCCCGCGGTTCTCGCGGTTGCCCAGCTCGCCGTACAGCTGGGCGATCGCCCGGCAGATCTCGACGGCCTGGTCGGGCAGGACGAAGACGTCGAGGTCGCTTGCCATGCGGGGCCCGTCGGAGAGGCCCCCGCCCACGAGCAGGTTGAAGCCGACGGCACCGTCGTCGAAACGCCGCGCCGGCCACAGGCCGATGTCGTTGATCTCCGCTTGGGCGCAGTCCTCCCGGCAGCCGGTGATCGACATCTTGAACTTCCGCGGGAGGTTTGCGTACTCGCGGTTGCCGGTGAAGAAGTCCGAGACCGCCGCCGCCAGAGGACTGGCATCGAGGACCTCGTAACGGTCGACGCCGGAGACCGGGCAGGAGAGGACGTTCCTCGCCGAGTCGCCACACGCCTGCACGGTCGTGATCCCGACCTGCTCGAACCGTCGCCAGATCTCGGGGACATCGCCGATGTGCACCCAGTGAAGCTGGATGTCCTGTCGGGTAGTGAGGTCGCAGTAGCGGTCCCCCCAGACGGGGCTCGGCTCGGGGGCGGCGGCGTGGCGGTCCACCACCTCGCCGATGCACCGGACCTGGGCTGCGGTCATTCGTCCGCCGGGGATCTTCACGCGCATCATGAAGGCGTCGCCACCTTGACGCTGCGGGTAGATCCCGGCCCATTTCAGGCGTTCGATCTCACCGTCGACCGTAGCGATCGACTCGTAGCCCTCCTGGGCGTAGCGGTTGCGAATGGCGTCGGCCACCTCGAGGGGGTTGCGAGCCAGCTTCCACTGCTCGTTCTGGTTGAGGGTGGTGCCCGTGCGAAAGGGTCGGATGAATTCCATCGGTGGTCGCGAGCGCTCCGTGGGAGGTGGGCTGCGGGTCGGGCGGCAGGAAGTGATGGACAGTCCGGGCGGGCTAGACGTGCAGCCCGCACTCGGTCTTGTCACTGCCCGGCCAACGCCCCTCGCGGGGGTGATGGCCGTCGGCGACCGGTTGCGTCGTTGGGGCGCAGCCGATGGAGACGTAGCCCACGTAGGTGAGCGGGTGGAGCGGAAGGCCTTTCTCGGCGAGGTACTCGTCGATGTCCTCGTCGGTCCAGGTAGCCAGCGGGTTCACCTTCACCATGTTCCGCTGGGGGTCCCATGCGACGATGGGTGCGCCCTCTCGCTCGGGTGTGTCCACTCGCTTGAGGCCGGTCACCCAGGCTGCCTTGCCCTTGAGAGCGGCGTTGAGCGGCTCCACCTTACGGAGCTGGCAACAGCCTGGGCTCCCGCACGGCGACTCCTCCCGGCCGATGGCCGGATGGGTCGTCGTGAGGTTGAGCTTCCAGCTCTTGCGCAGCCGCTCCACGAAGGCCAGTGTCTCGGGGAAGTGGTACTCGGTGTCCAGGAAGACGATCTCGGCGCTCGGGTCCGCTTTTATGGCCAGGTCGACCAGGACAGCGTCTTGGAACGAACTCGCCACGGCGTAGGAGTCCCCGAAATTCTCGACGACCCAGGCGATGGCACCCACGGCGGCTTCACGAATCGGCAACGACTCGAGGCGGGCGGATACGGCGACGAGCTCCTGCTCGTCTACCCTTCCGGCCTCGATCACTGCAACTCCCTCATTGCTGTTCAAGTTATCGTCCCCCTTGGGGATCGCCGGTGAAAGAGCCCGGATATCCGCCCGAGTACTATATATGACTAAACCGATCAGTTTTTGAGGGTATTCCCGGGCGACCACCTCCATGACACCTCTCTCACCTCCCCCTGCCGCCGTCCGCAGCGCCGTCTCCGAGGTCGGCCCACCCGGCACGAACGGAGATCCAGTCGAGCTCACGGCACCTGCACCCCTTTTTCACATGGCGCTCAGGCTCGAAGGCCAGCCGTGCCTCGTCGTCGGCGGCGGGCCAATCGGCGCCCGCAAAGCCGCCGCCCTGATCGAGTGCGGGGCCGTCGTGACCGTCGTCTCGCCTGACACCTGCGCCCAGCTCGACGACCTGCCGGTTTCGGTGCAACGGCGCCGCTACCGCCCGGGCGAGGCCGCCGGCTACCGCCTGGTGGTGACAGCCACCGGGATCCCGCAGGTGGACCGGGAGGTGTATCTCGACGGCGAGCGGGCCGGTGTGCTCGTGAACGCCGCTGACGACCCCGCTTCCTGCTCGTTCCTCATGCCGGCCATGTTGCGCCGAGGCGACGTCTCCGTCGGTGTCTCCACCGCGGGCGTGAGCCCCTGGCTCGCCGGCTGGGTGAGAGGCCGCATCAGCGAGGTCGTCGGTACCGAGGTAGCCGACCTGGCGGCCATCGTCGGCGAGACGCGCGTGGCCGTCCGCGAGGCCGGCGTGTCAAGCGAAGGACTCGACTGGGCCGATCTTGTGGAGGGTGCCCTCTGGCCGCTCGTGCGGGCGGGCCACCTGGACCTGGCGCGATCTGCTGCCAAGCGTTGGGCCGAGGCGATCCTCGCCGCCGACCGAGGTGGTCACGACAGCCCGGAGTAACGTCGCCACGTGCCAATCGAGGGCATCGACCCGAACAGCGTCCCGAATCACGTCGCCTGCGTCATGGACGGCAACGGGCGCTGGGCACGCGCCCGGGGGTTGCCGCGGACGGCGGGCCACGCGGCGGGGGAGGAAGCCATGTTCGACACGGTCGACGGCGCCCTCGAGGTCGGCGTGCGCTGGCTCTCGATGTTCGCCTTCTCCACGGAGAACTGGCGACGACCACCGGACGAGGTGCGGTACCTCATGAACTTCAACGAGGGGATCCTCACGCGCCACCGCGACGACCTGGCAAAAAAGGGGGTCCGTATCCGTTTCGCCGGCCGGCGTGACTGGCGCGTGCCGAAGCGCATCCTTCGCCACATGGACGAGTCCTCCGCCCGCACCGCCCACAACCGCCGCATGACGCTCACGATCTGTTTCAACTACGGCGGCCGAGCGGAGATCGTGGACGCCGTGAAGGCCATCGTCGCCGAGGGCCTCAAGGCGGACAAGGTCGACGAACGAGCCATCCGCAGCCGCTTGTACTGGCCCGACATGCCGGACCCGGATCTCGTGGTGCGCACGTCCGGCGAGTACCGGATGTCGAACTTCCTCCTCTGGCAGCTCGCCTACTCCGAGCTCGTCTTCTCCGACGTCTACTGGCCGGACTTCCGGCGGGAGAACCTCTTCCAGGCCATCCGCGAGTACCAGGGCCGGGATCGGCGGTACGGCGGTCTGAAGCGATGAACGACTCGGCCGAGCACCGCCCGCAGCCTGGGGCGCCAGTGCGCTGGCGCCTCTGGGACCACATCGGCATCATCTCGGGCGTCGCCCTGGGCTTGATCGTCTTGGGGTTTCTCGTCGTGTTGGCGGCCGCGGGCGATCAGCAGGCGCTCGGCGTGATCGTGGTCGTCGTGGTGGGCGTCGCCCTCATCTACGTCGGCGGCCGGCTGCACGGCCTTCGGGGGCGCAGCTGAGCGAAGCGCTCCTCAACTGAAGCGGCGGTAGCAGGAGCGGAGGGAGCGAAGCCCGGCCATTCGGCGCTCGAGCGTCGCCCCCATCCAGAGCAGGACGGCGCCGGCGATCCCGAGGCTGACCCAACGCGGGCCCGTCGTGACGTACGGCCAGGCAGCATCCAGCCCGAGGATCACGAGGGAGGCGCCGCCGAGGGCGACGGGGGCACGCAGTCGCCATCTGGCGCCGGCGAGCACCGCTCCGAGGGCAAGGACCGCAACGCAGATCGGTCGCACCAGCCCACTCTGCGAGATCGCCAGGACGGTGGAGGGGAGCAGCGCGAGCGTCAGGCCAGGTCCGAAGACCATCCACGAGCTCTTCGGCGCCGTGGCGTCCGTCCTCGTCGCCGCCAGGCCGAGGGCCACGAGGGCGAGTCCGGTCGTCCATGTGTAAGCCTCGAGGAGGTGCACGTCCGAGGCCACGAGCCAGCACCACGTGAGCGGCATCGTGCCGATCCCCGCTGCCCACCGGTAGGCGCCCCGGCCGGGCAGGAGACCAACACCGGCGTCACCGACGACCGCGACGGTGAGGTTGCAGGCCAAGAAGACCCAGGATCGGCGTTCGAACGTAATGAGATCCGGCGCCAGCAACCCGGCGATGGCCACGCCGATGAGTGAGTTGCGGGCGGGCGCGAGACCGGACGCCTGCGACGAACCCGCCGGCCAAAGGTGCAGAGCGACGAGGAGCCCGCCGGCCGCGAGGACCACGACGAAGCTGGCCACGGGAGCGGCCAGGCCGCCGGCGGTGCAGGCGACCCCGGCAAACGACAGCAGGAAGACGGCGGCCGCGGCGGCGGACACGGCTTTGGTCCGCGCCTGGCGGGCAGCGCTCAGCGAGATGGCGGCTGAGCAGGCGAGACAGAGGCCGAGGATGACGAGCGTGGCCGACGACACCGCCGTCGACCAACCGAGACACGTCACGGCGAGCACCGCGGCGGCGACAGCAGGAGCGCCGGCCCCGGGAAGGTGGCGGCGGAGGGCCCACGAGGAGCCGGCGACGAGCGCCGACACGGCGAACGCCTCAGCTCCGATGACCACGCCGATGTCCGCACCGGCCACAAGGGGCGCCAAGGCGAAGGCGGGGACGGCGAGGGCCGCGAGGATGGCGATCCCGCGGGGGCGAGAGAGGATGGCGCCGAAGCGGGCACCTCTGCCGGGCCTCTCCGGGTCGCCCCGCCTGGGCGCCGGAGCCGACCAGGCGGTGATGGCGACCACGCAGGCGGCCGCTCCGCAGATGGCTGCCAGCGCCGGCGCAGACGGTCGGACGTACGGGGGCAGCCCCGGCCGTGTAGCCAGAGGGCCGCTCATGTGGGAGGCGGCTGGCAAGGAGAGCGATCCGGACCACCCGTGGCGCCACCAGCCGAGGGGGCCGAGGACGGACGCTGCCGCCGGCGCCAGACCGACGATCGATCCACTGACGCCGGCGAGGAGGCCGACCGCCGACATCCCCCGGCGAAACGACGCCGGTGCGAGCCTCATCCCTGCGAGGCAGAGCACAGCCGCCCCGACCGCTGCGATCGGGAGCCACCTTCGGTCGACTGCCGCCCAGGAGGCCACGATGGCGGCTCCCGTGAGCGAAGCCGCGGCGGCGAAGACGGCGGCGTCCGCCCACGAGGCTGTTTCGGGGTCGGGCATGTGCGCCCTCCACAAGCCGCGGGCAAGAGCCGGACCGGCGGCGGTCGCAGCGACGGCGAGAGCAGCCATGCCCGGGTGGTTCACCTGTCCAGACCAGGTGAGCAGGACGAGCGCGCCGGCCTGCAAGTAGGCGATCGCCTGCACGCAGCCCGCACCGACGAGGCCGGCGGCGGCGGAGAGGTGCCAACGGGCGCTCGACCAGAGCAACCTGGCGGCCGCCAGGTCCACCACCGCCACCGCAGCCCAGAGCGCGACCCGTGCGCCGCTCTCACCCGTGGGCCCCAATCCGAGCGGGATCTGCGTGGCGATGGAGAGGGGGAGGGCGGCGACGACGCCCACGGCAGCCACGACGCGGCCTGCTGCGAGTCCGAAACACCCGAGGCCGACGCCCAGGCCCGCAAGCAGGAGGCTGCCGATCGCCCACCAGGCGACGGTCCCCAACCCTGTACCGAGGCCGGCGTGGCGGGCGAGCGCCCAGTCGACCACGACGAGCCCCTGGCCGAGGGCCGCCAATGCTTCGGCCGTGGCGGGCAGGCGGCGCCGAACAGCAGGTGCGCTGCCACACACGAGAACGGTGACCCCGAGGAGGATCAGCGCCCGGCCGCCTGGGCCGAGCCGCGTCCACTCATAGCCGGCAAAGCCGAGAGCGCTCAACCCCGACAAGAGGGACCCCAGCCAGAGCAGGGCGTTGCGGATGCGTCGGAAGTCCCATTCGGGAGCGGGCGAGCGATGGTCGGTCGCACCGGCAGCGACCGTCCGGGTCGATCCGGCGCTGGCGGCCCCGAGGCCGGTCGCAGCCCCGGTCGCGGGGCGGGCACCCGCTCCCGCGCGGGCAAAGGCCACCCTCAGTAGATCGTTTCGCTCGTCGGCGAGCCAGCGGAGCTCCCCGTCGAGCTGCTGCCGCTGATCGAGCAGCTGCCAGTAGCGCCGGGTGTTGGCACGGAGCGGCTCGGTCTCGGGAGCATCCATCGGGTATCCACAGCGAGGGCATCGGAGGGAGTCGACGCCGCCTACGGACCCTCCACAGTCGGGGCATCTCTCATCGTTCGTCATACCCCTCAGCGTGAGGCAGGTGCCGCCGGGCGTCGATCCAGGACAGCCCCTAAATCGACCTGGGGAGCCCCCTAAAGAGGGCGTTTCGAGGCTCCGAGGCGGTTTCGCCCGAGGGGCCGTCTACTCGATCCCGTGTTCCAGGGCGTACCTGACGAGCTCTTGGCGGCGGTTGAGGTGGAGCTTGGCGAGGATGTTTCGGACGTGGTTCTCGACTGTCTTCTCGGCGATGTAGAGCTCAGCTCCGATCTCCCGGTAGGAATGACCGCGGGCGACGAGCTGCAGCACCTCACGTTCGCGCTCGGAGATCGGCTGGGTCCCGGCCGCCTCGCGGGAGAGGCGGCGGAACTCGCCGAGCACGAGCGCCGCCAGCGCCGGGGAGAACACCGGCTCGCCCGCCGCCGCCCGCGCCAGGCACGAGCGCAGCTCGTCGGGCGGAGTCGACTTCACGAGGTAGCCGACGGCGCCTGCGGCGACGGCGTCGAGTAGGTCGTGCTCGGCCTCCGAGACCGTCAGCATCACGACCCGAGTGCTGGCGCCGCACGTCCTCGCAACCCTGATGCCGCCACCGCCCGGCATGTGCAGGTCGCACACGACGAGGTCGGGCTTGGTGGCCTCGATGGCAGCGATGGCTTCGTCCGCCGTCGAGGCTCGCCCCACTACCGCGAAGCCCTCGCCCAGATCGGCCGCCACACCATCCAACCAGATGGGATGGTCGTCGGCGAGCACGACGCGGATCACAGCCACAGCATGACCTCGGCGCCGCCTCCAGGCACTGCATCGATCACGACGCGGCCGCCGAGTCCTTCCACCCGTCCCCGCACGGACCCCCGCAGCCCCATACCCTCCGGGGTCACGCCCGCCTCGAAACCCTCCCCGTCGTCCTTCACCGAGCAGAACACCCGGCCCGCCTCCGCCGGCTCCACGTACACCGTCACGCGGGTGGCATGGCCGTGCTTGCCGGCGTTCACAAGGGCCTCGGCGACCGCCCCCGTGAGCGCCTCCACCACGGCCGCATCGAGCGCCGGGACGTCAGGAGCCACGACGACGTCCACCCTGCCGCCGTAGGTGGTCTCGAACCGCCCGGCCGCTCGTCGCAAGCCTTCTTCAAGCTGACCGGCCGCGGCCGCCGGCCGTCGCCGCGACCGCAGGCGCCCGGGCTCGGCGGCGACAGCGGGCGGCGACGCGCCGTAACCGGCGAGGAAGCCACGAAGCTCCCGCTCCTGCTCGCGCGCCAACCCCGCCAGCTGTGGATCGGTCGCCCGCCGCTCCACGAGGGCAAGCGTCTGCAGGACGCCATCGTGCAGCGCCCGACTGACGTCCTCGCGGGCACGAGCACGCGCCACTTCGTCGTCGGCTTGGCGAACGAGGCGGACGGCGTAGCCGGCGACGACGCCGGCGAGGGCATAGAGGACGAGGGTGCTGAAGAACGACACGAGCGTGGGCGACCGGAGCGAGCCGAGCGAGGCGCCATTGAGCGGGGCGGAGGCGAAATGCGCCGCTCCGATACCGAGGCCGGCGGCGAGGCCGGCGCCCTCGCCGAAGGCCACACCGGCCGACAGCACGCTGGCGAGCGGCCAGGCCGCCTCGAGCGAGCTCTGGTCCGAGCCGATATGGCCGTGGACGAAGACGACGCCGTCGCAGGCCACGAGCGCCAGGGCGACCGCCACCTCGACGAGGACGGCCGCCGGCTCGAGGAGAGACTCCGGTCGCCGTGTGCGAAGTACCGTCAGCCAGACCGTCACGACACCGGCGAGGCCGACAAGGGCCCAGGCGAGCCAGGCGATCCGCAAGTCGTCCTCCTGGACGACGAGGACGACGACCATCCACACGAAGGCGACGGCGCGCAGCAACCCGATGCCGGTGAGCACTCCACGTTCCACGTCCAGCTCCTTTCGGGAGCCAGTCTCGCGAAAGCGCCGTCCTCAGCGTGGGAGCGCCCTAGCTTGGGTGCAGTGGCGACATTCCGGGACGAAGGTGTCGTGCTCAGAACGATGCGCCTCGGCGAGGCGGACCGCATCATCACGCTCATCACCCCGGAGCACGGCAAGGTGCGGGCGGTCGCCAAGGGGGTGCGCAAGACCAAGTCCAAGCTCGGCGGGCACCTCGACCTCCTCACCCACGTCTCGGTCATGTGCTGGAAGGGCCGTGAGCTCGACGTCATCACGCAGGCCGAGGTCATCGACCTCTTCCGGCCCATTCGCGAAGACCTCGACAAGATGCCGGTCGCCTTCACGATGCTCGAGGCCGTCGACCAGGTGGCGGTGGAACGTCATCCGATGCCGCAGCTGTTCAAGATGCTCGTGGGTGCGCTGACGACACTCGCCGGCGATGGCGGCGCCGTCCTGCTCGGGGCGTTCCTGTGGAAGCTGCTGGCGCTCGAAGGTGTCAGCCCGGTCGTCGACCAGTGCACGGCGTGCGGTGAGCCGGCGGAGTTGGTGGCCTTTGACGAGGGAGTGGGGGGTTTCTTGTGCCGGTCGTGCCGAAGCGGCCAGGCGGTCTCCCCGGAGGCAGTGGCACTCATCCGTCAGATTCTCGGAGGACACCTCCGCCAGGCCCTCGACGAGCCTTCCAGCCGAGCCACGGCCGAGGTGGAGCGCCTGGCCACGCTCGCCACCGAGTACCACCTCGACCGCCGCCTGCGCTCAGCCCACACGACGTCGTCCACGCCGCCATCGGCTTCGAGAGCTGCCGGGTAGCTCGGTACCCTGCCGATGAGCCTCGATCCTCCCCTCGGGACGGTGATGGAAGCAGAGATGGCAGAGCAGGCGGCGACGCTCGAGAAGCTGATCGACCATCGGGCAGAGCTGCAGGCGGCCGTCACCGCCTGCTTCCGCTCGCCCCTGGCGGGCACCGTCATCGTCGCTCGCGGCTCCTCCGACCACGCCGCCACCTGCGGGCGCTACCTCCTCGAGGTCGCCACTCGGCGGCCGGTGGCGTCAGCTTCGCCGAGCGTCCACCTTCTCTACCGGGCGGAGGTGGACTTCTCCGGTTACGTCGTCATCGCCGTCTCGCAGTCAGGCCGCACGCCCGAGATCGCCAGCGTCCTCGAGCGGGCGCTCTCGGCCGGTGCCCGCACGATCGCCATCACGAACGACGCCGACAGCCCGCTGGCAGCGGTGGCCGACGCCGTCATCTGCCTCGGTGCAGGCAAGGAGCGAGCTGTGCCTGCGACAAAGACCGTGACGGCGGAGATCGCTGCCTTTGCCATGATCGCCCAGGCCATCGGCGACGTCGGCATCGCCGATCAGGACTGGGACGGCCTTCCCGACGCTGTCGGCACCGTCGTCGCGGAGCCGGAGCCGTGCCGGGAGCTGGCGGTGTGGGCGTCGGGCGTCGATCATCGCTTTGTCACCGTCGCCCGCGGCTATCTGTACGGGGCGGCCGCCGAGAGCGCCCTCAAAGTCGAAGAAACCACCTCCATCCTCTCCACCGCCTTCTCTGCGGCCGACCTACGTCACGGCCCGATCGCCATCGCCTCCACAGGGGTTCCCATCCTTGCCTTCGCCCACCCTGGCCCAGCCGCCGCCGACGTCCTCGACCTCGTCGGCGATCTCCGCCGGCGTGAGGCCTCCGTGCGGGTCGTCGGGCCTGTGGCGGGAAGCTCGGCGAGCTGGTCGGCGAAGGTGCCCGAGGCCCTCGCCCCCGTGTTGGCGGTCGTGCGCGGCCAGCAGCTCGCCCTCGAGCTCGCTCGCAGGCTCGGCCGCGACCCTGACTCCCCGGAGGGGCTGACGAAGGTCACGATCACGTGAGCGGTCCTGCCTACGTCCTTCGTGCCGGCACGGTCGTCACGCCGGACGCAGTGCTCTCCCCTGGCTGGGTGGCGGTCGAGGGCGGGCGAGTCAGCGGCATCGGGGAGGCAGCCACCGCCGCCGATGCCGGCCGTGCAAGGACGGGTCATGAGCCGGTGTTTCGCCCCGTCATCGACCTCGGCCGGCGGATCGTGGCGCCGGGCTACTTCGACGTGCATGTTCACGGCGGTGACGGCGCTCAGGTGAACGGCGACCGGGCCGAGGACGTCTCGGCGGCACTCGAACGGATCGCCCGCTTTCACGCCCGCCACGGCACGACGTCGCTGCTGGCGACGACGGTGTCCGACTCGCCCCGGAATTTGCTGACGACCGTCGCCGCCGCCGGCGAGCTGGTGGGGCGCACGATCGCTGGCGGGGCGACGGTCCGCGGCATCCACCTGGAGGGACCGTGGATCGCCCGGGCGAAGCTCGGCGCCCATGACCCGTCCTCGCTCCGCCCGCCCGACGTCGGCGAGCTGCGCACGTTGGCGGAGTCCGCCGCCGGTTCCGTCCGCATGGTGACGCTGGCCCCGGAGCTGCCTGGCAGCCACGAGCTCATCGCGGCCGCCCGCGAGCTCGGCATCGCCGTGGCGATCGGCCACACGGACGCCGACTTCGAGACGACCCGCGTCGCTATCGACGCCGGCGCCCGCCACGCCACCCACCTGTTCAACGCCATGGCCCCACCTCACCACCGGCGCCCAGGTGCCGTGACCGCCCTCCTGTTGGACGACCGCGTCACCGTCGAGGTGATCGCCGACCTCGAGCACGTGCATCCGGCCGTCCTCCAGCTGGCTGCTCGCTGCGCCCCGAAACGCCTAGTGGCCGTGAGCGACGCCATACCGGCTGCCGGGCTCGAACCCGGCAGCTACCAGATCGGACGTATGGACGTGTCCGTCGAAGCCGGGCGGGTGACGCTGGCGTCGGACCCGTCCACACTGGCCGGCAGCGTGCTCAGCATGGCCGAAGCCGTCCGGAACCTCGTCTTCGTGGTCGGACTCACGCTCGAGGAGGCCGTTCGGGCCGCCTCCTCCGTGGCGGCCCGATCCGCCGGCTGTGAGGCCTCCGGCCTCGGGTCGCTGCGAGTGGCTGCGCCGGCTGACCTCGTCGTCCTCGAGCCTGATCTCACCGTGGCGGTGACGATCGTGGCAGGCGAGGTGGTCTTCGACCCGCACGGCCGTCTGGCTGTCGTCGCGGCTGCACCGCCGGGCTGAACCTGCGTCGCGAGGGCAGCCGCCGGCTCACGGCCGCCCTTGTGCCGCCCGTCGCATCAGACGGGTGGGATCCTCCCGAGGGCAAGGTCGACGGCTTGTTGGCGCGAGAGGGCCTGTCCGAGGCGATGGTCCAGCTCGAAGTCCTCGGCGCCCATCTCGTGGCGGAGTCGAGCCTGGTCCTGTCCCCGCATCTGCTCCTCGATCGCCGTCCATCTGATGGTTCCGTCCGTGAGCCCAGAGGCGATGGCGACGTCGGCGGCGCCGTGTAGCTGCGCCGCCTTATGGTGATCCCCTCGCCAGGTGGCACAGCAGGCCGACCCGAACAGGACGCTCGAGAGGTCTTGGGAGAGCCCGATCCGACGGGCGAGAAGCAAGCAGTGTCGCAACATCGACTCGGCTCGGACGAAGTCCTCCCCAACCACCAGGTGGATGCCGAGATCGGAACGGTAGAAGTAGAGGAACAGCTCGGCGCCCAGGTCCTCGGCCCTGGCGATGGCTTCCTCGATCAGAGCGCGGGACTGCTCGATGAGGCCGTCAGCCACCGCCAGGCCCGAGAGCGAGTACAGCTCGGCCGAGGCGAGCAAACTGTCTCCAGTCTGGCGGAAGCACTCCAGCGCCTCGAGCCGATACCGCCGGCACTCCTCGTTGGAGGGCGCCAGGACCGCCAAGGTCCTCAAGGCTTCTCCGAGGAGCTGGATGTCGCCGAGCCGGCGGGCTATCTCGACGGCCTGCTCACCCAAAGCCCCTGCCGTGACCGGGTCGTGTTCGAAGTAGCTGGCATCACTCAGCAACGTGAGAGCACGCGCCTCGAGCCTGGCGTCGCCGAGCGCTCGCGCCATGGTGAGGGCACGGCCCGCCAGCTCCTTGGCTGCGCTCGCCTCGACGACGTTCTCCTGCCCGAGGAGGAACCTCACGAGCAGGGACGTGGTGACGAGGCCACTCGCCAACAGCGTGCTGGCGGGCTCCGCCTGCTCGACGGCCGCCCGGAGGTAGGAGACTGCGTCCGAGTGGCCGCGGCTCAGCAAGAACCGTTCGAGCGCGACCCCTAGACGGAGCACGTCATCGGTCCGCACAGGCGCCGCGGAGAGCTCCACGAACGCTGCCCGCAGGTTGTCCCACTCGAGATCCATTCGCCTCAGCCAGGCGGCTTGACGCCGTCCGGTCAGCTCTGCCGAGGCGACCTCGGCCAGGCACAGGTAGTAATCGGCGTGCCGGTCCCGAGCCTGCACAACCTCTGCCTCGCCCCCTTCTCGGAGCAACTCGTTGGCGGCAAACTGACGGATGGTCTCGAGCAGTCGGTACCTGAGGGATCCGGCCATCCGATCGGCCAGGACGAGGCTCTTGTCCACGAGCGACCCGAGAAGGTCTGCCACATCGAAGACATCGGCGTCGTGGGTCGTGCAGATCGCCTCCGCCGCCTCCAGCTCAAAACCCCCGACGAACACCGACAACCGCCTCAGCACGGCTTGCTCGGCACCGTTCAGGAGCCCGAACGACCAGTCCACCGTCGCCTGCAGCGTCTGCTGGCGGGCCAGGGCGCTGCGGCTGCCGCCCGTCAGCAACCGGAAGCGTTGGTCGAGGCGGTCGCTCAAGTGCACGAGGGACATCGACGACAGCCGGGCGACGGCTAGCTCGAGCGCAAGAGGGATGCCATCGAGGCGGCGGCAGATCGAGGCCACCAGAGCTGCATCGGACTCGTCGAGAGAGAAACCGCCATCTTGCATCTGCGCGCGCTCCACGAAGAGGCGAACGGCGTCCGAGCCTTCCAGATCCTCGAGCGTCTCGGCGTCTTTCGGCGGGAGCGACAGAGAGGGCACGCGGTAGATCCGCTCACCATCGATGCCGAGGGGTTCGCGCGACGTTGCCAGGATGCGCACGTTCGGGCAATGCCGGGTGACGAGGTCGGCGAACTTCGCCGTGGCATCGATGACGTGCTCGCAGTTGTCGAGGATCAGGAGGGCATTCTGCTCGCTCAAGACCTCGATGACCGCCTCGAGCAGGGGGCGCCCTCCCTGATCGTGCAAACCGAGGACCGCCGAGACCGCCGCCGCCACCTGCTCGTCCTCGGTGATGGGCGCCAGCTCGACCAGCCAGACGCCGTCGGGACTCCCGTCCAGCAGCTCCGCGGCGACCTGCAGCGCCAGGCGGGTCTTGCCTGATCCGCCCGCACCGGTGAGGGTGACGAGACGTGAGGACCCGACGACGGCACCGACCTCTTCCAGCTCGCGGACACGGCCCACGAAGACGCTCAGCACGGCGGGGAGGTTGTTCGAGAGCTCGGGGTTGTCGAGTGAGCGCAGCGGCGGGAAGCTCGCTTGCAAGAAGCTCGCCTCGAGTTGGTACACCTGTTCGGGCCGACCCAGGTCCTTCAGCCGATGACTCCCGAGATCGCGCAACGCCACGCCGTCACCCAGACCGTCGGACAACAGCTCGGCCGTCGCCCCGGAGACGAGGACCTGACCGCCGTGGGCGACGGCCTGCAGGCGTGCCGTCCGGTTGACGACCGGACCGAAGTAATCCTCGTCGCGCTCCTCGCAGGCACCGGTGTGAACTCCCATCCGCACCCGGATCGGTCGCGTTGTTGGCCAAGACTCGGCCATCAGCGCCTCCTGCGCGGCCAAGACCGCCTGCAGGGCGGCGGCGGGCGTCGAGAAGGCGGCACAGAAGGCATCGCCGACTGTCTTGAACACGTAGCCGCCCGTGTGCTCGATGGCCCGACGGAGGATCTCGTCGTGGCGCCGCAACGCCTCCGCCATCGCTTCCGGCTCCGCCTCCCAGAGCTTCGTTGAGCCTTCGACGTCAGTGAAGAGCAGGGTGACGGTTCCAGATGGGATCGGCACCGCTCGACTCACGCCCGAAGGATAGGCCGCATCCCACGCGCCCCCGCTGGCCGCTGCACGAGCGTTGTGGGCGCTCGGCATACCATCTCCGCATGCCGACCGACCATCTGTTGGCGTTCTCGCTCACGGCCTTCGTGATCATCGTGATCCCAGGCCCGAGCGTGATGTTCATCGTCGGCCGCGCGCTCGCCCATGGCAGGCGGGCCGCTCTGCTGACGGTCATCGGCAACACCCTCGGCGAGTACGTCCAGGTCGTCGTCGTCGCCGTCGGGATCGGGCTCCTCGTCGAGCGCTCCATACTCGTGTTCAACGTCGTGAAGCTGGCTGGGGCCGCCTACCTGGTCTGGCTCGGCGTGCAGGTGTTCAGAAAACGCCGAACGCTCGAGTCAGCCGTGGCGGCGGCGGCTTTACCTGCCGCCGCCAGCGACTGGAGGATGGCACTGCAGGGTTGGGTCGTCGGTGCCTCGAACCCGAAGACAATCATCTTCCTCACCGCCATCCTGCCCCAGTTCGTGGACAAGGCGAGCGGCCATGTTCCCGTTCAGATCCTTGCCCTTGGCGCCGTCTTCAGCGCCATCGCCCTTGCCTCCGACACCGTCTGGGGCCTGCTGGCCGGAGTGTTTCGCTCGTGGTTCGCCCAGTCGCCTCGACGTTTGGAGCTCGTCGGCGGCACGGGAGGTCTCGCCATCATCGCCGTCGGCGTGGGACTCGCCCTCAGCGGTCGCAAGGACTGAGTAAAAGCAGCTCGCCCGGCGGCGGGAAAGGCAGGCTGTTAAAATTCAGGTTCACCTCGAAGTCGTTCGTGAAGTTGCCCGACTGAGACCTCCGCCGGACGATCGGCATTGGGTTGCTATATCGCACGCGTTCGCGCCGGACAGGCGAGGCTACGCAGGCTGCAACAAGAAGGGGAGACCAGTGACCAGAATGACATGGGCACGACGGCTGATGGTGATGGGTGCGGTGATCGTCGTCGGCGTCGTAACCGCCGCCTGCGGCTCCTCCTCCTCGAGCAAGCCTCCCGCCAGCACCAGCGCCACCAGCTCGATCTCCATCTCGGACGAGTATGGGGAGACCTGGCCCTGCCAGTTCAACCCGTACACCGCCTCCGTGGAGTTCGACTCCTTCGGGCCGATCTACGAAGAGCTCGTCTACATGGACTCGCTCGAGAACGGGAAAGCGACACCGTGGCTGGCGACCGCCTGGAAGTGGTCCAACAACGACAGGACGCTCACCTTCACGATCAGGAGCGGCGCCACGTGGTCCGACCATGTCGCCTTCAGCGCCGCCGACGTGCTCTTCTCCTTCAAACTGCTGAAGAAGTACCCCGCCCTCGACCTCAACGGGGACTGGTCGGTGCTGAGCAGCGTGTCCGCCAAGGGATCGGACCAGGTCGTGTTCCAGTTCAAGACGGCTGCGGTGCCGTACTTCTACTTCATCGCCGACCAGACGCCCATCGTGCCCGAGCACATCTGGTCGACCATCAAGGACCCGGTCACGTATCTCAACCCGCACCCGATCGGTACCGGGCCGTACGTCCTACACACGTGCGACGCCGCCAACATCCAGTACACGAAGAACCCCACGTACTGGCAGCCCGGGCTTCCCCACATCGAAACGGTGAACTTCCCCTCCTACCTCTCGAACAACACGGCCAATGCCGACCTGGCGAGCGGCCTCGACCAGTGGGGTTCCCAGTACGTCCCGAACATCAAGGCCTACTACCTGTCGAAGAACCCGAACTACCACATCTGGTTCGCGCCCACCTACAACGTCAACATCTACATCAACCTGACGAACCCGATCCTTGGCAATCTGGCGGTGCGGCAGGCGATGTCCTACGCCATCGACCGCCCGGCGGTCTCCGCCATCGGTGAGTCCGGTTACGAGCCGCCGTCGAACCAGACGAGCATCGTGAAGCCGACGTTCTCGAGCTGGTACGACCCGGCCCAGGCAGCCCAATACGGCAACGCCTACGCCTACGACCCCGCCAAGGCGATCTCGATCCTGGAAGCCGCCGGCTACACGAGGGGCGCCAACGGCATCTTCGCCAAGGACGGCAAGCAGCTCTCCTTCACCATCATCAACAACGGCGGCTACTCCGACTGGGTTGCAGCCGTGAACGTCATCGAGATGGACCTCAAAGCCGTCGGCATCTCGATCACCCCGGACAACCTCTCGTACACGACCTGGGATGCCGACCTCCTCACGGGTCGCTACCAGCTCGCCTACAGCTGGGACTCGGGTGGGCCAACGCCCTACTACGAGCTGCGGGCACTGCTCTACTCGCCCAACACGGCACCGATCGGCACGTCGGCCGCCGACGACTGGGAGCGGTACATCAACCACTCGACCGATGCCCTCTTCGCGCAGTACGCCTCGACGACGAGCGCCGCCGTCCAGCACACGGTCGTCGACGAGCTCCAGAAGGTCATGCTCGACGACGTGCCGGTGATCCCGGTCACCGAGGCCGTCGACTGGTACCAGTACGACACCCAGGACATCGGCGGGTGGGTGACCCCGAGCAACCCGTACGCGCAGCCCGACCAGTACCAATTTCCGGACTGGGGCGTCGTGCTCTTGCACCTGTTCTCCAAGTAGCGCGCCGGTTCCAGCCCGAGCTACAGAGACGTCCTGATGAGATTCATCAGACGGAGGCTGGCCTTCTTCCTCGTCACGCTCTGGGCGGCCGTCACGCTCAACTTCCTGCTGCCGCGCCTCATGCCAGGCAACCCGGCCGAGGCCCTGCTGGCTCAGTACCCCCATCTCCAGCCTCAGGCGCTCCACGCCCTCACGACCCTCCTCGGGGGCGGATACCACCAGAGCCTCGCCACGCAGTACGCCGACTACTGGCGGCAGGTCGTGACGTTCAACTTCGGGATCTCGATCACGACGAGCTTCGGTACCCCCGTACGGGCCATGGTGAGAGCCGCCCTGCCCTGGACCCTCGGTCTCGTGGGCGTGACGACGGTCCTCGCCTTCGTCCTCGGCACCCTCATCGGGCTCGTGAGCGCCTGGAGGCGGGGCACCTGGCTCGACGCTCTGCTGCCGCCCATCTCCGTGATCGGGTTCGCACTCCCATACTTCTGGGTCGGCCTGTTGCTCGTATACATCTTCAACGTCATCCTCGGATGGCTGCCCTATGAAGACGCCTACAACATCCTCACCGACACCCCGGCCTGGAACCTGACCTTCATCGGCGATGTGCTCGAGCATGCGATCCTCCCAGGCATGACGATCCTCATCACGCAAATCGGGTTGTGGATCCTCTTCATGAGGAACAACACGATCACGGTGCTCGCCGAGGACTACGTCCGCATGGCTCGCGCTAAAGGGCTCAAGAGCTGGAGGATCATGTGGGCCTACGCCGGAAGGAACGCCATCCTCCCCAACCTGACGGGCTTCGCCATGGCACTCGGCTTCGTGGTGTCGGGGGCCATCCTCGTCGAGTACGTCTTCAACTACCCGGGACTCGGGAACCTCCTGCTGCGGGCGGTCGAAGGCCTCGACTACCCGGTCATGCAGGCCCTCTTCCTCCTCATCACGCTCGCCGTGCTGTTCAGCCTGCTCGTTTGCGACGTACTCACGGCCATCCTCGACCCACGGACGAGAGAGTCCGTCTAGCAGCCCGCCATGTCGAAGCCAGCCCACCCGGACCGCCCCCTGCCGCAGGATGTGACGAGGTACGACACTGCCGCCGCCGGCCAGAACCGTGGCGACGGCAACCGGCCGGACAGGCCCGCCGAGCGACGGCGGAGTAACAACATCTGGCGAGGCCTCCTCCACAACCGCAAGGCGATGGTGGGTTCGATCCTGCTGTTGCTCTTCCTCGTGCTCGCCATCTTCCCCGGTCGGATCGCCCCCTACAATCCGAGCGCCGAGACCTTCGCACCAAACCTCTCGCCTTCTGGGATCCACTGGCTTGGCACGACCTCCTTCGGCCAGGACATCTTCTCGCAGCTCATCTGGGGGGCGCGGCAGTCCCTCATCATCGCCTTCGCAGCCGGCGGCATCGCAACGTGCGTCGCCGTGCTCGTGGGAGTGGCCGCGGCCTACATCGGGGGCTTCACCGACGGCGTCCTCTCGACTCTCACCGACATCCTGCTCGTCATCCCCATCTTCCCCCTCTTCATCGTCATCGCCGCCTACCTGCGCAGCGCCGGCCTGGTCGACATCATCATCATCCTCGGCGCCCTCAACTGGTCCTACAGCGCCCGCCAGCTGCGCGTACAAGCGCTCTCGATGCGGAACCGCGACTTCCTCAAGGCAGCCGGGGTCCGGGGCGAGCGCACCAGATACATCATCGCGGCCGAGATGCTGCCGTCGATGAGCTCCATCATCGTGGCGGCCTTCTGTCTCAACGCCGTCTTCGCCGTGCTGACCGCCGCCGGGCTCCAGTTCATCGGGCTCGGCGACCCGAACGCTCAGAGCTGGGGCACGATGCTCTACTGGGCCTATCAGCAGGCGGCGCTCCAGTCGGGGCTGGCCCTGTGGGCGATCATGCCGGGCGTCTGCATCGCCCTCTTCGGAGGGTCGCTCGCCCTCATGAACTTCGCCTTCGACGAGATCTCCAACCCGGCACTGCGGCCTGTCCGCCGCATATCGCGCCAACGGCTGGCTCAGTCCGGCCTCGGGCCTGCCCAGGTCCGAGATGCAGTCGCCCCCGACGGCCGAGAGAGACCCGCCACCGCTCTCCCGTCACACGGCGTCTCGTGGCGCCCCCGGGAGCCCGACGTTGCGCGGGCGACCGACGGTGTAGCCACCTCGTCGTCGAGCCGGCTGCTGGAGGTCCGCAACCTCTCGGTCGCCTACGCCACCGACGACGGGCCCGTCGTGGCCGTCGACGGTGTCGATCTCGACCTCGACCGCGGAGAGTTCCTCGCCATCGTCGGCGAGTCCGGTTGCGGCAAGTCCACGCTCGTGTTCGCCATCAGCCGTCTGCTCAGCCCGCCCGCCGGCATCATCGGCGGGAGCGTCGCCTTCTGCGGTCAGGAGATGGCCGAAATGAGCGACAAGCAGCTCCGCCACATCCGCTGGCGGGACTTCTCGGTCGTCATGCAGAGCGCCATGAACGCCCTCAACCCGGTGATGACCGTGGGCCAGCAGATGCGCGACGCCTGCAAGGCGCATTCGGCGATGACGAACGAGGAGATCGCCAAGCGGTCGGCCGAGGTGCTGCGCCTCGTGTCGATCGACCCGCTCCACCTCGGCAGCTATCCCCACCAGCTCTCAGGCGGCATGCGCCAGCGCGCCATGATCGCCATGTCACTCCTGTTCACGCCGGACCTCGTCGTCATGGACGAGCCAACCTCTGCCCTCGATGTCGTCGGCCAGCGCTCCCTCATGCGCCAGGTCAAGGAGCTGCAGGACCGGCTGGGCTTCGCCGTGATCTTCGTCACCCACGACATCTCGCTCGTGAGCCACTACGCGGACCGCCTCATGGTCATGTACGCCGGACAGGTGGCCGAGCTCGGCGCCACTTCGACGCTCTTCGAAACGCCACGCCACCCCTACGCCCGCGCCCTGCTCGAGGCGTACCCCTCGATCCGGGGTGAGAGGGTCGCCCTCACCGGCATCGCCGGCTCCCCACCGAATCTCCTTTCGCCCCCACGCGGGTGCCGCTTCCAGCCTCGCTGCGCCGACGCGATGCCCGAGTGCACCGTCGTCGACCCGCCGATCTACCGGGTGGGCGGGTCCGACGTCCGCTGCCTGCTTTACCGGCAGGCGGAGGCGGGGACGGGAAGTCTCGCCGGCCGAACCGCCCGGGAGGCGGGCGACGGCGCAGCGGTCGTCGGGGCTGGACTGCAGACGGTGTCACCGCCCGAGCCACTACCGCAGACGAGCGGCGCTCCGGCGTCGGCGCCTCTGCCGGTCGGCGACGGCCAACCCGAGCTCCCGCTCCTCGAAGTGTCCGGCCTGAGCCGGAACTTCGGGCTGCGGGGCTTCCGCTCCAAGAGGCTCCTGCACGCCGTCGACGACGTCAGCTTCACCATCGGCCGGCGCGAGATCGTCGCGTTGGTGGGCGAGAGCGGGAGCGGCAAGAGCACGATCGCGCAGCTGCTCGCGCTGGTCTACCGGCCGACCTCGGGGGAGGTTCGCTTCGACGGCAAGCCGATCGGCACCATCAAGGGGCGGAGGGCGAAGTTGGCGTACCGCGGCGAGGTCCCGATGGTCTTCCAGGACCCGTACACCGCCATCAACCCTTCCTACCGGGTCTCGCACGCGATCAGGCGGGCGATCAAGCTGCACCGACGGGACCTCGATGCCTCCACCCAGCGTTCCGAGGTGACCCGGGTGATGGAAGCCGTGGGCCTCGAGCCGGCCGAGGCGATGCTCGCCAAGTACCCCTACGAGCTGAGCGGTGGCCAGCGGCAGCGGATCGGTTTCGCCCAGGCGCTCGTGCTCCGCCCGAAGCTCATCCTCGCCGACGAGCCGGTCTCGATGCTGGACGTCTCCATCCGGGTCGGCGTCCTCAACCTCATGGCCGAGCTGCGGAAACGGGAGGGCGTCTCCATCCTCTACATCACCCACGACCTCGCTTCGGCCCGATACATCGCCGACCGGATCATCGTCCTGTACGCCGGCCACGTCGTCGAGGTCGGCCCGACCGAGCAGCTCTTGGCCGGCCCCCGCCATCCCTACACCAAGCTCCTCCTCTCGGCGGTGCCCGATCCCCGCAGGCCTCTCGACGAATCCGCCACCGCCGACGCCGGCGAACCCCCGAGGGTCGTGGACCCGCTGCCTGGGTGCCGCTTCCAGCCCCGATGCCCTTACGCCATCGAGGAGTGCAAGACCGTCACGCCTCAGCTCGGCGAGGTGGCGCCGAGCCAGCTTGCCGCCTGCCACGTGGCCCTCGCTGAGGCTCGCCGGACGAGCCTTGTCCCGGCCTGAACGAAGCGTCCCTCCGGCCGAGTCTCAGTGTCGAGTGATCGTCGCTCTGATGATGCGGCGAGCCGCTTTGCCCTCAGGGATCGGCAGCAGCGGGTAGACGTGGATACCGCCCGCGAGCTCGTGCAGCTCGAGCTGGGTGCCCGATGTGCCTGCGGCCACCCCCTCCCGCAGCCGGAGGGCGTCGGGCTGGAGGATGTCCCGCGTACCCGCGAAGACCGTGAGCCGGCCAAGACCGTTGAGATCAGCCATCACGGGACTGACGCGGGGATCGGTCTCTTCGAGTTCCCCTCGGTACGCCACGCCCGCCATGTGCAGGCCCGCCACCGACAGCATGGGGTCCCGGGGGGCGATGCGGGCGATGGCCGGGTCCGTCAAGGCGATGTCGAGCCAGGGCGTGATGAGAACCGTGTCCCGCGGGACCACCGAGCCGCCGTCGCGCAACGAGACCACGACGGCGAGGGCCATGCCACCGCCGGCCGAGTCGCCCAGCAGGACCGTGTTCTTCGGACCTGTGACCTGCAGGATCGCCTTCACTAGGTCGGTCGCAGCCGGCACGACCGACGAGGCCGTTCCCATCGGGGCGAGCGGGTAGATCGGCACGCTGATCTCCGTGCCCGTCGTCCGGGCGAGATTGGCGATGAGCATCCAATGGAAGCGGGTGATCTCGTGGATATAGGAGCCCCCGTGCAAGTAGACGGCCCGCTGCCGCCATCCAGTGCTCGCGGCGGCGCTCGGGCGCCGAGGACGGACCGTGTAGACCCGCCAGCCCGCCTCTGAGACTCCGGCAGCGATGTCCACGCCTCGAACGAGGCCCCATGGCGGGGCAGGTGACCGAGGTCGTGTTCGCGCTCGCGACATCTCTCGGCCGAGCGCCGCCGGGTCCTGCATGCGTCGTTTGAGACCGATCACACCCAAGGCGACAGGCAGTGCCCTGCCGCCGAGGCTGAGGCTGCTCACAGATCCACCCAGCCCGACCGCAGTCGCCAATGCCCACCGGCGCGCAGGTGGGCCACGGCGGCCCGTTCCAGCGCCGTCCGTTGCGGCAGGGAATCGAGACAGGCGAGCGGCTCGGGCACCCGGAAGACGAACCTGAGCATCTCCTCGTCGTCCTCGACCGAGCCGGGCACGAGCTCGAACCGCCGTTGGAACCGCATGATGTTCGACTCAGCCGACAGCCAATCGGCCAGCTGGTCGTCGAGCAACCAAGACCAGCAGGTGGCCAGGCGGCGACGCTGGTCCCTCAGTGGGAAGAACTCGGCGAAGAAGCCCTTCGCCCTCTCGAACGAATCGTCGCACGCTGCCGGCGTCATAGGGCCGGACTCGGGGATGTGGACGCCGACGCAAGCGTCCCCATACCGGAACCCCACGCCGCGCCGCTCGGCCTCCTCGGCCGGGTACCAGGGCGGGCTCTCATCCCCGACGCCGAGATGGAGCCAGTTGAACTGCAGGCGACCGAGGTCGAACATCTCGGCCCGGAGGCACATGGTCAGCCACCAAGGGGCATCCACGCCCGTGGCGGAGTACATCTGTCGGTGAACGGCCATGTGCCGGGCGAGATCGGCCATCGATGCCCACGAGATGTCCTCGCTGATGCCTCGCGAGCGATGCCACGCCATCGTCCGGGGCATCGTCGCCAAGAAGACGTGCGCCATGAAGCACCGGCGCTCGAGTGGACACTCGTCCTCGCCACCGACCCACGACGGCCAACCGCCATGGGGCTCGGCGGGGCGGCCCATCGCCTGGGTGAGCCGGTGGCACGAGCGCTCGAGCAGCCACCACCACTCGGGCGAGGTGGCCGCCGACGGCAGCGTGGAGACGACGTCGGCGGCGTCTGCGCCCGTGACGCCGAGGCGCCCCAGGAGCTCTCTGGCCTCCTGGGGCGGCGGCAGGGAGACCTCGCCTGGTGGCTCGCCAACGCCGTCGAGCCCTTCGGCCCATCTCGTCGCCCAGGGCCCGAAGCCGAGCGCCTTCGCAATGGAGGCACCCGTGCCGCCGCTCACTCCCGCGACCAGATCCGCGACTGTCCGGGCGTGGGCCCTTCGAGGGGCCGGTAGTTGACGCCGACGGCGTCGAGGCGACCCAGATGGCGGCGCAGACGCTTCTCGAACTCCTCGAACGAGCGGGAGCCGACGGGGTCGCCTGCGGCAGGCCCCCGCCAGACCACTTCGGAGAAGGCGCACACGCGGGGGAAGTACAGGTACTCGGCATGCTCGGAGCTCGACACGTACTCGGTCCAGAGCTGGCACTGGGCGCCGAGGATCTGGTGGCGCCGAGCCTCCGCCACGGACTCCGGCACGGGGTCGAAGGACCAGACCCGCTCGAGACTCGTAGCCGGGTGCATGGCGAGCGGCTCGCGGGGATCGTCGGCGTAGGCGTGGTCGAGATACAGCCACTGTTGCGCCGCCATGACGACATCGTGACCGGCGTTCACCCCCTCGACGCCGCCTTCCTTCCCGCGCCAGGACACGACGACGGCGCCCGCAGGCGCGCCTCTCTCGAGGATCTCGTCCCAGCCGACGAGCACACGCCCGCGCTCGGACAGGTGCTGGGCCATCCGCGCCGTGAACCATCCCTGCAGCTCTTGCTCGGTCTCGAAGCCCTCGGCGACCATCAAACGCTGTGCTGTCTCGGAGGCCTCCCATTCCGTCGTCGGGCACTCGTCCCCCCCGACGTGGACATAGTCCCAGGGGAAGACATCGATCACGGCGTCGAGGACGTCCGTGCAGAACTTGACCGTGGCCTCCTCGAGGTTGAGCACGTGGGGTGAGATGCCCCACGTCGTGAGGACCTCGCATGGCTCGCTCGAGTTGCCGAGCTCGGGATAGGAAGCGATCGCCGCCACCATGTGCCCCGGCATGTCGATCTCGGGCAGAACGTGGACGAACCGCTCGGAAGCGTAGGCAACGATCTCGCGGAGGTCGTCGGCCGAGTAGAAGCCCCCGTGCGGCTGGCCGTCACCGCCTTCCTCGTCATCCGCCCCGACCGGTGACTCGCGTCGCCAGGCCCCGACCTCGACGAGCCGCGGGTAGGCCTCGACCGGGAACCGCCACCCCTGGTCGTCGGTCAGGTGGAGGTGGAGCACGTTGAACTTGTGCATCGAGATCAAGTCGATGAGCTTCAGCACGAAACCCTTCGGCAGGAAGTGCCGGGAAGCATCGAGGTGCACACCTCGCCAAGAAAACACTGGCTCGTCGGAGATCTCCATCCCCGTCAGCTCGACCGAGGGCGCCAGCTCCCCGGCGGCGGAACGCCACCACGAGTCGGGCAGCAGCTGGCGCAGCGTCTGCAAGCCGTGGAACACCCCAGCCGGGCTGCGCCCGGCCACGGTGACGGCGTCGTCGGCGACGCGCAAGCGGTAACCATCGTCAGAGCGCCGCCGGGCGGCATCCGCCTCCGCCCCAGCTGGCAGCTCGAGGACAAGGCGTATCTGGCTCCTCGACGGCGCCTCCGGGTGAGCGAGCTCCACGCGCCAGTTCGATGCCTGCTCGACAACCCTGCGAAACCAGCGAGCGATTGGCGCCAATTCCTCCGGTGCTTCGATCTGCAGGCCGTCCGTCAGCGTGACCCCATCGGCGAGCATCGTCAGGCTCGTCGGCCCCGGGATGAGCGCCGGTACAGACGCCGGAATGGGCGCAGGTACAGATGACGGAATGGCCGCCGGTGCGCTGGAAAGGTCTTCGCTCATGCTTGGTCGATGTTGCTTGGTGCGCTCGCTGGGGTCAAGAGTGCTCCCGATGGCCCCGGCGGCGTCCTGTCGGGTGGCGTGACAGGCGCCCTAGAGGGCTCGGCGCGGCCTCCCAGTATCCTTCGCAGGATGAGGCCCCCGGAGACCGAACCCACGCCCGATCCGGCGCTCTTCGACGCTGTCGTGAACCTCTGCAAGCGGAGGGGTTTCGTCTTCCCGTCGGCGGAGATCTATGGGGGAATCCGCTCCACCTACGACTACGGGCCGCTCGGTGCCCTCATGCTCCGCAACGTTCGCGAAGCCTGGTGGCGCTCCATGGTGCAAGAGCGCGATGACATCGTCCCCATCGACGCCGCCGTGCTCACGAACCCGAAGGTCTGGGAGGCCTCCGGCCACCTCGCCGCCTTCACGGACCCGCTCGTCGACTGCCGCAATTGCAAGGAGCGGTGGCGGGCCGACCAGATCGGCGACACCTGCCCCAACTGCGGCTCGAAGGATCTGACGGAGGCACGGCCGTTCAACCTCATGTTCAAGACGTTCGTCGGCCCCGTGGAAGAGAGCGCGGCGGCTGCCTACCTCCGCCCCGAGACGGCCCAGGGCATGTTCGTGAACTTCCTCAATGTCCTGCAGACGACGCGAAAGAGACCGCCCTTCGGCATCGCCCAGACGGGGCGGGCCTTTCGCAACGAGATCACGCCGGGGAACTTCGTCTTCCGCACCCGCGAGTTCGAGATGATGGAGATGGAGTACTTCGTCCCGCCGGCCGAGGCCGACGCCTGGTTCGAGTACTGGTGCGCCGAGCGGCTCAGCTGGTATGCCCGTTACGGCATCCCCGAGGCCATGCTGCGCCTGCGCCAGCACGACGCCTCCGAGCTCTCCCACTACTCGGCGGGCACGGCCGACGTCGAGTTCCTCTACCCCTGGGGCTGGGGCGAGCTAGAGGGCATCGCCAACCGAACGGACTTCGACCTGCGAGCCCACTCGGAGCACTCCGGCACGAAACTCGAGTACTTCGACCAGACGACAGGGGAGCACTACATGCCCTACGTCATCGAACCGGCCGCCGGGCTCACCCGGACGATGATGGCCCTCCTGCTGGCCGCCTACGACACCGACGTAGTCGCCGGCGAGGACCGGACGGTCCTACGGCTGCACCCCCGCATCGCCCCCTATGCGGTCGCCGTGCTGCCGCTCTCCAAGAAGGAGACGCTCACCCCGTTGGCAAGGGAGATCCTGCACACACTGCAGCGGCGTTTCGTCTGCGATTACGACGAGACGCAGGCGATCGGACGACGGTACCGACGCCAGGACGAGATCGGCACGCCCATGTGCGTGACTGTGGACTTCGACTCGCTCGAGGACCAAGCCGCCACCTTGCGCGACCGCGACTCGACCGAGCAGGTGCGCGTCCCGATCGCCGACCTTGCGGACACGATCGCCCATCGACTGGACCCTGACCTCGCCGTCTGAGACACTCCGACGGCGGCAGTGCCATCGAAGGCGAGAGCGAGGTGCGCGTCCGGTGAAGCCCTCCCGCCCACGCTCATTAGGCTCGACCGGAGCCCTTGCCACCCACGCGGGGACGCCAACCTGAGGAAGGATCTTCACCCGATGGCATACGTCTTCGACTTCGACCACGAGCACCCTCGCCCGCCCATGGAGCTGAAGGACCTCCTCGGAGGCAAGGGAGCCAACTTGGCCGAGATGACGTCGGTGCTCGGACTACCCGTGCCTCATGGCTTCACGATCTCGACCGACGCCTGTCGCGCCTACATGGACGCCGGTTGGCCGGCAGGTCTCTCCGAGGAGGTTCGCACGCACCTCGAGCGCCTGCAGGGCCTCATGGGCCGCAAGCTCGGCGACGGCAGCGACCCGCTCCTCGTCTCGGTGCGCTCCGGTGCCAAGTTCTCCATGCCGGGGATGATGGACACGGTCCTCAACCTGGGTTTGAACGACGACTCCGTGCAAGCGTTGGCGGCCCAGACCGGCGACGAGCGCTTCGCCTTCGACTCCTACCGGCGCTTCGTCCAGATGTACGGGCGCATCGTGCTCGGCATCTCCGCATCGCCCCTCGACGAGCCGCTCGAGCAGGCCAAGGAACGCAGCGGCGCCTCGTCGGACGCAGACCTCTCCGCTGAGGTGCTGAGGATGCTCGTGAAGGAGCTGAAGGGCATCGTCCAGCAGGAGACGGGCGCCGCCTTCCCGGAGGAGCCGATGGACCAGCTCCGAGGTGCGATCGAGGCGGTCTTCGGGTCCTGGAACGGTCCCCGCGCCGTCGCCTACCGCGTTCGGGAGCGCATCCCCCACGACCTCGGCACGGCCGTGAACGTGCAGGCGATGGTCTTCGGCAACCGCGACGACAAGTCCGGCACCGGTGTGGGTTTCACGCGGGACCCGGCCACCGGTGCCGCCGGTGCCTACGGAGACTTCCTCGTGAACGCCCAAGGCGAGGACGTCGTCGCCGGCATCCGCAACACCCAGCCGCTGTCGGCCCTCGAGGACGTCTTCCCTTCCATCTATGCCGAGCTGCTCGATATCTTCGGTCGCCTCGAGGCGCACTACCGGGACATGTGCGACACCGAATTCACTATCGAGCAGGGAAAGCTGTGGATGCTGCAGACACGCGTCGGCAAGCGCACCGGTCGGGCGGCCTTCCGCATGGCCGTCGACATGGTCGCCGATCCCGTCATCAGGCTCAGCCATGACGAAGCAATCCAACGGGTGAGCGCCGAGCACATCGACCAGGTCCTGCACCCGCAGTTCGCGGACTCGAGCGCGACGGTGCTCACGAAGGGCCTCGGTGCCTCGCCGGGAGCTGCCGTCGGAAAGGTCGTTCTCAGCGCTGATGACGCCGACGAAGCTGCCCGCAACGGCGAGCACGTCATCCTCGTCCGCAGCGAAACGAGCCCGGAGGACGTCCACGGCATGCTGGCGGCTCAGGGGATCCTGACGGCCCGCGGCGGCCTCGTCTCCCACGCCGCCGTGGTGGCGAGGGGCTGGGGCAAGCCGGCCGTCGTCGGCGCCGAGGCGGTGAAGATCGACGAGGCGGACAAGTCCTTCAGCGTGGGCAGGACCGTCGTACGCCAGGGCGACGTCATCTCGATCGACGGCTCCACCGGGTCCGTCGTGCTCGGTGAGGTGGCACTCACCGCCGCCGCAGCCCCTCCGGAGATGGAGAAGATCCTCGGCTGGGCGGACGAGATCCGCCGCGGCCATCTCGGCGTGCGAGCGAACGCCGACACCGGAGCCGACGCCGCCAATGCTCGCCAGCTCGGCGCCGAGGGCATCGGGCTGTGCAGGACCGAGCACATGTTCCTCGGTGAGGATCGTCTCCCGATCGTGCGCCGAATGATCCTGGCCGCCACCGACGAGCAGGAGACGGCGGCGCTCGAGGAGCTCCGCGTGGCGCAGCGAGCGGACTTCTCCGACATCCTCGAAGCCATGGACGGCCTTCCGGTCGTCGTCCGACTCCTCGACCCGCCACTGCACGAGTTCCTTCCCGATGTCGAGCACCTCGCCGTGAAGGAAGCCACCGAAGGACTCACCGCCGAAGAGCACGCCCTCTACGACGCCGCCCGCGCCTGGCAGGAGGTCAACCCGATGCTTGGCACCCGCGGCGTGCGCCTCGGCGTCCTCAAGCCGGGCCTCTACGCCATGCAGGTGCGGGCCCTCATGGAAGCTGCCCTCGACCGCGTGCGGGCGGGCGGCACACCGGTCGTCGAGGTGATGATCCCGCTCACGATCTCCCGCGAGGAGCTTGCTCTCGCCCGCTCCTGGGTGAGGGAGGCGATCGCGTCCGTCGAGCAAACCGCCTCCGGTGAAGCCGAGCACGTCGAGGTGCTCATCGGAACGATGATCGAGACGCCCCGCGCCGCCCTCGTCGCCGGCGAGATCGCCGAGGAAGCCGACTTCTTCTCCTTCGGCACGAACGACCTCACTCAGATGACCTTCGGTTTCAGCCGCGACGACGTGGAGGGCCGCATGATGTCCGCCTACCTCGAGAAAGGTCTGTTGCGGGCGAACCCCTTCGAGAACCTCGACCCGGTCGGCGTCGGGGAGCTCGTGCGCATCGCCGTCGAGCGCGGGCGAGCGGCACGCCCCGGCCTCGAGTGCGGCGTGTGCGGCGAGCACGGCGGCGATCCGGCGTCGATCGACTTCTTCTTCAACGCCGGCCTCGACTACGTGAGCTGCTCGCCCTACCGCGTTCCGATCGCCCGCTTGGCGGCGGCCCAGTCGGTGCTGGCCGCCCGCGGGTAGGTGGCGGCGGCGGGAGGGGTTTCTCTTCCTCGGGCCGCTCGCCGCAGGTCGTTCTGGGTGGGTGAACGGGACACATGCTGTCCCAAACGACCCGCCAGAATGCCGCCTGCCGTCAGCTGACGGCTCAGCTGACGGCTCAGGCCAGGTCGTAGTCGAGAAAGAGCGTGTGGGCGCCGTCGGAGCCGATCTCAATGCGTCCCTCGCCGGAGATGCCCGCCAGCTCGCCCGTGCCCGAACCAGGCGCGATGGGCCACTTCGCCCACGAGCCGGCGGCCGTCATCGTCCCCACGTGCAACAACGCGAAACCCCCCACCTTTCCGCCCACCCTCCCGCTGACCCGCTCGAGGGCGACATAGCCAGCGCCGCCGGCCTCCGCCCGCACCGAGAGCATCTCCACGGTGCTCGTCGCCTCGATGTCGCCGGTGAAGGTCTTGGTGATCCGGGTGCGCCCGTACTGCACGCCCGAGTCCTCGTGGAAGGGCGGCTCGGCCTCGAACGAGTCGAGCGTGAAGGCGGCGACGGTGTGCTCCATGGCGTCACCCTACGCGGTCGGCCACGGCGGACCGGTGCCCTCGTCGGGCGAGGCAGGGTGCCCCGACGTCGAGCCAGGCGTTACCGTGCGCTCGATGGGCATTCCCGACGAGGACGTGGCGCAGGTTCGGTCGTCGACCGACATCGTGGCACTCATCAGCGAGTACACACCGCTGAAGCGCGTCGGTCGAAGGTTCGTCGGGCTGTGCCCCTTCCACGCCGAGAAGACCGGGTCGTTCAGCGTCAACGGCGAGGAGGGCCTCTATTACTGCTTCGGGTGCCAGGCCTCGGGCGACGCCATCACGTTCCTGCGAGCGATTGAGGGATGCGATTTCGTCGAGGCGGTGGAGCGCCTGGGCGCCCGCGCCGGCATCACCGTGCGCCAGGAGTCCGGGGGCAAGACCCAGCACGACCGCGACCAGACTGAAGCGCTCAAGGAGGCGATGCGACGGGCCGTCGCCTTCTACCATGAGCGCCTCCTCGGCCACGCCGACGCCAACCGCGCCCGTCAGTACCTGCGATCTCGCGGCTACGACGGCGACGTCGTGCGGCAATTCCGCCTCGGCTGGTCGCCGGAGCGGGGCACCAACCTCGCCAAGGTGCTCGGGATGCCGGCCGCCGTGCTCGCCGCCGCCGGGCTTGCCCACGAGGGCAACTACGGCCCGCAGGACAGCTTCCGGGGCCGGGTGATGTTCCCCATCTTCGACCCGTCGGGCACGCCGATCGCCCTCGGCGGGCGCATCCTGCCCGGCAGCGACCAGACCTCCGAAGGGGCCGGCCCCGGTCCGAAGTACCGCAACTCGAAAGAGACCGCCATCTATTCCAAGCGCCGCACCCTCTACGGTCTCAACTGGGCGCGCCAGGGGATCGTGCAAGCCGGCGAGATCGTCGTCTGCGAGGGCTACACCGACGTCATCGGCCTCTTCACGGCCGGCATCCCTCGAGCCGTCGCCACGTGCGGAACGGCCCTCACCGACGAGCACTTTCAGGTGATCGCCCGTTTCGCCAAGCGCGTCGTGCTCGCCTTCGACGCCGACGCCGCCGGGCAGTCGGCGGCATCGCGCTTTTATGAGTGGGAGCGGCTGCACGACCTCGAGGTGGCCGTGGCGGCGCTGCCGCCGGGAAGCGATCCCGGAGAGCTGGCGCAGATCGACCCGGAACGGCTGCAGAAGGCGATCGAGGAGGCGCAGCCGTTTCTCGGCTTCCGGGTGGAGCGGGCACTCTCCTCCGGTGACCTGCGATCACCTGAAGGGCGCGCCCGGGCGGCGGCGGCGGCCGTGGCCATGATCGCCGAGCACCCGAACGAGCTCGTGAGAGACCAATACCTCGTCACGATCGCCGACCGCACCCACATCGCGGTGGAGCGACTGCGTCCGTACCTCGATCGCCCGGTGCTCGACCCGAAGACGGTGGCAGCGGCAGCACCGAGGCCGCAGAGAGGCCCGGGCCAGCGCGCCGCCAGGGACGGTCTCGCCCTCGCAATTCACGCGCCGGCAACGATGGCCGGCCGGCTGGACGAGTCGCTCTTCGCCGACTCCCTGCAGCGTGCCGCCTATCTCGCCCTCGCCGGCGCCACCAGCCTGCACGAAGCGATCGAAGGCTCCGACGAGGCGGTCGCCGACCTTCTCCGTCAGCTTGCGGTGAGCGAGCCCGAGGCCGACGCCGATCCCACGATCGTGCAACTCGTGCGAGCGGCGGCCACACGGGCCCTCGGAGATCTCGAGGCCGACGCCCGTACTGCCGAGGCCGACGGCGACCAGGAGCGCCTCCTCACCGCCGGCGCCGACATCGCCCTGTTGAAAGCCGAGCTCGAGGTGATGCAAGAACCCGGCGTGAACCAATCGCCGCCCCAGCCCGTGATCGACGCTGCCGACCGGTTGTTAGGGTGGCTGCGGAGTCGCCGAGGGGAGGGGGCTTGAGCAGTCCAAGCGAACCGATCGACCCGACTGCCGAGAACGCTCGCTCGGGCGAGGCGCGGCGAGCCCGGATCGCTTCGGCTCTGAGCCTGCGGGACTACAGCGGACCGTCCAGTTCGGGCACGGACCCGGTACGGGCCTACCTGAAGGAGATCGGGCGGGTATCCCTCCTCACGCCCGAGCTCGAAGTCCTCTGCGCCCAGCAGATCGAAGCCGGCGTCGAAGCCTCAGCCATCTACGAGTCCTGGGAGGCCGAGGGAACCCTCGCCGAGGTGCCCTTCGCCGAACGCCGCAAGGTCGAGCGCGTCATCCGTCAGGGCCAGGACGCCAAGGACCTGCTCATCGAAGCCAACCTCCGTCTCGTCGTGTCAATCGCGAAGCGGTACCGCAACCGAGGGATGCCCTTCCTCGACCTCATCCAGGAGGGCAATCTCGGCCTCATGCGGGCCGTGGAAAAGTTCGACCACCGCCGGGGCTTCAAATTCTCGACGTACGCAACCTGGTGGATACGCCAGGCCATCACCCGAGCCGTCGCCGACCAGGCCCGAACGATCCGCATCCCGGTCCACCTCGTCGAGACGATCAACAAAGTCACCCGATCGCAGCGCCAGCTGTCTCAGGAGCTGGGGCGGGAGCCCACGGTCGAAGAGATCGCCGCCCGCATCGAATACCCCGTCGACCGCGTTCGTGAGCTGCAGCGGATCAGCCAGGACACGATCTCCCTCGAACAACCCCTCGGCGACGAGGAGGATTTCAGCCTCTCGGATCTCCTCGAGGACCAGACGGCCGAGGTCCCGTCGGACGCCGCCACCCGCATCCTCCTCAACGAGGCGGTCAAGCGCGCCCTCGGAGAGCTGAGCGAGCGGGAGCAGGAAGTCGTGCGATTGCGTTTCGGGTTGGATGACGGCCGCATCCGAACGCTGGAGGAGGTCGGGCAGATCTTCGGTGTCACGCGTGAGCGCATCCGCCAGATCGAGATGAAGACTTTGGCGAAGCTGCGGCACCCGCAAGTCTCCCGACCCTTGCGCGACTACGTCGAAGGCGACTGAACGGCGCCAGCACTGCGATCATGTGGCATGTCGGTGACGGTCGAAGCGACACAGAGCGCCTCCGAGGTGCTCGAGCGGGCAGGGAGGTTTCTGGCGTCGCGCCCGGTTCATCACAACCTCCTCCTCACGCTGCTGCATGAACGGGCAGCCAACCCCGAGCCGGGCAGGTATTGGATCGCTCGGGAGGAAGCCGACGTCGGCGGAGTCGCCTTCCAGTCACCCCTGGACTTCCCGGCGACGCTGAGCCCCATGAACCCGCACTCCGCCCGCGCCGTGGCGGAGGCGGCCTCAAGTGCTGGCGCAGAGCTTCCGGGCGTCTCGGGCGAAGCCGCCACGGCGGCGGCCTTCACCGGGCATTGGACCGAGGTCCGAAAGACGAGTGCGCAACCGATCTCGGGCCAGCGCCTCTACCACCTGGGCGACCTCAGGCTACCGGACGGCGTCAACGGCCGACTCCGTCCCGCCACCGAGGCAGACCACGCCCTCGTGGCGGCCCTTGTCTCCGAATTCGCCGAGTTCATCGGCGAGTCGCCCCCCAACCCTGCCGTACTGGCGCGCCGGCTCGCGAGCGGCCAGGCCTGGCTGTGGGTCGACCACGAGCCGGTCACCCTAGCCCTGCACTCCCTGCCCGTTGAAGGCGTCACCCGCATTCACACCGTGTACACGCCGCAGGCGCGGCGACGGCGCGGTTACGCCAGTGCGTGCGTCGGCCACCTCTCGAAACGCCTGCGCGACGCCGGTCTCGAGTGCGTCCTCTACACCGACCTCGGCAACGCCACGTCCAACTCCGTCTATCGAGGACTCGGTTACGAGGCAGTCATGGAGCTGCTGCGGTACGGCTTCACCGGGCCAGAGCCGCCGACTGGCTGAGCCGCCCGCGCTAACTGGGCCGGCGAGGTTGAGCGCCGTTCGCACGCCCGGAGGAAGCGCTCAGCATCTCGCCCATGCGAGCGCGGGCGAGACCGCCGAGAGGGCTCGCAAGGAGCCCGCTGAACCGATCTCGAGCGAGGTCGCCGAGCGCCCGGACTCTCTCGGCCGTCGCTTCGGCATTGACAGCCTCCGCTCGCGAGCTGGCCACCCGCGGCCAGTCCGCCCGGGGGTGACCCGATTTCTTGAGCTGCGACGCTTTGGAGGCCGCCCACGCTCCGGCGGCGCATCCGAGAACGAAACCCACCTTGAACCGCATCCACACCTTCTACCCTTCCGGAGCGCCGCCCGCCACTCGGGACCCTCTGCGACGCGTGCGCAGAACGGCAATCTCGCCGGCTCGAGGCGGGCCGACTAGGTTGCGACGGGTGATCGCCCCCCCTGCAACTTGCGCTCAGCGCGTGATGGCCCTGACCGCCCGTGGCTTCCTCGCAACCCTCGTGCTCGTGAGCGTCTCCCTGCTCGGGGCCGCCGACGCATGGGCGGCCGGCAATGCCACGCTCGAGCCCTACATCCTCTCGAACCCGGTACCGGGCTGGACTCCTGCCCCGACCTCGGTGTCGCAGAGGGTCGACACCGAGGTCTCAGGCCCGCTCGTCGCGAGAACTCACGAGAACGTCACGACGGCGCTCGGGGTTTGGGAAGGGCCCGGCGGCAACGGGGTGCTCATCATCATCCTCGTGCGCTTCCCGGGGTCCAGCATCCCAGCTTCATTTTCGAATTCCACCTCGGCCATCAACGGCGTCTGCGGCGGTGCAGGACAGTCCCCCGGCACGGTGACCCCGATCGCGGGCATTCCCGGAGCCGCCTCTGAGACCTGCCAATCCTCGAGCGGCAATCCGCTCACGGTGGCGGCCTGGCCGAAGGGAAACGTGGTCGCCTTCGTCGAGGCGGAAGGGCTCGGGGCGACCGAGGTCGACCAGGTAGCCGTGAACGAAGACGACAAGCTGCCAGCCAACGGGATCGGTGAAGCCAGCAGCTCGTCCTCGAGCGGGCTCGAGGCTGGAATCGGAGTGGTGGTCGTCGCCGCCGTCGTCATCGGCATCATCGTTGCCCGTCGACGTTCGAAGGCGCAGGTGGCTCCGGCCGCCGGCGGCCAGTGGGCGCCCCCAGGGGCAGCACCCCCGTGGGGATACGAGGGCGCGCAGGCTGCCTCTCCGGGCGCTACGCCGTACGGCGGCCCCGGCGGCTATGCGGCTGGGCCGCCCGCTTACCCGGCCGGCGGGTACCCGGCCGGCGGGTACCCGGCCGGTTCGAGCGTTCCGCCGGCGGGGGCACCGGCCGGCGGCTACGCGGCAGGCTCCGGCGGCTACCCGTCGGGTTCGGGCTTCGACGCAGGTGCTGCGCCAGCGGAAGCAAGCGGACCCGTGCCCTACCAGCGGCCGCGACCCTCCGAGGGCGGCGATGCCGGGTTCTACGGTGGGACGCAGCCGGCGGCAGCTCCGACCCCTGTCAGGCAAGCGCCTCCGGTGGTGGGGGGCAACGATGCCACCGTGATCGACGCTCCGCCGCCGGCGGCGGCGCCGGATCACCCTGTCGAAGCGGGCTGGCATGCCGTCGAGGGCGATCCCAACCGGCAGAGGTATTGGGACGGAACTGCCTGGACCTCCCACCTCCGCTGGGACGGAACCGCCTGGGTGAACGACTCCTGAGGTCCGTGCGCCAAGAGTAGGATGAGGGCGCCTTCAGGACCGCTAGGGCCGAAGCATTCCGGGGTAGCTCAATGGCAGAGCACGCGGCTGTTAACCGTGTGGTTGAGAGTTCGAGTCTCTCCCCCGGAGCCCATCCGAGTCGAATACCGGCTGCGGTGATGCTGACGGCCGGGTCTCC
>Ga0187883_10000176_pt1 | contig 44676 bp, 51 predicted proteins | sample June2016WEW_20_1_2_FD_132966 | JGI IMG/M metagenome (GOLD analysis project Ga0187883, IMG submission 132966) | Peatland microbial communities from SPRUCE experiment site at the Marcell Experimental Forest, Minnesota, USA - June2016WEW_20_10 | ecosystem: Environmental > Terrestrial > Soil >...
ACCGGCACGATGGCGATCAAGGCCTCGCCGCCGATGAGCGAGGATCCGGTCGGCCCTGGCGAGCCCGCGAACACGACGGTGTTCGAGTACGCGTCGTCGACGCACCGCGACCCACTCGGCCCGATAGAGTCCGACAACTCCGCTGCGACGGTATGGCTACAGTCGCCGCTCCCGTCCGCGCCGTCACCAGCCACTGCCTCGCCGGCGGTAGCCGCGAATGTCGCGCCGCCGGGAACGCCGGCCGCCGCAAGGCTGAGCGACAACTCCACACCACTGTCTCCGGCACGGTCTCCTGCGCCCCAAGGGTTGAGTGTGGCGCTTCCGGGTCTCATGCAACGCCTGCGACCTCGCCGCCCGGCCTTCGTGGCGGTGCTCGTCGCGACACTCGTGTTCGGTGCGCTGATCCGCTACGCGGAGCGGCTGCATGCGACGTCGCGGGGTGCCTCCCTCGCCTCCAGCGGCCCTCGGTTTACGATCCCGCAGGCATCGACGACGCAGGCACCGGCCTCCACGGAACCTGCTGCGGCGCCGCCCGCAGTTCCGGGTTCTGCGGCAGACCCACCGCTGGCGCCGTCGGCAGACGCGAGCTCCGCGACAGCCGTGGCCGGAACTGCCCCACCGCCTGCCACGACAACCGCGCCGGCACGGCCGGATCTAGCGGGCACCTGGCGCGGCGCATATGTCGATGCCTCGGGCAAGCAGCTGCTGCGCGTCATCAGTCTGAGCATCGGCCGGGTGCACAACGACGGCGGCATCGAAGGCACATTGCAGTACGAAGCGGCATCGGGAAACGGCGAATGTAAGCTCCACCCGAATGGCAGCACCTATTCGGCCGGCGAGCAGCGGCTGCAGCTGAGTCCCCAGGGCTGCAGTCCGCACTATCCCAAGGAGCTTGGTGTACCGCTTGATTTCGACGGCGTGAATCCGCAGACGGACACACTCAAGAACGGCCATATCGAAGCGCCCACCGGCGAAGTGATCCGGGTCAATCTGAAGCGAGTAAGCGGGGTCGATAAGCGGAGTCCAGAGTCTACCCACCCCCCTGAGCACCACCCTAATTTCGTTGTTCGTCCCAGCTTCGGGAAAAGTTACCAGGCCTCGGTGAGCGACTCGCCAATCGGACGCGTCACTACTGCTCGTCCGATTTAAGACTGTAATTCGAGGAAAAACGGAGGCGACGCGCCGTCTCCGCAGCCGTGAAGCCTTTTGAATTAGAGGGCGAGTACGAGTTCGTCCGTCCAATCCACGAGGAGATCGAGGCAGGGCTCGCCGATGCGAAGGCTGGGCGCGTCACTGGCGCCGAGGATCTGAAACGGCAATACGGCCTACGCCGATGAAGGTCACGTGGACCGCCCATGCGCGTACACGGCTCGCGGGACTCCACGATTACATCGCACAGGATTCCAGGCCGCGCGCGCTCGCCATGGTCGAGCAAATTCTCGATCGGGCAGAAACGATTTCAGTCGCGCCGCGCAGTGGGGCGCGGCTGCAGGCCTTCCTAGAAGACGACGTGTGCCGATTGCGACCATTCCTGCGACGTCATTTGCAGCACGTCGGGCCCTCGACATGAAACTCATTCGCTTAGCGAAACCGCCGGGGCGCCCGCGAAACGTTGAGCAATGTGTAGACCGACCAGGTCGGCAAAACTACCGCTCGCGCCAACGGTCGTGTTCATCAGTACGACAGCGGCATAGTCTCCCTTCGGATTGAAGAACGCAAAACTGCTGTATCCGCCGGTCGCCCCATTGTGCCAATAACTTCCTGTTGCGGTGTTGTAGAGCCATGCAAAAGCAATCTGCGTGCCGGTTCCGGCGTCGGCTCTAAGCTCGTGCGATAGCGTGATCGCTGCGGCTAAGGTTAGTGCCTTCGACGAGGATTCTGGGCCCGTTGGCCCAATCTTTTCTGGATGTAACTGTGCTTCGAGATACGTGAGCATGTCATCGGCAGTCGAGCGGATCGCGCCGGCGCCGGCGAGCGCATCGAGGTCCCAAGCATGGGCTACCCGATGGTCCGCCGTATGTCCCTCGATAAATCGATGAACTTGTTCTGCAGATAGACTGATGACGGTGTCCTTCATTGCGAGCGGCCCAGTAACTTCATCGAAGAGGAGAGTCGGGTAGGCTACTTCGGCCCGATATGCGAGTGCTTGTCCCAGCAATCCGACACCGAGATTGCTGTACAGAAAAGGCGGGTCTCCTACCTTCTCGAGCCCATGCCCGGAGAGAAACGCATAGAGGTTTGCCGCATGGTAGTCAGCATACGGATTATCGGGATCGGACGGCTTTAGATTATCCGGCAGACGAGGCAAGCCAGAGTGCTGGATTATCAGGTCGAGTAGCGATATATCGAGGCCCCGCGGTGTAGGCACAGCCCCAACAGGCAACAACAGTCGGACGGGATCGTCAATCTTGACGATGCCATGTTCAATCATTTGCGCCAGTATGAGACCGGTGAAGGTTTTGGTAATGGACCCGATTTCAAAGATCGAATCGGGCGTTGCGGTTCCGTACGCAAAAACACGCCGCACGCCTTTGCGCACGATTCCAATCGTGAGGCCGGCTGAAGTCCCGGGGGCAAGAGCGCCGCTGTTGAAAGCTTGTTCCAAATCACTGCTGAGTACCGATTGCATATCGTCAACATCAACCGGAGGGATTGCTGCACTGTGAGTAACGGGCGGCGGCGCCCAGGGCTGCGACTGTCTTACAAGATTGAGAGGCAATGGAACGCCTTGATTCCAAGTGCCGTCCAACCGGTTGTGATTACGAGAGATGTTTCCGGTCCAGTGGCCATGAACGGCGGGTATATCAAATGACAACTTCCCTTTGGCGTACTCGACATTTGCGCAGGCCAGATTGAATGCGCCTTGATCGATGCTGTCCATGGCGCAGAACTCTTGGCCGATATTATCCCTTGTTAGAACCAGCTGGATTCGGAGCGGCCGCGCGCCTGCCCGCAATGTTCCTAGCCAGATGCCGTCGACCATCGAAGGTTTGGCGGCCGCGACAAAGCGATCCTTAGTGAACGTGAGAGGCATGGGACTGCCTTGAGTCCATGTTCCGGTCAAGGTCGCGCCGTCGTCGTCCATAGATCCCTTCCAACTGCCGTGCACGACCGGGACGCTGAAGCTGAGTATCCGGCCCTCACGATGAAAGTCGGTACAGGGAAGTCCAATCGCGCCCTGGTCCGGGCTGTCCAGCGTGCCGGTGAGGCCGCCGTCCGGCGCCGCGGTAATGTGAAGCTTCAAATGCAGCGGCCCGAGTGTGCCGACGAAATCACCATGCACAGTGGCCGTTTCCTGCGCTGATGTCGATGTCGGTACGGCGCCAACTGCTGCTGTGGCGAACAGCAGGGCAATGTGCAGGCTGTGTGAGCGCCAGACGTGCAGGAACGGTTCGATATCAAACAACATCGGAATTGATCAACTGGCACCGATCGTTAGGTTGGGCCACTCAGCACGTGCACAGAGAAAATGCTACGAGTTCGGTTCAGGGTACTTGACTCGACAAAAGGCGGTCAATCGGCAGTGCTTTCGAGCAAGGAAATCGCGTACTTTCCCATTAATAAACGAGCGTTGGCGCCGGTGCATCAAAGAAGATTCAAGCTCTTGCGACGCAATCAGGCTCTTCCCGGCCATCAACTGCGCTCGTGCGGCGCATTGTGCAAACCACCCTGGGACTGGCCGTCTCACCGGGGAGACCGAAACGCTCCACGGGTTCACCCACGCGGCCCGCCGCTGAATGACAGCTATGTTAGCTCCAGATCGGTCGCGCAATTTCACTCCCGGCCAAGACCGCCCCTGGACGCCACGAAATCGTCGCCTTTAAGCAGCCATCCGCGGCGTGCGGTAAGATTAAGCAGAGGTTTATGGAGTCCAGCCGGATTGCAAGAAGCGCACAAGAGCCAATGGAAATATTCGTTGCGCATATATACGACGTTTTCGTCACCTAATTAATAGTTAGGCGCCCCCGAATGGTTCGCGCTCTCTGGCGTCTCTATAGTTTGCGTGTGGCAATTGGTTTAAGCGCAGGCTTCGTCGGTGGGTGCGTAGAACTCCCGGGCATCCATTATAACGTGTTGTTTGATGAGCGGCTGTCCGAGAGCGATTGCGTCAACCTAACGGACGCGCTGACGACAAAGCTGGATCTATAGTTACAGCCGAGTCCGTATCAATGCGCTGTGACGCTCGACAGTGACGCGCGCAACCCTCCACGAAATGTGGTTATTTTCGCGTACATTCATCATCGACGCATTCTGGTGGAGATTAACGAATTGCGTTTCGGGAGCCCGACTGTGCCGTCACCGAGCACCCAACAGTTCGCGCAGCAAGTCATGCAGACAGTTCACGAGCAGTTTCCTTCGGCTCAACTTGTGCGCTTCAGGGCAATGCGGGGACCAATCGCACCATAGCGACCTGGCATGGCTGCGGGTGCGCCTGACAATCGTTGGAGAGGTCCGTGGACCGCCTGCGTGTCCGCGCCGCGGGCGCCGGGAGACCGTATGCGCCCGCGGCGCTTGGGTGGCACTTCTAGGCGGCCCCTCAACTTCACTCCAAGGACTTCCCGGTTGTGTCAACAATTTTGTTTGCTTGTGTTTCTTTCGTCTGCGGATATTCGATCGGGCGAAGAAGGACAGACTGCGTAACTCTAATCGGCCACTGGTGAATGCTGTGCACTCGGGCCCGCGTGTAAGCCGTGCGCTCAAGCGGCGATGGCGATGCAGGCTCGGTGAAAGCCGCGCCTCTGCTGAACGGCAATTGCCCATCGGGAGAACGGGTCATTCAGTCGAGCAGCGCTCTGCAAGACAGCCCGCGCGTCCATGATCAGCAGCGAGCGCAGGTATGCATCGCCGCGTTTGGTGATGTGTCCGAGCCGAGTTTTGCCGCCCATTGAATATTGTCGAGGCACCGGCCCGAGCCAGGCGGCAAATTGACGGCCGCGCTTGAAGTCGTGTGCATTGCCGGCGGTGACAACCAGGGCCGAAGCGGTGATCGGACCGATGCCCTGACGGGTCTGGGCTCATTGAGCGAGAGCGTCGGTACGAGCGTGTGCCCGGATCTCTCGCTCATACTCGACTCAGAGCACGGACATTCAACTGACCTTGGCATAGCGGCTACCCCGCCCGGATTCGAACTCGGGTGGGGAGAGATCTTTGGTTGGCGGAAATCTATCGCATTCGACGATAAGCTACAGCACCCCGACTTGGCAGAGGACAACCATGCCCACCCTAGCACTTCGCGCTATCCTGGCCGCCCTGGCAGCCGCCCTGCTGCCATCCATCAGTGACATCGTCCTTGCCGAGTCCACGCCGGCGCCCGCCATCGCGGAAGACCAGAGGATGCTGCCTTACGTCGAGCCGGGTCAGCTGGTCGATATCGGCGGTCGGCGTATTAACCTGCACTGCACGGGCGCCGGCAGCCCGACGGTCATTCTGATGGCTGGCTTATTTAGCTGGTCGGTGGTCTGGTACAAAACCGAGCCCGTGATCGCGCAAAAAATGCGCGTCTGCGCCTTCGACCGAGCCGGCTATGGCTTCAGTGATCCGGGGCCACGGCCGCAGATCCTCTCCGACGTGGTGGACGACCTGCACACGGCGCTCAAGGCCGGGTCCATACCGGGACCGTATGTGCTGGTGGGGCACTCGTTGGGCGGCATTGAGGCGCGGCTCTACGCGCAACGCTGGCCCAAGGAGGTCGTGGGCATGGTCCTCGTCGATACCAGTCCGGCCGGAGAGGGGCTCATCAACGAGGATCAGCCGGGTTTCGATGAGGTGATCGGGCGAGAGAGCTACGCGGCCGATATGCTGCATTGTGCCTTCTTGGCCGCGAAGGGACCCCTCGACCCGGCCAGGCCGGAATACAAGGACTGTTCGGCTGCGGCCGCCTTGCCGAGCGACACGCCCGCCGCGTTTAGAACGATCTGGCCTCAGTTCTTCACCGCCTACTATTTCGCCGACAAAGTCTCTCTCATGTCGTCGCTCTATACACACCGTTACGACAGCGTCGACCACCGTCGCCTTGGCGCAATGCCGCTCGTCGTGCTCTCGACGCAGCACTCATGGGGGGAAAGCGGCTCGCCCGCCGACGTCTGGGCCAACCGATCCTACACGAAGGTCTGGATTGCTCTGCACCAGGCCCTCGCGAACCTCTCCTCGCATGGCGTACACCGAATCATCGAGGGATCAGGTCACGAGATTCAGTTGGATAAGCCGCAGGCTGTCATCGACGCCGTGAACGAAGTGCTCCGCCAGCTCCACACCGGGGCGAAGTCTTGAGACGATCTGCGCTGGCCGTCCTCGAAGCTGCCATTGCTGATTGACGGGTAGGGGTCGGGACATTGCATGCCAGATCGAGTCTGAGCTAATACATATGAGGCCTGACTTCAGGAATCGGACCTTTGGGTACGACAGCGACAGTGCACGATTTGATGAAGCAGGCGTTGGCGTCGCCCGGTTTCCGCTTACGGTGCGAGCCCTATCTCCTTGTATCGATCTGCGATCGCGCCGTCCAAGACCGCGGCAGCCTGAAGATCGGCCTCGCCCTTGGCCTGATTGCCTTGCCGCAGTTCCGTCAATCCGAGCCCGTACATTGCGGAAGCGCTTTTGGGCTGCAGTTTGAGGGCCTTCGTGTAATCCGCCAGCGCTCCGGCGAACTCACCGCGGCGTAAGTGAACGAGACCGCGGCTGTTATAGGCGTCCGAGTCGTCGTTACCCTGCGATATCGACTTGTCGCAGTCGGCGAGCGCGAGGTCCAGATCCATACCGATTGCCGCACGACACCAGCAGCGCGAATTGAGCGCTACCGCGACCCGGGCGTCGCGAGGATTTTCACCGATCCACCGGTCATATTCGGCAATCGCTGTGGGATAGTCATGGACGCTGGCGTAGGACTGTGCAATCCGCAGGCTCAAGCTCGAATCAGCGGCCGCCAACCGCCTCGCCGCTCGGAAGTCGGCTGTCGCGCCCTCCTTGTCCTTGTTGCCGAGGCGAAGCTGGCCCCGCAGCATTAGGGACGGAACGTCGTCGGGTTTCAGCTGCAGCGCGTGGCCGAGATCGTCCATCGCGAGCACGGGCTGGTGGTTCTCGAGGCGGGCGGCGGCGCGATCGTAATAGTTACTAGGATCATCAGGCTCCAACGCGATGGCGCGGTCGTAATCGGCGAATGCCAAGTCGAACTGCCGGCGTGCCGCGTACGCTGCACCTCGAATCTTGAAGCCCTGCGCGTCGCGCGGTTCACCGTTCTGCGGCGCCTCGCCGCCCGCCTCTGCCGCAGGTGCAGGTGCAGGGGCAGGGGCATCGTGCAAGACGCTCAAGTCGAACACCTGGCCGCCGTTGTACGTGAAGTAGACAGTATTCTGGCTCTTCGAGACGTAGATGCGGTGCGAGCGAAAGAAATCCATGCCCAAGAGCAAATCCGTATCGTCAGGCAAGCTAAAATCAGCGAAACGCAGACCGATATTGCGGATCTCCTCACCGCCCAGGTTCAGGCTACCGAACCGCCCGATCCAGGTCTCCGCCGGCCGCTCGCCGATGCCGCGACTGGTCCCGCCGGACTTCACCCCGTCGCTGGTCGGAGTGACGCCCGCTTTCTTGGCCGCCTTTGCGGTCAAGGTCGATTGCGGAAAGCCCGAATCGAACATCACTCGGATCGTCTTGCCGTTCAAGGTGGCCGAACCCACGATGTGCGGTTCGAGTGCCGTGCGCTGGTCCACGTGCACGCCACCGACGGGAAGGGTTGGATCCCAGTAGGTGAGCACCTTTTTGCCGCAATCCTTGGCCCGCATCAAGCGGATGACGCCCTTACCGAGATCGTATTCCGTGTCGGCGAAGCCGAGGATGTTCTCGCCGAGCAAGCCGTCGGCTTCGCCAGCGATTCGGTTGTCGAGCACGATGAAGTCTGCGTTCTTGATGGCGCCGCCGTTAAATCCGGTGAGCGCGAATTCCTTGACGGTCGCGAGGGACGCATCCGCAATGCCGCCGACCCCGCGTATGACCATGCGGCTCGGCAGGGGACCAAGGCGGAGATTGAATTTCGCGGCGCTTTCCCGCGTCAAACTGCTGAAAAAGGCGCCGCTGTCGACCATCAATTTCGCGGGCTGCCCGTTGATGGACGCGTCCACAATCGCCCGACTGCCCCGAACCGTAGCTTGAAGTTCGCCGTATTTCATCAGCTTGCAGTCGTCGGCGCTGTGGACGGCAGCGGCCCAAACCAGCAGCGTGGACAGCGCGGCTCTTGAACAGAATTTGGTTTGCATCGCCGTCTGCCCCTCGAGTTAACCCAGTCTAGCTTGCCCGATAGCCGCCGGTGACGATAGTCTCGTTTGGGTCGGCGGCTCGACGTAATGCGGTGTAGTCCTCGTGCCACAGCCGCTTGGTGCTGGCATAAAATCCGCCGCCACTGAGCGATCATTAGCAATTGGGTCCTCGGTCTCGTTATGCTTTCGAGTTACTGTAGTTGCCTGCGGTACTCTGGGCTGGAGGCGCCATATGTATAGGATAAGATTATTCGCGGCTGTCTTGTTGTTGATCGCTGCGGCGCATGGGTGGGCGCAAGAACATGAGCATTCGAACGGCGAGAAATTGGGAGAGGTTCATTTCGCCACATCCTGCAGCGAAGTGGCGCAGGGGCAATTTAATCGCGCGGTCGCCCTACTGCACTCTTTCCAGTTCAGCCGCGCCATCGAAGGGTTCAATGCGGTCCTGGCGGACGACCCGACGTGCGCAATCGCGTACTGGGGAATCGCGTTAAGCGATTGGAGCAATCCCTTTGCGCCAGGAATTAAGAATGCGGGCCAGTTACAGCTAGGACGGGAGAACGCCGAACGCGGCAAGAGCGAGGGTGCAAAGACGGATCGAGAACGCGCTTATCTCGCGGCGGTCGGCAAACTGTACAGCGACTTCGAAAATACGCCTCAGCAGGCGCGCTTGCTTGCTTATCGCGATGCCATGGCTGAGGTCGCGGCAAAGTTCCCTGAAGATCACGAAGCGCAGATTTTCTACGCGTTGGCGCTCGCCGTGGCGGAGGACCCCGCCGATAAGACCTACGCAGACCGGCTCAAGGCGGGAACCATTCTCGAGAAATTGTTCGAGGAGGAGCCGACCCATCCGGGTCTCGCGCATTACATTATCCACGCATACGACGTGCCGGCGCTGGCGGAGCGAGCGCTCAGCGCGGCGCGACGTTATGCCTCAATTGCCCCCGATGCGCCGCACGCACTGCACATGCCATCGCATACATTTACCCGTTTGGGATATTGGCAAGATTCGATTGACAGCAACTTGATCGCGGCAGCGGCGGCACGGCGCCAGGCTCAGACTGCTGAAGAGTTGCATGCCAGTGACTACGAGGCATACGCCTACCTGCAAACCGGGCAGGACGAGGCGGCAGCAGCGATTGCGAATTCGCTGCCGGAAATCGCATCACGCTTCGATCCGAAAGCGGTGCTGCTCGGGGCCGGTCCGCCTGCGGCCGGATATTTTGCACTCGCAGCGATTCCTGCGCGATACGCCTTGGAGCGCCAGGATTGGCAGCAAGCGGAAGGACTTGTGCTGCGGGAGACCCCGTTTCCCTACACAGATGCAATGACCTGGTTCGCCCGAGGACTCGGCGCAGCACGGCTCGGGCACGATGCGGCAGCAAACGAGGCAGCGACCGCGCTCACGCGAATTCAAGAGCGACTCTTGAAGGCCAACGAGCCTTACTGGGCGCGGCAGGTCGAAATCCAGGCGCTTGCGGTCGCAGCATGGTCTGCACTGGCAGTTGGCAAGAAACAGGAGGCACTGCGGCAGATGGAATCGGCGGCGGCATTGGAAGACGGGACGGAGAAAAGTGCGGTGACACCGGGACCGCTGTCTCCAGCGCGTGAGCTGCTCGGGGAGATGTTGCTGAAATTTAACGAGCCTTCAAAGGCTTTGGAACAATTCGAAGCAACGCTGCAGAAGGAGCCTCGGCGTTTCCGCTCTCTGTACGGTGCGGCCCACGCTGCGCGGCTAGTCGGCAATCGCGATATCAGTCAATTGTATTTTCGCGAACTGTTGAAGGTTTGTGCCAGGGCCGACATGCCTGGAAGACCCGAACTCAAGGAAGCACGCGAGGCGCTGGCGAAGCAAAAGAGCTGACTAGACTGCTCCGAAGCGGCCGGTCGCATCTGACCGTTTGGGGTCGCGAGGACCCGTTCACGTGGGCGCCGCACCATGGTCTCTGTTCGAGATTCCACGATAGCGCATGCAAAGGCCGAACCTAGGGATCGAAAATATCCTCGATGCGCTGTTTAAAGAGTTTCGCGATCAGGAAGGCGAGCGGGAGGCTCGGATCATATCGGCCCGTCTCGATTGCATTTACCGTCTGACGCGAAACACGTAAGTGCTTTGCGAGATCGCCCTGCGTCCAGCCCCGCCCAGCGCGCAGGGCCGCGACGGAATTCTTCATTTGTCTGTGGCCATTAACCTGACCAACTGCGCCATAAAGATCGCCCAAAGAATATTGGAAATCCATGCGACGCTCAAATGCGGAAGTCCTAGAAGCCCAAGGAAAAAATAGATCAAAGTAAATGCAGCCACTACTAGTGCTGCAAGTGCAGCGGCTTGCAAGATACGTAGCTGTATAAATTCGTCGCACCGTATGTACGCCCGTATCGTAAGCCCAATTAGAGCAAGTCCGGGCAAAATAGGCGCCAAAACGAGAGCCGTCCTAATCGGGCGTGTATTTACCGCAACGAGTGCGCAGGTTGCGATCACGAGCATGGCGATGTAAACCGCGATCGCTAACCCGAACTGACGCATCCAACTGCTTAGCGCCTGTCGAGTTCCGGCTTGCATTGCATCTCCAGCGCAACTAATGCTGTAAAGGACGCTTTACCATCTCTGATTGCCGGCGGCGTGTCAAGCATCCTTTACAGTCGATTAGGTACTCGTATCTACCTCGATTCGCCACTGATCGCAAGCAATGTCAATTTTGCTGCTTGTGCTTTATTGGGTGCCCGATGCCTGAAGGTTACCGAGGTCCGCTATATAGGGTCGATGATTGACAAATCGCTGCATCGGCGAGTGCCGGTCAACTGCGGAAATTCGACTCGCCGAAGTACCCGGCCGAAAGCCGGGGGAACTCCTGCATGCGCGCACTTCAGTGATCCTATTGCACTCCGAGCCAACCGTTTCTCGACTCCTTTGGGCCTCAAATAATAATCCACTGGTTGATGAGGGGTTTCCGATGCAAATTACACATATCCATCGTGAGCACTGGAAATTCGGTTGATGACGGTCATGCGAGAATGAGCGTAATACGCGGACTAAAACAGTTATAGGAGTAACTGATTAGGTCGAGGGAAATCCGCCGGCTTTTTGATCTGAATATGTTCCTGACCAGGCATCTACCGGAAGCGCCCCGGATGCATAGGTTCAATAAGGTTACTTCTAGCGGATTTTCTAGCTGCTTAACTCCATTGCCGCTCCGACCGAGAGGCATCAGGCTGAAGGATAAGCTGCGCTTGAGAACATAGGAGGAGTGATGGCTATTTTACACATTCACGGTCGGCTCGTGGTCGAGAGCGCCGGGCCCATGTGGCACTTGTCCGGTATCGTAAAACGCGACAGGAAAATGCCGAACCGATTGGTGCTGACCAGAACGGCCGACTTGCTTTCGCCCAATATCAAGGCGGCGATTGGGCAGTTACTGCCCGCCGTGCAGTTTACGGATCCCGCCGGGCGCTCTGGAAAAATAATCAATGCACGCATTATTGGCGCGAGTCCTTTTAGACATGGCAACGGCGGTCCACGGCACAGCGCAGCAAGCACGAGCAACGAGGATGAGGAAGTTCTCTTAACGTTCGATAAAATCGACTCGGCTAATATCTACGGCAATACGTCGTCAAGTGACGACTGGACGTAAACGCGGCGCGATTTGGACTACCCGTTAGCTGCCGGTCGCCTCAATCCGCTTGGGGTCGTAATGCGTCTCTTGGTGAGAATCGACGACGGTTCATCCCGAAATGACCTCCAGGAAGCGCATAATTATCTGTTGCCGTATCATCCGTGAAATTGGGTCACGGGGATCAACGGTCATGAAATCAAAGCTTTTATACTGCCTTTTCGCGCTGATCACTTGTGTTTCCGGCGCATTTGCCGCCGACATTCCCGATTACCCTTTTGTGTTCGTAGTTGGAAAAGCCGACATCGACATACCTCCCAATGTCGCGGATTGCTCGCTCTCGATTCGTTCCATCGATTCAGATGCCGGTAAAGCGCAGTCCGCGGTCGAAGGTCGCCTTAAAACCGTATTGTCAAGCCTAAGCGCGAAACACGTATCGCCAAACGACATCGAATCCTCCCATATGAATCAACAGATCGTGTTGGATGACAGTCGCAGCAGAGAGTCGGCCAGTATCCGAGGATATGACGTATCGCGACAAGTGAAATTCACCGCGCGACAGCTCGACGTGTTGCCGTCGATTGAACCGTCGTTGGTGGGATCTTTGAACATCGAGAATGTACGCTGCGACTTTGATCGATCGGACCGAACCGCGATAGAGGCGGAGTTGCTGACAAAGGCGATCCACTCCGCGAGAGACCAAGCAGATAAGCTTGCCGAACCTCTTGGCCGCCATGCGACAGTCCCAGTGGCCGTATCCAAAGTACCGTTTGATTCGATTGCGATGTTGCTTGGATTCGGTGGTAGATCGCTGCCCCCGGGATTTGACAGGATGTTTAAGAGGTCCGTGGCCGGTGATGAATTGCTGGTCCCAACAACGATTTCCCTGTCCACTACGGTGAATGTGTTGTTCAAAATGGAGTAACACGCGCCCATAGGGTTCAATGATTGGATGCCTGAGAGCAGACGGTCGCGACCGTCAACAACGCGTCGAAATTTGCCGGATGAGAGCGGTTCCCGCTTCCTCACACCGAGTGGCGGGTTCGGAGAGGTCAATCGGTCGCTGATCGGCCAGTGGTCCTAGGCCAGTGCAGAATCCATCCCGAATGGCGGGCATTGCGTGTCATCGACGCCAAGTCAGTTCAAGCGCAACGCTTGGCGCCGCGGGCAACGGCCAGCGATCCGCGCACCGATGCGCAGTATTGACCGGCTGCTCGATGCTCACTCCAAGATCCTTGCCCGCTGATCACCGCCTTTAAACCATCCTTGGCTGTTGACGTTATGACAAATCCCCTTACCCGCGATCACCGCTTAACCCGGTGCAAATTGTACGTATTGATCGATATTGCGTTGCGGCGCTCAATCTTCCCCAAACGTAGCTCGGTCAGCGACGCAACTTGAATCAAAAGACGGGGCAACAAATGAACGGAATCGCAAAATTCATGACGGCACTGGCGCTGCAGGCAAAAGCCGTCCTCCATCACCAAATGGGGGGCAATCTCGCGAGGCGAACAAGAATATTACGCATTGTGATGCTGGGCATCGCCTTCGTTAGTACCCCCGTTGTTGTTCATGCCCAGCAGATTGTGGATCCGACGTGCACTGTTTACCCAGATCAGCTCCCAACGTGCCTGTCTGGTAATAGTTCAACCATCATTGTGGGTACACCAGGCGCGTATAACTCATGGATCCCCTATTCCTACACAGATTCGAGCGGAGTTACCTATACCGGCTCGTTCGACACGTTTGATAACGTTGGCACAATAGAAATCACAGGCGGCGGCACACTGAACAACAGCGGCGCCACGCTGACAAACACTAGCACTGGCACATTGACCAACTACGGCACTCTGACAAACGACAGCTACGTCGATATCTCCGGCAACGTAAGGTTGGCCACGCTCACCAACGCCGGCACCCTGACCAACTACGTCGGCGGTACACTGTTCAACAGCGGCGCCACGCTGACAAACACGAGCACTGGCACATTGACCAACAACGGCAAGCTAGTCAACGCAAGCTACACCGACGAGTACGGCACGCTGTGGTTGGCGACGCTAACCAACGAAGGAACGCTCATCAACGCCGGCACGCTGACCAACAAACCGGGCGGCACGCTCACCAATGCCGGTACGCTGAACAATTCCGCCGCGCTTAACAACGGCGGTACGATCACCAACACCACCTACACCGATGGCTCCGGCAACGTCTACTACGGCACGCTGACCAACAGCTCGGGCGGCACCCTCACCAATGCCGGCACGCTGAACAATTCCGCCACGTTCATCAACATTGGCACGCTCATCAACACTAACTACACCGACAGTGCCGGGAACGTGTACTCCGGCACGCTCAACAACACCGGCACGCTCAACAACTATGCCAGCGGCACGCTGAACAACGTTAATGGCGGCATGCTGAACAACTACGCGGGCGGCACGCTCACCAACGCCGGCACGATGACCAACGACGCCACGAGCACGCTGACCAACAACGGCTGGTTCGCCAATAACGCCGGCGGCACATTCACCAACTCCGGCACACTAAACAACGTCAGCGGTGTGGCGGGCGCCTACAGCACCCCGATCGGCGAATTGGACAACGCCGGCACGCTCAACAACACGGGCACGCTCACCAACTATGCCAGCGATACGCTAACCAGCTCCGGTACGCTCACCAACTCCGGTACGCTCACCAACTCCGGTGCGCTCACCAACTCCGGTACATTGACCATTGCCGGTCCCGTGGGGAACGCCAACTTTGGTGGCGCGGTGAACAATACGTCCGGCGCCACGCTGACCAACTCCGGTATGCTGTACAACAATTCGTATGGCACGCTAACGGTCGAAGCCGGACTGTATAACTCCGGTACATTCACCAATACCGGCACGGTCAGTAACAACTCGGGCGCCACGCTGACGAACTGGGGCAATCTGAGCAATAACGCCAGTCTGTACAATAACGTCAATGGCGTGCTGACCAACGAGGGCGTGCTGACCAACAACGGCACGCTGACCAACTACTCCAGTGGCTCTAATGTCGCCGACGCCGGGCTCGACAACTTCGGCACGCTAAACAACTACGGCACGCTGAACAACTATGGGCTCGGCCCCACTAGCGAGTTTACTGGACTGTTCATTGATTCTGACGGCACGCTGAACAACTACGGCACGCTCAATAACGCCGGCATGCTAGTTAATCAGAACAATCTGAACAACAAGCTCGGCGGCATACTCACCAACTCCGGCATGTTGATAAATGCTGCAACGCTGAGCAATGACTCCAGTGGCACGGCTACCAACTCTGTCGGGCTGACCAACAATGGCACGTTGACCAATGAGAACTATCTGTACAACAACGGCACCTTGGCCAACAACAACACCCTGACCAACTCGTATCTGCTGGAAAACTACGGCACACTGACCAACAATAGAGGTGGCACGCTGACGAACGAGGAAAATTTCTACAACGAGTTGGGAGCGACGCTGAACAACAACGGCAATCTGAACAACGAGTTCGGCGCCATGCTGGAGAACAACGCACAGTTCAACAACGCGGGTACCGTGACCATTGCGGCGGGCTCGTCGGTCGAAGGTACGGGTATCTACACGCAGACCGCCGGCAGTACGACCATTCAGGGGCTCATGAGCCAGGGGTCCATCACCATCCAAGGCGGGCAATTTGTTATTGCGTCTGGCGCCACGGCGGAGGCGAATTTCTACACGCAAACAGCCGGTTCCACTACCATCGACAACGGCACGCTCGACCCGACCGCCGTGAAAATTACCGGCGGTAGCTTCGGGGGCACCGGGACGGTGATCGGAAATGTGACGGTGAATGCCGCAACCCTTCAAGTCGGCCTGGGTACCGGTTCGGCGGGTTCGGCCGGTGCGCTGCACATCGCGGGAAATTACCTGCAATCGGGCGGATCAGTCGTATTCGAGATCGACCCGAACGGCACCGGCGGATTTGCGGAAAGCACGCTGCTCCTGGATCCGGGCCATACGACCACCATCAGCAACGCGAACGTCGTATTCGACTTCCTCGGTGGAGCCAATCCGCTCGCCTTCTACAAATCAGGGGACTTCAACAGCAACACCTTCTTCACGGAGAGCGCTGGCAGCCCATTATCCGCAGCCGCTTTGACCGCGATGCTCACGGAGGATACCTACAGCATTGAATCGAGCAGCTACGACGTCACAAGCTTTGCTTATAATCCCGCCACTGGGGCCACTGGTCTCACTGAAGGATCCAGTACGGTCGCTGTGCCCGAGATCGATCCGGCTTCCGCGATGAGCGCACTCGGCCTATTGTTGGGTAGCCTCGCCGTCATGCGCGGACGACGGATCGTAAAACCGGACAACGCCGCCACATGAGTTCATTGCCATCCTTGTTTGGCAAGCCCGGCCAGATGCGCCGGGCTTTTGATTTCTGCGTGAGTGCATCAGTTCAAATTGACGCAAATTAGGTTGGATCGTCCGATATCGGCCGTTCACGACCGACGGATTTCGATCGAGATGGCAGAACTCTATTCGGGCAGAGTCGGCACCGGCGCATCGGGCTGAGATGCCCGGGCGGAGCGGAGCATGGCGATAGCCGCATACGCGATGACACCCGTGACGGCCCACCGCATTAGCGTGAGGTGATCACCGAGCATCTTAACGAGCGGAAAAGCGGCGATCGTGCCGACGATTCCCCCGAGCGTGAGCCCGACCGCGACCGCGGGTGCAAAGCGGCCGGTGCGCAGGAAGCCGAGACTCGCCACCGGAATCAACACGCCGTCGCTCGCGATCATGATCGGGTAGGCGGCGATCGGGTGCATTCCGAGGAATGCCAGCAGCGCCATCGAGGGCGCATAGTTGCCGACTCCGACGCACATGAGCGCGCCGAGGACGAAATTTGCCACGACCGCCAAGGCGAACCGCCAGCCCGCGAGCCCCATCGCCGAACCGGTCGGCGGGATGACTCCGAGGTTGGTCATCGTGAAGAACCCGGCGGCGAGCAGCAGGGCCACGCCCATGAACACCTGAATCACGCGGCGAGGCATTCGGCTAACGATGCCGGCGCCGATCCAGGCGCCCGCCCCGGCACTGATAACCATCGCCATCAGGAGCATGGGCTCGACCTGGACCGTCGTGATGAAGAGCGCCGCGCTGAAGAAGATCCCCACCGCATTGCCGACGTTCAGAGTCCCCGGGATCAGCTCGTCCGGCGGGTGCCCGCGCAGCTTGAACAACGCCGTGATCTGCGCGTAGTTCCCGATGCCGAGCGTGTCGAGGAAGCTGGTGACGCCGCCGATCACGACGTCGCCACCGGACGGGCGGATTGGCCAGCGGTGCCTGCGCGTTGCGATTACCCAGGCGACCACGACGGCTACCTCGACGGCCGCGAGGCAGGCATAGACGATCATCAGCGCCGCCGACATGGTTCCCCCCTCGCCGCCGATAGCCCACCTTGCCAAAACACTGCCGGCGTCTCGTTAGCTTAGCCGATTTCTGCAGGTCGCTCTCGGGAGCCTTGTCCGGCGGCTCATCACGACCCGTTGGAAGGTTGCCCGTACAATTGCGCCCGCATGACCGGACATACGCGAGCAATTAGGCGCGCCTCGAAGCGCGGGTAATTCTGGCGGTTCGAGCGAATGGCGGCCCGCAGCTTCGGTGGGCCACGGAGGGGTAGATGATTTGCTTGATCTTCATTTGAAATGCCAAGGTATTTCATGTCCACTCGCATAGCCCGCGTTTCGCATTGCGTATCATGTGCGCTCATTGTGATTGCATATCCAGCGCACGCCCAAACAGACGATATCCCGCAGCCTCTAAAACTGGGCTTCCCGCGATTTCCCGGACACCTCCTTTAGGTGCGTGGCTACCCGAGCCGGCTACAGTCCGGCCGTACAACACAGAGACCTCACTGCAGCCCAAATGACCCCAATACAGCTGAGCCGCGTCCAAGACAGGGCGCAGCGTTGTATCAACTCGAACTACAAGGACTTTGATTGAGCCGCCCTGAAACAGCATGAAGAAATGCGGAGGCCGCTTGCGGGATTGCGAACTCGTGGCACCGCGCTGAGAACATCGGCCCGCAAAAACCGCCTTCGGACGGGGCGGCGGCTAAACAACTTCATTGAATTGAGCTTCCGCAAAGCCGGCGGCTACGACAGACCGGTTGGGGTCGTCGTGGCCCATTCCGATCGTCCCCCCGCCCTGTGCGGCCAGATCCGTGACCGGAGGCTTACGGCGCATCGATGCGAAACAGTACCTGCAGCGGATAACCCACGGCACTTTCGAAAAACGCACGGTCCAGAGCCAGATGCTCCTCGGTTACCTTCAGTTCAATGATTTTGGGGACTGTTTGGAACCCGGCAGCGGCCAAGGCGTTGAAATAGTCGGCAAAAGTCTTGTGCATGTAACTCACGGGAACGGCCTTGCCGTCTCGTCGCCAGATATACCCTTCATAGGACTCATCGACACCGGCAAAGTAGTCTCGTCCCTTTGAGTCGAAGTAAACGGGCTTCTCCAAAGGGCGGATATAGGGCAGAAACGGGTGCGGTACCGTGAAAATGAAACGACCGCCCGGAGCGAGGCGTGAACGCACGCTCCGAAATACCGCGGTCATTTCAGCGCAGCTCAAATAGCTGACCATAAACACGGCGATCACCCGGTCGAATCGCTCCCGCGGAAAATCCTGAAAATTCGTGGCATTGCCGGTCTCGAATTTCATCGGGCACGGCGCACCGCTCGCGGCAACCTGTTGCGCACGCCCGACCATCTCACTGGAAATATCGATGCCGAATACCGACTGAGCGCCCGCCTGCGCCACCAGACGGGCAACGTATCCTTCTCCGCACCCGAGATCCAGCACATGCTTGCCTGCCATGGGTGCGAGTTCCCGCAGTACGAGCGGTCTGGCCGTGAAATCCGAGAGGATCATGGGCTCCTGCCGAGACCACTGGTCTGCGTTCTGATCGAACATTCCAGCGAAAGAATCAGTCCGCATGACAATGGCTCCTGACAACGATGCAAACGGAGATGTTGCCTTTCGCGGTGCGCTCGTTAATCGCATCGACTGCCACGCTCGGCGTTAAGGCTCTGCATCGCGCCAACGCCCGTCATTTGCCGCCGGTCGGATAATTGTACACACAGGCGCTGCGCCGAGTTTTAATTTGTCCGTGAGCGCAGGAAAAATTTACGGTTCCTGATACCAGTCGCTCATCAACGGCCGTTAAGAGTCGATCAGGACCATTGGAACGGCGCAGCCGGCATTTCGGCTTCCAACGGGTAAGATCGGTCACCGGTCACTCGATAAGTTGAACGCTCTTGCTCATTCCAGCAGACGTTGAAGGATTCGGTGATATTGCACGCAGCGTCGGGGCTGCTGGATCGGAAGGATGTGCCGGAGGCTTCCAAGCATTTTGTTATCATCCGGAAATTGAGATTTGCACGTCCGGATAAGGGCGGAGGCGCCACGCGCGCCTCCGCACCCTTTAGCTAACTCTCTCAATCCTCCGTCCCGCTCAATCTTGGTTCACGGCTGATTGAATGTCGTAACCGGTCAGCACACACCCAGAATATAGAGGATTAATACTTTTGGCGTTGTTTGCTATTAGCGTAGGGAAGGCCCCAGTAGCGGACAAAAAAGAAAAACGTTGTTGTTCGAATTAGCGACCTGGCCCGCCGCCAGGTTGATATCCGACAGATTCATAGGAGCAGTTGCCTCCCACGGAAAATCCTAGACTTGAGTGCCTGTTGGCCCGGCAACTGTGAGTCCCACGAAGAACTTGGTCCCCTGATCCGATACCGTCGTGCAATTGACCATTTCAATTACTCGCGGTGTGATCGCGGGCACGGTCGAAAAAACCATTGTATTGATTGATCCTTATCGGACCGCGACTTCGATGGCCCCAATCGAACCGATTGTAGTTACCGCAACCAGCCAAACGGACGATCCGCGATTCTGCTCGACGTCGTATACCTCCCAGTGGTACCTCTCAAACTGGGTCAAGTCTCGTATGTCCAACGACTCTGACTTGTCTCGGTCTATTCCATAGTCGACGAAGCCCAGAAACTTCACCGATTGGACCGGCCCTAAGTGACCCAGCTCCGCTTCAAGCGAATCCCCGGAGGATTCTCGGTCCGTTCCGGGATCGTGGCCGCGCTCGCTTGGAAACGCGGCTATCAGTTTCTGGAGCAAGGTGCGCACGGACGTCTCGGTCGAAGCGGCGTGCAGCTGACGTTTGTGATTCATCGCAATCTCGGCATCGATCTCGCGTGCGACTACATCGTACGGCACCACGATGAGTGGAACGCCCAGGAGGCGCTGCGGCGGCTCAAAATCTAGATTCACCATCCCCCACACACGGTCGCCGCGTGCTCCGCTCTTATCGGGAACGAACTTCCACTGCCGTACGGCGCTGACGGCAGCCTTATCCAATAGCGACGAGCCAGTGCTGCGTAAAATCTTAACCGCGTCGACATTCCCCTCAGCGTTCACCTGCAGCGCCATGGCAATGCGGCCGTGTTCCCTGGCGAAAGCCGCTTTAGACGGGTAGATCGGAGCGACGTAATGGATAACGTTGAGTGTCAACGGACCGCCCACCTGACCGATTGGGCCACCAAGGGGTCCGGGCGCTCCGGCAACCGCCAGATACGGCATCACGCTCGGTGCCGGTTCTGCCGGCACGTCGATCTGGATATCAGGGATCTGCTGCGGCGAGCTGATTTGAATCTTCATAAGCTTTGGTTTGAACGTGACTCCTAGGATCGCGCTGGGCGGCCGCGGCGGCCGATCGATGAGGCTGACGAGCATCGGCTCTGCGGATGGCGCCTCGGTTTTATCGCGCGTGGAGCCGAGCGACATCAGCAAGTAAATGAGCAACAAGTGAGCTGCCGACACGAGAGCAGCCGTACTTGCCCGTGAGAATTTCCAATAGGTACCCACGGGTCGCCTCGGGTGAGTCGCGCTACCTACCTACAGCATCCACCTTAGCCCAGTCTAGACGCTGAAACATGAACTAAACGTGGGCGATTTATTAACTAAGTAGGAAAGACAGCAAAAACAACATTACTTTCGTCCGACTTAGCGCGGTGCCAGATCGCCGCCATTGGCCGTTTGACCTGCGGGGCCAGCGTGAGTAAACAGGGAATCGGGTGTATCACAGGAGTGGGCGCCATGCTCAGCAAATTTGTGATTCGTAGCGGAGGAACCAGTCGGTATGGATGACCATCCAATCAACCGTGTGAGCGGATCCGCTCCGATCATGATGTCGCCGGTCGCGCTGATGGCTATGGCGAAGGCGTTTGTGAATTTTAATCAGCACGGTCCGCCCTTGGATGAAGACGGCCCTTGGCATGTATTCATGCTGTCGATGTTTGGGCAGCTACCAATCATTTTGTATCTCATTCTTGAATGTCGGCGTACTTTCCGTGGGGCGCTTCCGATATTGGCAACACTGTTGTCCCTATGGGCAGTCAGCATGGGTGCCGCCTACTATTTTCCAGGAATTTACTGACACAACCGGCGTATGGACCGTTGTAGATGAGATACCTTAAGGATTCCGAACGATAAACGCTGATTGCTAGCTCACTCCCGCGAAACCCAAATTTTGGATGCGTAAATCCGACCTTCGCCACAGGCTGAAACGGGTCGTGACCGTCAGTTGCCGGATGCATCCAAAACTAGCGAGGGTAAAATTCACAGTTCTGGGCGGCACGCCCGGTTACCTCGTCCGTCAGAAGTCGTGCGGAACCGCGCTCCCATAGGGGTCAAAGTCAGCTAGTTGCTGTAAAAAAAACGCGACGATCGTCCCCATCAAAAAAGTCCATGGTGCAAGATCAATCTGCTCGCGACGCCATATTTTGGACGCAATTTTACATGTGCGTAGGCCGAAGGCACATGTCATCACAAATGGAACGCGGTGCCATCCTGTGACGATCGAGATCACGCCGAGCAGCCCCACACAAAGGCCTTCGATTTTTGAAGGTTACGTTGTCAATCCGGAGCGCAATTCCGGCTGAGACATACTCAAAGTGCTACCCCATCCAACACCTCGGCACAGTCCATTCGGAGCGTGCCGTTGTCGTTGAATACCAGTCCGTTAAAACGTAGCAGGCTGCCCACGGCAAGTGGTGTCGTGTTAAGAGTCCGCACATTGCCATCCACATAAACCACGACGCTGTCGGGATTCGCGAGGATAGTGGTCTGACCTGGCTGCTGGGCAAGGGCGGTGAAGGTAGCATAGCTCGCCAACTCAACGGTATAGGTAGTGAAGCCGCCGGCGCTGGATACATCGGTGACCGTGCCGTTGATGGTTTGCGGCACCAGCGTAACGGTCGTCACCGCAACAAGATCTGGAGCATCGGGAAATTCGGCAGCATGCGTGCTAACGTATATGCTTTGTCCGGCGACAATGTTGCTGGCGTTGAATCTGGGCGAAAATGGCAGTTTCGACAGATTGCTCAGTTGTGCGGACACCTGGAACAACGTGTCGTCGCCGAAGCCGAATGACCAGGCACCCTCCGGCGTAGCCCCTGCAAACAAAGGGCCCGCGGATTCGGTGATTAAAATATCCAGTATAGGTTCCGCTTCAGACAGAAAAATCGAAGGCCCGCGCACTATCGTAAGATTGGCCGTGTTCGTGTCGGTCACCTCGACGCGCGATGCGAGCAGCGAGCCATCCGATTGCAGCTCGGCGTCAAAGTTCACCGGCATGCCCGCCACGAGCTGGGCAAAGCCAGTCACTCCCTGAAAAACGGTAGTGTCGTTCGTCGTCACGGACCATGCGGGGCCGTCGGTCGCGGCGACGCTGAAACCGCTTCCATTCGTGGTGTTTGCGGTGACCGTACCGATGAGGTTGGTTTCCCTCCCGTCGTAGCCATTCGTTGGCTGGCCCGCCGCAGCGTAGCCGGCAAGACTAAAGGTCGGCGTGATCGTCTCGACCGGACTCGGGGATTGATCGGCAGAGAGGCCATCACAGGCGGCAGCGCCCTGCGATGGCGAAACTATAAGGCTCAATACCAATGCCATCGGCGCATCGCTGACCACAATCGGCTCTGGCAAGGTTACTTGCGGCGTGGCGGCCACCAATGAATAAGAGCCGGAGACAATGCCGCCCGTCGAACTGAGGACGACACACTCGAAACCGGAGTCCCCCAACGTGGCGCTGGCCGATGTATAGCTGCCTTGGGGCACCGTGACCGTCACCAACGACTCCATGGCACCATTCAGATGCACGAATTCCGCGCGTTGGGGCACGCTCAGCACGGTTACCGCAGTGCCCGCAGCGTTGATCAGCGTAAGGTTATTCAGGGTGAGGCCAGCGCGGACCACTCGATCGTTGGCGGTGCTCGACACGACGAGCGTGACTGCAGTGTTCGCGACGGCCGGTGGGTTGGGTATCATGGAAGCCGGCGATGAGCCTCCCCCACAACCCAGCAGAAGGCTAGTCATGACAGTCGGCGCAAGAAAGACCCGGTATAAAAAATATCGAGGCGTTGACTGCGACATACCACCCTCCGTGGCAAATGACTCGCTCGAATGCGCAAGGTCATCGCGCCTATCGAACACACACACGGCCGAACTTCAATTGAAGATCACTCGCTGTGCGTCGATTATAGCCGTGTCGCTAGAGGATTGGCGAGGGACTGCGCATCACCACGGCTCTTAGGACAGCAGAGTCCAAGGGTGGGCGCTCCGACGTCAATGGTAAATGGCGGGAAAGTTCGTTATGGCGCTGCCCGGAACCGGCCGGTCACAGCGGCCAAATTGGGATCGGTATCTCCCCGCGCCGGATGGCCGGTTTGGAGACGGAAATCGGACAGCTTACTGCCGACTGCGGTTACGGATCTTTCGGCTTCGTTCGCGATCGGGCCGCGATAGTTCCCCGCTGGTCCAAGGACCCGAGGCCTGTTTGCTATAGTTATTTACTTGCGTCGATCGACGTTCGACCCGGCTCCGCAACGTCGGGTGTTGCGAGGGGAGTTCCTCATCTTGAATCACTTTTCTGTTGTCATTCGGATCTGGTCTGTGTCCTTGGTGGCCTGCGCAGCAATTGTGGCTCTTTCATTTCTGCGCATGGATGTGCCGACCGCGCTGTACTTCTGGAACGTTGGTCATCTTCGCAGCCCTTTGAACATGGCATTCGGAAGTGCCGTCATTTTGTCTGCGGAGTCGGCGGTGATCTTGTTCACGGTTCTTGCACGCTTGGTGAAAGGCCATATGTCGGTATTCGGAGAGACTTTGGCGGTAGCCTGCCTAGTCTCGATGTGTGCCTACGTCGTTAACGATCACGTGCTAAAAGTATTTTTCGGAGTTCCAAATCCTGCGGATATAGTGCACGGCGCCGGACATAGCTTCAATTTCTGGATGGGCTCCGACAATAGCAGTTTTCCGTCCGGCCACATGGTCTTGGCAGGAGCGTTTGCGGGCGTTTTCATGAGACTCTATAAAGCCAGCATCCGGCTTTTTTCCGCGCTGCTCCTGATCGCCGCTGGTTTATTGCTCGTTGGGGACTGGCACTTTCTCAGCGATATAATCGCGGGAGCTTTTCTCGGCACGTCGGCAGGAATTCTGGCAGGGGAAGGTTGGGCCGCCCATTCAGCGCGCTAGCTGCTTCACGAGAACCAGAAGCCGTGGAATCGCATATCAGCTGTCGTTCCATTACGGAGGGTCTTCGGGGAATGACGCCTGCTTCAGCCGTGTCAGCCCTGACGCTGCTGGCTGGCGGCCTGATGGTCCTTCGCGGACGCAAGCAAGCCGCTTAACTTCACTTATGTCTTGCACTGAGAAGCCCGGCCATTCGCCCGGTTTTTCGTTTCTGCGTGTGCATAAAGATTTGCACTGCCCGAAACCGGACGCTCACGACTGGCGGCTCCGGGTCGAGCAGGCCGAGCATTCAGGGTCGACTGAAGGACGATTTCGAATTGCGACCGACCGCGCTGCGGCGCAAACTTCATCGGCGAATGCCGTGCGGCGGGTTGCAAGCGCCACCTTAGGGCTACTTGAGCGCGGGCCTTTGAAAAGACCAATCTCGCGTCCGGGATCCTCGGTCGATTGTTCGCAAGAGGTAGGCAACTGAAGGGGTGATCAGTAAGCGCGAGGAAAATATGGACCGCAGTCAAGCACACTCTCAAGTGCGGCATGTAATCCAATGTTATGGATGAGCGATGCGACGCTTGGTCGATGCCGCAAGGCTGCCGCTCACTAAGGTCCGCAGAGCCTCGATGTCCGGCAGTTCACGCCAATCGGGCAGCGGGCGGCCCGGGGGCATTGAGCTATGCGAATTGGCTTCCGGGAAGCATATACCCGCGGGGACAGCTGAGCTGCCACCGCGACCGGAGTGGCGTCCAGCGGCTGCTCTAGAGTCCGCCAGTCGCCCGCACGGCCACCCAAGCGTCGACTCGGCTAACGATCCGGACTCAGCATGAAACCATGGTCGCGAGAAGGCGCCGTGCGGTAGTAGCCAACGATCTGACCACCATCGCTGATTCCGCACGGCATCGTGACGGTAGCGCCGGGGACGACCTGCGCGAAATCAAGCACGGTCACACGACCCTGATCCCGTAGGAATCCGGTTGTGTAGCTGAGGTGACCGACAATTTGGCCCGTCATGTTGACCCCCGTCGGGTAGGTCTGCCGGGGACCGGGGACATCCAAATTGATGTAATTTCCCTCAGTCAGGATGAATCCATGCGTCACATAGTTGCGGTCGAGGTAGTTTCCGACAACCTGACCCACAGCGTTAATTGCGCTGACCATGGTCTGCTCGCCGCGAGCGGCACGGGGAAAGTCAACGTTGGTGAAGCGGCCGTTGGCATAGACAAAGCCGTGCCCGTAATCGTATGCATATGGGTATGGATGGCCCAAAAGGCGGAACAGGAGGCTAGGCGCTTCGGATCCCGGAATCCCGGACTGCTCCCTCACCGTGTAGACCCCGGCGATTTGGCCTCTGTCGTTGATCCCAAGAGCTCGGGTAACAACGGCGTGCGGGCCATCGATGCGCACGAACCGGCCGCCGCTCAACAGGATTCCATGACGCCCGCGATCTGCGCCTTGATTGTCCCAGTAGACTCCCACGATCTCTCCCGCGGCGTTGATGCCGTAGGCTTCGGTACCGAACCCACCCGGGAAATCGATGGTTGTAGGCACAGCGGTTGCCGCCAATGTCGCAAGGGGTTTCGCGAGTCCGGCAACCAACACAAAGCCCATGAACCCGAGCGAAAAACGTAGCACTCGCCGCATTATTGTTGGCCAGCAGGTGGTTCTCGGCGGTGTTGTTAGCAAACTCCGTTGATGCGTCATGTACCTCGATCGGCCTCTTTCGCCCGTCCCCATCACATTGGGAAAACTACTTGCACGTCGGATTACTGGTCGATGCCTGGCGGCGACTCAGGATGCGGGAGGCAGCGTCTTTGCGCAATATGCGACTGGCCGGTCACTCGATGTCGCTGACCAACCCGCCAGCCGCCGTTCGCAAACGGCGGCTCGGGGTCGACATTGCCCCTCCGCGGTCACCCACTAAATCAACACTATTAAATTCGCCCGCTTCGAGCGAAACGATCGAGGCGTCGGTCGCAGGCAAAACCGTCAATCTGAGCGAGATACTGTCGAAGCGACACGGCTACATCACTTTCGACGGCCCACTCGCGACGGGGCTTGGAATTCCGGGCGGCCTGACTATTTGGTTTAGCGCGAACGCGACTCGGTCGAGCTGTGAATGCGAGCGGGAGCGCACTGCGCACGGGTTTGCGGTAATCTCCGGTGCCTATTTCGATTTCCGGAGTACAACGTGCTGACCAGACACCTCTTCAATGTGCAGAAAAAAATGCGACTGTCGGATTGCTGCTTTTAGTCCTCTCGGGGCAACACAGCTTCCGGGGTGCGCAAATGTCTCCGTGGAGAGCGCGTGGCAGGATAAAGTGTCCCACAGTCAGTCTTTCACGAAGATTCTCGTCGTTGGTGTCGGCCCTGAATTCAACCGGCGATGCGCGTTCGAGTGGGCATTGGCATCTCGGATCCGGAGCCCGGCCACGCAGGCTTTCGTCAGCTGCGACTCAATGACTGCGGAGGACCAGCTGAACCGCGAGAACATCGAGCGCGTCGCGGCCTCTGTCCACGCCGATGCCGGTCACATATGTCGAATTTTAGAAGTCACCCCCGATCATGACGATCAACGGCGAAGCTCACGTCCTGACGAAGTTCTATGCAACTCGCGACGCATCCCTGGTCTACACGCTGGATACCAGGGCAACATCCGACGACCTCGAGTCGACCGCCTCCAGCATCCAGACGATTGCGGCACCGATAGGGAATCGCTTGCGGCGGGATAAGCTGATCCGCCAAGGATTCAGGTGCTGGCGTAAGGACACCGTGACTCGTCGCATCAACCAAGCTGGGCAAGTGGATCGCGCGCGCGGCGGCAGCCATTGCTGTTGCAAAAAAGCGCGTTGAGTGCAAGGTGGGCGCGTTACACTGTGCGAGAAGCTGCGCGCGTAATATTTCGGGGGCATTATGTCGTTGCTGATCGTTCTGGCGTCGCTGTGTTTTTTGATGTCTTTCGCTTATCGAGCGCACAGCGTCATCTCATTCGCGCCGATCGTCGCATTCGGCGCCGTGTTCGGCAAGGTCATCGAACTGTCCAGCTTCTCCAAGTCAATTGTTTCATCGATCATCAGCCCGACCGGGCGGAAGCGCGCGATGCTGTCCATTGTCGCCGTTTGCGGACTGCTGACCTACGGCGGCGTCTCGCTGTTCGTGATCCAGAACATCATCCCCCCCATGTTCTTCGAGACGAATATCTATTACCAGGACCTCTTCGCTATCACGCTGATGAAAACCACTGCGGTCTTCTTCGTGATAGCGGCTTTCTACTTGACCGGCATCGTCTAAACAGCTGCGCCTTGCGGCTCGGCATCGAGGTGTAAACATGGTCGTGTCCCAACATCCAGTCGCGGCTTCTCTGCGCGGCTCCGATACCGGCAAGATCGTGTCGGCGCGTCAGGCAGTTCGCTTGATCCGAAACCACGATACCGTTGCCACCAGCGGCTTCGTGGGCATCGGTTTCGCGGAGAACATCGCCGTGGCGCTCGAGGAACTGTTTCTGGAAAACCAAGCCTCTGACCCTCAAGGCATGGGAACTCCGCGCGACCTGACGCTGGTCTATGCGGCCGGCCAGGGCGACGGCCACGACCGCGGCCTCAATCACCTGGGCCACGAGGGATTGGTCGCACGCGTCATCGGCGGCCACTGGGGCCTGGTGCCTAAGCTGCAGGAGCTCGCGGTCGCAAACCGGATCGAGGCCTACAACCTACCGCAGGGCGTCATCACGCATTTGTTTCGCGACATCGCCGCAGGAAAGCCCGGGACGCTGACGCGCGTAGGTCTCGGAACCTTCGTCGACCCGCGCTACGGCGGCGGCAAGCTCAACGAGCGGACGCAGGATGAACTAGTGCGGCTAATGGAGATCGATGGCGAAGAGTTCCTCTTTTATAAAGCCTTCCCGATCCACGTCGGCATTATTCGCGGCACGACCGCCGACCCGGATGGAAACATCACGATGGAAAAGGAAGCCCTCACACTCGAAGCGCAGGCGATGGCAATGGCCGCGCATAATTCCGGGGGTATCGTCATCGCCCAGGTCGAGCGAATTGCCGAACGCGGCACCCTCCATTCGCGACAGGTGAAAATTCCCGGGCTTCTGGTGAGCTGCGTGGTCGTGGCCGAGAAGCCCGAATACCACATGCAGACGTTCATCGAGGCGTACAACCCGGCGTTCTCGGGAGAGCTGCGGGTGCCGATGTCTTCGATTACGCCGCTGCCGATGAGCGAACGCAAGATCATCGCGCGCCGCGCGGCGTTGGAACTCAGTGCCAACGCGGTGGTGAACCTCGGCATCGGCATGCCTGAGGGCATCGCCGCGGTAGCCGCCGAAGAGAAGGTCATCGACTTGCTGACGATGACCACCGAACCGGGAGTGATCGGCGGCATCCCCGCCGGCGGACTCAACTTCGGTGCGGCCGTCAATACGCAAGCCATCATCGACCAACCCAGCCAGTTCGATTTCTACGATGGTGGTGGGCTTGATATCGCCTTTCTAGGGCTGGCTCAGGCCGACCGGGAAGGCAATCTCAACGTATCGAAGTTCGGTCGACGGTTGGCAGGCGCGGGTGGTTTCATCAATATCAGCCAGAATGCGAAGAAGGTCGTGTTCGTCGGAACCTTCAGCGCCGGAAAGACCGAGGTCGGGATCCATAAAGGCATGTTGACGATCCGCCAAGATGGCCACGGGCACAAATTCGTGGAACGCGTCGAACATCGCACCTTCAGCGGCGCCGAAGCGGTGCGCCGCGGCACCTTGGTGCTGTACATCACAGAGCGCTGCGTGTTCCGCCTCTGCGCCGAAGGTCTCGAACTCATCGAGGTCGCCCCGGGCATTGACGTCGAGCGAGATATCCTGGCCCGCATGGGGTTTCGGCCGGTGCTCAAAACCGAGCCGACCTTGATGGACGAGCGGATCTTCGCCGATGCTCCGATGAACCTGCGTGCGGCCCTGCTCGACTTGCCGTTCGAGGAGCGCTTCAGCTATGACGCGATGGGGAATCTGTTCTTCGTCAATTTCGAAGGACTATCGGTGCGCACGCATGCGGATATCGAGCGCATCCGCACCGCTGTCGATCATCGGCTGGGCGCCATCGGTCACAAGGTCTATGGCGTGGTGAACTATGACCGCTTTACCTTGGCGCCGGAACTGACCGACGAATACATCCGAATGGTCAAGGGACTAATGGAACGGCACTATCTCGACGTAACCCGGTACACATCGAGCACCTTCCTGCGCCTGAAGCTGGGCGAAGCGATGGCATGCCGCAACCTGGCACCGCACCTATTTGCCACCGCCGTGGAAGCCCAGGTCAATCTCGAGGCCGGCCGTCATACCCCCCGCTAACGGCGATAGAGAATCGTGGTGTCTTCATTTTGCCGGCTCCCGCGATTCTCACGAGATGCCAGGGCAACATGATTGCCCGCACCGCCTGCCCATACTCGACGTCCATCCATGCCAAAGCTGTCAATTGCCGCGATGCTCACCGTGCTCTATCTGTTTGCCACGGTCCCCTTCGCGACAATCACCCAGCGCGACCCACGTCGCCCGGCCGCAGCTTGCTGAGGCGTCATCGCCGATGAGAGTCGGAGTAACTCGCAGGCCCAGGTGTCCCGGCACTCAAACGGCCCCCTGGAGCCGCAGGATCCGCTCGAGCGCGGGTGGATGCGAGTAGTAGAACGCCACGTAGAGCCGATCAGGCGTGAGGGTGCTGGCATTGTCGCGATAGAGTTTCACGAGAGCCGCGGCGAGCTCCTGCGCGCTCGCATGGTCTGAGGCGAAGCGGTCGGCCTGGAACTCCTGGCGGCGCGACCAGAGCGCGCCGATCGGTGTTGCAAAGAAGGTCAGCACCGGCGCCGCGAGGATAAAGAGCAGAAGAGCGGCGTGCGATGAGGGGACCGGGACACCGAGTGCGGTATAGAACGCTGGTCTGGCCGCGAGCCAGCCGAGCAGCGCAAAGCCGACGAGGGTAGTGACGGCCGAAATGAGGAGCCGCTGGCGGATGTGCCTCAGGCGGAAGTGGCCGAGTTCGTGGGCGAGCACGGCTTCGACCTCCGAAGGTCCGAGCTGCTGCAGGAGTGTATCGAAGAAAACGATGCGCTTGTGCTGACCGATGCCGGTGAAGTACGCGTTACCGTGCCTCGAGCGGCGTGAGCCGTCCACGACGAACACGCCGTTGGAGCTGAAGCCGCAGCGCTCTAGCAGCGCCTCGATCCGGGCCTTGAGCGGGGGATCCTCGAGCGGAAAGAATCGATTGAACAGCGGCGCGATGAAGACCGGCCACGCCCACGTCATGAGAAGCGTCACCACAAGCCAGACACACCAGACCCACGCCCACCACCAGCGACCAGCGCCCTCCATCAGGGTGAGCGTCGCGAACAGCAGCGGGCCACCGAGCAGCACTGCGAGCAGCAGCCCTCTGCCGAGATCGGCCAGAAAGAGCTTCGGGGTGGTGCGGTTGAATCCGAAGCGCGCTTCGAGCCGGAAGGTCCGCCATAGGGACAGTGGCAGATTGGCTGCGCCCGCCGCGCAGGCGACGGTCGCGATCACCGCCGCGCCAAGAAAGGGCTGGCCCCACCCCGTGCCACGCAAAAGACTATCGAGGCTCGCAATGCCACCCCCCACGGTCAGGGCTAGCGTGAGCCCCGCGTTGAGCACGGTGCCAATGCGGCCGACCCGGACTTTGGCGATCGTATAGTCTGCGGCGTTGCGGTGATCTTCCACGGAGATCCGGTCCGCAAAAGGCTCGGGCACGCGATCGCGGTGGGCGCCGACCGCCTCGACCTGGCGGTGCGCAAGCCATAGCTCCAAGGTCGTACTCGCGATGACCGCGGCAATGAAGAGAATGGTGAGCCAATGCATCGCCGTTCAGTATGAGCTAACCAGGCCGGTCGGCGCGATTGGCTGTGATCAGGCGCCGAACATTGACCACCTTTGTGAGACGCCGCACGCAAGGATTCAACTTGCGACGCCGACCACCTGGTTCGAAGTAGGGTCTCCCGAGGCCAGGATTATCTTTTATAATCAATTCTTTATGCACATCGAATTGTGCTACGTTTCCCCGAGATACGGGCACGTAAGCCTTTGAATGGTCAAATACGCCGGGTTTGAATAGCGCACCACGGCGGCGCTGCTATCGGCCGTGAATCAAGGCCTCAATCAAGGCATATTTTCGTCGCAGTCTACCCTGCGAATCGAAGGCGGAGGGTAATCAGAATGCAACAAGTTATGCCCTGCTTTTGTCCGCCAATCATTTGCTAGGTGACATGGCCAGTGGCTGCACCCAAGTCTTCCTCGTATGACCCGGAGTTCCTCACCGACTGTTGGATAGCCAACTCCAACTCGCACGAGAAAGCCCATTTGATCGACAGCTATGCACGCTATACGCCGGAAATCGGATGGCGTGCCATATTGTCAGTCCTCCAACATCCTCGAGCGCTACAGAATTCGAACCTACCGTCCAATGCGCTTGAGATGCTTATTTCGCGGTATGGTGACTTCTTTATTGATCGAATTGAACGCGAAGCAGCCACTAGCCCAGCCTTCAAGGCTTGTTTGGCGGAAATTCATCCGAGCCCGGTCTTTCCACTTCCAGAACACTTATGGCTGAGGCTTTCAGCTGCCGCAGGCCGCCCAGTTGGCCCGATGAGGAAAGGGATGGCGTCGTTGTACTACAAGATTCCAGATCTGGCGGAAGTTGCCACAAAGGATATGAATCCCCTGGACCCGAGCAAGGTGCCGGACTTGTCTGATGCCGAGTTGTTAGAGCATGCCGCGGCCTACCGCGAATATCACGAGTCGTTCTGGGCGTGGGAGGAGTTGAATCGCATCATCGAGGAAGTCGGACCGGACACCGCGTGGCCCCTGATCCTAAGGCTCGTCGAGAAGGGTTCGGATGCTGTCCTTGGCGCTGTAGGTGCCGGCGTTCTAGAGGAACTTCTTGATCGATACAGTGTGGACGTAATCGAGCGTATTGAGGCCCAGGCTAGGCGAGATAGCCGGTTCCGGCTGTGCTTGAGTCACGTATGGCCTTCGGCCATGCCCGCAGAAATCTGGCAGCGTGTTGTCGTCGCGCGCGGCGATGAACCCCAGCGCGGGTAGCTATGTGACTTGGAAATTGCGTTGAGCAATGTATTTCAGCTTCGGTGATCTGATCTTGCCTCCGAAAAAGCTGACGGTCACCACCGGCCGGTCTGCGTCGAGACCGCCAGTTGCCCGACGCTTCACAATCCCGGCACTGTCAAATACGACGGTTCTCGGCGGAACGGCCGGTTACCTCGTCCATCATGAGTCCTTCGGAATCACTCCCCGCCAAAAGACGACGGCCGATGCCGCTCTCGATTTGCCTGTGCCCCGCCGGTCGAATGACCACTATCGACGAGAAGAAAACAGCATGCGACCATTTCCCAACGTCCGCCGAGATTGCGGGCATAAATCCTCTGCGTGGGATACGTTCAACGATCCGCATCGCAGTCGAATATTGGACGGGGGAGCGGCGTAATGAATCCTTGGTTTGGAAAGGTGTTGATATTGGTCAGTCTCGTTTCGACGGTAATCATTCGGGCGCCGCACGGTGGCCGCAGCCGTAAAGTGGCAGTGGTGGAAAGTCGGAAAGGCCCGCTCGATATTGCGTTGCTTGCGCTGGTGTCGATTACCGGGATGATTCTTCCCTTGCTTGCAATCTTCACCCCGCTAATGTCGTTTGCAGATTACCCACTTCATCCCGTCGCATTCGCAATCGGGGTCGTCGTCCTTTGTCTCGGAATTTGGCTCTTTTATCGGTCGCACGCAGATCTCGGTACGAACTGGTCGATCAGTTTGGAGATACGAGAGGGTCACCAGTTGGTCACATCGGGCGTCTATCGACTTATTCGGCATCCGATGTACACGGCGATATTCTTACAAGCCTGCGCTCAAGCCCTGTTGCTTTCCAATTGGCTTGCCGGACCTTCCTGTTTGTTCGCGTTCCTTCTGATGCTCACATTCCGAATTGGTGGGGAGGAACAGATGATGCTGGAAAAATTCGGAGAAGCCTACTCCGATTACATGAACCGGACTAACCGCCTCATTCCGCATCTCTGGTGATGGTTGTTGGAGCAACTACGACATGCGGATTGACGCACTCTTGAACCTGGCGGCGGGCGAGTGCCAATTCAAATTCTGTGAGACGGCTGAGCACAATTTCAGATCCGGATATCTGCCGTTCGCATTCGGCGGCTGTGGGTCGGGGAGCTACCTTGTGCGAAATACGATTGCCGAGCAGGCTCCAACTACGACTCATTTCGCGGACAGCACTGATGTCGACTAGCCCATGGGAGATCCGCGAAGACGATCTATCGAGCAGTACGACGCGTGCGCTTGTTCGCCTGCCGCGCAACACGGTGCGCGAGCTTTGGGTGTGCAGAGCGTGCGCACCGGCGGATACCGCCATGGACATTCGTCGTGTAACAGGCTCTTGTAAGTGCGATTCACCTCAACCGATCGCCTTTGCCGGGCAGATTGGTTCAGATGAATTTGCCGTCAACCATGATTAATTTCAGCGTCCCCTTGCTTGTCGATAGTACGTTGATGATAACGTTCAGGCCATCGAGCTCGATATCCGCCTGCTTGCCGCCGACAATCGTGTGGCACTCTTTCATCATGAAACTATGACTCTGAATCGCCAGCAGAGCTGACCCGAGCGATACGGACAACACACCCGGTGGTTGCATCAAACTGGCGTCACCGACAAAATCCTTTAGCAAGACGGGGTCCGTCGTATTGAAGTCAAACGGCTTCCCGAGCCCCCCGCCCGATATCGGACCGAGTTTACCGGGATCAACCTTGCCGATTTTCGGAATGGAAACGCCCACTCCAATACCTGAATATGAGAACAGCCCGACTCTTCCTCCTATCGCCGGCCCCGATGAGGTGTCTTCGATTTGGACCAACACTTCGTCGCCTTGTGGCCCAACCGGGATCTTCGGAATCGGAATTTGAATGCTGGCATTGGCGACCAGAGTCGCGCGCCACTGGGTAGACCCCGCTGGAACAATGCTTATGGGCGGCGGCGGTGCCGGTGCACGCGTGATCGTCAGGCGAACCGCACGATATTTCGGATTCTCGCCGGGCGGGCTTTCCCTGAAACCCACCCAGTCGTGGCTGAAGTCGACCATGCCTACCAAATCAGAATTACCCGGAAGCCTCAAGGCGTCCTCTAGCGTCGTTTGCACGGCACCTTGGCGGATGACCGACAATTGATAGTTGTGTGCATCCCCGCCCGTGCGACTCGCCTTTCCTTTACTCCACACTTTGAACGAACGTCCGCTACCGAAATTACGCACTCTGAACATGAAGCGCATCGCCTCATCGAGGTAAGCCAGGTGGGCACTCTTGAGTTCGTCGCTGTCGATATCGAAATCCCAAAGAAGGGCATCTTTGAATTCCACTGTCTCGGGGCCGCCGGGGTTTCTATCCACCCTGCCCTCTTTCGTGTCACCCGGACGCGGATTGAACAACGGCATGGTTTGCTCCTCGAAAGTCGAGTCTTCCTCCGCCAAAATCACCCAATTGCTGTGCGTTTCGAGCGGGTCGCTATCCCTGCCCATTCACAATAGGGCTCGCGAAATGACATTGTCAAGCCGCTGCGGGGCCGGCCGGGCGAGATCGATGTGGCCGGGCCGGGTGATGGCGAGGATAGCAAAATGGTAGGGCCGGCTGCGGTGACCGGCGCGGAGACCGTGGAGGACCGCTTTGCCGCAGCATCGCTTGGCTTGACCGGGAGATAAGAACACAGGCGCTACTTCGACTTCGACGAGATTCGAGAATACTGTGCGCTTTTCGATCACGAAGCGCCCTTGACGGAGATACTCTGTGATGAAACAGGAGTCTCCGACAACATGGTTTCCCGACCTTAAGGAGGCGCCCACATCGCGTGCTGCCGGACCGTCAGCGAGCCGTTTTGGACGCGGGTGTATGATGGCTCCCCGATTGGCGATCTCCGATATGCCCGACCGACCCGACGGATTCGACTGTGCGCCGGGCCGTGTTGCAGCCAAGGCGATTTCGCGCTTGAGCATCTTGTTGATGCGTCAGGAGCAACGAGACTATTTGTTCGGATTGGGCTATAAGGAGCGCTGATTACGATGCAGGCTCGTTGCGAAGGCCACGAAGCGGCCGAGGTATTATCTCGGGGACGGCCTCCCACTACGGAACATTGAGATTTCTTTTCGTCGTCGTCGGCAGTGCCTGAACATTGGCGGTCCTAATGCACAATTGGCTTGGCGTGACTCTCGCATGCGTGGTTCTGAGCGCTGCAGTAGAAATCCATGCCGCTCAGATTCCGCCCATTCCAGATAATCCGTTACGGGCGCAAACGTTCTTGGGATTCAATCCCAAGAAACGGTGTCCGGATCTGCGGATCGCTGATGAAGGAACCAGGGCAGTGGTTGTTTTCTGGCTCCCGCGCAGCGGCGGCATCCCGTCAAGGATCTTCATCAAGTCGCCTTCAGGTTCGAATGCTCTTGATTCCGCAGCGGTCGGCTGCGCCTCCAAACTTCGATTCGCACCCGCAACCATGCTCGGCGACGGCGATTCGATCGACTCGTGGCAGCAGATTGCCTTCACGTGGGCCAATCAAGGCAATGCGGATGAAACGCAAGCGATGACATCCAGAAACCCGTTATCGGGCTCAAGTCGAGCATCCGAATCCATCGCGGCAGCGCCGGCGCCGACTGCGGCCAATGCGAGACAGGATGACTCCGGCGGCCAGGCCAACAGCGTGACTGTGCATGTCTGCGTCGATGAAACGGGAAGGCTCGAACAGGAGCCGACCATCGTCCATTCTTCGGGCATGGCGTCTCTGGATCAGGCCGCGGTGAGAATCGCAGCATCCGGCTCTGCCTACTACCGGCCAGACACCTCGTCATACGGGCCGCCGCTGTCCGGCTGCGCGCAACTGGCGATCAAGTTTGATATCAAGTAACGCGGGATTCCGGTGGGGTTATGCCGTGGGCCAACTCGCCAGCAGCGTTCATGCGATGCGGGCATTGCCGACCCTCAGATCGCCGATGACGTCTTTCATCGTAATGCCCTCCGATGAAGAACGCCACGATCGGTGCGTTGTGAGCGCGAGCAAACGCCGGCAGCGAACTGCGAATGCGCGAACTCAACGGACGCGTTGGGGTCTCAATGCGCGGAAGCTGCCGGTCGCAAGAGACTGATTAGGGTCGAAAGCGCTGGATCGCCGTGGGGTTGCGTCAAGAGGAATAAATATTGACTGACTGGATGCCGTTTGTCTTGCGGTGGGCTCCACTGATCGCGCAGGCCGTCTTGCTGGTCATTCAGATTTACGCCTACCGGCGGACGGGTCAATACAGCCTTGCGTTACTGGTGGCGGCGAGCGCCATCGGCCTCCTCACGGCCACTTTAGGCCGGGTTTTTTATTCAGAAGCGCTCTATCCCAGCCTGCGCACCGGACTTTACGTTGCCGTGGTCATTCGATATGCCGCGTATATCGTGTTAGGAATCTGGGGGGCCGCAGCGCTTTTCCGCTCCTGCATTCGATTAACCGACGCCAACAAGGTTGTGAGAGGTCTCTGATTTCACCGCCTGTTGGTTACCGTTCGCGGTATGCGGTAGGCCAACGGCCATGGGTCGCATTTCAGCACGGCAGTTCTGTCGCCTATCTAATAGTTAGGGCACTACAATGGGTGCCGTTCGGCGGCTTGGTTGGAGTCTTGCTGGTCTCCCGGTCATTCGTGGCGCTGGCTAGGCGATATGCATTGCCAACCGTAATCGCGTCAATTGCATCTGCCTTTGCTTTCATCATTCCACTCAAGCCTGCGCCAGGCTTCTATTGGAACTCGTTCATCGCCTGCTTGTCCGTTAGCGCCATCGTTTTTGGATTGCACGCGCGTACGATTCGGTGGCTCGTTGATCGCCGCGCTCCTCCCGACGCACCACCCTAGCTAACGGTTCGAGGGATCGCGAGTCTGATTCCGCAAAGCTTCCGGTAACGACTGGCCGTAGGGAGTCGTCATTGCTCATTGGACGGTCGACTCTTGCAATGAGCCCCCACCGGCCGTCAGAAAAAAATATAGCGAACGAAGCCCTTGGTCCAAGCTATTCGACCCTTCGAGTCAGCCTGCCAATAGACCTCTGCGACCACGTTGGGAATCGCGTCTTTGTCGTCGAATGCCAGGATCTTTGTGTTCGGATCAGATTTGCAGGCACCTGCCGACTTGAATCCCGCCGCGGTCAACTCACTTACAAGAACAGTATCGGCGGACTCCGGTGGGTACCTACTTTCAAGGCGCGCGTTGAATTCAGGTGACAATGCCGACGGGGATGATTTGAAATCAAGGTTTCGTGGACAAGCATCCCAATAGCCGCCTCCCGCTGATACTCCTCGCAGAATTGCTGGAATATTGTCCGATCCACAACCGGACAGCCCTACGACGGATTCGGCGCATATAAGCAGAATAAATAGACTGGGTGTTTTGCGTCTCCGGGTCATGGCAGTCAAAGCCGTCCGGTGGCCGGCCACTCGGCGCCGAAACGACGCGACCGGCCAACCGGCGACATTGGGTCAGGCGGATAGGCTTCCATATAGGGGACATCCACACCGCGACACCGACCTCCTCCTTCCACCGGCGAACGTCTTCATTGCCTGCCTCCGAAGTCTACGTCCTTTGTCTCGATCGTCCCTGCTTTCCGCCCTGGAGCCGTCTGATAGGTCCAGTACAGATTCGTGTGCGCGATAACTTTGTCCGGCGGCGGCGCTCCCCGGGTCGTTTGGTCTTCTGTCGTGTGGGCGTCACTTACAAGAGTGGCGTCGTAACCGCGGACGAGCGCTCCATGCAAGGTTGAGCGGATGCAGAAATCGGTCTGCGCACCGACGACAAAAAGTCGCCCGACTCGGAGTGCCGATAGTACGTTCTCTAGATTGGTGCCTTCGAAGGAGTCACCATAGTTCTTCTCGACCAACGGCTCGGCATCGCGTGGAGCCAGCTCTGGGACGATCCGCCATTCATCGCTCCCCCTCGCCAGCCGCTTATCGAAATGCTGAACCCAGATGACCGGAATTCGGTCCCGCCGTGCCTTCTCAACCAGGACGTCAATGTTCGCTACAACCGCAGCCCGCGCATGAGCAGTCGCCACGACACCGTTCTGCATGTCGACGACGAGGAGTGCGGCGTTTGGCCGGTTGTCGAACGTGGTCATAAGGTCGCTTACCTTCAACGGCGCTGATTGGCGCGCATCACCACTTTACCGTAGGCCGTCCGCCAGCCCAATCCCTGAAGCCCGACTGCGGTCATTTGCGAAGGTCAGCTGTAGGTCGACATTGCCCATTCCCAATCACCCGATAGAACAGCATTGTTATATTTGGCGGTTTCGGGAGCTCCGACACGCACAAAGTCTCGCGAGCGCACTTGGCCGCCCCCCATCAGGCTCCGGTCTTACTTTTGCGGTGGATCGATCTTCAGCTTCGTCGCGGGCGTGTTATTACCGCTGTTGAGCCCGTGAGCGGCTTGTTGTTGAGGTTGATCACACCGGAGATCTGCTCAACGGTACAGGTAAATCGTGGGGCGCTGGTATGGGAGCCCGCCTGCCGACGATGGCCCTGACACAGTTACTGGTCGACGGTTGGGACCGCCAGATATGTCAGCGTGCACACCCGCCCCGACTTCGTCGGTAGCCCGATTTCCGCGCAGCTGCCGTTCGTGACGGGCGGATTCGGGTCGTCGGACCATTGCGCGATTTGATTACCCTCCCCATCTGTACTCGAATCTAGTGCAGTTCGACGTCTGAACGTTCCCGCTACCTGCGTTCCGACCGGCAATCCAGCGCCAAATCCCTCCGCAGGCCCCGTATGATAAAGTCAGCATCGGCGAACAACCGCGGCAATCGATCGCACTACGGCGAAGGAATGCACATGAAATACGGACCCTTGTTGGTTATCGCAGTTCTATCTGCTTCGATGGGAATTGTCGGTGCGGATGAATTCAAACCCCCACCAACGAAAGACGGTCTCTGGGAGACCCATAGTAAGCAGACCCAGCAAGGCAAGACTGTGTTTGATATGTCGGTCAAGATGTGCCAATCGAAAGAGTTCACGAAGTCGGTGCAGTCGAACGGAGAGGAGTTGAGGAAGAAGAATGCATGTACCTCCGCCGTCACCCAACCGTCACCTAACACGTATGTGGAGGAGAGCCGTTGCGCCAAGGGGCCGAACGCCGGCTCGGTCACCAAGATCACCTACACTTATCAAGGCGATACGGCGTCTCATACGGAGATGCATACTAACGACGGCAAATCCGAAACAGTCATGATCATCGACGCCAAGTATCTGGGTAGCTGCCCGGCGGGCATGAAGCCTGGCGACGTAGTAACGGCCGACGGCAAATAAATCTCCGGCGGAGGTTAAAAGGAGCTTCGCAACATCTGACGGCCCACCGCTGCCGAATCCTGACACCAGTCGTCAAATCCGACGATGAATGTCTCCTCCATAGCGGTCACTGGTGAGCGGCTGCTAGGGGTGAATTCGACGGTGATTCAAATCACATCGGTCGCCACCCGGCCATCAGTCGAAGGTGGCTGTACACGACTGGTTGCCACTTAGCTGCCATTCGCAGCCTGCGGTAAGCTAGTGCCGATATTTTATGCTCCATCACGACGCTTCTGTCGCCCAATTTATAGTCAGACCGCAGAAGAAACACGCCTCTCACCACCACCGCGTATCGGAGGTCACATGAAACGAGTCACTGGTATCGGCGGCATTTTCTTCAAGGCCAAAGACGCTCCATCATTGCAGGCTTGGTACAAGCGGCACTTGGGAATCGATGTAAAGCCTTGGGGCGGGGCTGCCTTCGACTGGACCGACACCGCGGGAAAGCCGGTTGCAGGCACAACTGCCTGGTTGATCGATCCGCAAGAAACTGATCACTTTGCTCCGAGCTCTGCTCCCTTCATGGTCAACTACCGAGTAGAAGACCTTCACGCCTTGGTCAAGGCCTTGAAGGAAGAAGGCTGCAATGTGCTCCAAAAGATTGACGAATCCGAGTACGGGAAGTTTGCCTGGGTTATTGATCCGGAGGGAAACAAGATCGAGCTATGGCAGCCGCCTGAAGGCCAATGAGCATGCTCCGTACTCACAGCTGCGAACTGCGGCCAAACATCATTGAACCAATCGCGGTTCGAATGCCACAGAGCCGCCGCTCGTCACCGGTAGAAACGGGTCGATTTTTTGCCGGATGCCGGCATGTGCTGAATACTTGACCGCGAATTGGCGCACGCCAAAAGCGGTCGTACTGGGCGTTGGAATACTCGTGCTAAAACGGCCCTTCGCTTCTTACGCTACGGTCCATGTTTCGCCGCGCTGGGCTCATAGAACGCAATGATGTCCGCAGCGAGGCGTTGAGGCTACACACCCTGCAAATTGGTCAGCACAATCACCGTCAAGCGCTTCTCAGGAATGGAGAAGCACCACGTCGCCGCACCGCCCCCGTAGGCCACTACTGCATTCGGGCCTAGCGAGCCCGTCAGATAGCCTAGCCCGAAATCGCCATCTTTGCCGTTATTGAGTTTGAAGGGCGTTGTCATTTCTTTCACGCTGGGTGCTGTCAAAAGGCTCCCCTCCGACAGTGTATTCTCCCAGCTCACGAGATCGCTTAGGCTGCCGTTAAGAGTGGCGGCCGGCGCCAAATAATCCGGGGTCGCGTTCGACCCGTAACGCAATATCTTGTCCTTCAGCATCATCGGACGGCCATCGCGCTCCAGTATTTTGGTGTGATCTTTCGTGATGTCTACCGCCGTATAAAGATCACTGCACCCTGGAATGATAGACCAAGCGTCGCCAAAACCGGCGTGAGAAAGATGAGCCGGTTTTAGAATACGACTTTGTACGAACTCTTCGTAACCCATCCCGGAGATCTTCTCGATTATCATTCCGAGAATGACGTATTCGGTCTGATTGTATACGACGTTCTCGCCCACAGGGTTAACGGGCGCTTTCGCCAGCATTTCAAACAACTCGTCCCGATCGCCGGTGATGGTGTAGATGTTCACATCGTCCACCATCGCGTCTGGAAGACCGGAGGTATGCGCCAGGCAATGTCGAATCGTGACATCGGCCCATTTTGCCGGCAATTGCGGAAGAATCTTGACCACCGGTTCGTCCAGCGTAATTTTCCCCTCCTGGACCAGAAGCATGATGGCCGATGCAGTAAATATCTTGGTCATAGAAGCCAGCACAAAAGGCGTGTCCACAGTAACCGGCACGCCTAGTTCGATGCTAGCGAGGCCGTAAGCCTGTTCCTTGATCACCCTATTGTCACGAATCACAGCCAGGGCCAGCCCGGGAATCTTATCTTTGTCCATAGACGTACGAACATAGTCGTCGGTTGCGTCGGCGTGCGCGATGATGGCAGTGGTGAAGAGAAAAGTGAATAAACTCCCGATTGCAATTGCGCTACGGGTGAACATCTGCCTGCGACTGAATCGCCAAGGTTTGGCCGAACCGCTTGGGTCCGGGAATGCGAAAGTTCCTCGGCCAGTGTTTTGCATTGCCATTTAAAGGACTCCATCAGTAAAGGTAAGTAAATCCCGGTTTTGCCGACCTGGTGGGGCGGGTCACGCGCTGAGAGAACACCAGAAATCGGGAAAAGTTGCAGGAGGAGGCGACCGTTACCAGCCGTGGTAAGAACATTCTCACTACAGTCACCACGCCGCATGTTGCGGCACCAATGCTCGCTTATCAGAAAGTCCGAATTTTCGCTGCTCTGGAACGGTCAGTTGCGGTAGGCGGCTTCGGGTCGAGGCTGTGTAAAAACTCCTTGGAGATTCTTCAGATTGAGCGAAACGAGCCAAAAAAATTCCAAGTGTGATTCAAATCTGTGAAATTTCGAAGTTTGAATTTTGCAGAATTGATTTGCAGCGAGGTTGGCTTTTGTTATTTAACAGCCACGGTCGCGATCGGACATTGCCTTTAATGAGACGTTTCGGCTACTGTCTTCCGCAGTAACCAGCAGGTGGCCATATGGAATACGCATCTGGTCTCATTAAGCTCAGGCCGGGTTCTGAAGGCAAAGTTGAAGAGTGGCGCAGCACAATAGCGTCACGACGCGATGAAGCCGCTGCAACACACATGGACGAAGACGTCCACATTGAATCGTGGTTCACGACGGAGATCAATGGCGAAAAATATCTGCTTTGGTATTTGCGCGCCAAGTCGATTAAGCGGGTGTTTGAGATTTCTCAGCAACTGAAGCACCCGATCGATAAATTTCACTACGAACTCATGGCGGAAATTACCGCGGCGAATATCTTTGCCGTGCCGCTCCTCGATATAACAAAGGGTTAGCCATTTCGCGAAATGAGTTCCCGAAAGCGATCATCCGCGAGCGTCGACTAGGGGTCTATTCCATTGAAAAACTCATCTCCTGCGCGCTGACGATTTTGCCAATAAATCATTCTATGGCTGACAATCAGGCATAAACGCGCACTCTGGCATACATGGGGCAATTGAGAGCGGAGATCATGGGGAGCCGCTGGTTCTTTGATTCGTTCAAATTGCGCCCTTTTCAAAGCCTTTTATTTTTCCGGTCGGATCACCGCATGGAGTTGTCGAGTCGCCCCGGGGATCACTCCGCTGGGGCTCCCACAGATCAGGACGTGCAGGAGGCCGAGAACCGAGCCCACGGCAGCTTGGCGTTGGGTCGGCGGCGCAACCAGTTGCGCCAGATACGTTCGACATGGTGCCGGAAGCTCACCATCGAGCGCCCGTTGCCAGTCATCCCGTAATAGGCATAGTGGCCACGCAGCTTGCTGGCCAGTTGCTCGTGCTGCCAGCGTACCGGCGTGCGGCGATGTCGCCGACACGATTACTCAAGTTCGACGGGCTGGTCCATTTATCTGCACGCTCCGGCCAGATATTCCTCGAGCCGCACTCGCGGTGACATAACGTTTTTTAACCTGCGACAGGCAGCGTAATTTTGCAGCGGTCGCGTTGCGACGAATTGAAGATCGCAGGAGCATCGTTCAAGGATTATTCCTTTAGGGTGGTCCAGCTAGGGGTGCCGTATGCAACGCAACGGTAACTGTCCATTGGTTCGATGGACAATGGCGTCCATTCCATTTCATCCAGCGCCTGGCCTCGGATGGCGGCTGCATATGTCAAAAATTGCCGCAGAGATTGGCACTATGGTTGCCAGTTCGCCCACCGCTAAGAGCCGTCAACGCATCGACAACTCGATCGACGAGCTAGTCTGGACTCGGCCGATGCGGGTAACGCCTCGCGACCACGAAGTCAAGCTGGTGGAGGTGACCGTATGAAGTCCATGCTGTTCATTTTGGTGGCTCAGCTTCACACGGGCGGCACGCAGATCGTGGCCGCGTATCCGAGCCTGGAGCAATGCCGGGATGCACTCAAGATGGCAGCTACGAATGTCGCGGCGGATTACACGTGCGAGGCGACGCCAGTGGAGGGGACTTGGTCGCAAAAGGATTCGCGCTCCTTCGTGGTGCGGGAATGAGCCGCGTCAACAAGGCGGCGTATGGCTGCACGGTCGATTCGACGATCGAGCAGTATGCGACGACGTGCGATATGCACGATGCGCACCGGCGCAATACTTGCTAATGTGACGAAGATTCTTACCCCTGCGATGTTCACTATATTTGACCGAGAGTCCGTCACCGGTTTGCCCGATAGGCGGAGTTCGCGAGCGTCAACCCCGGATCGAGATTGGCCGGATGCGGCGGTCCCGATTTAGCCTCACTGAACGGCCAAGAGCGGACCTCGGATTATTGGTTACACTGACAATGCGGCGAGCAGATCATGCCCAAGCTCCTTTCGCCTAGCGGCAGCTCAAGCTATTCTGAAGACCCTTGGGTGGAGATTTTGCAGCATGGCGAAACTCATCTTCGGATTGTCGCAGTCCCTGGACGGCTACGTCGACCACCTGGAAATGCGGCCAGGCCCCGCGCTCTTTCGTCACTTCGTAGCGCACGTGCGCGACCTCGCCGGCAGTGTGTATGGTCGCCGCACGTACGAGATCATGCGTTATTGGGACGAAGATCTGCCCGAGTGGGATGCGGAGGAACTCGAATTCGCGGCGGCATGGCGAAGCCAACCGAAGTGGGTCATATCGCGCTCGTTGAAGTCGGTCGGCCCCAACGCCACGCTGGTCCAGAATGACGTCGGGACCGTGCTGCGCGAGCTTAAGGCTCGGCTCGTCGGGGACCTTGA
>Ga0187883_10000177_pt1 | contig 44613 bp, 37 predicted proteins | sample June2016WEW_20_1_2_FD_132966 | JGI IMG/M metagenome (GOLD analysis project Ga0187883, IMG submission 132966) | Peatland microbial communities from SPRUCE experiment site at the Marcell Experimental Forest, Minnesota, USA - June2016WEW_20_10 | ecosystem: Environmental > Terrestrial > Soil >...
CGGACAGATCGTCGATACGAACTCCGCCTACATCGCCGAGCAACTGGCGGCCTCGGGCCTCGACTGCCACTTCCAGACGTCAGTCGGAGACAACCTCTCCCGCATCGTGCTGGCGTTGCGGACAGCGCTTGCCCGCAGTGAGGCCGTCATCGTGTGCGGGGGCCTCGGCCCCACGCAAGACGACATCACCCGGGAGGCGATCGCCGAGGTCATGAACGTCCCCCTCCGGCGCGATCCGGCGGTGCTCGAGCGCATCCGGGCGATGTTCGCCTCGCGGCGGCGGGAGATGCCGGCCAACAACGGCCGGCAGGCCGACGTGCCCGAAGGGGCGACTCTCATCCCCCAGACGATGGGCACGGCGCCGGGTCTCATCTGTCCGGTCGGCCTGAAGGTCGTCTATGCCATGCCGGGCGTTCCCTACGAGATGCACGAGATGCTGGAGCGGGCGGTCCTGCCGGATCTGCGTGCACGGGCCGGCGAGACCGCCGTCATCGCCAGCCGCACGCTGCGTACCTGGGGGATGTCGGAGTCGGGCCTGGCCGAGGTGCTCGGCCCCCGCATCGAGAAGCTCGGCGAGGGTGCGATCGGCGTGCCCACGATCGCCTTTCTCGCCAGCGGCATCGAGGGTCTGAAGGTCCGCCTCACGGTGAAGGCAGCCGATGCAGCGAGCGCCTCGGCGGCGCTCGACGCCGAAGCCGCCGAGATCAAGTCGTTGCTCGGCCGCACGGTCTTCGGTGTCGACGGCGACACGATGGAGTCGGTCGTGGGTCAGCTGCTGGTCGATCGCGGTTGGACGATCGGGCTCGCCGAGTCGCTGACGGGTGGGCTCGTCGCCTCCCGCATCGTGTCGGTGCCTGGGGCCTCGGTGTGGTTCCGCGGTTCGGCCGTGACCTACGCGACCGAAGTGAAGCGGTCGCTCCTCGGCGTCAGCGAGGGCCCCGTCGTCTCCGAGTCCGCCGCTCGCGAGATGGCCTCGGCGGCGTGCCGGGTACTCGGGGCTGACGTTGGGCTGGCGGTGACCGGCGTGGCCGGGCCGACCTCCCAGGACGACCAGCCCCCGGGGACGGTGTACGCCGGCGTGGCGCTGCCGGGGCGCGAGCCGGAGGCGGTCCTGTTGCGGGTGCCGGGCGATCGTGACCGGATACGGCAGATGGCGACGATCTCGGTGCTCGACGTCGTGCGCCAGCGGCTGCTCGACCTCGACTGAGCGCCGCCGCCGCCGCGGCCGCCGGCCGGGCCGCCGGCCTGCCGCCGCCTCCTTCTGGACGCAGTTAGGGACGCTATGTGTCCCTTTCACCCACCCAGAAGCGGCGTGACACAGCCATGCGGGATGATGCCGGCGTGGACGAAGCGCAGTCGGTTCGGCAACCGTTGAAGCTGCTCGCGGACGCGGCCGGCGGTTCACGAGGCATTGTCACGACGACCGCCGCCTCCGCCCTCGGTATCAGTCGGAAGCGACTTCAGCGACTCGTGACCAAGGGAGCGCTGATTAGAGAGGCCCACGGTGTCTACCGCCTCGTCGGTTCCGAGGTGGGGCTCGCCGAACGCGCGCTCGTCGCGACGACCCACACCAGCGGGGTCATCTCCCACCAGACTGCCGCCCAGCTGTGGGGATACCGCGGGGCGGGTTTCGAAGGCGAGGCGATTCACGTGACCGTACGACACGGATGCCACCCGTGCCGGCGGCCGGGCATGATCGTTCACCTGACGCGCCGCACCCTCGAAGGGCTTACGACGAGACGCGCTGGAGTTGAGGTCACGCGACCCCTGCGCACAATGCTCGACATCGCCGGCGAGGCACTCGACGACAAGCAGTTACAGGGGTTCCTCGACTATTGCGTGGCCGAGCACTTGCTGAGCATTCGCAGCCTCGAGAGGTACGTGTCATCTACGGGACGGGGCATAAAGGGGCTCGCCCGTCTTCGGCGAGTGGTCGAACGTCTGTGTGAGGTCGACAGCGTGGCGGAAGCCAGGCTGGTCGACCTGCTTGTGACCGCCGGCGTCGAGCGTCCGGAGACGCAGTACTCGATCCGCCTCGGCGGGCGTTTCTTGGGCCGCGTCGACCTGGCGTGGCCCGACCGGCGGGTAGCGCTCGAGCTCGACGGCTATCGCTACCACTCAGACTCACGGACATTTGTCAACGACCGAGAGCGGGGCAACCGGATCGTGGCGAGCGGATGGATACTGCTCCGGACCACGCCAGCTTCGGTTCACGAAGCACCGCATCTGGTCGTCTCGGATCTGAAGGCGGTACTCGGTCGGTCGAGCACCGTGGCCTGAGGAGTCATCGCCAGCCTTCTGGACGCACTTTGGGACAGCGACGGTCCCTTTCACCCACCCAGAATCGAGCGAAACGGTCTGAGCTTCCCGGCTCAGCCGTCCGGCCCCGGCCCCGGCCCCGGCTCCGGCTCGTCCCAATCGTCGGGTCGGACACGGGGTGCGTCCCGAACAGGAGCGTCGTGCTCGTGAAAGAGCGGCGAGCGCCGCGTCGACCCCTGGTTGATCCCGCCGTAGCCGGAGAGGATGCCCCGCGGCCGTGGCGCCAGCTCGGAGCCGAGCAAGGGTGCGTCGCCCGCTGCCCCGTCCGATTTGAGAGCAGCGCCGGCCGCCTCGAACGCCGCCACCGTGGGCGAGGGGACCGAGCCCTCGCCGGCAAGATCGAGCTCCTCCAAGGGAGCGAGCTGCTCGGCGACGTTGTGAGGCCGCCCCGGGTTGCCAGGCACACCCGTGCGGCGAAGGAGCTTGCGACCCGCGGGCGTGAGCCCGAGGCACCCTTCGACGAACTCCACGAGCCCCGCCTCGCACAACAAGGCGCAGGACTGCGCGTAGGCCTCCGGCTCCATCTGCCGGTCGAACAAAGTCTCGAAAGCGACGAGCACCTGTTCGAGACCGGACAGCTCGCCACCGTTGGCACCCTCGACGGCGAGCAGCATGGCCGCCTCCGGGCGGCCGAGCAGGGGAGCGGTCACGATGGCGCCGGGTGTCAGGTTCCCGGGTCCTGCGGCTCGCGCCGCATCGTCCACAGCGGCGGGCCGTTCTTGACAGGTCTCAGCTCCTCCACGACCTCGTAGCCGAAGCGCCGGTAGTACGGCAGGTTGTCCGGGTTCTGGGTTTCGACGTAGCACGCCAGGCCGTCCTCGTCGGCTCGCGCCAGCCCTGGGCGTTGCAAGAGGGAGCCAAGGCCATGCCGCTGGAATGGTGGATCGACCACGAGGAGCTGCAGGTACCAGAGCCGCTCCTTCGGATGGACCTTGTCGATCGCCCGCAGGTACTTCGTCCCATCGACGAGCGCCCTCGGCCGGCTGGAGAGCGCCCAGACGGCAGTTCCCATCTGCCGAAGCTGGGCCGAAACCGGGACGGGGTAGTGACCCGGCCGCACCCACGCCGCCACACCGACGAGCCGCCCGCCAGCCTGCCGGGCGCCGAGCACGTAGCCGGCATCACCGAGCACCGAGACGTAGGCCCGGCAGAACAACGAAAGGCCGCGCGCCCGCTGCACCGGCCGGGGACCGAGGAACACGAAGAACGGGTCGTGGTGGAACGCGTGTGCCCCGACGATGCCGGCATCGTCGTAGTCCTTGCGGGTCTGGCCGAGCAGGTCGATCTCGATACCAGACAAGGTCATGCGAGCAGCCTTTCGTAGAGTGCGAAGGTCTCCGAGTCAAAGGCGACGAGACGAGCAAGCCTGACGTTCGTCGGCGTCGAGCGCAAGGTGTCGACGGCGATGCGAGCCGCCTCGCGCGGCGGGTAACCGAAGGCGCCTGTCGAGATGGCCGGGAAAGCGATCGAAACCGCCCTGACCTCGTCGGCCAGCTCGAGGCTGCGCCGGTAGCAGCTGGCGAGGAGCTCGGCCTCACCCCGGTCCCCGCCCCGCCACACGGGGCCGACGGCATGAGCGATCCACGTCGCCTTCAAGGCGAAACCCCCCGTCAGTTTCACCTCACCCGTCGCGCACCCACCGAGGGCCGCGCAGGCGGCATGCAGTTGAGCGGCGCCGGCCGCGCGGTGGATGGCTCCGTCCACGCCGCCGCCCCCCATGAGCGACGAGTTAGCGGCGTTGACGACGACGTCGGTCTCCTCGGCGGCGATGTCGCCCCGGACAGGGACGATCAGGAGCGAGTTCTCCGGCGACGTCACGGCCGTCATTCTGCCCGAAGGCTCGATCCAGCCGAGCACCCGATCCCCAGGACAATCGGCTTGCCCTGCTCAGCACAGGTATGAGGGGTGTCGGGGGGAATCCACCACCGAACAGGTGTTTGGAACTACAGTGCTGTGAGCACCGTTCGAGGAGCTGCCAGAGGGCAATGACACACCCCATACGTATGGTTCCGGACATCGGATCGCCCGGAGCCGAACAGAGCGGGACCGGACCGAGACCACACGTAGAGCACAGAGGAGAACTGACGGCGATGGAGCGTGACAAAGCACTCGACATGGCACTCGGCCAGATCGAAAAGCAGTTCGGTAAGGGGTCCATCATGCGGATGGGTGAGCACGCCGGAGTTGGTGTGGCGGCAATCTCGACCGGGGCGATGGCACTGGACCTGGCCCTCGGGATCGGAGGCTTGCCTCGCGGCCGGATCGTCGAGATCTTCGGCCCGGAGTCATCAGGCAAGTCCACTCTCGCCCTCCACGTCGTCGCCGAGGCGCAGCGGAACGGTGGCATCTGCGCCTACATCGATGCAGAGCACGCCATGGATCCCGTCTATGCCAAGGCACTCGGCGTCGACATCGACGAGCTCCTGATCTCTCAGCCGGACACGGGCGAGCAAGGCCTGGAGATCACCGACATGCTCATCCGATCGGGTGCGATCGACGTCGTGGTGATCGACTCGGTCGCAGCCCTGACGCCTCGGGCAGAGATCGAAGGCGAAATGGGTGACACCCACGTCGGCCTGCAGGCGCGCCTCATGTCCCAAGCTCTGCGGAAGCTGACCGGAACGCTGTCGAAGTCGAACACGATCGCCATCTTCATCAACCAGCTGCGAGAGAAGATCGGCATCTCCTACGGGTCGCCCGAAGTCACGACAGGCGGCCGCGCGCTCAAGTTCTACTCGTCCATCCGCCTCGAGATCCGCCGGGTGGAGTCCATCAAGGACGGTGCCGAGATGACCGGCAACCGCACGCGGGTGAAGGTCGTGAAGAACAAGTGCGCTCCGCCGTTCCGTTCGGCAGAGTTCGACATCATGTACGGCAAGGGCATCAGCCGGGAAGGTTCGATTCTCGACGTTTCGGTCGACTTCGGCATCGTGAAGAAGTCGGGCGCTTGGTACACCTACGAGGGTGAGCAGCTCGGCCAGGGCAGGGAGAACGCCAAGCAGTTCCTCTGCTCGACGCCCGAAATGATGATCGAGCTCGATCAGCGGGTTCGGGAGATGGTGGGCGTGCAGGGCGAGCCGGCCATTATCTCGGCCGACGAGGAGTTCAACGGTGAGCTCGACGAGGACGCACCCATCTCGTTGGGCTAGTCGTGGGATCTGGTGGGGACCCGGCTGTCGGTGAGGGCCAACGGGCAGGAGGCCGTGCCTGTTTGGCCTCACCGCCTTCCGGGTGACCGCCGCACAAACGCCGACTGCACGAGACGAAGGTTGTAGCTCGCTCTGACGCGGCGACGCGGAGGAGAGCACCTGGGGAGCAAGCGGCGCAATCTCCCTACCAATTATGGGGACACGAGCGCATAATGTTACGGTTGCATGACGACCGGCGGCGGGAGTCAGCCTCGGGCGGCCTCAGGATGGCACCGGACGGTCGAGTCTGAGACCGCCGCCGTCGTCACTGCAGAGGTAGCAGGGTAGCGCCGGATCGCCGCCACGTAGACCGGACGTAGATCCGCCTGAGATCAGGGCCACGGGCTTTTACGCGGGAGCCAGGCATTGATGGTTGCGTTGGACAGAAGAAAGGCGTCCGTGTCCGAGCGCGTCCCATTCGAGACGGTCACCGTCGGCCGGGGCGGCACACGCGATCTCTGCGCTGACCTGTACCGTCCGCCCGCGCCCAAGGGCGCCGGCGTGCTGCTCATTCATGGAGGCGGTTTCGCGCAGGGCGACCGACGCCAGCTTCGTGGCTACTGCATCGCCCTTGGGCGAAGTGGATATACCTGCCTGGCGTGCGAGTATCGGCTGGCCGATGAGGCCAAGTGGCCGGCGCAGATCGACGACGTCCACACCGCCCTCGGCTACCTTCACGACCAGGCGCCTGCGGAGATCCATATCTTCGACGGCCCGCCCCACGCTTTTGACCTCGTTCCGGAATACGGACGCCAATGCGCGGGCATACTGACGCTGTTTCTGGACTCGCACGTAGCCGACCGCCAGCCGCCTCCGGTGAGCTAACGCTCAGCGTCCGCAAAGGCCTGCCGTAGGCGCACGGCAAGAAGCTTCTCGACGAGCGCCTTCGGTAAGGGACGATCAATCGGGAACTGAAGGGTCCCCTTCGACGTCGCGTAACCAGCAACGTCATCGTGGAGTAGCGGGATCACGGACCCGCTATGAGGGAAGTAGCTCAGGTGGTTCTTGAACGCTGCGAACCCGGCAATCACTTTGCCTCGAAACCTGAAGGCGGGCATGCCGTATGAGATGCACTCTTCAGCCTCTGGAACGATCTCGACGATGATCTGACGCAGGGCGCGCAACGTCGACTGCCCTGGCTCGTCGAGCGCCGCCAGGTACGCCTCCACCTCCTCCTGCGACACGGTCGAGCCCTCGCCGGCTCAGTTCGGGATGGACGTGTGCTTCAGCTCGTTCAGCTCGGGGAACTCCTCGAGCAGGCCGAGGATGCGGTCGATCGTGCGCCGCGCAGTCGCGGCCTCACCGTTTGGTCTCGTCATGATTCGGACGAAAGCCGCCTGATTGCCGACGATGAACGTAGGTACACCCCAGACAGCATGCTCGCGTTCGGCGGCGTCGTGCTCCTTGCGGAAGGTGTCGAGCGGCCACCCGCTGGCGATCTCCCCGAAGACGGAGTCGGCGTCGACACCGTTGCTCTCGAGGACGGAGCGAAGCTCCGGCTCCTCGCGGAGGTCACGTCCTTCGTCGTGGCGGAGGGCGAAGAGCCCCCGGTGGACCGCAAGCCATTGCTCCGGTCGGCGGTCACGTACGACGATCCCGACGAGCATGGCGAGGAGATCCCGGTGCCGCGTCGGGTCGTCGAACACAGGTGGTGCTCCCTCTTCGAGATGCATCTGGTTGAGGGAGAAGGGAACGAATGTGACGTCGTAAGGGGCCCCGGCTTCGATGGCGGTGAGCAGATGCTCGTGGGCGTTACGGGCGAACGGGCAGCGGTAGTCCCACGTCACGGAGAACTCTCGGGCGATGGATGGCAAAGTATCGGTCACGTCGAGGTCAACGCCACGCCGGGCCAAGGGATTCCAAGCCGGCGTCCGGATCGGACGATTCGTGCTGCCCTCCAACGGCGGCCGACAGCCGGACAGAGTCGCCCCGTCGGAGGGCCGACGGCGCTCCCGGCACCGGACGGTACTCAATTCGGTTCGGAGTGGGCAGGCCACTACGATCCGGCTGGTGGCTGAGCGCCCCGCTACCGGTGTCGAGGTGCGTCCGGTCCTGCCGGCTGACATCTCGAAGCTGAGCGAGTCGCTGGCGCGGGCCTTTTACGACGACCCGGTGTCGCGCTATCTCTTCCCGGAAGATCACCGCCGCATCAAGCGCCTCGAGCGTTATTTCCGCTTTCAGATCCGGACCATGTTCCTTCCGAGGGGGGAGGCGTGGACGACGCCGAGCCTTGACGCAGCTTCGCTGTGGGTGCCGCCCAACCAATGGCCGCCCTCGATGGCAGAAGGCGTGTCACAACTTCCGGTGGTTGTCATCCTCGGTCGCCGAACCGGCAGGGCGCTCCGCCTCATGCAGGTGCTCGAATCCCACCATCCGCGCGTGCCGCATTTCTACCTCGGCACCGTCGGGACAGATCCAGCCGTGCAACGGAAGGGCTACGGATCTGCGCTGTTGCGGGTCGTTCTCAGCCGATGCGACAACGAGTCGATCCCGAGCTATCTCGAATCGTCCAAGCAAGAGAACCTTGCCTTCTACCACGAGCACGGCTACGAGATCGTCGAGGAGGTTCTCGTCCCTCGGACCGAGACGAAACTCTGGCTCATGTGGCGGGAGCCGGGCGGGGGCTGACCGAGCCGGGCCTGACCCGATCCGGCGGCACAGGGCGCAGCCCCCAGGGCAGCACCCCGATGTCGAAGACGAGCTCGGTGAGCATGTCGAGGGCGGCTCGTACGGGTGCCGAAGGCAGGGTGCGGGGACGCTGGGCCACGCCGACGATCCGCGGGGGGATCTCGCGAATCCGCACCGTCGCCCAGCGATCCTCCAAGTACTTGGGCACCGCCGTCGCCGGCAGGATCGCCGGGCCATAGCCTTCGAAGGTGAGCGAGGCGATGAGCCGCGTGGAGTCGACCTCGGCGCGAGGAACGAGCGTCATGCCGAGCGGGGCGACGGCATCGTCGAGCTCCTGGCGGAAGGCCGTTCCTCGATAAGGCAGCAGGATGGGAATGTCGCGCAGTTGGCGGACGCTGATCTCCTTGGCCGCAGCCAGTGGGTGGTCGAGAGACGTCACGAGCACGAGCTCCTCCTCGAACAGCGGCGTGAGCAACAGATCGTGGGAGGTATGGGGCAGGTTGAGGACGGCGATGTCGACGTAACCGCTGTCGAGCTGGGACTCGAGGGTCGTCGTCGTCGACTCGACGAAGATGAGCCGAAGGTCTGGAAACCTCGCGGGGGCGACATCGAGCAGTTGCGGGACGAGCCAGCGGGCGGTGGTCCCGATGATGCCGATGCGAACGGTGCCGGCGACCTCATGCTGAAGGGCTCGGACGTCGGCCTCGAGGGCGTCGATCTCGGCCTGGATCCGCCTCGCCCGGGCAACGGCGAGGTCACCGGTGCTCGTCAGGCTTCCTGTCGAGCGGTCGATGAGGGTCGTGTTGAGCTCGCGCTCCAACTTCTTGATGTGAGCCGAGACATTCGACTGCACGGTGAGCAAGGCGTCCGCGGCGGCGGAGAAAGAACCGTGGTCGGCGATTGCGACGAGGGCGTTGAGTTGGCGAAGTTCCATCGGAAAAAACGATACTCGATATCGCCCTCATATCCTTGACGGATTGTGAAGGAAAGCGCAAACTAGTTGGCGTACAGACCACAGGATCACGTCGGACCCCCCCTCCGACCCTGCTGAGTCTTGAGAAGGGGTCGGCACCCCCCCCGCCGGCCCCTTCTTCGCGTCCGGGCTCGATCAGGAGCGGGTATCCAGCAGCTTGACCAGGCGTTTTGGAGCCACTAAGCGGTAGCTCTCCTCGATCCAGTCGCTCAGCACGGAAATGGGCGGACCACCGGGGCTCGAGTAGGGCACGGATACCCAACCATGCTTGCCGAGGCCGTAATGCGTCGGCTCGGCTCCCTCCACCGCCAGCGCCGCTTCGCGGGACTCGTCGAGCTTGAGGCTCATGCAGGAAAGCGCGGGTGCATCCGGCGTTCCCGGCTCGGCTCCGAGGAAGACAAATACCTTCTTGTTGACCTTGGCGACGACCTCGCCCCAGGGGAACTCCTCGTAGCTCTCCGGCAAAGAGCGGGCGAACCGGCGAAGCTCCTGGCGGGCGGAAGCGGCCTCGTCCTTCTCGGGTAATTGCCGTGCCATGGCCACATTGTGTCGCGGCGTCGGCCACTACTGTCGTGATCATGGGCCGTACCGCCGCCATCTTCGACCTCGATCGCACGCTGTTGCGCGGCGCGAGCGGACCGCTCATCAACGAGGCTCTCACCGAGCTCGGGCTCCGCAGCACCAAGGTCCCCGGAGAGGGGCTGCTCTACAAGTCCTACGAATTGTTCGGGGAGAACCCGCTCGGCATGGCGTTCGTCCGGGCGGCGGCGCTCGCCGTGCGGGGCTGGCCGGTGGACCGCTTGCGGGCGGCGGGACGCAAGGCTGCCGAGCTGCTCATCAATGACCTGGCCGCTTACGTACCCGGGCTGCTGGAGGAGCACCGGCGAGCGGGTCACGTCCTCGTGCTCGCCACGACGACACCCGAGGACCTGGTTCGGCCCCTCGCCGAGCAGCTCGGCATGGACGACGTCGTCGCCACCCGCTATGCGTGGACCGACGGTGTCTACACGGGGAGGCTGGACGGCGGGTTCGTGTGGGGTTTCGGGAAACTGACTGCGCTGCGGAAGTGGGCTGAGCGCAACGACGTCGACCTCTCAGAGAGCTTCGCCTACTCCGACAGCATCAACGACCTCCCAATGCTGTCGGCCGTCGGACACCCCTCTGCTGTCAACCCCGATCTTGCCCTGCACGCCCTCGCCACCTTGCGGCGCTGGCCCGTGCTTCACCTCGACGTCCCGCCGGGCGTGGCGACGCTCGCCGGGATGGAGGCATTCGACGCCGCCAAGGTGGTCGTTCGCCCCGAGCTGTTCCCCTACGCCCGCTTCGACATCGACGGTGTCGAGAACATCCCCGACACAGGGGGGTTCATCCTCGTCGCCAACCATCGCAGCTATTTCGACGTCGCTGCAGTAGCCCTCGTCGTTCAGAAGAAGGGCCGGCCGACGAGGTTCCTCGGCAAGAAGGAGGTGTTCGACGCCCCGATCGTCGGCCAGATCGCCCGGGCGCTCGGAGGCATCTCGGTCGAGCGAGCCGGCGACCCTGCCAGCTCGCTCGGGCCGGCCGAGCGCGTACTGCGAGCGGGCGAGGGCATCGTCGTGCTCCCGCAGGGGACGATCCCGCGAGGAAAGGCCTTCTTCGAACCCGAGCTGAAGGGAAAGACGGGAGCGGCCCGTTTGGCCGCCAGCACGGGTGCCGCCGTCATCCCCGTCGGGCTCTGGAACACCGAAGCGGTCTGGCCACGCTCCTCGACCCTCCCCCGACTCACCAATGTGCTCTCGCCACCGACGGTGCGTATCCGAGTCGGGCCTGCCGTTGCCGGCCTTGGCCTCGGCCCGAGCGACGCCGTCGCCGACACCGAGAAGATCATGGCGGCCATCGCCGCCCTGCTGCCGGACGAGGCCCGCGAGCTCCACGAGCCGACGGAGGACGAGCTCGCCAGGACCTACCCGAAGGGCAAGGTGGGCGAGGAGCGAGCCGTCGGGCTCGCCCCGGCAGCCTCGCCACGGCACACGGCGCCCGCCGCCAAGCGACCAGCCGCCAAGCGACCCGCCGCCAAGAAGGCAGGTGCGGTGAGCCGGACCGATGCCGCCGCCACCGTGCCCGCCGAGGCGCCGAGACCGCCGAAGCAGGCGCCAGCGAAGACGACTCCAGCGAAGAAGACATCAGGCAGGACGCAGCCAGCGAAGACGGCGCCAGCGAAGAAGACATCAGGCAAAACGCAGCCGGCGAAGAAGGCATCAGCGAAGACGGAGCCGGCCGGACGGGCAACGACCGCGCGGGCGGCCACGCTCGGGCCTGCAGCCCGCAAGCAACAGCCCGCCCGCGTGCCCGCAGCTCGCCGGCCTCGCTGAGCGCTTCGCTCCGTGTGTGGTATCGCCGGTTTCATCGGCCCGCCGGATCATGATCTCCTCACGGCGATGTGCGAGCGGATCGAGCACCGCGGTCCGGACGACGAGGGCTACCTGGAACGGGAGGATGTCAGCCTCGGTCACCGCCGCCTCGCCATCATCGACCTCGAGCACGGCCACGAACCCATGTCGAACGCGGCGGGTTCCGTCCACCTCGTCTACAACGGCGAGGTCTACAACTTCCGCCAGCTTCGAACCGAGCTCGAAGGGCTCGGGCACAGGTTCACGACGTCATGTGACGCCGAGGTAGTCCTCGCCGCCTACGAGCGCTGGGGAGTCGAGTGCTTCCCGCGTTTCAACGGCATGTGGGCCCTCGCCATCCTCGACGAGCGGGAGGCGGAGGCGCGCCTCGTGCTCTGCCGCGACCACCTCGGGATCAAGCCGCTGTACGTCGCCGAGGCGGGCGGCCGCCACCTGTTCGCCTCCGAGATCAAGGCTCTCCTGGCGGCACCGGAGCTGGAGCCGGCGGTCGACACTCGTCGCCTTGCGGAGTACCTCGCTCGGGGCCTGCACGACCACGACGACCGGACCTTCTTCGAAGGCGTCCGGCAGATCCTGCCCGCCACCGTCGTGAGCATCCCCATCGCCGGCGGGCCCCCCAGCGAGCACACCTACTGGCACCCGGCACTCAGCACGGATGCTCCCGCTGACCCGGCCAGGTTCGCCGACGTCTTCACGCGGGCCGTCGAGCGCCGGCTTGTAGCCGATGTCACGGTCGGGACGTGCCTATCGGGCGGACTCGACTCTTCCTCGATCGTGTGCGTCATGAGCAAGCTCCTGGCCGACGGCGTCCCTGACGCCGGCAGCATGGGGGAGCATCTGCGCACCTTCTCTGCCGTGTTCGATGGCGATCCGATCGACGAGCAGGAGTACATCGAGCCTGTCCTCGCCGCCTCCGGTGCGGACAGCGACTTCGTCCGCCCGCAGTCGAGGGATCTCTTCGCCGACCTCCCCCTTCTCGTCTGGCACCAGGACGAGCCGATGGTCTCTTCAGGCCCGTATGCCCAATACCGCGTCATGGAGCTCGCGAAGGGCAAGGCCAAGGTGCTTCTCGACGGCCAAGGAGGCGACGAGCTGTTGGCCGGCTATGTGCCGTACCAGTACGTCTACCTTCGGCAGCTCGCCAAGTCGCGTCACCCCGCCGACATGCGGACGCTTTCGAAGGAAACCCTCCCCACTCGCGACCTACTCACCCCAATTGCCCGGCAGCGCTTCGCCGACCGGCGGCGGTCGGTCGACCCCGCCACCTACTGCCCGTCCCTCCTCGGTGATCCGGCACGAGCGGCTGCCATCGCGGCGGCGGACCACCGCGTGCGCGACGACCTCAAGCAACGTCTGTTGCAGGACCTCACCCAGTACAGCCTGCCGTCTCTATTGCGCTACGAGGACCGCAACTCGATGGCACATTCCATCGAGTCGAGGCCGCCGTTTCTCGATCAGGAGCTCGTCGAGCTCGTGCTGTCGTTGCCGGCGGACGCCATCGTGCGCGACGGGTGGAGCCGTTGGATCTTCCGGGAAGCCATGCGGGGTGTCTTGCCGGAGAAGATTCGCCTCCGGCGGAAGAAGATCGGTTTCACCACGCCGGAGATGCGCTGGCTGCGGGCGCAGCGTGCCACCGTGCAGGGCATCTTCCGGTCACCCTCGTTCTGCTCGCGCCCGTACTGGGATGCTCCGGCTGTCGCGCGGGCGTTCAAGGCCGCCTGCGAAGGCAAGCTGGAAGAGTCCCCGTTGTTCTGGCGGATCCTGAACATCGAGGCGTGGTTGCGGGTGTTCCACGGCCAAGCCCCGATGGCGCCCTGCGGTCGCCGCCCCGTCATCGGCCGCTCCCTCGAGGCCGCTGGGGACGCCGAGTGCGCCCAGATGCTCGGTGGCGAGGCGGCCGCCTGGGCGACCATCGCGGTCAACAACGGCCGCCACGTCTTCTGCTGCGGTCCGGACGGTCGCAACGTTTACGGTCGGGCCCCCGTGCGGACGCCTCGCATCGAAGCAGGCGACGATCTCGATCGCGTCGTGGTGGACTCGATCCTGGCCGTGGAGGGCGGCCGCCTCGGATTGGAGGAGGGCGACATCATCGCTGTCTCCGAAAAGGCCGTTGCCGTGAGCCAGGGCCGGTCGTACCCGGTGTCGTCCATTCGGCCGACTTTGCTCGCCCGGACGTTGTGCCGTTTCGTCGCGAAGGGCCCGGCTGGCATCGGTCTCGGCATCCCTGCGACGATGCAGCTGGCGCTCGATGAGGCGGGTGCAGGTCGCATCCTGCTGGCGACGGCGGCCGCCGGTATGACGCGTCTCGTCGGCCGCCACGGCACCTTCTACCGGGTCGCCGGCGCCCGCGTGGCGGCCATCGACGGGCCCACGAACGGGACGCTGCCGCCTTTCGACACTCATGCCAAGCTGCCTCCGGCGGATCCGGACGGCGTGGCCGATCGGCTCGCTCGCCGCCTGGCTGAGGAGGCCGGGGGTCCCGTGCACGTGGCCGTCGTCGATGCCAACGATCGAGGCGTCGTCGTGCTCGGCGGCAGCCGGGGACTCGACCGGCGTCTCATCGCCTGGCTGTTCGGGGACAACCCCTTGGGTCAAGGTGCCGAGCAGACCCCTGTGGCGCTGATCCGCTACGTCGGCCGTGTCATCCCGCAGCACTTGAGCCGGTAGTAGAGCGCTACGGCTTGTACCTGAACCTCACGGCGTTCGAGCGCCCGCCGAGTCCGAGAGCGCTGATCCCCCCACGCAGGTACCTGGTGCCGGCGTCGAGGGCCGGCAAGGTGGCGAACAGCGTGATCCGTGTGTCTGTCAGGGTGCTGAAGGTCGAGTAGTTGTCGGCGGCTAGCGAGCCCAGGCCGACGTTGACCCAGTCGAGGGTGAGCACGTTGAATCCGGTGCCTTTGATCACGATAGGACCCGAGCCGGACTCGCTGTAGGGCTGCGGGCCGACCGAGGTGATCTTCGGGCGGGGGGCGTAGTCGTACTCGCTCGGGGCCGGATCGATCTCGGTCCCGGCCGTCGGCACGACGATGCCCTCGTTGTTGGCGACGAGACTGCCGACATAGGGCGCCAGGATCTTCGAGCTCGGGCTCTTTCCTTTGTTGTTCGTGACGACGACCTGTACCTGGCAGGTGTTGGCGGGGTGAAAGCCCTTGCCCGTGGTGCACGCGGTCGCCTTCGTCTCCGCCGGCACGGTCACCTGCAGCTCAGAGGCGCTGAGGGCCGTCCATTTGGTGGCCGCCACACCGCCGAAAGTGATCGAGGAGACGGCGAACTTCGGCAGCAGGAAGCCGGAGCCGAAGACGTCCACGACGTTGCCGCCGCTCGTCGGTCCGCCGGAGGGGCCGACTCCGCTCACCGACGGTAGCGGCGATGTGCTCGAGCCGGCCGTGTAGATGTAACGGCTCGTGCTGGGGAGCGGTGGCGTGGTCGTGATGCCGGAGGCGGTTTCGACGGTGACGGTGACGTCGACGGGTGTGGGTGTGGCGCTCGTCTCACCGGCGGTGCCGGGCTGCGGCGCCTCCGGCGGGGCGGTGACCGTGATCGAATCGCCCGACTGCGAGACGACTGAGGCCGCCGTCGCCCCGAAGCTGACGGCCTTGACCGTGACACCTGGCCCGGAGAAACCCGTCCCGGTGACCGTGACCGTGTTGCCTCCCTTGACCGACCCGTACTCAGGGCTGAGGCCGGTGATGGCGGGCTGCGGCGTCGAGGGAGTGAGGAGGGCGCAGAGCGATGTCGCCAGCCCGGTGGCGACGGGCGAGCCGAGCCCGGAGGCGAGATCGTATCCCGCCGTCGCCGGGTAGCCGTCGCTGAGCCCGAAGATGTCGTTGTTGCCTGTCGTGATGTCGTTGAAGTCCGCCCCGGGTGCCGCCGTGGCGGCTGCTTCGTAGAGGGCCGGTGCCACGAAACCGAGGTCACGTTCGTGGTTCTGGCTGTTGAGGGCGAGATCGGCGCAGCTCGTGGAGGAGGCGATGTCGGTCGTGATGGCCGCCCACATCGGAGCGGCCGTCGAGGTTCCCCCGATCGTGCCCCAGCCGCCGCCGCTCGCCTGGTAGAAGGACGTCCCCGTGTCCTCGTCGGCATCGATGGTGACGTCGGGCACCTCACGGCACGGAGGCGCCGTGGGCGCTGCAGACGGGTCGCTCTCGCAGAAGCCGTAGGAGGCCTGCTGCGAGTACGAGTTGAGAACGCCGGCGACACCGGAGTCGGCCTGCCAAGCGGGGCTCGGCCAGGTGTCGGAGATGCCTCCGCCACCGCCGCCGCCGAGCGGCCCGTCGTTCCAGACGGTCTCGAGTGGTGGCAGCGAGTCGGAGGTGAGGGTCGTGCCGCCGACGCCCACGACGAACACCTGGCTGGCGGGATCATCGACTTGCACCGGCGAGGGCGAGACGATCGCAGTGGATCCGAAGGCACAGTCGTTCGAGCCGGAGTCGCCGGCAGCGGCGAAGACGGACTGGCCCTGTGCGGCCGCCTCTTCGAAGATCGTGTTCTCGACCTCCTGGGCGCCGGGGGAGGCGACCTGGAAGGCGGGCTCGCACAGACCCCAGCTCGTGGAGATGACGTTGGCGGTGTCCGCGTTCACGATGGAGTTGTAGATGTCGTCGGCGGCGTACTGCGTACCGATGGTGGCGCTCGGCGCCTCGTAGACATCGATGGTGGCGTGGGGTGCGAGGGCGGAGATGTCTTCGACGTCGAGGGCGGCCTCGCCGGTTCCCGGGCCTGACGGGATGCCGCCGTTGACGGCAACGACGTGCAGGCGCTGCAGCATGCCGGCGGCGACGCCGGCTCCGAAGTAGCAGGTGTCGAACGTCTTGATGTCGCCTCTGGAGAACGGCTCGAGCTCGAAGATCGCCACCGTCTCGCCCTGGCCGAGGGCGCCACCTTTGTACAGCCCGGAGACCCCGTAGGCCTTTGCGAGCGCGTTGAAGGTCCAGCCGGTGTCCTTCTCGGCCTTGCTGGCCGCTTGCGCGCAGGCGTTCGGCCCGCCGTTGGGCGTTCGCGGCTGGATGCGGTCGGCGACGTTGCCCTTGCCGGCTGCGGTTGCCCGCGCCCGTGGGCGCTCGATGGTGTCGTGCGGACCGGCGAGGTCGTCGAGGCCGAGGATGGCGGTGACGTCGTCGGCGATGGGGCTCTGGAGCTCGGGTGGCGTGCCTGCCGCCCATCCGGCGGTGTCGCCCGGGAGGCGGTACGCCCGCATGCTCACGTGCAGCGCCCGCTGCACGACGGCGACGCTCGCCGTCACCGGAATGATGAGCCCGTTCGCCGAGGGCGCCGAGACCGAGAAGCCCTCTGCGCGGAGGACCTCTTTTACGGCGGCGATGGTCGCCGGCGTCGGTCCGAATTCACTCCGGAACTGCTGCGGGGTGATGAAGTGGCCGAGGGTCCTCGAACCCGGTGTGTTGACGGCGGTGGCGTATGCCTCGAGCGCCTGCGGGTCGCGGGGAGACAGGGCGATCCCGAGGTGCATGAGGCGGGTCGGGGCAAGGGAACCAAGCGCCCTCGAGCCAGGCGGCGGCACAGCCCGCTTGCCGAGGGCGACAAGGGGGGACTCGAGCAGGGCCGAGAGTGAGAGGTGGTTGGTTTCGGAGGTTGCCGCTGCGCTCGCCAGCGAGCTACCGGAGACGACGCTGAGCACGAGCCCGATGCCGACACATGCCGCCACAACTGTACGAGCCCGTCTCATGGATACCTGCAATGCCTCTTCTCCTTCGTCCACAGGCGCGCTCGATCAGCGGCAGTGGCGACGAACCTGTTCCAGCCTCGCACCGGAGTTACGAGCCTACCTGGCGCCACCGGTCAGCTGGAAACGGCCCTTCGTGGGTAGTGTGCCGGTCGTGGCCGCGCCCGGGGATCTCGCCGTCGTGACGACCAAAGGCGGTGACGAGATCGCCCTCGGCCCGCTGCTCGGCCACGAGAGCGAGCAGCTGTTCAGTTTGTTCGCCGCTGTCGTCGCCAGCGGAGACGGCTTCCCGCAGGCGCCTCCACTCACGCGGGACGTCTTCGAAGCCACATGGATCCGGCCCGTGACGGCCGTGATCGGTGCCCGCCTTGCCGCCGGCGGCCCTCTTCTCGGCGCTTACTACCTGAAGCCGAACTTCGCTGCCCGCGCGGCCCACATCGCCAACGCCGGCTACGTCGCCGCCGCGTCGGCCCGCGGTCGTGGGGTGGGCAGGGCGCTCGTGGAGGATTCCCTCTGGCGGGCGCCGTTGCTCGGCTTCGACGCCATCCAGTTCAATCTCGTCTTCGTCTCCAACCCCGCTCGGGCACTCTACGAAGAGCTCGGGTGGCGAGAGATCGGCCGTATCCCAAACGCCGTCGACGGAGAGGATGCGATCATCTACTGGCGGCGCGTGGGGGAATGAGCCGGCGGCCATGACGGCGCCGGTGCCGGGGGATCTCCCACACGCCATAGCCAGGGTGCTGGCGGAGACGGCGGGCGGTGACCTTGCCCAGGCGGCGAAGGCACTCTCGGAGCGCTACCGGGCTGGCTCCGGACCGTACGTGGCCACCATGAAGGACGCTCTCGCCTACGTGGCGACGCGCCTCCCGGCGACGTACGCGGCGACGCGTTCGGCCGGCGAGCACGTCGCCGAGCTGTGGCCCGCTTTTGCACCCGGCTCACAGCTCGACCTCGGGGCCGGCCCGGGGGCGGCCGCCTGGGCCGCAGCCGCCCTATGGCCGAGCATCCGGGCAGTCATGCTGGCGGACCGGGACGAGCACATGCTCGCGGTGGGAGAGCGCCTTGCCGCCGGCGCCTTTGCGGGCTGGGCATGGCAGCAGATCGACGTGACGAGCGAGCTTGCCGAAGCCGAGCTCGTGACGGCCTGCTATGTGCTCGGAGAGCTCGATCCGGCAGCGGCTCGCGAGGTCGCTCTCAAGGCGTGGCAGGCCGCCAGGCGCTGTCTGCTGGTCGTCGAGCCGGGTACGCCGGCAGGCTTTCGACTCATTCGCGAGCTTCGCCGCCATCTCCTCGAGGAGGGTGCCAGCCTGCTCGCCCCCTGTCCGGATGAAGGTGCCTGCCCGATCACGGAGGGCGACTGGTGCCACTTCTCCGCCCGCGTCGGCCGTTCCGCCCTCCACCGCAGCCTCAAGGGGGCGGAGCGCTCCTTCGAGGACGAGAAGTTCAGCTACGTGGCCTTCGCCCGAACCGATGCGGCTCGCGCCGGCGGCCGCCTCGTGCGGCGGCCGCTACAGCGGCGCCGCTTCGTCGAGCTGTCGGTCTGTGCCGACGGCGCGATTCGGCGGGCGGGCGTTGGCCAGTCGCAACCCGCCTACCGTGCGGCCTCGAAACTCGCCTGGGGCGCCGCCGTCCCGCCCGAGGTGCTCGAGCTCGTCCGCCGCACGGCGCCGCCGGCCGATCAGTCCTGACCCTTAGGGCGCTGCGTCGGCTGCGGGGCGATCCCGGGAGCGATTACTTGAGCAGGCGGGAGAGGCGACGGTCGGCGAGCGGCTTCCCGCCGGTTTGGCAGGTGGGGCAGTACTGCAGCGATCTCGTGGCGAAGGAGACCTCGCGGACGGTGTCGCCGCAGACTGGGCAGGGAAGGCCCGTGCGGGCGTGCACGCGCATGCCGGCTCGTTTGTCGTCCTTCAGCTCGTCCATCTGCAGTGTCTCGGCCCGCCCGATCGCTTCCCGAAGAACGCCGACGAGGGCCGCGTACAGGCGGGAGACCTCGTCGGGGGAGAGTTTGGCGGCAGGCTTGAAGGGCGAGAGCCGAGCGGCGTGCAGGGCTTCGTCCGAGTAGGCGTTGCCGACGCCGGCGATGACGGACTGGCGGGACAGGCAGCGCTTCAGGTCGCCCTTCTCGGCCGCCAGGATCAGGGCGAAGCGTTCCTGGCTGAACTCGGGATCGAGCGGTTCGGGGCCGAGGGTGGCCACCGCTTCGATGTCGGTCGGACAGTGCGTCGTCCAGATGGCGAGGCGGCGCTCGTGGCCCATCTCGGTGACGTCGAAGCCGCCGCCACCCTCGAAGCCAACTCGCAGCACCAGCGGGCCCCGCCCGATCTTGACGGGGGTAGGGGCGAGCTTGTCGCGCCACTTGATCCAGCCGGCGCGGCCGAGGTGCATGACGAGCCACTCGGGCGGCCTCTCGGCGCCTCCGAGGCGCATGCAGAGGTACTTCCCCCGCCGCCCGCAGCTCTCGAAGGTCCGCCCGAGGAGGGAGCGCAGGGGCGGGTCGAAGGTCTTCAGTGCCGAGATGGAGGCAAGGTCGAGCCGCGTCACCGTTCGCCCGGCGCAGCGCTCGTCGAGTCGGCGGCACAGCAGTTCCACTTCAGGCAGCTCAGGCACCGCATCGGAACGCTAGTGGGCCGGTGCGGGTCAGCTGGCAGGGGCCTGTCGCCCCCCACGAGTGTTGTACTGATGTTCGATTGTCCGTACAACTGCTATCATGGGAGGCGTGCGCAACGGTGAGCTCCTGTGACCCCCCTCGAGCTCGCCGGTCTCCTGTTTGCCGCCTCGGTCTGCGCGGGCCTGTTGGGCTCGCTGCTCGGCCTCGGAGGCGGCTTCGTCGTCATCCCCGTGCTGACGCTCCTGTTCGGCGTCGACATCCGGCTCGCCATCGGCGCCTCCGTCATCGCCGTCGTGGCGACCTCCGTGGCGGCCGCACCCGGGAACCTCGCCAGCGGCTTGTCGAACATCCGAGTAGCCATCTTCCTGGCGATGGCGACCACCGTCGGGGCGCTCAGCGGCGCCTGGATCTCCGGCTGGGTCGACCCACGCGTGCTCTACGTCGTCTTCGGCGCCGTCCTCGTCTTCGCCGGCTACCAGATGGCGCGAAAGCTCGTGAAGACGCGAGCGCTCGCCGCCGGCGGCCACGACGGACGCCCTGGCCTCGAAGGCGAGGACCGGCTCGGCCTGAGTGGTTCGTACCCCGACCTTGAGAGCGGTCGGGACATCGCCTACCAGGTCGTCCACCCTGTCGTCGGACTTGGTCTGATGTATGTCGCCGGGACCGTGGGAGGGCTTCTCGGGATCGGCTCCGGCGTGTTGAAGGTTCCGGCGATGGACGTCGCCATGCGGCTGCCGCTCAAGGTCTCGATGGCGACGAGCAACCTCCTCATCGGCGTGACGGCAGCGAGTGCCTCGCTCGTCTACCTGCTACGGGGCGACGTCGACCCGTTCCTGGCCGGACCGGTCGCCGCCGGCGTCCTCCTCGGTGCCTGGTCGGGCGGACGGTTGCTCCCGCGGTTGCGGGTGGCCGCGCTGACGTGGGGGTTTCTCGTCGTGATGGCTGTCGTCGCCATCGAGATGCTGTGGAAGGGACTCGCGTGAGCGCCCCTGCCGTCGAATCCGTCGTCGCCCGCGTGCTGAAGGTCGGCCTCGCCGTCAGCGCCGTTGTCATCGCTGCCGGCTTGGGAATGCAGGAGTTCGGTATCCGTCATCTGCCGGCAGCCGGCAAGGCCTCCGTCGGCGCTTCCGGCCGCTATCCCCGCGGCGTCGCCGGCGTGGTCTCCGGGCTCGGGCACGGATCGGGCTCGTCCGTGCTGGAGATCGGGTTGGCGCTGCTCGTGTGCACGCCCGTAGCCGCCGTGGCGGCCGCCGCCATCTCCTATCGGCGTCGGGGAGAGGGTCGTTTCGCCCTCGTGGGCGGGATCGTCCTGCTCGTCCTCGCCGTCTCCAGCCTCGTCGGCCTCGGGCTCTTCTGAGCGCCCTCAGCCGCCGCCGTGTCGGCCGCTCGGGGGGAAGAGATCGTTCGGCAGGAAGGCCGACACCACCCAGTTCGGGGCGTCGACCACCTCGCTGATGCGGAGGTCGACGGCGACCGAGCACAAGGCGTACGCCTGCTCGCTGCTCAGTGCGCGGCGACGCTCCAGATGGGCGATCATCGCCTGCACGCTCTGGCGGACCGCTCCCATGAGGTCAGGCCCGATGCCCGTGGTGGCGTGATAACCCGCCGCCGCCGCTCCCAGCCGCTCGAGCGGGCGCCTCACCTCGAACTCCGGTGCGTCGAGACGAAGGTCGCGACGGACGCTGAGCCGGAGGGCGACGCTCATGGCGCCCTCGATGGCTGTGCCGCACACCTCGCCGTCGCCCTGGGCGGCGTGGGTGTCTCCGACTCCGAAGAGGGCGCCTTCGACCTCGACCGGCAGGTAGAGGGTGGCGCCTGGGCCGAGCTGACGGGTGTCGAGGTTGCCGCCGACGCGACGCGGGGGCACGACGCTGTGCAAGCCCGCCTCGGCCGGGGCGACCCCGAGGACGCCGCAGAAGGGCTGCAGGGGCACGCGCACCTGATCGGTGAAGGTGGCGTAACCGCCCTCGAACTCCCAGACATGCAGCCACGGATCGGGGAAGCGGTCGGCAAGCAGGCCGAAACCGGGGATGATCCCGGTCCAACCGTAGGAGCCCGGCTCGACGGCGAGGATGTCGATCTGCAGGGTGTCGCCTGGGTGGGCGCCCTCGACGAAGACCGGGCCGCACACGGGGTTGACGCGCTCGAAGTCGAGCGCTCGCACCGATTCGTGCGTCGAGCCTGGGCGGAGCTGTCCGCCGGAGGCATCCTGGGTCTCGAAGGTCACCTCCGAACCGGAGGCAACCGTCAGCAAGGGGACGTGGTCTCTGCTCCAGCCGTAATGGATCTGTTCTCGCAGCAGGTGGAGCGACGTCGTCGTCATGGGCGGCTCCTTCTCCGGCCGGCTCGTCCCGGCCCCCTGGTCCGCTTGAGATCATGCCCCGCCGGGGAGCGCGGCGGAGCTCAAACCCGTCGGCGCAGGCCGTGGCGGTAGCGTCGGCACGGTGGTGACCACCGTGCTCGACCCGCGGCACCCGACACCGCTGTGGGCGCAGCTGGCTGCGGCCCTGCGGGAGCGGTTGAGCCTCGGCGAGTACGGGGAGCGGTTCCCGACCGAGCTCGAGCTCACGAGCGAGTTCGATGTCAGCCGAGCGACGGTGCGGGCGGCCGTCCGGCGTCTCCGCGAAGAGGGCCTGCTCGACGCCCGGCGCGGCAGCGGGACCTTCGTCGTCCGCCGCGAGCTCGACGAACCCGTTCTCGGCACTCCGGAGCTCGCTCGCGCCATCATCGGCGCCGGCCTCAAGGAGGAGAGTCGCGTACGGCATTTCGCCGAAGGGCCCGCCGGTCCGGCCGCCGCCGCTGCTCTCCAAGTCGCCGCCGACGCGATCGTCGTGTGGATCGAGCGGCTCCGAGTCGCCGGCGGACACCCCCTCGCACTCGACCGCTCCGCCGTCACCCTCTCGGCCACATGCCGACGCGCCCTGCTGCGCGCCGATCTGGCGAGCGGGTCGCTCTACGAGGCGCTGGCGGAGGGTTGCGGCGTCCGCGTCACCGGCGGACGCGAGCTGGTGCGAGCGGTCGAGTGCTCAGCCGACGACCGTCAGACGCTGGAGCTCGCCAGCGGGGAGGGCGTCCTCGAGGTGGAACGGCTCGCCTACGCCGGCCAGCGCCCGGTCGAGTGGCGGCGCAGCCTGCTGCGAGGCACGGCCTACGAGCTCACGGCCGGCTGGGGCACCGTTCCGCAGCGCTGACCGCCCGCAGCGCTGACTGCCCGTAGCGCTGACCGCCCGTAGCCCTGACGGGTCCTGGAGCAGAGCGAACGACGCTCAGTCAGCCGTTCGTTGCGGCCATGACGTCGGGGATCGCTTCGGGCGCCACCGTCTCGGCGCCGACGATTCGTCCGGCTCGGCGGTCGACGGTACCCGGCGAGGCGTCGGATCGGCCGACGGCGGCAGCCCCCACGAGCGCCGCCACGGCGATGCCTGCGGGCCCCGGAAGGGCGGTGTCGTGCCTGCGGCCGCCCGGCGGCGCGCCGACCACCAGTCCGTCTCCGCCTCGTCGGCCAACAGGGCGACGGCGCGTTCGATGCGGGCGGCAAAGCGGCGGGCGTCCTCGTCCGTCTCCGGCCAGAGCGGGTCGCCGAAACGCACCTCGGTCGGCCCCGGCCGCAGCGTCGAGGAGCCCTTGGCGATGATCGCCCGCGTGCCGCGGATGTGGACGGGCACGACGGGCACGAGGCAACGCTTGGCGAGGTAAGCGGCTCCGCCCTTGAACTCCTGCCCCCAGCCGTCGGGGGTACGCCCGCCTTCGGGAAAGATGACGAGGCTCCACCCCTCCTCGATCAGCCCGGCGGCGAGATCGGCTGAGCGCCGGTTGACCTTCGTGCGTTCCATCGGGATGGCACCGAGCACGAACGCCCAGGCGGTCGCTTTGAGGCGCCGATCGAAGAAGTAGTCGGCGGCGGCGGCGACGACGGTGTGGTGGCGGATCCGTGTGGGCAGGCAGGAGAGCAGCAGGGCGGTATCGAGATGGCTCGAGTGGTTGGCGGCGAGGATGACGGGCAGCTCGAGAGGGTCGAGGTGGTCCAGGCCGAACACGGTCGGCGCACAGCCGGCACGCAGGAGTGGCCGCGTGACGTCGTCGAGCAGCATCGCCCGCGCCAGGCGCACGGGGTAGCGCCGAGCCCAGGCCGTGTCGTAGCTGGTGCCGAGGCCCCCTTTGACGGGTAAGGGGTCGGCCCCGAGGGGGCGGGTGGGTTTGCGGAGGAGAAAGCGGCTGGGCGGTACGGAGCCGTCCGGGCGAGGGCGCGACGGCAGGGTGGGAGCGCTCACTGCACGTCGGCGAGCAAGAGGGGGGGTGTGTGCAGGTGGGTGATCGACGGGTCGCGGCCGACGACGTCCGATGCCATCTCGAGAGCATCGGCCAAGGTGGACGCCGGCGAGAAGCCCAGCCGCCGCACGGCCGCACGGTCGCCGCCCACGATGATCACCTTGCTGACGTGCTCGAGGGCGTGGGCGCACCAGTACCACATGTAGAACGGGTGGACACCGTGGTAGGCGTAGCTCGTCCGGTAGAGGTGGATGTACCACGGGTCGGTGGCGAAAGCGGTCTCGTACTTCGACTCGACCTCGAGCATGTCGGTCGTTTCCGAGAGGACCTGCTCGAAGAAGTCGATGTAGCTCGGGTGGTGCACGGGGTTGAACGCCCAGGGCGTCGGGTGGGACATGATGACGACCCCGCCCTCGCGCACGAGCGGCCGCCCTCGGTAGAGGTTGAAGAAGTAGCCGAGCCCGAGGCAGGCCACGAGGATCGGGTTCATGATGGAGTTGACGTTGTATGGGCAGATGTAGGGAAGCCCCATCGTCAAGATGTCCGTCTGGCCCTCGACGGGGACGATCTGCTGGCGGAAGACGTTCTCGAGCGTGCGATCGTGCACGGCATCGACTTCGCCCGCCTGCACCGACGTGAGATCGTGGGGTGCCTTCACGGAGTGGAAGATGCGCCTCGCCAGCTCGGGGGGTGTCCGCTCGAGTGCCTTCGAGGTGGCGAAGAAGCTCGCCCGGTCGCGGGCGGTCCACTCCCACTCCCGCCGCTGCAGGAAGCGCATCTCGGGCGGGAACGTGTCGGTGTTCAACGTCGTCTCGATCTGGAAGATCTTCACGCCGGCCTCGGCGATGAGCTTGCCCATCCGCCAATTCGACGTGTGCAGCTGGGAGTGGTGGCGGTCCATGAAGGACTTGCTGGCACGCATCGTGCGGACGTTGTGGTGGTGCTTGAGGCTCTTGTAGGAGGCCAAGCCGGTGGCGACGGACTTGTGCCCGCCGTCCATGGCGACGAGGTTGATGTTCACGTAGACGAGGAGGTCGCTCTCGACGGCACGTTTGTTGAGCTCGACATCCTCGCCCTCGTCGGTCTGACCGAGGTCGACGAGGTTGGCGGGGTCCTCCGCATCGTGCTGCACGAGGAGGCCGTGAGGGGCGAAGGCGTCGAAGACGCGCGTCCCGAGGGCATGGCGGAGCTCGTCGTCGGTCATGCGCCGGTGGAGGGCGAGGGCGGCGATGAGGACGACGTCGTCGACGCCTGCCTCCGCCGCCAGGTCGAGCACCGCCTCGATCACCCGCTGGCGGACGTCGGGGGATTTCATGGGCGGCAGCGGCAGGGAGATGTCGTCGAAGGCGATGGTGAGCTTCATGCCGGCATGCAGGAGCGAGCGCAACGGGGCGCTGTCGCCGAGCGGGTGGTCGAGGGCGTGACGGATGGCGGCATCGGGGTCCCTCAATGCCGCCAGCGGCTCGGGCCCGTAGAGGACACGGCTGCCCGCCGGTAACCGCTCCAGGCCGAAACCCTCCCCCCGCCAGAACAAGGTCTGCGGGGTCGATCGATCCACCTCGAGGACGAAACCAGGCCGCGGGCTCACTCTGCCTCCTCACTGGGCGTGCGACTGCGTGACTTGCGGCGGAGGTCGAAGACGATCTTCACCGATCCGCGGCGGCCGGCGGCGGCGGCGTGCGCCACCGCCTCCTCGTAGCGCTCGAGCGGGTAGGCGGCCGAGACGAGGCGCTCGAGCCGGGCGGAGGCCACGAGCTCGAAGGCGAGCTCGAACGTGGAGCGGGTGCCCTCGGGTCGAGCTTCGGCGCCGTAGGCGTAGGCGCCTCGGAGTCGGACCTCCCGTTGCCAGAGGGGGGCGAGATCCACCCTCGTCACCCCCGGCATGCCGACGAGCACGATGTCGCCGCCGGGGTGGGCGATGGCGAGCGACTGCTCGAGCGACTCGGGGCTGCCGACGCAGTCGTAGACGATGTCGACGCCGCCGGCCAGTCGCTCGATGCGGCCGGCGTCACTGACGAGGGCGAGGGTGCCGGAAAGGCGGCGCGCGGCGCGCACGACCTCGCCGGGCTCGACGACCTGATCAGCGCCGAGATCAGCGGCGAGCTGTCGCTGCGTCGGATGTTTGGCTGCGGCCACGAGGGTCCCGGGTAGGCAGAAGTGTCGGAGGGCAGCAATCGTGCACAGGCCGAGCGTGCCGGCGCCGAGCACGACGACGCTGGCTCCGCTCGGCGGTTCTGTCGAGCAGGCAGCGTGCACGGCGCAGGCCGTCGGCTCGACCATGACGGCGGCCTCGTCCGAGAGCGCCTCCGGGACCTCGTGCAGCTGGCTCTCGTGCGCCACGAGGCCGGCGGACCAGCCCCCGCCGGTGTCGGCGCAGTAGCCCGTCTGGAGGCCGGGGGCGAGAGAGCCGAACGCGATGCGCTCGCAGGCGCCCTTGTGGCCGCCGGCACAGGCCGGGCACGGTGGGTCGATGCCTCGTGCCTCGCAGCCGAGGACGGGTTCGAGCACGGCGCGCCGGCCATCGAGCCGGCCGCCCTTCACATCGCCCACGATCTCGTGGCCCGGCACGAAGGGAAAGCTGACGAGGTGCTCGAAGTACCGGGAGGAGCGACCGTCGAGCGTCGCCAGATCGGATCCGCAGATACCGGCGAGGCGCGGTTCGAGGCGCACCCATCCCGGAGCCGGCAGGCTGGGGGGGTCGACCTCCAGCAGCTCCAGTGGGCCGACGCCGACGCCATGGCCGGATCCCGCCACAACCGAGGCCAGGCGGGCGGCGGCGAAACGAGGCAGGTTCCGCTCGAAGACGAGTGCTTTCATGCCGGCCGCCCTGCGCCCACGGTGCGGAGCCCGGGCTGCATCGTCGAGGTGGCGAGGATGCGCCGGGGCCCTCCGGGCGTGCGGCTCCAGTGCTCGATCGACCAACCGCGGCGGCGGGCGATAGCGGCCAACTTCGCTTCCGGGTTGACAGCCACGGGGAGGCCTGCGGCCTCCAGCATCGGCAGGTCGCTCGTCGAGTCGGCATACGCCACGATCTGGTCTCTCTCCACCCCGGCGGTTCGTGCGAGGTCTTCCATCAACAGCGCCCGCGCTTCGCCTGTTGGCGGGGAAGCCACCATCTCGCCGGTGAACTTGCCCCCGCGTTCCCCCAGGCGTCCGCAGACGATCTCGTCGAAGAGGGGCCGCAGGGGCTCGACGACGAAGTCGAGCGCACCCGTGATGAGGACCGTGCGGTGACCGAGCGTGCGGTGCTGACGGAGGCGGGCGAGGCCGTCGGGAAACGCTCGCAGAGCGAGCAGGTCGCTCCACAGCTCGAACCCGTCGAGGCGGAGGCGGTCCACGGGGGCACCCTCGTAGCGCCGGTAGAACGAGCGCAGGAAGTCGCTCCGATCGCGGCGGTCGAGCGCCAGCAGTCGGGGTGCCTCCGCGAGCAGCCCTCCGATGATCTTGGCTCGTTCGGCCCGGTCGAGGTGACGTGTCGCCAGCCAGGCGTAGCTCTCGACGACGTTGGAGGCGATGAGCGTGTTCTCGAGGTCGAACACGGCGATTCGCGGCTCGGATGACAGGATGGCCGCCCGCGAGCGCGACTCACGCGTCCCCAGCACCCGCTTGCCCGGCGAGGTGCGCACGCGGGCGTGCTCGACGACGGAGGGAAGGTGGACGTCTTCGACGTAGTGCCGCCAGTCGATGACGCCGGGATCGAAGCAGAACGCCTTCTGGTCCTCGGCGCTCAGGCCGGCGAAGAGCTCGAGTGTGCGGTCGATGCGAAAGCGCGCTTCGGTCTCGGCGTAAGCGCCATAGAGCTCCACGTAGTCGAGGGCGCGCTCGGCCTGCGAGCGACGATCCTCGATGCGGCCGGCGACCTCGGCGCGCTCACCCCTCACCGGCAGCATGTTGACGATGCGCTCCGCCGTCTTGAGCACGCTGGTCGCCCGCCGGAGCTCCCCTTGCACCTTGCCTCGTCCTGGGAAGGACCACTTCGGGACGACGATCGGCTGTCCGCGGTTGTCGTAGAGCGGTCGGGCGGTGAACCAGAGCTCCGTGAGGTGGACGAGCGTGCCGTAGAGGAGGGGGTTTCTCGTGCCGGAAGCGACCTGGTAGACGGTCGGGCCCTGCGGGTCGGGCCCACGGGCGGCGACGGCGATGATGGCGGCGACGACGAGGTCGACCGGGACGACGTCGACGACCCCCTCCGGCACGCCGGGGAACTGGCGGAGCAGCCCGCGGGCATAGGAGATGATGACCGGCTCGGCCATGCGGAACCCTCGGATCCAGCCTGGGCGGGGCTCGGCGAGGGCGGACTCCACGATGGAGGGGCGGACGAAGGTGACGGCAAGGTCGCCGCGGGTCTCGAGCAGCGCCCGCTCACCGAGCGACTTCGTGTAGGCATAGGCGTCCGGCCAGCCGAGGGCCTGAGCGCGTGCCCGACCGGCCGAGACCATGCGGTCGCGCACCCACTCCTCCCGCAGGTGTTCCGTCTTCTCCGCCAGGAGGGACGTGCCGGCGGCCCCGAGCTCGGCGCGGGCGCCTTTGTGGAAGCCGGCGAGGCGTTCTGGCTTGCGGCTCTCGGCGTCGGCGTCGTCGCGCGTGCGCCGGGCGGCTCTCACCTCCGCTCGCCAGTTCGTCTCGGTGAGCCAGCGGCTGGAGGTGATGAGCTCCTCGAAGGCGTCGCCTTTGTGTCCGCTGTTGACGTACGCCGTCGAGACGGCGATGAGGTGGGGGAGAGGGCTGCCGTGCTCTTCGCTCACCGCCCGCAGCGTCTCTGCCACGCGGCTCGGGCCGAGCAGGTTCACCTCGACGGCACCGTCGAGCGGGGCGTCGAAGCTCACCGTGGCCGCCGAGTGGATGACGACGTCGCAGCTGGCGAGCGCCTGGCGGCCGGCGTCGTCGAGTCCGAGCCCGTCGCGGCCGACGTCTCCGGCGATGGTGGTGAGGCGCCGGCCGACCTCCCCCTCGAAGGAGTCACCCAGCTCGGACCGCAGGCGGTCGAAGCAGTCGTTGCGAAGAACCTCCCGCCCGGTGCGGTCGGCCGCCGAGAGCCGCTGGCCGGGGCGGACGAGGACCACGATCTCGCAGCCAGGGACGCAGCGCAGGAGACGCTCGACGAGGGCGGTGCCTAGGAAACCTGTCGCCCCCGTAACCGCAACCCGCTTCCCGGCGAGATCGTCTGTGATCACAGGCAGGATTACTTCTTCAACCAGGCACTGAGTCGGTTGGTCGGCTCCGGTTCGGGCTGAACGGTCGGTGGGGCGTTTCGCACCGGCTTTGGCGGCGTGTAGCGGCCGGTGGCGTTGCTGCTTGCGAGGCGGCCGTTCCGGCCGATCGTGCGGCCGGGGGCTGTTTTCGACGGCGTGCTCCGGGTCGTGCTCCTGGTCGTGCTCCGCGTGGAGGTCGTTGTGGTGGCGCTCGACCGCCCGCTCGTGGTCGAGCGGGCAGCAGGGCGAGTGCCCGCCCTGCCCGCACCTGCGGCGGCGTTGCGGGGTGACCGTCTCATGGAGCGGAAGATCAGCCAGAAGCCGGTTCCGAGGTAGATGATGCCGACGAGGAAGTCACTGTTGAACAGGGCGACGCCCGCCAACAGGAGCGTGAATCCGACGGCGGCCCGGCGCTTGAAGTACGTCGCCAGGAGGATCAGGAGAGCCAGTACGAGTGTGATCACGAGGATCCAGGGCGCCTCGCGGTGTATCTGGGCCTGCAGCTTCAGGTTCGTCTTGTCGATGTAGTGGCGGTCGACGAAGTAGGAAACGACGGCGAGCGCCATGAGCATGGCGCCGAGGAAGTAACCGATGAGCCGCTCGCGCTTGTCGATGAAGTTGACTTTCTTGGCGTCCTCCGCCGTACCGGTGGCCGGCTGCGCCTTGGTGCGGGAGGACATCCAGGAGCGCCTTACGGCTGCGGCAGCCGAGGGCGGAGTGAACTCCTCGTCTTCCTCCTCCTCGTCCTCGTACTCATCGTCCTCGTCGTACTCGTCCTCGTCGTACTCGGCGTCCTCGTCAGCGTCCTCGTCGTCCTCGGCGTCCTCGTCGTACTCCTCGTACTCGGCGTCCTCGTACTCGGCGTCCTCCTCCGCCTCCTCGTCATCTCCGTCGGCGTCCGTGTCACTCGTGCCGTAGTCGTCCAGCCCATAGGAGATCCCGTCGGAGTCCTCTTCGGACGCGTCGTCAGCGGTGTCGGTCGTTGAACCGGCGGCCTGATTCCGTTTGCGCAGCATCATTGTCAAGGGTAGTAGCCGCGGGACGCATTACGTAGTTGGCGACCTTGCCGAGGCGTCCCGCCTCCATGTGGCGCACGCGCCCAAAGAAGGCAGGCCGCGACCGCGACTCACGCCAGCGTCCTCAGAACGTGGGATCGCCAGCGGTGCGAGTGGTCGGAGCTCAGACACCATCCCAACTCGTGGCAGCTCTTGCAAACTCGCCCACTAGCCCGGGGATGGGAGCCGCCCGGGTCCAGTACGCTTCCGAGAACGGGCGCTTGGCTCAGTTGGTTAGAGCGCAGCCTTCACACGGCTGAGGTCACAGGTTCGAGTCCTGTAGCGCCCACCAGGAAAGGCCCAGCTCGGAGCATCCTCTCGGAAGTGTCGCTTGCGCTGCCGGGTCCTCTGACCCACGGTGTTCCCGCGCCGTCGCGCTCTTGACATCGCGCTCTTGACTGCGAACGGCGTCAGGCGGCCTGGCGGCGCTCGACGATGCCTCGGAGGCAGTCACTCCGCGTCAGGCGCTCCCCCCAGTCGCGGGCCCGCTCCAGTTCGCCCTCGACCAAGGCCCCTGTCAGGCCCTCGACGAGGAAGCTCTCGGGTGACGCCGCGATGCGGGCCCCTTGGTGGGCGAGGTGCCGGCGGATGGACTTCGACGCTCGACCAGTGAACGCCGGCAATCCCTGGAGCCGGGTATCGAAAGCGGCGCCGGCGACCTCCAGTCGGCCGAGCGATGCGAGCCACTCGCGCACTCCCGGGCCGCTGTCCGCGCCCGGTACCAGCTCAACCTCGCTCGCCGACTTCCTCGCCCGCTTCCCGGCCATCTTCCGAGTACTCGGCCTGGACATCCCGTGGGTGTGGGTGGGACCGCCCACTACCACGAGATCCGCGCCGTCGAGGATGTGCGCATCGGCCGAAGTGACCGGCACCACCGAGACCTCTGCGCAATCGGCCAGCCCCTCGGCGATGGCCTCGGCCACCTTCTTGGTACTCCCGAACATCGATTCGTAGACGATGACTGCTCGCATGACAGCACCTCCTGCTCGCGTGCCTCCAAGTACAGGGTTTGCCCAACTTCGCCCCCGGGGTAGGGCCGAAAGACCGCTCGTCCGCTTCTCGACCACTTTTCGTCGCTGGCCCGACGGGGCGAGGCGGCCGATGATGGTGACCGCCCTGCATGCGCGCTTGCGAGCCGTTAGCGCCTCCACCTGACCGCTGCTCGAGGGGTAGAGCAGGTCTTCTGCCTGCGGAGCCAGATTATGGCCGTCCCGGGTGCCTAATGATCCCTCGCGCTGGACCGATCAGGAAACCAGAAGGCCCACCGTATTCAGCGGGCGAAGGCGTTACTGTTGGCCATGGGTGAGACGGTCGCCGCGGTTGGCGTACCCGTGGTCGGCCGGCATCGGCGTCGCGGAGGGGTCCGGGCGCTGAGGAGCTGCCCTCGACCCACAACCGATCGTCGGCCGCATCGTCGGACCGTGTTTGCCCTTTCGTCGGGCTGGCCCTGGTCGCGGCGTGCTCCAGCCCGAGCGGGGCTGCTCGATCAGCGTCTCGTTCGTCTTCGGACCAAGCTTTGCTCGCTCAACCAGCGCCGCCGAGCCACGCCGGACCGCTCGCTCCCATCGGCTCGCTCGTGGCTGCGACGGGCATCACGAGCAACGGCAGTCCCGTCGGAGCGTCGGCCGACTTCGCGGCAACGATCCCCGACATTGTCGCCGTCGTCGACGTGGGCTATCTCTCCGGTGCAGCGCCCCGGGCGTTGACAGTCACCTGGTCAAAGGTGCCGTCACCGGGCACCGCCCAGCTGCTGTTCTCGCAGCGACTCAACGTGGCGTCCGGTGACGTCGCCTATGCCACCGCTGTCAACCCGGGCCGCCTGTTCCTAGGCCTCTACCGAGTCGAGGCCAGCCTCGCTGGCATGCAGCGCTCGGCGTGGTTCGAGGTCGAGGACCCCTATGGGCCGCTCGGAGCGCCTACGCCGGCGCCTGTGCGAGCAGCGCGCCCGCGAAGGTGGCGACCGCCGGCGATGTGACCGAAGGGGCGCCTCCGACGACCGAGGCGGGAGTGAAAACACCCGGTATGGGCGGCGCATCCGCGCCCGCTGCCGGGGCCACAGGCACCGTCGCCCCACCACCGCCCCCCGTTGGAACGGGGTGCGAACTGGCGATCAACTGGGACGCCAGCGCGACCGCTTTTGTTGAATGGTCGGGCTGCAGCGACGATGACGTGGCGGTGTCAGCCACCGTCGGCGGCCAGACCCAGCTGCTGCAGACGTCGCATGCTCCGCAGGCCTCTGTTCCTGTCCGGGTCGACCCGTGTTCCCTCGACCCTTCTGTCAGCTACGGCGCCACGAAGGTCACCTACACCGCCACGGTCACCTCCGGTCCCGACAAGGGCAAGAGCGCCGTCCTGAGCGGGACCCAGACCCTGGACGCGCCGACGGGCCCGGTGAGCCTCGTCGTCGACGACAACACACCCGACGTGGGGTCCCAGGTCAGTGAGGGCGACGAGATCCTCCTTACCTTTGAGGCCCACTCGCCGGCGGGGATCCGTTCCGTCACGGTGACCGCCGATCCCGGCGGCACGCTCAAGAATGAGACCTACGGCCAGCATCCGACTCGGTGCACGACCACCGGCACCGACCAGGTCGTCGTCGTCCCGCCGTACACAGTGCCGGCCGACGCTCCCTCGCTCATCACCATCACCGCCGTGGCCACCGACTTCGCCGGGAAAGCCGAGAGGCTGGTCCTGACCTACCCCACCGAGGCGGTGTGGCTGGGTATCGCCCAAGGAGACGGTGTGAGCAAGTACGGCGATCGCGTAACCGGGGTGTACTCGGGTTTCGACTGCTCGACACATTGGTACATGGCGCTCCAAGTCAACGTGCCAGCAACCAAGGCGATATCTGGTGCGGCGCAAGGGAGCACGGCCCTCATCCCCTGTACCCCCTTCGGTCTCTATAGTGGTGTGACCAGCTTCCCGGGCGGCACCGCAACCTTCAAGGTGACCGGCAGCTATGACGGCACCGTGTTCAAGCTCATGTTCTCGACGGTGCATTCCAACCAGGCGTACGCCGTTGGGGTCCTGTACCTCCTCACCCTGAGACAGGGCGCAGGCGCGGAGCCGACGCTCGTCCTGGCCCGCACGAGCAGCACCAGAGCTGATGGCGATTTCGATCGGTCCGTGAGTTCCGAGGAAGCTCTCGGCGGAATCGTGGGCTCGTTGAAGCTCGCCGCATCGCTCTACTGCTGTTACCCCGACGCCGGCCCCACCCGCCCGGCCACCAAGACCCCGCCCATCTTCATCCACCAGTGCTCAGCTCGGTTCTCCGAGCCTAGGACAACACGTCCTCGACGCCGCCCCCACCTAGGTTTGTCGGAACCACGCGTGCTCACCCAGCGGCCGGAGGCTTCACGACGCGCTCACGGCCGGCGTTCGGTGTCGCCGCCATCAGTCACGGCTTTTCGTTGTTTGCCTGACACGTTGATTTGGAAACTTCCTCATGTGCGCGCGCGAGCCCGCGTGTCGTGGGCCGCTGATCTGTACGCGGGCAAACACGCCGCCTTGGAGGGGTCCGTCATCGCGAGTGCCTGGACGCACTGAACGTTCTGCCGACCGACCTCCTGGGCAGGATCGCAGGACCGGGCCAGCCACCGTCGCCACTCCCGCAGGGCGAGTTGTTGGACGGCTTCCGCGTGCCGCTGTTCCGCCGTTCCCACCCGCGCCGAACCTCGGCAGCCGTTAGTGACGGATCCCCATTCGATGAAACAACTAACGGCGTGACAACGGCGGTCAGCAGGCCTAATGTGCGCTCGACGAGGGGGAGGCGACTATGCGCAGGTTCAAGCTGACTACGTTGCTGGCGGTGGGTGCGGTGTCGAGCGTCGGGCTCGCGATGACAGTGCCCGCTTCGACAGCTGGCGCGGCGGCTACAGCCCAGTCCGCCGCTCATGCCTGGACGATGCCGAAAGCTGTTGGGCCGACCACGACGGTCATCGTGATGCTCCGCGACCGGGGCTCCGGGTTGGCGCCGCGCTCGGCAGGTCGCCTGCACGCGCTTCGTCTGGAGCAGTCCCCGATTGTCGCCGCGCTCAGGGCGGCCCGCGCCAAGGACGTGACTGCCGCCGCCTCACTCCCGATCGTCATTGCTTCGGTGACGCCAGCGCAGCGGGCGGCCCTGGCCAAGAACCCGCTCGTAGAAGCCGTCGAGCCCAACAGCGTTATCCCGTATCCCACGCCGGACCTCGGTACGACCACGCCTACGTCCACCCCGTCCGGCAGCTCCGTGGAAGGGACGGCCACACCAGCGTCGATTTGCGGTACGGCCGCCTCGCCCGAGGTCGACCCCGAGGCGATCAACGTAATCAACGCCCCGGAGTCCGCCGCGCTCGGCTACGACGGTGCCGGCGTCACAGTCGCCTACATCGCCGACGGCGTGAACCCGTCTGATCCCGACTTCTCGCGCAACGCGGCGTACGCCTCGGGAGGATCACCGACCGGCTCGCCGGTTCTCACGCAGGAGAACTTCACGGGCGACCCGGCCGGCACCCCAACCGCGGGCGCCGAGGCCTTCCTCGACTCGAGCTCGATCGCCGCACAGGGCAACACCGTCTACAACCTCGACAACTTTGTGAACTCCACGCACCCATTGCCGAGCCCGTGCGACATCAAGATCACGGGTGCCGCCCCGGGCGCCAACGTCCTCGGCCTCGATGTGTTCTCCACGGATCACGACACGACGGAGTCCAACTTCATCCAGGCGATCGACTACGCCGTAGCCCACGGGGTGAAGATCATCAATGAGTCGTTCGGGTCCAACAACATCCCGGACACGGCCCTCGACATCACTCGCTTAGCCGACGACGACGCCGTCGCGGCGGGCGTCACGGTCGTTGTCAGCTCCGGTGACGCCGGCGTCACGAGCACCATCGGCTCGCCTGCCACGGATCCCAACCTGATCAGCGTTGGGGCGTCGACCACCTTCCGTGCCTACCAGCAGCTCACCTACGGCGGCATCAACGCCACGACGCCCAACGCGACGAACGGCGCGTGGATCGACAACAACGTCTCGAGCCTCTCGTCCGGTGGCTTCTCCCAGAGCGGTGGCAACACCGTCGACCTCCTCGCGCCCGGCGACCTCAACTGGGCGCTCTGCGATGCCGACAATGCGCTCTTCAGCGACTGCACGAACGAGCACAGCCCGGTGACAGGTTCGGACATCGAGCTGAGCGGTGGCACGAGCGAGTCCTCGCCGCTCACGGCGGGTGCCGCCGCCGACGTCATTCAGGCCTACGCTTCAACGCACGGCGGTGCCGACCCGACACCCGCGCTCGTGAAGCAGATCCTCATGAGCACCGCGACCGACACCGATGCACCCGCGGAGCAGCAGGGCGCCGGCCTCTTGAACGTGCTCGCCGCCGTCAAGGAGGCCGCGTCCATCAAGGGCACGAGCGGGACGCCACAGGGCGACCTGCTCATCAGTCCGAACCAGGTCAACATCGTCCAGGCTCCCCATGCGCGCACGTTCAGGACGATCAGGGTCACGAACACCGGCAACAGCCCGGTGACCGTCCACCTTGCGACGAGGAAGCTCACGCACCAGGTCGCCAACCAGACCGGCTCGTTCTGCCTGAACCCTTCGTCCTCGTCGATCTCGTGCGGCCCGCCGACGACCAACACCTTCCCGATCTGGAGCGGCGTTACCGAGGTGTACCAGGAGGAGACCTTCACGGTCCCAACGACGAGGGCTCCGTCGCGGCTCAACTTCTCGGCCGACTACCCCTACACCGGACAGAGCTCGCTGCTGCACGTGGCGCTCATCGACCCGACCGGGGCGTACGCCGGCTACAGCCTCCCGCAGGGACTCGCCGACTACGCCAACGTCCAGGTGGCAAACCCGGCGGCCGGAACGTGGACCGCGGTGTTCTTCACGGAGCAGGACGGGGCGACAGGTACCGGAAGCATCGGCACGAGCGGCACAATCCAGTGGCAGGCGACGACATCCGAGTTTGCGCAGGCCGGCAGGATCTGGCCGGCGTCGCTGAGGATCGCCCCTGGAGCCACCTCGACCGCGACCTTCATCGCGCGGAGCGGGTTCGACTCAGGCGACACAGCCCAGTCCATTGTGCTCAGCACAGTTGGCGGCGCGACGAACACGATCCCGGTCACGGTCCGCACGGTTGTGCGCATCGGGCCGAACGGAGGCACGTTCGCCGGCGTGCTCACTGGCGGCAACGGGCGGGCGGGCGTTGGAGCCCAGACGAACACGTACGTGTTCAAGGTTCCGGCCGGGCTACGCGACCTCGACGTGAGCGCCTCGTTCGCCGACACCAACGACGGTGTCGTGGCGCTCCTCCTCGACCCGGAAGGCCAGGCTGTCGCCTCGTCCTCGAGCGTCACCCTCGACAGCACGGGAGCCGTCATCGCGACAGGAGACGTCAACGTCTACAAGGACTCGCCTGAAGCGGGAACCTGGAGCCTCGTGCTCGACTGGCTGCAGCCAGTATCGGGGTCCGAGCTCTCGGAACCTTTCACCGGCGCGGTCCGATTCAACCAGGTCAGCGTCACCTCTAACCTGCCACGGGGCCGGTTCGCCCATCTCAGGGCGGGACAGAGCTACACATTCGACGTCACGGTGACGAACACCGGGTTGTCGCCCGAGGCGCTCTTCCTCGACCCGCGGACCAAGGGCATCGAAAGCGTCCGGCTCGCCGACTTCAACGGCAGCGATCAGGACATGACGCTGCCGCTCCCGCCAGGGGTCACCTTCCCGCTTTACGTGGTCCCCACAGACACGAGCGGCATCGCCGCGAGCATCACCGGCACGGCACCGGTGACCTTCGACGTCGAGCCTTTCACGGGGGACCCGGACCTATCGCCAGCCGTCCCGGCTCCGGGCGTGACCGAGACTCAGACGGGCGACTCGGCCACCCTCGACTTCACGACGGCGGGCGAGGTGATGCCCGGCATCTGGTACCTCAACCCCAGTGAGATCGGGCCGTACCCGTCCACGGGCGCGCCCTCGGCCACCGCGAGTGCGACCTTCGACGCGATCACCCAGGCGTTCGACCCAACGGTGACACCATCGACCGGGGACCTGTGGACGGCGTACAACGGACTGACGTTGGGCTTCGCGCCGGCGTATGTCGAGCCCGGAGCGACCGCCACGATCCCGTTGACGATCACGCCGACGGCGGCGCCCGGGACCCGAGTGTCCGGTTTCATCAACGTGGACGACACCTTCCAGGCGAACGAGCTGATCGGTGTCACGGATACCGGCGGTGACGAGCTCGCCTCGCTGCCGTTCAGCTACGAGGTGTCTCACTAGAGTCGCAGGATCACGCCGTCGCCGGTCTCCCGACGGCAATGTGGCCCACTTTGGCTCGGGGCTGTTCTTGGGCTCGACTGCGGAGAGACGAACACGGGCGACGAATCGAAAGATTGCCTGCCGGCGGCGAGCACCTGGAACTTTCGCGCCGGCGTGGGCGCCTAACTCCCATGAGGGTCGTGCTTCCGTAAGGAAAGTCTTGGTGCCGCGGCTGGTGGGCGTGCTCCTACTGGACATCCCGAGGGATGACATCTCGGGGCCGTAGCCACGGTTGGCTGGCTCAGCCGTTGGGACCCGTTCGGCCGCCCTGTGTCGTCTCGGTCGGAGCGACGGTGGCGAGCCGGCGGGGTCGTGGGTCGGCCCTCGCGACGCAACCTTCGTCCTTTTGGAGGAACAGCTCGTAGAGCCGGTGGTCTCGCTCAGCCCGCGCGGCCCGGCGCTCGCACAGGCTGCCGATCGAACTGGAGCTGTCCTGAGGACGCGGCAGATGACGAGACGAGGGGCACCCGCCCCCGGCCGGCGGCTCCGCGACCAAAGTCGAGCGGCTGGGCGGCGGGGCAGCCTCGGCGCCGATTAGCACCGTCCAGTGGGCTTGATCACCACCGGCGGACCGTCGTGGCCGTCAATGTCGTCGTACACGCCAGGGTAGGTTTGGAACTCGCCACTGCGGTTGTTGGCGAGGTGCGACCCGTCCAGGGTGAGGCGACCCCACCCGGCGTCTACGACGTAGAAGATGGCGCCGCCTCCCTCCCGCGCGTTGTTGTTGCACATGAGCGTCCCGCCGACGAGGGTGTTGTAGTCCGTGCCGTCGTTGTAGATGGCGCCACCGCTACCGCCGCCTGCCGCGCCCGGCCCTGCTGGGTTCGCGCCCCATCCCACGGCGGTGTTGTCGGTGAAGAGACTATTCAGTACGTCCCACTGCACGCTGATGCTGCTCAGAGCCGCTCCATTGGAGCAGTGCCCGCCGATGAAGCTGTCGCTCGTGATGTACACCGGCCGATTCTCGTACTGGGCCAGGACGCGGATCGCCCCACCCCCGAGGTCAGGTCCGTGGCGGTAACAGCCGTTGTCGATGAACCTCGAGTTGACCGCCTTGAACTGGCCGCCCTCGGCGTAGATGGCGCCTCCGCCGTCGACACCGCCGTACCAGCACCGCGGCACGTTCTGTGTGCAAGTGGCCTGGTGCGTGCCGTTGAAGCCGTCTTCAAACGTGATGTTCTGAACCACGACCTGGGGGTATGGCTGATTGACGCAGTCATCAGTCGACCACTTGCCAGCGCAAGTGTCGGAGAAGAGTATCCGGTGCTTGTCACCGCCGCTCAGAGTCACAAGACCACGGCCATCCAACACAACCGAGTGCAGCGTCTTAGGCACGCTCGCGGTGGCGGTCATCAAGATCGTGATCGGCTTCTTGCCGCAATTGAAGGTGATGATCCCGCCCGCTCTGACGGCCGCTTCGACGGCTGCGGATGTGCAACCTGCAGGACTCCCATCGCCGATCACATGGTTGGGGTGTCTGGTGTTGACTGCCCGCCCCGCGGGTGGCACTGGGAAATGCCCATCCGGATTGCCAAAGTTCGGAAGAGAGCTGCCATGGACCGCCGGCCGAAGCACACCGCTCAGGCGCGCCGTGAGGGTGGCGAGCCCGTGAGCACCTGAAGGTATCGGGCTGGCCAGTCCTGCTGCGGCCCCCAGCATCGCTCCGGACACGAGCATCACACGGGCGCAAACAACGCCTCTCATGAGGTCCAAGGTAGCAACCAACAGCTCAGCCCGATTGCGAATACTCGCGACGGTCAACCTGTGGTGCCACGACGAGCGTGAGCGTTCGCGACCTCCGCAGTGTGGATGACATCCCGACAGAGAGCGCCTCCTCGCTCGCTGTTCCCGACTCCGTCTAACCCGCGGTTCGCGCGTTCTGGGCGGACGATATGGGACAGGCACCGCCTCGGGGTTACCGCGCCGACCGAGTGCTGACCGTCTGTGCGACCGGGAGATCGTGCGGAGCCGAAGCCCGTGACCGCACGGGCGGACATCGAAAACGTTTGCCCGCCCTGTCGATTCCGGGCGACGCCGTTCGTAGGGAGGGTGAGACGCCGGTACGGTGCCGGCATCCCCGACGAGGAGGCCAGACATGACGCAATATCTGCTTTCAGTCCACAACGTCGACGGCGAGTCGCCGCTCACCGAAGCGGAATTTCAGCAGTCCTTCGAGGACGTCGGCGTCGTCAACGAGGAGCTCAGAGCGGCGGGCGCCTGGGTGTTCGCCGGCGGTCTCCACGCCGACGCCGCCTCGACGGCGACCGTGGTCCGCTCGGTCGACGGCAAGATCGTGATCACGGACGGACCCTTTGCCGAAACGAAGGAGTCCCTCGGCGGCTTCTGGATCATCGAGGTGGACGACCTCGACGCAGCCCTCGCCTGGGCCGCCAAGGGAACGGTCGCCTGCCGCAAGGCGGTCGAGGTGCGTCCCTTCCATGGCGATGTCACGGACCTCTCGGTCCTCTACACCGAAAGCTACTCACTCGACCGGATCCGTCACGCCTGAGCCATGCCGGCGTCCGAGGCGATCGAGCACGTCTTCCGGGATGAAGCGGGACAGGTTGTCGCCACACTGGTCCGCCTTTTCGGCGACATTGACATCGCCGAGGAGGCGGTCCAGGAAGCCTTCGAGGTGGCGATGGAGCGCTGGCCGTCGCAGGGGATGCCGGCCAACCGAGGCGGCTGGATCATGACCACGGCCAAGCGCAGGGCGCTCGATCGCCTTCGGCGCGAGTCGTCGCGTAACGACCGCCACGCGCAGGCCGCCCTCCTCCACGCCTCTCACGAGGAGAGCGAGATGGAAGAAACCCAGCCCGTGCCGGACGATCGCCTCCGCCTCATCTTCACCTGTTGCCACCCGGCGTTGAGCGTGGAGGCGCAACTGGCGCTCACTCTGCGCCTCATCGGAGGGCTGCGCACCGAGGAGATCGCCCGTGCGTTCCTCGTTCCCGAGGCGACGATGGCACAGCGCCTCGTGCGCGCCAAACGCAAGATCTCAGTGGCAAAGATCCCCTACCGCGTCCCCGAGGACTGGGAGCTGCCCGAGCGCTTGCCTCCTGTCCTCGCCGTCATCTACCTGATGTTCAACGAGGGCTACACGGTGTCGGCGGCGCTCAGCCGCGAGGCGCTCCGCCTCGGCGGGGTGCTCGCCCAGCTGATGCCCGACGAGCCGGAAGTGTCCGGCCTGGTGGCGCTGATGCTCTTGCTCGAGGCGCGGCGTGGGGCACGCATCGATCCGGCCGGCCGGATGGTGCCGTTGGACGAGCAGGACCGCAACCTGTGGGACCGGCGACTGCTCGACAATGGTCTCGAGATGGTGCGCGCCTGCTTGCGGCGCAACCTTCCGGGTCCTTACCAGCTGCAGGCGGCGATCAACGCAGTGCACTGCGATGCGGCTACCGGCGCCGCCACGGACTGGGCGCAGATCCTCGCCCTCTACGACCAGCTGCTGGCGGTCATGGCGACACCCGTGGTCGCTCTCAATCGTGCAGTCGCCGTGGCCGAGATCGACGGACCCGTGGCCGCGTTGTCAATCGTGGACTCGCTCGAGCTAAAGGGCTACCAGCCCTTCCACGCCACCCGCGCCGACCTGCTGCGGCGCCTCGGCCGGGACGCAGAGGCCACAGCGGAGTATGACTCCGCCATCGCTCTCTCCACCAGCGCGGCCGAACGTCTCTTTCTCGAGAACCGCCGGGCATCTTTGGAAGGCTCCACATAAGTCCTGGTAGGAATATGCGACGCTGGGTGTGACGGCGCTGGGTCTTCCTCTCGGCATGGTCGTACGCGATTCTCGCCTCATGTCAGGGAGGAAAGCGCACCCCTACGACGAAGCTCCCACCTTGGCGATATTTGCCTGGTCTTCTTCCGGACAGGACACGGTGGGGCGATGAGTTTTGCGGCGGTCGTGCGTCTTTGCCATGGAGCCCCACCCAGAACAGGGAGATGATGTGATGCGTAAGGTTGTCGTCTACGAGTTGTTGTCGCTCGACGGGGTGGCAGAGCAGCCGGAAGATTTCATCATCGACTTCGACGACGTCATGCGGGAGAACCTCGGCCGCGTCATCGCCACCCAGGACTCCGTGCTCCTCGGGCGCCGAACCTACGACGATTGGGCCGCCTTCTGGCCTACAGCTGAGTACGAGCCCTTCGCCAGCTTCATCAACGGCGTCGAGAAGTTCGTGGCGACCTCGACGACACCCGCCCAGACCTGGGTGAACACCACGGTCATCGATGGTGGGCTTTCCGAGTTCGTCTCCGATCTGAAGCGGCGGCCCGGCGGTGATATCGGCGTACACGGGAGCATCGCCCTGGCCCAGTCGCTGCTCGAGCGGGACCAAGTCGACGAATTGCGGCTGGTCATCGCTCCCGCCGTGCACATGCACGGCCGAAAGCTCTTCGACAAGGGGTTGCCGAAGCGGCTGGCGCTAACGCGCGACGTTGCCTCTCCGTCCGGGTACCTCCTGCTCGACTTCCGGGTCGGGAACTGAGTCGGAGCGCGGCCGATGCCGAGGCGTACCGCCGCCCTTCGACCAGCAGCCCGGTTCGTACTGTGGACCCGACTTGCAGGAACAGATCCAAGGTGCCCGCCTGAGTGGGGCCGTATGGCCCTATCGGGCGGCGGCCGGGAGAGCCAGTATGAAGCAACACTGATTAGGAGGGCAGACCGATGGCCCTGTTCATATTGTTGCCTGTACTAGCCCTCCTTGGGGTGGTTCTGCTGGCCCCTCTGATGCTGCCCGGCGCTGTCATCGCTCTCGTCGCTCTGGCTGTGGCCGAGGTCGTCCGCCGTCATCACGCCGACAGGACGGTTCACTCGCACTGACGATCGGTGCTGGTCGGCACCGATGAGACTTGCACCTTCACCTACCTCCCCGAACGAGAGGTCAGGCGCGTACAGCTAGCCGACCGTCTGGCGATGAGACCGGGTCGCAGAGGTCTCAGCCGGTCGTGGCCGCCATGGCCTGGAAAATGCCCGAGTTGTCCTTGTAGTACCCGACGGCGTTGCAGGAGCCTGCTCGAGCGCACGCCACCGCATAGAGGTAGCTGTCCGGGGCGGAGTTCTCGTTCCGTGGCTGGGGGATCTCGGTTACATGGCTCCATTTGCCCTCTGACCACGTGGCAGCCATGTCCTGCAAGTGACCGGCAGTGTCCTTATAGTCGCCGACGGCCACGCAGGAGGCCGAGGGGGCGCACCACAGGCCACCGACGTCGTCGGCAGAGTTGGCGGCTGCGTGTGGCGGCCGGAACCGGACTTCCGTTGCACGCGCCCAACGCCCACCCGACCCGATCAAGGCCATCGCTTCGTCAACATGCGACTTGTCCGTGTAGGAACCCAGCACCAGGCAGCCGCCCACCTTCCAGCACGACACGGAATACGCGCCGGCATCGGGGTCAGCGGCCGCGTTCGACGGCAGCCGCACCTCAACGGCTCGCTGCCAGCGGCCCTTGGATTCGACTGCGACCATCCCTTGGGAATGGATGGACCGGTCTTGGTACTCTCCGACAGCGACGCACGATCGAGCTCCAGTGCAGGTGACGTAGGACATGTAGGTATCGGGCGCCGCGCCCGCGTTGGCCGGCAACTGCAGCTCCGTTGCGCGCCCCCACTTGCCCTTCGCTTCGGTCACGACCATGGCCTGAAAGTTCCCGGATTGGTCGAGGTACCCGCCGGTGGCGACACAGAACCCAGGGCGTGCGCATGCCACCCATTGCAGGCCGGCTTGAACAACGCTTGCCGAGTTAGCGGGAAGCTGCACATAGTCGCGCTTCCCCATGTTCCATGCGTCTCTGTGACGAGGAACGCATTGTCGACGTCGGGAAACTCGTAGCTGTAATAGCCGACCGCCACGCACGACCCGACGGCCGCGCAGGCGACGCCGTTGACCTCGGCGTACGGCTGCGACTGGGCATTCGACGGCAGCGTCACCTCAGTCGCCTGACGCCACCTGCCGGAGGACTCGGTGACGACCATCGCATCGCCGCCCTGCGTGCTCTCGTAGGCACCTCCCGCCACGCAGTCGCCCGCCCTCGGGCAGGCAACCGAGTAGAGGCCGGCGCTCTGGTTGGTGGGCTTGGCGTTCATAGGGAGTCTGATCTCGACACCTCGCCGCCACGTTGTCACCGCTGAGGCGACGCCCCTCGTGCGCGGTATGAGCACGGTCGCAGAGCCGACGGCGGTGGACGTGGTCGCGAACACGACAGCAAGGCCGATGGCAACGCACGCAGAGGTGATCAGCGGGAAACGCCGTTTGCGGCCTGCCACGATTTTGGAAGTCGCCGCCAAGCGGGTGACCCGATGAATCGATCGGAACCTCTTCACGGATTGCCCCCTTTTGCTCACACCGCCAGTGGCAGCAGAGAGAATCCTAGGCCAGAAGGTGGAGGCGCCTCACGAAGCGACGCATCAGAGAGGTGACGTCGTCACCAGTCTTGCGACGACCCCACTCGAGGTTGTGTCGCGGTGTCAGGGCGTGTTTGCGTGTCCGTGGTGAGTCCGGTTGTCGCTGAAGGGTCGGACGGTGCTGGGCTTGGTTCTGTTGGCGCTGTCGGCTCATCTTCGGGTCGGATCTGCCGCTTGCGACGGTTGCGGCGGCGACGTTGGTGGCGGCGTTCGCGCCTGCGCGGGCTGAACACCATGCTGGCGGCGATGACGATCAGGCCGACACCGGCCACGACCAGGGCGATGCCACGGTGGTTCTGGAAGGCGATGGCGACATAGCCAAGGAGGGGTATCGACCAGCGCACCCGGTACGTCTCGTTCCCTTGGATGGTGAGCGTCCATGGGTCGCGAACCGTGTTGGCGTCGCCCTGGGTGTTGATGAGCAGTTTCCCGGCGTTGCCCTTTCTGATCTCGACGATGCGGTGGACCATCTCCACGGAGGGGTCATCCGGTCGTCTGAAGACGATCACGTCGCGCACGGCGAGGCTGTCCACCGGGACAAGTTCGCTGATGACGACGCCCCCCACCGCCAGCCCCGGTCGCATGCTGCCCGAGAGGAC
>Ga0187883_10000182_pt1 | contig 44319 bp, 36 predicted proteins | sample June2016WEW_20_1_2_FD_132966 | JGI IMG/M metagenome (GOLD analysis project Ga0187883, IMG submission 132966) | Peatland microbial communities from SPRUCE experiment site at the Marcell Experimental Forest, Minnesota, USA - June2016WEW_20_10 | ecosystem: Environmental > Terrestrial > Soil >...
GCGAAGCGGGACCTTGGAAAGCTTGGTGATGCCGAGCATGGCGAGATCGTAGAGGGTATAGAAGTTGTTTTTGGACTTACCGCTCTTGCGGCGCTGCTGCTCATACTCAACTTCGGCGTGGGGAAGGCCAATTTCAGCGATCATGCCGCGGAAGTAAGGGTAGGGATCGCCAAACTGGCGGACGAGGTCGATCACTTGGCGGTCATAGAGCCCAAAGCCGGTGAAGTTTTCGTAAGTCTCGATGTCGTCGGAAAGGTGGTTGACCAGTCGATAGAACATTTTCCGAACCAGAAACATCGGCGCGGATTCGCGGCTTTGATGCTTGACGGCAATGACGATGGGAACTCCCTTTTCCCATTGTTCGATCAGTTGAGCCAGCACTTCCGGTGGATCTTGCAGATCGGACATGAGGGCAATGACGGCGTCGCCGCGGGTTTGCAGCAGCGCGTGCATGGGCGAGCGCACATGCCCGAAGTTACGCGCATTGCGGATCACCTTGACATTGGAGTCGGTGGCGGCGATTTCGCTGAGGACGGCGAAGGTGGTGTCGCGGGATGCGTTGTCGATGAAGACGTGCTCGTAGCGGTACTTTCCGAGGCTTAACATCAGGTCGCGCACACGTTCATACACTTCGCGGACATTGCCTTCCTCGTTAAAGCAGGGTGTGACTACACTGATGGTTTTCATTTTGTGCGGGGCGCTCACTTGCCACCGCCCGCTTTGGCCGCGTGCGCAGCCGGTTGGGGCGGAAGACCGCGGTGGTAGATCAGTTCGGTGAGCGACGGAATGTTGGCATAAGGACTGTCAATGGCGTCGATCATAATGGGCTGATCTTTGGGCACCGCTTTCCGGATCACTTCGCCCCGCATGAGTTCGCGGCACGAGATCTGTCCCTGCTGCAGCGGAATGGCCAGATAAACATCGGCGTCCTGCAGAACGTGGCCTACGGGAAGATCGCGTCTGGCATAGACGCCGCGGACGAGCGCGTCGAGATAGGCGATTTCCTTTTGCGGAGGCAGACGCTTTTGTGTTCCCGGAGCTCCGCACATGCGCTTAGCGCGATGGAAGGCTTTGAACCAGGTGTCAACCTGTTCCGGTACGGAGCAGTATGGAGAAACGGTCATGCCCTCGGTCTGGATGTCGACGTGACGTTCGAAGGTTCGCGCGCCCTTGGCATAGGCCATGAGCATGGACGAAGTCCAGTCGCGGTGTTCGTGCGATGACAATCCTATGATGTGATTGGGATAACGCCGGCGGAGAAAGTCGATCTGATTAAGCTCAATCTCCGAGTCTTCGGAAGGATAAATCGAGACGCAGTGGTTAATGGCTAGGGGAATATGACGGTTGTTGAAAAACGTGACCAGGTCGTCGATGTCCTTGGGCGAAGAGCCGCCCGTAGAAACGATAGTCGGTTTCTTCGCTTTCGCGATCTTCTCGATCAGAATCCAGTCATTGCAGTCCGAACTGGCGATCTTAAGGATGGGGATGCCAAGTTCGCAGCAGAAATCAACGGAACTCTCGTCGAACGGAGTTGCCATCGGAATACAGCTGGCTTCGCGGATGGCTTGCACCAGTGCGGCGTAATCCTCCGGCTGGAGACGCGTGTCGAGAGTTTTCCTGATGTAGCGGATATCGTCACGGTGGCGAAAGTCCCGGTGTATGAAGCTGTCGAGATCGCGCAATTGCAGTTTGATGGCGGCGCGCACGTTATTAAAGCGCACGACCTGTGCATAGTTGCTGATGATCTTCAGACCTCGCTGCAGGTCGCCCAAGTGGTTATTGGCCAACTCCAGCACGAATAACTCGTCGAATATATCGTTGCCAGTCATGATGTTACTTGTCTGTCCAGTCTTCGTGTCGTACCGGCGCGCGGGCGCGGTTTGTTAGTATGGTAATGTCCTTATTCCTTGATCACATTGTCCATTAGTTCAGTCTCATCCAGGAATGGGTACATGTCCTCTAGATTAGGGGAAACGATACGCCCATCGGGTAACTGCCTTGCCCGCGATCGCGGTTCAAACTCTTGATTTTGATCGACTACAACGTCAATTAATGCTGGCCCATCGGCCGTGAGCGCGCGGTCCACATGCTCCAGCTGCGACTGGTGGTCGATGCGAAGCGACGGAATACCATAGGCGCAGGCCACCTTGACCATATCGGGAAGGGAGGCGCCGCTCGCTGCGCTCTCTCCGGTGAGGCGGCCAAAGAACCCGGATTGCGTCATCCGCATGGAGAGATAGCCGGAGTTATTCAAAACGAAGATCTTAAGGGGCAAGTGATGATGAACTACGGTTTGTAACTCCTGGATATTCATTTGAATACTGCCATCTCCGGCAAGACAGATGACTCGTTTGCCGGGACGGGCGAAAGCCGCCCCGATGGCGGCGGGCAAGTCGTAACCCATAGAGGCGGATCCGGAGTTGGAGATAAGACGCTGGTTCTTGCACAGACGCATGGTCTGGAAAGGCACGATGCAGGAGGTAGCATTGCCGCAGACTATGACTTCGTCGTCCGTGAGCCGGGCTGAGAGTTGTTCGATGAAGTAGTAAGGATTCAAGGGCGGACCAGGTTGGCGCTGGCGATCCTGTACGACCGGGTAGCGTTGGACGCGTTCACGGCACCAGACCAGCCACGGCGCGTGGGCTCCAGGGCGGTAGTTCTCGGCGTGACACTGGCGCAGAAGCTCTTGCAGGAACCGCTTAAGATCACACTGGATGCCGATGTCCGGCTGGACGGTGGGTTTGTGGAATTCGGCAGGGTCGATATCGACCTGAATCTTGAAGGCGCGCGGCGCGAATGATTGCCAGTTGTAACTGGTTTGTCGGATGTTGAGGCGCGATCCGAGGATCAACAGAACGTCAGCATTCTGCACCGTGAAGTTTCCGGCACGGTCGCCGATGGTGCCCTGGCGTCCGCAAAAGAACGGGTCGTCGGAGGCGATAAGGTCATGGGTCCAGGCGGTGGTCACGGGCACGCCCAGGCGATGGAAGAGTTCGTCGAATTCTGCGACTGCGTGCGCCGCGCGAACGCCGGTGCCGGCGAGGATCACTGGGCGCTTGGCGTTCTGAATCCGGCGGATAACTTCCTGGCACTGGGACTTGAGCCGGGACGAATCGTTGGTGATGCTGTCTGGTTGCCCATCTTCTGCCGCATCCTCGGCCGGATCGTAAGCACGAAGACTGGCGGGATTGATGGCCGCGGCCTGTACGTCGACCGGAATATCGAGCCAGCAAGGTCCTGGGCGTCCACTTTGAGCGAGGTGCCAGGCGCGCTCGAGGTGATAGCGGATGGAGAGAGGATCGTCGATCATCACCGCGTACTTGGTGATGTTCCCGACCATGGCGATAATGTCGGCCTCCTGATCTCCGAGCTGGCGCAGGCCGGTAATGCCCTGGGCGCGCATGCAGGTTTCGCGTTTGACCTGGCCAGAGATGACAAGCATCGGAATGGAATCGGTCCACGCTCCGAAAACTCCGTTGAGGGCGTTGATGCCACCGGGCCCGGTGGTGACGTTGACCACGCCGGGCTGTCCGCTGATGCGCGCATAAGCTTCGGCGGCCATGGCGGAAGCTTGTTCGTGGTGATTGCAAACGTACTGAATGCGCCGCTCCTGTCCAATCGAGTCGTTGAGATGCATGGCGCCGCCGCCGGTGACCAGGAAGATGTGGCGTACTCCCCAATCCGCGAGTTGGCCGGCGATGTAATCGGAAAGCTTCATGCGCGGCTTATCTCCGAGTGCGGATCTGAGTCCGGAGTTGGCAGCAGCGAAATAACAGGATTGCTGAGTCCGAGACGGCGGACTTGCGCGCCGATTTCGTCGGCGTGCAGCAACGTGGCGATAATGATCGGCTCGGTGGTACCGGCAATTTCGCGCAGCCCGATTTTGTGCGAACCAAGTTCGTGCGGACCAATGACGGGCGCCCCCGCCAGCGTCTTGCCTCTGAGAACAGGATTGTTGTCTATCACGGCGCGGACTTGGATGTGCGCGAGAGACGGAAGAGTGAGCAGCTTCATCGCCAATTGCCCTGCGCCCCAAAGGAAAACGCTCCGGGTGTTTGTGAGCTGGCTGGCTAAGTGGCGATTGATTCTTTCCATCTGCTCAGTGGACTGCCGGATATAGGCCGCGATTCTGGACGGTAACTCCTGATCGCAAACGACCGAGTGCTCGTCTGCATTTCCGCCATTGTCGTGGAATAGGCCGAAGACTGCGGGATAGAGGGTGTGTGGTCCCGTCTGGATCACTTTCTGTTCAACCACCACGGGCTGGAAGCCGAAGCGGCGGGCGATGTTTTCAAGAGCGCGCGCCGAGAAGTGGTTGATGTGTTCGGTATTGAATTCCTGAAAAGGCGCGTAGAGATAGTCGTTGTAACGAGTGGCGTCAGGAGTTTCGAGATACAAATAGCCCCCCGGCGCGAGCAACCGGCGGGCGGCGGTGAAGAAAGCGGGAATATCGTAAACATGTTCGAGCACGTGGCTGAACACGACGCAATCAAATTTGGGCATGTGCGTGGGAGCCGTGGCGGACGATATCGATCCCACGTAGGCCTCAAAGCCGCGATCTCGGCAGGCGGCGGCGCAATGCGGCGAGGGATCGAGTCCAGCGACGGCCGAAAATCCGTGATTGCGGAGGGCCGTGAGCAAGCCGCCCGTGGCGCACCCGGCATCGAGAATGCTAGCCGCACGCGAAGGCAGGCTACGGGCAATGTCGGAGGCAGTGATGGCGAGTCGAGCGGCGTCGTGTGGAGAAACGCCGCTGCCGGTTGCGGTCGCCGAGTCGTCATACTTCGACCACTGGCAATAGAAACGATCGTAGTCGCTCTGAGTTGCGGCAGGGTCGGCATAGACGAAACCGCAGCGGCGGCAGACAACGACGTCGTACTCGCTGGGCAGTGGATAGCCGTCGGGAACGATGAACCGCTGGTGATGGCAGACCGTGTTTCCGGAGGCGCCGCACGCGCCGCATGCGCGATGAGGCTGAGGGCTGAGAGTGGCAGCGCTATGCAATGGGGATCCCCGGGACTTATATGGGCCTGCCAGTCAGTTATCCCACACACTAGCGAGGGAGGGAGAATTACGAAAGTCACCGGCAGCGCGTTAATTCGAGGTCAGCAATGCCAGTGGATCAACGTGCGCTTGCGAGCCTGATCGCGGCGTTTGGGGGTTACTCTTCCAGATTACTTTCGTGCCCGGATCAAGATTGAGCGGGGGCTGCGGCTCGCTTGGGGAAGATGTTGCCGACGCGGCGGATTTCAGCGCCGACGGCTTTCAGTTTTTCTTCGATGTTCTCGTAGCCGCGGTCGAGGTGATATACACGGTCGATGATGGTCTCGCCATCAGCGACCAGGGCGGCAAGCACGAGCGAGGCAGAGGCGCGCAGGTCCGAGGCGAGCACGGCTGCGGCGCTCAGCGGAGTTCCCCCGCGAACGATGGCACGACGGCCTTCGATCTTGATGTTGGCGCCCATGCGCACCAGTTCCTGCGCGTGCATGAAGCGGTTCTCGAAAATATTTTCCGTGATGACTGAAGTGCCTGCGGCCTGCGTGGCAAGCGCCATGTATTGCGCCTGCATATCGGTGGGGAAGCCGGGATATTCCTCAGTGTTCAGGTCGACGGCTACGAGCGGCTGGTCGCCCATGACGCGTACGGAGTCGGCTTTCACCGCAGTCTTCACGCCGGCTTCCGCTAGCTTCTGCAGGATTGCGGTCAGGTGCGTGGGATCGCATCCGGCAACGTTGATGTCGCCGCCGGTCAAAGCTCCAGCGATGATGAACGTTCCGGCTTCGATGCGATCGGGGATAACGCGGTGCCGGGCGCCGTGGAGTTTGCTGACCCCCTTTACACGGATGGTAGACGTGCCAGCGCCTTGGATTTTAGCCCCCATGGCGTTGAGCAGCGCGGCGAGATCGGCGACTTCCGGTTCACGGGCGCAGTTCTGCATGATGGTCTCGCCATCGGCGAGGGTCGCGGCCATGAGAATGTCCTCGGTACCAGTGACCGTAATTTTGTCGAACACAACTTCGGCGCCACGGAGGCGGTCGCCTTTGAGCGGATCGGTGACGGCCTCGACATAGCCGTGTTCCTGCGTGATCTTTGCGCCGAGACGCTCCAGTCCTTTGATGTGAAGGTCGATGGGGCGAGCACCGATGGCGCATCCGCCGGGCAGAGAGACATGGGCACGGCCACAGCGGGCAACTAGCGGTCCGAGGACAAGCGTGGAGGCGCGCATGGTCTTGACGAGTTCATACGATGCTTCAGGAGCGGCGAGGGTGCGCGCGCAAATCGTGGTGCGATGATGGGCGCGCCCGTAGCCGAGTTCGACCTCGGCGCCCATGGCGGCGAGGAGCTTGCGCGTCGTCTCGATGTCGCGCACCTGCGGGATGTTTTCGAGAATCACCGGCTCGTCGGTGAGCAGAGCTGCCGCCATGCAAGGGAGCGCGGCATTCTTCGCGCCGCTGACTCGGACCGTCCCGAGGAGCGGGTTACCGCCGCGGATTACCAGCTTATCCATGGTTAGATTGTAGCGGCTTCCATCACCGCATCGTGAAATGTCGGACGTACCTGCTTGATTGCCTGGTTCGTGCCGTCAGGCCAGGTGCGGTTAGTTAGCAAAGTTACTGAGAGTTGGCGGTCTGGGTCGATCCACAGCGATGTGCCAGTGTAACCGAGGTGCCCGAAGGAACCGGGCGAGAAGTATTTTCCGGATTGCGAGGGCAATGGCAAAGACGGCGTGTCCCAGCCCAGCGCGCGTGAAGTACCCTCGGGCGCGGATTCTCGTCGCGAAAATAGTTCGATAGTTGTGGAGCGCAAGATGGGGTGTCCGCCGTTGAGCATGGCGTGGGCGAAGATAGCTAGATCTTCGGCGGTCGAGAACAGACCGGCGTGTGGTGCGACGCCACCGAGGATGCTGGCGTTTTCGTCCTGCACTTCGCCTTGGATGATGCGATGACGGAAAGTGCGATCGTCGGCGGTTGGCGGGATGGAATCCTTCAAGGCGGGCGTGGGATTGAAGGTCGTGTGCGTCATGCCGAGCGGTCCGAAGATTTCGCGTTGGCAGAACGTGGCGAGCGATTCGTCGGCGAGGCGTTCGAGGACAACGCCGAGAATGATAAAGCCAATGTCGCTGTATTCGGCGCGCGCACCGGGGGCAGCGGTGAGCGGCGTGGTGAATACCGCTTGCAGAAGGTCTTCCCGCTTCTTGGCGCGCAGGAAAAGCTTTTCGTAAGCGGGCAGACCGGAGCTGTGCGCGAGCAGCATGCGCAGTGTGACTTCGCGTCGGCGAGGGTCGTTGTTATCGTTGTCGAGCGCACCAGCGAATTCGGGGACGATCGCGCTGACGGGAGCTTCGAGATCCAGCAATCCGCGCTCGTAGAGGATCATGGCCATTGTGGTCGTGGCGACGACTTTGGTGAGCGATGCGAGATCGAGGATGCTCGCGGCACTGACTTCGGGCGATGCCGGATCGTAGGTGAAGCGGCCGAGGGCTTTGTGGGCTATGAGCTCTCCGTGTAAGGCGACCGCGAGCGAGCATCCGGGGAAGGCGCGGGCGGCGATGGCCTTTTCGAGAACGCCGAAAGCACCGCGAAAGCGATCGTCCTGCGCGGCGAAATTGCGCACCAGGAAGGAAAAACCGGATTCTCGATTCGGCAGCGTCAGGTTCAAAGGCATTTTGTGAACTGATGGGGTTATAGCAAACGCGGCGGGCCGAGGCAAACGGGGAGTTACTCCGGGGGCATCGTTGGTACCGTTCAGCCTTGAGCCGCATCTCCAGCGTCATGTAAAGTCACAGCAGACGTGAAACGCCTATCGAAAAATCTGCTGTTCTGCGCTTTCCTGTTTTCTGTCGCCGCGTTCTCGCAAATTTCGCTGGATTCCCGCCTCGCTGTGCTCGATCCCGTCATCCTCGATTCCATCATCAACGATGCCATCGCCGAACGGCAGATTCCGGGTGCAGTCCTTATCGTCGGGCACGACGGACGGGTGGCATATCGCAAGGCTTACGGCAGCCGGGCGCTGGAACCTCGGCCGGAAGCGATGACGCTCGACACCGTGTTTGACTGCGCTTCGCTGACCAAGGTCGTCGCTACTACAACGGCGATCATGCAGCTTTGGGAGAAGGGAAAGTTTCGCATGAACGATCCGGTCGCGAAGTACCTTCCTGAGTTTGGGCAGAACGGCAAGCAGGATATTACGATCCGGCAGTTGCTGGTGCACTACTCAGGGCTGGCTCCGGAACTGGATCGTTCGAAGCCGTGGGAAGGGAAGCAGACGGCGTATCGCATGGCTTTTGAGGAAACTCCGGAGCGGGCTCCGGGTGCGACGTTTGTTTACAGCGATATTGACTTCGTAGTGCTGGGAGCGCTGGTGGAACGGCTTGCGGGCGAGTCTCTCGATGAGTATGCAGCGAAACATATTTTTGGTCCGCTCGGCATGAAGGAGACCCGATTCGTTCCTCCGTCATCATGGGAGTCGCGGATTGCGCCGACCGAAGAAGATGAAAACCAGCACCTGCTGCGCGGAGTGGTGCATGATCCCGCGGCTCGCCGCATGGGCGGCGTGGCGGGCCACGCTGGAGTATTTTCTACCGCCGATGACCTTGCGCTGTTTGCGCAGGCTTTGCTCGATGGCGGGCGAGGCGTGCTGACTCCAGCGACAATTGCCAAGATGACTGCGCCCCAGCAGCCGGTGAATGGGACGGTGCTGCGCGGATTTGGATGGGACATTGACTCTCCTCTTTCTACCAACCGTGGGGAACTTTTGCCAGTAGGCGGTTACGGGCACACGGGATTCACGGGGACTTCGCTCTGGATCGATCCTGCGACGAAGACCTATATCGTGCTGCTGACGAACGCGGTGCATATGAATGTGGTGCCGCCGAAGGAGAAGGGAAGCGCAGTTTCGCTTAGAACCAAGGTCGCGACCGCTGTGGCGGCGGCACTGGCGCTCGATCCCTCTGAAGCGGAGAAGATGCGGGTGGCAACAATTACCGGCTACAACGAAATGCAGAGCGCGGCGCGAAAGCTGGCGGTGCGGAATGGGACGGTGAAGACGGGAATCGACGTGCTCGAGGAGACGAAGTTTGCGGCGCTACATCCGTCGAAAGGTGGGGCTCCGCGAAGCATTGGGCTGCTGACGAATCAGACCGGCGTCGACTCAGAGGGACGCCGGACGATTGACGTGCTCGCGAATGTGTCCGGGATTTCGCTGGATGCGATTTTCAGTCCGGAACATGGAATGACCGGAACGCTGGACACGACCGACGTCAAGAACACGAAAGATGCGGCGACCGGAATTTCGGTCTACAGCGTGTATGGAGCGAGCGACGCGACGCGGCGTCCGCCGATGGACGTGCTGAAGCGGTTGGATGCTGTGGTGATCGATCTGGCGGATGCGGGTGCGCGCTTTTATACCTATGAGGCCACGACGGGTTATTTTCTGGAAGCGGCGGCCAAGACTAGGATTGAAGTGGTCATTCTGGATCGGCCGAATCCGATTACAGGATCGTTTGTGCAGGGGCCGGTGTCGGATATCGGGCAGGAAAAATTTACGAATTATTTTCCTGAACCGGTGCGCCACGGGATGACTCTAGGTGAGCTCGGGAAAATGGTGAATGGCGAGCGGCATATCGGGGCGCGGCTTGAGGTGGTTCGGATGGAGGGTTGGCAGCGTGGGGACTGGTTCGATTCGACCGGGGTTGGCTGGGTGAGTCCTTCGCCCAATTTGCGGAGTTTGAATGAGGCCACGCTTTATCCGGGAGTGGCGATGATTGAAGGCACGAATGTCTCTGTGGGGCGGGGCACGGATACGCCGTTCGAGGTCGTGGGCGCTCCCTGGATTAAGAGCAAGGAATTTGCCACTTATTTGAATGCTCGCGCGATTCAGAGTGTCCGCTTCGTGCCGATTGTTTTCACTCCATCATCGGGTAACTTTGCCGGGGAACGATGCGAGGGCGTCAACCTGATCATTCTGGATCGAAATACTCTGGATTCGCCGGAATTGGGGATTGAACTGGCCTCGGCGCTGCATAAGTTGTATCCGAACGACTTCAAACTGGAGCGGATGGCGGACCTGCTGGTCAATCAGGCGGTGTTCGATGCGATCGGGACGGGGGAAGATCCGCTACGGATTGCCGAGGACTGGCAGGAGCGGCTGGATGAATTTGTGCGCCTTCGAGAACAGTATCTGTTGTACAAGTAGCGAGCGTGTGAGCCTCAGCGCACATCCCGAAGCAAATCTCAAAGCAAATCTCAAAACCCACTCGGTAATTCATGTTCCCACGAGGACTCCTCAGCTACAATTACCGGTGGTACGCAGGTTGGCTATGCCCGATACTCTTCCCTTCATTCCGAGTTCGTTTTACCGTTGCGCTGGCCCGAATTGCGGGGTGTTAAAAGGCGTCAGTGACCGCTGGTGGATCATGTGGAGTTCGTTCGACGATTACGATGTGCCGGTCATGCATCTGGCGCCGTGGGACGAAAAACTGGCAGTCCAGGAAGGCGCGCTGCATGTTTGCGGCGAGGGCTGCGCGCAGAAACTACAGTCCCAGTTCATGGGGAATGTGCTGGAGAGTCGGTCGCGGAGAAGCAGTGGTTAGGCCTTGCGTAAGGACTGCCGTCCTCCGTCGTCGTACAAAAGCTGGTTCTCAGCTAACGGGGGGCGCATCTCAGAATGCAAGTAGGTTGCTTACTATCCTCAAAAGGTAGGTCATTCGATGAAGATGCTGGCTGCTTCTATTTGGGTTTTGCTACTGATGGGAATCGCGGCGGCACAGACGTCTCTGGCTCCGGATCCGGGCGCGCAAGCGGTCGAGTCGGGTAAGACCATGCTGGCCATTCCGGCGGGCACCACCGTTCCACTCTCGCTGAAGCAGGCGATTTCAACGAAGACAGCCAAGGATGGGGACCCGGTATACGCGGAGACTGCCTTTCCGTTCGTGGTCAACGAGCGGGTGGTGATTCCGGCAGGGACTTATATCCAGGGAAAGATCGAGCGCGTGCAGCGCGGTGGGCACGTCAAGGGGCGCGCTGAGGTGCTGATCCATTTCACCTCGATGATTTACCCCAACGGTTATACGGTGATGCTTGGCGGTTCCATCGAGAACGCGCCTGGGGCCGAGACGACGTCGATGAAAGATTCGGAAGGGACGATTCGACAGGACAGCGACGCCGGGAAAAAAGCCGAGACCGCTGCGGGGACGGCAACTACGGGAGCGGTCCTCGGCGCTGTAGTCAACGGCGCTAAGGGAGCCGGCATCGGCGCGGGCGTTGGAGGAGCCGCTGGCCTGGCAATCGGAATGCTGTCGCGGGGCGCCGACGTCAGACTAGACGCGGGGACGTCGATCCAAATGGAGATCCAGCGCGAAGTGACGGTGGATGCGAGCCGGATTGCCTCGCGTGACGTCGCCGTTCGAAACTAAGTTCGCGACAACTAGACTCGCGACTTGCGACGAGATGGCGGAGCCAGGGGTTCCTCGCCTGTCGAGCGGTCGGCTTTCGAACAGCAATTCTTTACTTCAACAAAAACATAGCATTCACGTGCGCAGTGACGGTCACGTTCTGGGGCGAGAATTCCGCTGTCGGGGCGGGGGCTGCCGTCGTCCCCATGGCCATGGCACGGTGCTGCAAGGGCGCGATCACGCGAATGTTCTCCGAGGTGTCGACGGAAGCGTAGGTGAGTTCGCCAAGCGTTCGTCCGCTGGCATTGGCAAGCGACTGAGCGGAAGCTCGCGCTCGCTTGTAGGCGTCGGCCACGGCTTTGCTCTTGGCCTCTTCGGTTGATTCCAGCTTGTAGCTGAGCGTCTGGCTTTCACCGACGCTGGCGTCGGCTAGTTGCCCGGTGACGGGGCCGATCTTGGAAAAATCCTTGAGCTTCAGGCTGACACTGGTCGTGACCTGGTAGCCGATCACTTTGTGCTTCGGGTTTTTCCAGTCATACTGGGGATTTACAGCGAAGAAGCCGATCTCGGCAGACTTGGGATCAATTCCGTTGGCGCGCAGAACCTGGCGCGTGGCCTCGGCTTGTTTGGAGGCCTGGTCGTAGGCGTCTTTGGCGCTGTCGGCTTGCGCCGAAATGTTGAACTGGATGAGCGCGGTATCGGGCGCGGTTTCAAACTTGCCCTCGGCGCCGACGTAAACAGTGTTGGGCAGAGCGTTGAGTGTGGGAGTCTGCGCGATCAAGAGAGTACTCAGAACCAGAATTGCGCTGAGAGTGACAACGGCCTTTTTCATTGTTTGTCTCTTTTCGTTTGTCTCTTTTCATCGGATGTTTGTGGATGTTAAAGCTGCAGTTTCGACCGGAGTGCTGAATCCGGACCTGAAGCTTTCCTTATACCACTCTAATCTTAGAACGCAGCAAGGCTCCCGAGTTGCCATCGAAAGGATTGAAAAGAAAAAAAGTTGCGGACTGGCGTTTGGAAGAGGTGAATCGGACCTTGACAATGCCTGGCGCGGGATGCAAACAAGCACCTGCGCTCGTGGTTACGTTTTAGGGAAAGACGGACCTTGCCCATCAATGTCGTTCCGTAAGTTTTCCCAGATATTGTCGGGCATTTCGAGAAACACCTGGACGATCTGAGGATCGAACTGGCGGCCGGCCCAGAGAACGATTTCCGCGCGCACAGCCTCCATGCTCTGAGCCTTACGGTAGGGTCGGTCGGTTCTCATGGCATCCAGCGTATCGGCAATTGCGAAAATTCGGGCACCCAGTGGGATCTCGTCGCCTTTCAATCCACGAGGATAGCCGAGTCCGTCGTAGCGCTCCTGGTGGGCGTAAACAATCTCGGCGGGCTCAGCCAAAAACGGGATTCGCGAGATGATCTTATAACCTCGGTAGCAGTGCTCCCTCATGATTGCCATCTCGTCGTCCGTGAGTTTGCCGGGCTTGAGCAGGATGGCATCGGGAATGGCCATCTTGCCGATGTCGTGCAGGAAGGCTCCGCGGGCGATCACCTCGATCTCCTCTTTCGGCAAGCCCATTTTGCTCGCAATGGCCATGGTGAACGCGGTCACGCGTCGGGAGTGGCCTTCGGTCTCGGCGTCCTTGGCGTCGAGCGCAGAGCCCAAAGCTTCGAGCATCATGTCATACGACCTCTTCAGGTCCGACAGCGCCGTTTTCAATTGCTGGGTGCGTTCCGCAACCAGGACCTCAAGGTTGTTGCGATAGGCATCGTTTTCGCGCTTGAGGCGGCGATTCTCCAGGGCCCGGCGGACCGTGGCCAGCAGTTGCTCGCGCTCGAAAGGCTTGGGCAGGTAGTCGTAGGCCCCGTTGCGAATTGCCTGCAGCGCGACCGAAATGTCGTGGACCGTAGTGACCATGACAATGGGGACGTCAGGGTAACGTTCCTTGGCACGCTCCAAAAGCGCGATCCCATCCATTTCCGCCATCATCAGGTCAGAGAGGACGAGATCGAATTCGTTGCCCGACTCCAGAATCGAGAGGGCTTCGATGCCATTGGCGGCCTGGCGAGTGTGGAAATGGGCGCCTTCGAGCATGGAACAGACAATCTCGCGGATTGTTTCCTCGTCGTCCACCACGAGAATGCGATCGTTAGGCATGGCGCTGAGTGAATGTATCGCTCATTTTAGGCTTCGACTTCACGTTCCGAAAGTAACCAATTGGAGACGGAAATCCGGCAACGATGAAGGCCGAGCGTGATATTTAAAAGCTTGGGTGTTGGTGCGCCTATCTAAAGTGCGCATGCCCGGCATGCACTTATCTATTGTGCGTTTGTGCGTTTATCGTTTGCGCGTTTATCTATGGGCCCTGCCTGGTTATTTGGGAATTCGGTTGGCACGTTGACGGTCCCCTGGTCGACCGTCCACTCTTTGACCAGTCCCTGGTTGACGGCGCGGGAAACAGCTGCCCTGATCGCGGTGGCGGTTAGTCTGCTCTTCTTCCGGGTCTTTCGGGAACGATGTCTGCTGGTCTGGGGAGCGGCCTGGGTCGCCTATGGAGCGTTTCTTTGGGCAACGGGCGCGGGTGAGTCATATGCCGCGTCACCGTCGATGGCGGCCTTCGCGCAGGCCGACTTTGTGCTGGCGATAGGGTTGTTCGCGGCGGCGGCGCTGATGTTGGCGCAAGCGCGGCGAAGCCTGATGGTGTTGGCGGCATTTTCCTGGGTGCTGATGATTTTTGCGGCAATGAGGCCGCTGTATTTTCCGGATTCAGTGTATTTTGTGGATTCGAAAATTTTCGGGCTGGATGTAGCGTGCCGGCTGGTTGCGGCCGGGGCGGTGGTGGAACTACTGCGCTGCCGGTTCGGACGTATCGGGCTGGGATCATTGCTGTTCAGCGCGGGACTGTTGACGTTGAATCTGAACTGGCCACTGTTTACCAGTCGTATTCCGAGCGAAGGCTACCTGTTGGCGGAAGTGCTGTTCGGTTCAAGCCTCTTGCTGATCGTGCTGGACGAGTCCCGGCTGCGCACCCGCCGGCTGGCGGTGCTGAACGAGTTGACGGCGACGATTGCGCGCGGCCAGAATCCTGCCCCGATGATGCAGTCTGCGCTGGAGAAACTGAAAGCGATCGCGGAAGCGAAGGCGGCATGGTTCCAGTTGATGGTCGGCGACCATCTGGAGCCAACGCAGCATGTCGGTCTGTCGGGGGAATTTCTGCGAGCCATCGCTCAAAGCGGGAGCGATGAGACGCAGGCCCGTATCCTCCAGGAAAACCGGGCGGTCGTGATGAGACTCTCACAGACGCCGCTCCCCGAGCAGGAACAACTGAGGAAGCACGGCCTTCGTCATGTGGTGCTGCTGCCGGTCCTGGGCAAGAAGACGGTGATCGGGATGCTCTCGCTCGGCTACTCGGGTAGCCGGCGCCATACCCGCGAAGAATTGGAATTTCTGGAAACGGCAGCGCAGGCGCTGGGCATTGCGGCAGAGAATCTGCGATTGCTGGAGCAGGTGCTGCGCTCGCAACGGCAGTGGATGAATACCTTCGATTCGATTCAGGATCTGATTTTGGCGCACGACGCGGACTTCCACATCCTCAAGACCAATCAAGCCCTGCTGCAGCGGCTGGAAAAAGCGCCGGCCGATGTGCTCGGCAATCTCTGTAAAGAGGTTCTACCGCAAAGGCGCGCCTGGAGCGGATGCCCGTATTGCGAACGAGGCTCGGGAGTGACGGAGGGAATGGATCCGTGTTTCGGCGGGCAGTCGGTGGTATCGACCTCATCGTATGCCGAGCAGGGAAGCCAACAGAAGGGCACCATCCATGTGGTGCACGATACGACCGCACGTCAGATGGCGGAAGAAAAGTACCGCATGTTGTTTGAGCAGGCGCAGGAAGGCGTCTTCGTAGCGACGCCGGAGGGCAATCTGCTCGACTGTAACGACGCTTTTGTCACCATGCTCGGTTACAGCAGCCGGGACGAGTTGATGGCGCTCGACGTGGGCGCCATGCTGCATGCGGTTCCGGAGGAGCGGGAACTTTTTCGCAAGGAAATCGAAGCGCACAACTACGTGCGCAACTTTGAGATCACGGTGCGCCGCAAAGACGGCACGCTGCTGGTGGTGGCGCAAAGTTGTTTTGCTACGCGCGATTCGATTGGACGCATTGAGCGCTATCAGGGCTTCGTGCTCGACATCACGGAGAAGAAGCGCTCGGAAGACGAGATGCGCCGGCGCAATCGTGAGTTGAATGCGCTCAACGCCATGGCCGTCATCGCCACCCAGTCATTCGATCTGGATGAAATTCTGAACCTGACGCTGCGCCAGGTGATTTCGCTGTTTGCGGCGGAGACCGGCTCGGTCTATCTGGCAACGGAACCGGAGGGTACCTACCGGCGACGCGCGGGTTGGGGTCCGCGCAGCGAGGCGCGCGTGCGCATGGCCGAAGTTGTCTTTCCGGAAGGGTTAGGCGAACTGGTGATGCGCTCGAGAGCGGAAGTGGTGACGCAGGATTTTGTGCCGCACCTGCCTCCGGCCGTGGTGGAGTTTGCCTGTGCCGACCGATTGCCCTGCTGGATCTGGGTCGTACTCTGGGGCAAGGAAAAGCCCATTGGCATCATGGGGATCGCCAGCAAGGAAGAACGGCACTATTCGAGTAACGATGAAAATCTGCTGGTCGCCATCAGCCGGCAGCTGGCGACTACGATCGAAAAGGTGCAGCTCTACGAGGAAACTTGCCGGGCCTACGAGGACTTGCGGCGGACGCAGGAGCAACTGCTGCAGAGCGAGAAGATGTCGGCGGTTGGACAATTGATTGCTGGTGTGGCGCATGAATTGAATAATCCGCTGACCGCGATCCTCGGTTACGCGCAACTGCTGGAGGGTGCGGGTCTTGATCCCCAGTCAGCCGACTACGTGCGTAAGCTGTTCAAGCAAGCCCAGCGGACGCACCGGGTGGTGCAGAATCTGCTTTCTTTTGCGCGCCAGCGCAAGCCGCAAAAACAAGAAGTGGATTTGTGCAAGGTGCTGGAAGAGTCACTCACGCTGCGGGAGTACGATTTGAGGGTCAACAACGTCTCGGTGGAACGTGAAATTGCCGAAGCCGTACCGTCGGTCGTCGGCGATCCGCATCAGTTGGAGCAGGTCTTCCTGAACGTTATCAATAACGCGCTCGATGCCATGGTGGAGAACAACGGCAGCGGTGTGTTGAAAGTGCGCGTGTTCAAGAAAGACGCCTACGTGTGCGTGGAGTTCGATGACAGTGGTCCGGGAATTAAGGACCCGAGCCGGATTTTCGATCCCTTCTATACCACCAAGTCGGTGGGCAAGGGAACCGGCCTGGGATTGAGCATCTGCTATGGCATCGTCAAGGAACATGGCGGGGAGATTCTAGCGCGCAACCGCGAAGAAGGCGGCGCGACGATTGCAATCCGTTTGCTCGCGAGCGAGAAACCCGCGCTGCCGGAGCCGGTGGCGCCGGTGCGGCGCGAGTCGCTGCTGGCCGGCCGTGTGCTGCTGGTTGAAGACGAAGAAGCAGTGATGGAGTTTGAACGGGATGTGTTAGTCGGGGCGGGAGCCGAAGTTACCACCTCCATGAGCGTGGAGGACACGCAGCAGCGGCTGCGTAACGGCGCTTTCGATGTCATCGTGATGAATGGGCGCATGCCGGGCGGATGTAGCGCGCGAGAAATGTATGAGTGGATCGCGAAAAACTGCCCCGGGCTCGAGAAGGGGCTGCTGCTGACGTTTTCCACTGTGACCGACGCCGAGACTCGAAGTTTCCTTCAGGAACACGGCGTGCCGTCGCTGGCCAAGCCGTTTGAAGTGGCGGACCTTATCTCGCTGGTGCGTGGCCTGAGCCAGAGAGAAGGGAAACCTGCAATCAAGACGACAATGACGACGCAAGAAGTGACGACGCAAGACGTGACGACAAACGAAGTAACGAAGCGCGAAGAAAAAGCCTTCGTCGCGGGCGCCGGAGCCTAGTTACAGAAAACCGTCAGCTCTGAAGACTGACAACTCACAACCTCGTCTAAAGTTGGAGCTTTAAGCTCAGTATCATTTCTGCAATCAACTTTTCGTTGCGCCGGTACCAGCGCCAGTGCCCTTCTCGCGTGGCTTCCACCAGACCGGCTTTTTCCAGGATTCGCATGTGATGCGAAACGGTGGGCTGCGCCAACCTCACACGCTGCTCAATATCGGCCGCACAGAGTCCGTTTTCCTTATCGAGGGAGCAGCCACCTTTTTCTTTGAGCGCTTGCAGAATGCGGCGGCGAGTGGGGTCGGCAATGGCGTGCAGCAAGCGATCGAGATGGGGAACGGCCATAATTATTTGTAATTTGTAATTTCAAATTTGTAATTTGAAATCGATCCAATGCCGAGTGCTTTTCAATTGCAAATTACCAATTACCAATTACAAATTATTTTTTCACAATCGGGTTGTAGCCATCGCTGATGAGGCGGGCGCGCATGGCCTCGGCATCCTTAATCTCGGCATAAGGTCCGACCTGAACGTGATAGAACTTGTCGGCGGTAGGGTTATTCGCGCTGAAGGCGGGATACTGTTTCTTCTTCAGAGCCTCGACCAGCGCCTCCGCGTCTTCCTGCCGGCTAACCGCGGCGACCTGCACATAGTAACTGGAGCTGTAGCCTCCGCTGGCGGGTGCCGCAGGTGCGGCGGGTACGGCGTTTGTGGGCGCCTCCGGGGCCGGAGCCACGGCGGTTGCGGGCACCGATTGCGCCTTTGAACTTTGCGTCGCGGAACTTTGCGTCGCGGAGCCTTGAGATGCGGAACCTTGGGTCGCGGTATCCGGCGGCGTGGCGGCGTCGGCAGTCTTCTCGCCTACCGCTTTGTAAAAGCTGAAATCGGTAGAGTTAGACTGCGGGGTTTGCTGAGCTGTGTTGTTCTTTGCGGCTGAGGGCCGAACCACGGTCGCCGGAGTTGCCACTGAAGCGCTCGGCCAGCCGCTGGCAGCCGCGATGGTGGTCCTTCGGCCGAGCGAAAAGCCGATGGCAAAGAAGAAAGCACAGACCAGCACAAAAGCGAAAAAAATGGCCAGCATGCGGCCGGTGCCAAGGGTGATCTCCGTATCCTGTTGCGCGGTAGCCATGGAAAAATCGTTGACCTCTAGTCTTTTGCCGGCGCGGCGGGCGTTTTCGCGCCTGCCAGCAAGTTCTGCAAACCGGAATAGAAATCGATCGGAACCGGGAACACGACGGTGGTATTTTTCTCGACCCCGATTTCAGTCAGCGTCTGCAAATACCGTAACTGGATACTCGCCGGCTCAGAAGATAACAAGTGTGCAGCATCCACCAGGCGCTGCGCGGCCGAGAACTCGCCTTCGGCGTGGATGATCTTCGAGCGCTTCTCGCGTTCCGCCTCGGCCTGCTTGGCCATGGCCCGCAGCATGGACTCGGGCATATCCACCTGCTTGACTTCGACGTTCGCGACCTTCACGCCCCAAGGCGCGGTGTGCGTGTCGAGGATGCTCTGCAGGCGCAAATTAATCTTGTCGCGGTGGGCGAGCAATTCGTCGAGTTCCTGTTCGCCGAGCACGGAGCGCAAAGTAGTCTGCGCAAACTGTGAAGTCTGGTAGGCGTAATTCGAGACTTCGACCACCGCCTTGTTCGGATCGATCACGCGCAGAAAAATGACGGCGTTCACTTTGAGCGTGACGTTGTCGCGGGTGATGATGTCCTGCGGCGGAACTTCAAGCGCCTCCTGCCGCAGCGAAATGCGCACCATGCGGTCGACCGGAGCGAATACCAGAATCACGCCCGGTCCCTTGGCCGCAATCAGGCGACCGAGACGGAAGATGACGCCACGCTCATACTCGGCCAGTATCTTGATGGAACTCAGCAGGTAGATGATGAGGATGACGACAGCAACGGTGATCACTGGAAACCCGAGATCCATAAATGCCTCCACGCAACTCGCAATTCAGAGTATGAGCGGATTGTAGCGCACGCGGACGACTGCGGGCTGTGAGGAACGGGGGAGTGGAGTGTTTAGGATGATGCGGGTCGAGAATCAATTTCCGATGTTAACTCCGACGTTACTAACTGTCTGGTATGGGGGTACCCCCCCTCCCCCCTGGGTAGTGGAATCATGGGGTTAGCGAGGCAATAATATACTTGACTGACTGTAAGAAATTTGCTACAGTTCAGGCATGGAAACACCGAAAACACTCCAAGCCACTATCCAGTTCTTCAGCGACTACGAAAACTGCCGGAAGTTCATGGTTTTCGTGCGCTGGCATGACAGCGTAGTCCGCTGTCCACGTTGCCATTCCGAGAAGGTTTCCTATCTCGAAAAGGCGCGCCTGTATCGCTGCTACGGCGATCACCCCAAGCAAAAGTTCTCGCTCAAGGTTGGGACCGTGTTCGAGGATTCGCCGATCCCTCTCGAAAAGTGGCTGCCCGCCGTGTGGCTCGTCGTGAATTGCAAGAACGGAATCTCCAGCTATGAACTGCATCGCGCTCTGGGAGTAACTCAGAAGTCGGCATGGTTCATGCTGCATCGGATTCGCACCGCCGTGAAAGAAGATCATGGCCCGTTCAAGCTGGGCGGTCCCAATACCGAAGTCGAGACCGACGAAACTTTTATCGGCGGCAAAAAGCAGAACATGCATAAGGACAAGAAAGTCCGCTACGAAGCCAAGGGCGGTCCTTTTGGAAAGACTGTCGTTATGGGTCTCTTGGACCGCGATCTTCGCAAGGTGCGCGCCAGGGTTGTTCCGAACGTCAAGCGTGAGACTCTGCAATCGGAGATAATGAAACAGGTAAAGTACGGCTCCAAGGTCTACACCGACGATGCGGTCGCCTACGACGATCTGCGCTCGCGGTTCGTGCATGAAGTGGTCAACAAATCCGAGAGCTACGTTCGCGGGCGCGTGCATGTGAACGGGATGGAAAACTTCTGGAGCCTGCTCAAGCGCGGCCTGAGCGGAACCTACGTTGCCGTGGAGCCGTTCCATTTGTCTCGTTACATTGACGAACAAATTTTCAGATACAACAATCGCGCCACTAAGGACAATCCACTGACTGACGCGGACAGATTCCACCTAGCTTTATCGCAGATCGCGGGGAAGCGGTTAACCTATGCGGAGGTAACTGGCAAGGTGGGAGAAACGGCCTTCTAATCGTTTTCGCGGGAAGCGCGGGAAGCGGCCTTCCGCTTCCGCGTCTTCGCCCGCTTCTCAGCGTCGAGTTTCGCCTTGATTTCGGAGTGCGGAACTGCAACGAGTCGGCGCATAAAATTCGTGAATTCGCCGAAGTCGCCTTCAACATTCTTGGCGGAGTGGGTCGGGCGATTTGGCTTTTGCGGCACGACAGGTTTAGTGTGCGATGTCGCCCTGCAAAAGTCAACACGGCTTGCTTTATCCACTCCGCTTGGGGGATGAAGTGAACTTCCGCCTTACCTATGACGGGCCGCTTAAAGCAGCGAGTCAGAGTGAAAATCGAAGAATTGACAAGCACAACATACGGCGCATCTTTCATCGCCAATCGGATCGTCTCTATACAAATCGGGAAGTGCTGCATGAGCAATTTGGGCCGGAAACAGCCGCCAGCACTATCTACAATCTGAATAAGTCCTACAAGCGCGGCGAGTTCGTCTGTTTCCCCATAATCCGCTCGGACCTTCATCTCGTATGCGATCTCGACATTCTTTTCCTGAGAAGGGAGAATCCTGGTTCGCTCATCTGCGGTGGCGGCGATCTTGATAATCGCATTAAGGTTCTGTTCGATGCTTTGCGGGTGCCTCAAGACGACAATGAAGTTCGCGGCCTGTCACCATCCGACGACGAAGTCCTGCTAATGTGCCTCACCGAGGATGACAAACTGATAACAGGATTCCGTTGCACTACCGATAGATTGCTGGAACCTCCGGCTTCAGAAGCCGAGGAAAACAATGTCCGCCTGATTATCAATGTCGAGGTAAAAGCTACGAAGTTGACCATCGCAAACATGGGATACTTCGCCCACTTCTAGGCGTATAATTCGCGGCGTTATGAGTGGTGGACTTCACTATACCTTCGATTGTCCTGACTGCGCAGCGCCCATTGCGATCCCTCTTGAAATGCTATCCCAAGCATTTCGAGATCTAATTCAGCCATCCGAGGATGTCGAGCCGATTGTTTTTGTATGTGCTCACTGCAAGCACGTGCAAAATCGTAATTTAACGAGAAAGAGTCAGAATCCACCCCTGGGGCCAATGGTATTGCTATCCCGCGACTCAGGGTGGACCTGCGTCGGCTGGCTAAAATGCGAAGGGGCCACCTGTAAATTTCTCTTCCCACTATTCGCCAAATGGAATCCGGGCCTTTCCGAAGTAGAGCAACTGGCCGCGCAGAAGGAATGGAAATGGGATGGCCTGACATGTCCCGACGGCCATCCAATCCCAAAACCGGCGTAAACTTCACCATGTGTCAATATTGACACGCTACCCTGTCACGGTGCAAATCATTATATAGTCAGTCAGCTATATTAGTGCCGTTAGCGAGAAATTCCCGCCAGATCTTTGAGTTTCAAGGACTTATAGCCAAAGTCTTTGAGAACCAATGACTTAGCGGCGATTTTGCTTCGCTGGATTGTCAAAGAGCGTCCCAGAATGGGATTTTGGCGGCTTCGGGGGTCGCTTCGGAGACGGGCACACGTCGGGCTGCTCCGATCAGATCGCTATTATCGCGCACGGCGGGCTGGGAGTCTGTGATGGGGCACACAGATAATTTGTGATGAAAAAGTGCGGTGCCTGGGTGCGGAGGCGTGAGCGCTCGCGGCCTCCCACTCATCGCAAAGTGCGCGATGAGTGGGGCACCCGGCTAATCAGTCAATCTCTTTCGACAGAGCTTGAACGCTATCCCGGCAATAGTCCGAAAGGGTATGAGCCTGTCGCCCCAGAAGCGGCGCATATTTGAAGAGAGCGTCAACTGGGTTTTTCTCTTGCTTCAATCTCTCCAGCAGCTTTTTCGGGTCAACTTCTCCGGGCAGGAACTTGAACTCGGGAGGCACATCCTCCACAAAAACTCCGATCGGGTCAACTTTCGTCTGAAAGAGAGCATTCACGATCTCGGCCTGCGCGGCCAAGTCAGAAGCGGTTTTGTGCATGCGCTCCGTTAATTCTGCCTCCATCTGACGAGCTTTCTCCACTCTTTCTTTGTCACTGAGGCCAGGTTGTAATCCGAGATTCAAAAGATGAATTGGCAGGTTTGCAAGATCAGAAGTTGAACCGGCATCGCGATAGCAGGCGGAAGCGTAGTCGCGCATCGCCGCAACACGAGTCTCCCTCTTAGCCTGAAGTAGTTGCTGATGGCCGATAAACGACTGGGTAAAAATGCCAGCCACGGAAAGTGAGCACGGGCACGATAGCAGCACGCAGTCTTAGTCCATGTTCTGTTTGTTGGCCCTTCGTGTTAGTTGCGGCCGGCGAATCTTCCGTCATGCTGACCCCAAATATACGCCAAGACAGAGGTGTGCCCGTCAACCAAGACGGCCCTCGAAGCTGCGGGTGCCCCACTCATTCGCGCTCTTTGCGAATGAGTGGGATGCTGCGAGTGAGGAGAACACTCGCGCCCTCGCCAAACGTCGCGACCGGACGCCTCTTGATCTCCATCGGCCACTCCTGAAATTTCACCCGCACCGGTCCAATCTCTCGGTAGAGATAAGAGCAAAAGCTGCTCCACTGCCACTGCTCGGGGCGGTCTACTAACCCGCGCTTTACCGGATTACGATGTATGTAACGCAATTTCTCGATGTGCTTCTGTTCTGTCCACACGTTGAAATCGTAGAAGCGCTTCTGCCATACCGGTTGGGGGTGAGGGCTCCCACTCATCGCAAAATGCGCGATGAGTGGGGCACCCTTACTCTTATCCTTACTCTTATCTTTGGTTCTTAGCTTCCTTGTGAACCTTTCTTTTACTACCTTCATTACCACCGACGGATCTCCTAACTCCGGTTCGGTTATTAGCAGATGGAAGTGCTCCGGCATGATTACGTATCCGTGAACCACAAAACGGTACTTCTGGCGCGCTTGTTCCAGGATGGCAAGGAGAAGGTCGCGGCGTTCGGGCGTGGCCAGCTGGGGCTCGCGGTCGTAGCAGCTGCAGGTTATGAAATGCAGGTGGTTATTGCCGTAGTAGCGATGCAGGCCTTGGGTCATCCCGCTATCGTAGACTCAGAGTTTTTGGTTTGGCTGTGACCCTGCTCTCAGTCGGTTTGTGACGAACCCACTCATTCGCACAAAACGCGAATGAGTGGGGCACCCGCCTTGTATCGCCTTACGCTATTACTGTTCTAGAGGCTGTTGCGGGATCGACGCGCAGCGTAAGTCCCTCGACCTGCCGTACGACGATTTGTTCTCCGGCGGGGATGGGGATGGTGGAGACGGCGTCCCAAAGCTCGCCGTGCACGAAGACTTTTCCGGCGGGCGCCAGCTGGGTTTGGGCGATTCCGATTTCTCCGATTAGGCCTTGTTCTCCGGTGACAATCTTGTTGCGGCGGGCGCGTACGGCGATGCTCATCAGGAAGGCGGTGATCAGTCCGAGCGGGATGCTTACGGCTAGCGCGGTTACTAAGTGGACTCGCATTTCGGGGATGGGCGCGTCTACCAGGAACAGGCCTCCCAGGGTTAATAGGACGATACCGCCGGTGGTTAGTACGCCGTGGCTGGCGAATTTGGCTTCGGCGGCGAAGAGCGCGAAGGCTCCTATAATCATGGCTATGGCTGCGAAGCGCACGGGCAGCAGGTTCAAGGCGAAGGCCGCCAGAAGGATGAAGACTACGCCTACGGTTCCGGGAATGACTGCGCCGGGATGGTTGAATTCGGCGTATAGGGCTAGTGCTCCGATGGCTAACAGGATGAAGGTTACGTTCGGATCCATGATGTAGGAAAGGATGCGCTCTTTGAGCGTCATGCGATAGTCGCGCACGGGTTGGTCGTCCAGGTGGAGCGTGACGGTTGTGCCGTTGAAGCGCTTGAAGCTCTTTCCGCTGAGCTGGTGGAATAGGTCCTGCTCGTTGGGAGCGATGTACTCGATCAGTTTCTTGTCTAAAGCTTCCTGTTCGGTAAAGGATTTCGATTCGCGTACGGCGCTCTCCGCCAGTTCGACGTTGCGTCCGCGTTTGGCTACGACCGAGCGCATCAGGGCTGCGGCGTCGTTTTCCATTTTCTGTTTCATTACATCGTCCATCTTTTCGCCGAGAATTACGGGATGCGCGGCGCCGGTGTTGGTTCCGGGAGCCATGGCGGCGACGTCGGCGGATTCGAGGATGAAGAAACCGGCCGATGCGGCGCGGCTGCCGCTGGGCGTTACGTAAATGATGACCGGGACGGGCGAGGCCACGATCTTCTCGATGATTTCGCGCGTCGAATCGACAAGGCCTCCGGGAGTGTTGATCTCGATCAGGACGGCTTGATCGTGGTCGGTGGTTGCGACGGCGAGGGCGCGGCCAATGTATTCGGCGGTGACGGGCTGGATGGCGTCGTTGATTGCGATTCTCAAGACTTCGGCGGAGCAGGAGGCGGCGAGAAATAAAGAAGTAATTGCGGCGAACCAAACGCGCGACCTCAGTGTATTACTGAGAACTGAGAACCGAGAACTGAGAACTGATTTCATGGCGGTGACAGCGGCTGCGCTTTCTCCGCGAGCTTGGCTGCTAGGGTGCGTTTCAAATCCTGGCCGGCGGAATTGCCGGGCTCCAGTTGCAGCGCCCGATTGATGTTCTGGGCGGCTGCTTCCATTCTATTTTCTTTCAAGTCGAGGCTGGCCAGAATCACGTAGGCCTCGGCCGACTCGCGAATGCGGAGGGCGGCCTCGGCTTGGGCTCGGGCTTCGCGGGCGTCGCCGCGAGCGTCGTAATCTTCGGCGAGAGCGGTGAGGGGCGCGGTGCTCGAGGGATCGACGGCAGCGGCATGACGGAATTCAGCCTCGGCTTCGGTGGTGAATCCGTGGGCCAGGAGTTCTTTGCCGAGTTCGACATGAAAGCGCGCGTGGGTGCGGGGATCGGATCGGGCAAATTGCTGTTCGGCCCAACTGCCGATCTGCGTGGTCATTTGGCGGAAAGCGTCTTCTTCGTAGTTGTGCTTGATGCGCTCCGTGAAAGACTTTGAGGTTGCGCTGCTCGGTACGATAGCGCCACTGCCAGCAGCGGGCGTCAGGGAGTCGAGCAACATTTTTGCTTCGGCATCGTTCGGGCGATGATCGAGCGTGGCGTGCAGTTCGCGGGCGGCGCCGGCGCGATCGCCAGACTGGGTGAGCGTCACTCCCAGGTTGAAGTGATAGTCAGCATCGCTCGGATCGTTCTGAATTGCTCTTTCAAAATAGTCGGCGGCTGTCTTCGGGCTGTGGCCACGGCGGGCGGCGACTACTCCAAGGTTGTTATAGACCTCGGCCAGGGGCAGGCGCGCGGCGACAAATTCAAAGGCGCTTTCGGATTTTGTGAAGTCTCCGTGAGCGTAGGCGGCGAGACCGAGATAGAAATTTGCCTCGCGAGCGACGGCGGACGAAGGCTGAATTTGACCCAAGGCCGCGATGGCCGGTTCGTAGGCGCGCTGGGCGTAATAGGTCTTGCCCAGTCCGAGCCAGGCTTGCGCGTAATCCGGATTGAGGCGGGTCGCTTCGCGATAGTGCTGCACTTTTTCTTCGGCAGACGAAGCGAGCAAACCGCGCACGTAGTTTTCGAGGGCGTCGAGGCGCACGGGCGGAACGCTTGCGATGTACTTGTCTTTTGGAACAGGGAAATCGGCGCGGATCAAGTGAAGCAAATCCCACGACAACGCGGATTGCAAGTTGCCGAGATCGGCCAGCGGCCCGGACTCGGTGGCTTCGGGCAAAAGTTTCTGAGCCCGCATATCGAGTAACTGCGCGGTTGCCGTCAGGCGCGCGCCGTCATAGCGATAGGAGCCGAGTATTGCGTAATCGACATCCATTTGCTCGGCGATGCGGTAGAGGGTGGCGCGCGACGCATGAACGCCGGCCGGAACTCCCTGGCGATCGTACGCCCGCAGACGTTCGTCACGGCTGGCTATGTACAGTACGGGTGAATTGAGCTGCTCGTGAAAAGTCTCGGGAAAGGATTCGCCCAGCCATTCCAGGCCCGGAGTCGGGGAAGTATTTTCGAAGGGAATCACGACCATGGTCCGTCCGACTACGATGCGGCCGACTTCGGTTCGGGCTGAGGCGGGAACATCCTGGGCGCGAAGCGAGGGGCAGAATAGCAGCGAAGCCACAAAGACGAAAACAGCGGCGCGTATCACGACAAGTTAATTATATCGGCAGGGGAGGTGCATCATGGGTGCGACTGGCCTGTGGGAATCGCTGGCTCGGAGGAGCCGCTTTCTTTCGACTTTGGATGAGACTGGGGTTGGGACTGGGGTTGGGGCTGGATCCAGCCGGGCAGATCGTTGCTGCCGGTGATGAGGCGAGCGCCGCGCTCGTAGGTGAGATACGACCATGCCCACTGGATCATCACGATCAGGCGATTGCGGAATCCGATCAAGAAAAGAATGTGTACCAACAGCCATGCCAGCCAGGCGAAATATCCGGACAACTCGAGCTTACCGAACTGGGCGACGGCCGAAGCGCGGCCGATCGTCGCCAGGCTGCCTTTATCGTGATAACGAAAAGTGCGTCGCGGTTGATTTTCGAGGTCGCGCGCGATGGTGTCCGCAACCCAGTCGCCTTGCTGAATGGCGACCGGCGCGACTCCGGGGAGCATCTTGCCGTTTTCGTCCTTGAGCGCGGCGAGGTCGCCGATCACAAATACTTCCGGGTGTCCCGGAATGCTGAGGTCGGGCTGGACGAACACGCGGCCAGCGCGGTCGATGGGAACACCCAACTTTCGGCCGAGCGGTGAAGCGGCAACGCCCGCGGCCCATAGAACCACCGCGGCGGAAATTCTTTGGTCGCCCGCCCAAACTGCACCGGGCTCAATGCGGGTGACGACGTGGGAGGTGCGAACCTCGACTCCCAGGTGTCGCAGTTGAGCTTCCGCTTTCCGGGAAAGCTCTTCGGAATAGGTTGCCAGAACTCGGGGACCACCTTCGATCAGCAGTATGCGGGTTTGCCGCGGGTCGATATTGCGAAATTGGTGGTTCATGGCGTGGCACGCAATTTCAGCCAATGTTCCCGCAAGTTCGACGCCGGTGGGACCGCCTCCGATGACCACAAACTGCAAGGGAGATCCGCTTTGGGTGTCGTCATTTGCAGCTTGGCGCTCGTTTTTCTGGCGCTCGGCGGCCCGCCGCTCGGCCAGTTCGAAGGCGAGCAGAACGCGTCGGCGAATCTCCAGGGCGTCTTCAATCGTCTTCAGACCGGGCGCCAGAGGCTCCCACTCCTCATGGCCAAAGTAGGCATGGGTGGCGCCCGAGGCGAGGATCAGAAAGTCATAATCCAGCGCCTGATCCTTGGTGATGACTTTCTTCTGATCGAGCTGGAAATCGACCACTTCTTCAAGCAACACTTCAACGTTGGAGCGAGCTCTCAGGATCCAACGAATGGGCGCCGCTATTTCGCCGGGAGACAGGCCGGCGGTTGCCACCTGGTAGAGCAGCGGCTGGAAGGTGTGGTGGTTTTTCCGATCGACGAGTGTGACTTGAACGGGAAGCCGAGCGATGCGGCGGGCGGCGGTCAGGCCTGCGAAACCGGCGCCCACGATCACGACCCGCGGTCTTCGCTGGCCGCTGGTTGGCTGTGGTTTCGTTGGCATCTACTATAGAGATTCGGAGAATGGCCGCTTAGACAGAAACTTTTCTCACGCACACCTTTAACGGCTGGGCATCAAATAACACACCATTCCTCTGGCTTCATCGCCCAGCCTCCGCATACACTGCTTCTTCACAGTTTTTTTCTTCAACTTTGATGACCACGGCGCAGCCCAGTTCGTCCGCACTGCGTTTTCTTCTGCCTTCCGTCCGCGACATCATTTTCATTTTTCTTTTCTGGTCTCTGCTGGTGGGCCCTTTATCGAATCGGCCGCTGGCGGACGCGGATATTGGATGGCATATCCGCACCGGCGAGCAGATTCTCGCGACCCACTCCCTTCCCCGCACCGATTCGTTTTCCTCCACCATGCAAGGCCAGCCCTGGTTTGCCTGGGAGTGGCTGTACGACATTCTGATCGGGATTCTCGACCACGCTTGCGGATTGAATGGAGTGGTTTGGCTTGGCGCCTTGCTGGTGGCCGCGATCTTCGCGACGCTGCTTTCGCAATTGCTGCGGCGCGGGACCGGTCTGCTGCTGGCGATCCTGCTCATGCTACTGGCGGAGGCCGCATCGATGATTCATATCTACGCGCGTCCGCACATTGTGAGCTGGCTTTTTTCCCTGCTCTGGTTTGTTGTGCTGGAGCGTTGGGAGCAATCCGGACGTTGGGATGGGGGAGAGCACGCGAGCCAGCCGCGCTGGATTCCCTGGTTTTTTCCTGCGTCGATGTTGCTTTGGGTGAATCTGCATGGCGGATGGATATTTGGAATGGCGCTGCTCGGTACCTACACGTTGGCGGCATTCGTCGAGAGCGTGCGCGCGCAGAAAAACGAAGCGTTTGCTGCGATTCGCGCCTCGCAGCGGGCTCGTGCCATGGCTTCGGCTTTCGCAGCCTCGGCGGTGGCCACGCTGGTGAATCCGTTTGGCTGGCGGCTGCATGCGCACATCTATCGCTATCTGGGCGATCGCTACCTGATGAACCATATCGATGAATTCCGCTCGCCTGATTTTCACGGCTGGGCACAGCGCTCGTTTGCGGTCATCCTGCTGCTTGTGCTGGTCGCGTTCGCGGGCAACCACAAAAAGCTAAGGTTCAGCCACCTGCTGGTCGTGCTGCTGGCGGCGTATGCGGGATTTTATTCGGCGCGCAATCTTCCCGTTTCTTCGATGCTGCTGGTGCTGATCGCCGGGCCGATCCTGTGGGGAAACTTCGTTGCGCTGGCGGATAGGCCGGGCGCCTGGCAATGGGTGCGCAACGGCGCGTTTCGAATCGCAAATTTCTCCGATCGCATGAGCGCGCAGGAAATGGAGCTTCGCGGGCACCTGTGGCCGGTGGTCTCGGTGGCTCTGGCCTTCGCGATTTGTCTTCAAGGGGGATGGCTTGGCTCGCGGCGGCTGATTCATGCGGAGTTTGATCCGAAAAAAATGCCGGTTGCGGCGGTGACTTTTCTGCAGACAGAGAACGCGGAGGAGCCACCGGTCAGGAGGCCGATTTTCTCACCTGATGCTTGGGGAGGGTATCTCATCTACGTGATGTATCCCGATCGTAAGGTTGTAGTCGACGATCGTCACGATCTCTATGGCTCAGAGCGGATTCGGCAGTACTTAATCCTGATGCAGGTCGAGCCGGGATGGCAGAGCGTGCTGGAAGACTGGCAGATTCGGACGGCCCTGTTACCGGCCGACTCAACGCTAGCTAACCTGCTCCGCGAGCTTCCGCAAGATTGGCGGGTCGCGTATGAAGACAAAGTGGCGGTGGTGTTTGAGAAGCGTTGAATGGGCAGAACACTCTCTGCAACCTGAGCGATTCCGCATCATCTGATGTAGTTGAGTTTGGGTCGTTGTTGAGTTTGGGTCAATGAAACATATGCGGATCGCGACCGTGCGCCGATCTCCGGAGAGCTGCCGATGAAGGCGCAGTGTTTGCCGTTTCAGCAGATTCCGCACAGCACACGTCTCTTTCTTGATTATCTTTCCTACACTCCTTCGGTTCGCGGGATGTATCCGCGTTCACCGATTTTTTCCGAGTGGGTGAAAGAAGAAGCCCAGCGCGTCGTTTACGACGGCGCGCGGCGCGGCAAGGTGAGCGAAATTCTTGAGCGGCAGAATCGCGCGTGGGGAGCTTCTCCGAAGACGCTGGCCAATATTGAGCGGCTTCGGCGAGGAGCGCTGGCGGCGGTTACGGGGCAGCAAGTCGGTCTCTTTGGCGGGCCGCTGTTTTCGATTTTCAAAGCGCTGACCGCGGTCAAGTTGGCGGAAGAGGCTACCGCGGCCGGAGTGGACTGCGTCCCGATCTTCTGGCTCGCGACCGAGGATCACGATCTGGCCGAGGTCAACCATGTAGCGTTGCTCTCGGAGCACGGGTTGCCGGAACCATTCGCGGTGGAAAGTCGGGCATTTGAAAGTAACCACGTTGCGGATGCGCCTGTGGGAGCCGTGAAGTTTGGGCCGGAAATTGAGCCGGTGGTCGAGCGTGCTGCGACGCTGTTAGGAGATTCCGAGGTCGCGACTTGGCTGCGGCAGGCGTATCGTCCGGGGGAAACTCTGGGCAGTGCGTTTGCCCTGCTGTTTGCGCGGCTGTTTGCGGATTGGGGCGTCATCCTGTTGGATCCGGCGGATAAGGATTTTCACGATCTTGCAAAACCGCTGTGCCGCGCGGCGATTGAACGGGTATCCGAACTTGATGAGGCTTTGCTGGCGCGAGGCAAGGCTATAGAGGTGGCAGGATATCACCAGCAAGTGAAGGTGACTTCGGCGACGACGCTGCTTTTTGAGGTGAAGAATGGCGCGCGTACTGTCGTGCGGCGCAGAAATAGTGGTAGCAACGGCGTCAGCGGCAACGTCGGCGAGTTCGCGGTCGGCGAGGAGCGGATCTCGCAGAAGGAGTTGCTTGGCCGGATTGAAGAGGCTCCGGAGAAGTTCAATGCGAATGTGCTTTTGCGTCCCGTGGTGCAGGATTATCTGCTGCCTACGCTTGTTTATACCGGCGGCGCGGCCGAAGTCGCTTACTTCGCGCAGGTCGCCGTGGTCTATGAGAAACTGCTGGGACGGGTGACGCCGATCCTTCCTCGTTTTTCGGCGACGTTGATCGAACCTAAGTCTGAGCGCATTCTGACGCGCTACCAACTGGGGCTGAGTGATGTGCTACAGGGGCCGGAGAAAGTTCGAGAAGCGATCGCGGCTCGTTCGCTGCCATCGGACTTGCAGGCCCGCTTTTCGGAAGCCTATGCCAGTGCGGAGCAGTCGATGGCAGCGGTTCGCGAATCGATCTCCAAACTGGATTTAACTCTCGTCGAGGCGGCGGATCGTGCCCGAACCCGCATGTGGTATCAAATCAACCGGCTGCATCGGCGGGCGTCGAGGGCGGAACTGCTGCGAAACGAGGTCATCGAGCGGCACGCGGATGCCTTGAGCGACGCGCTGTTTCCGCATAAGGTGCTGCAGGAACGCGAGGTCGCAGGAGTGAGTTTTGTGGCGCGCTATGGGACGGAGTTACTCGCGAATCTTAATAGGAAGATTCATCCTGATTGCCACGATCACCAGGTGATTGAGGTGCAGTAGAGACGGGGGCTTGCCCCGTCTCCACCAAAAACCCAAATCATCCGCGCAGCACGATCTGCAATGCTTCGAGCGACTCTACTCGCGGCACTCCCTTGTCGCGGTAGGCGCCGGGGGCGTCCATTAAGATCGCTTGCATGCCTGCGCCGGTGGAGCCGAGATAGTCCACGGAATAGACGTCACCGACGTAGAGGCTCTCATCGGGCGCGGCATTCATGCTCTTCAGGGCATGGCGAAAGATTTCCGGGTGCGGCTTTTCATATCCGACGAGTCCAGAATCGGTGATTGTGCGGAAGCAACGGGCTATGCCGCACCTCTGCAACACGTCTTCGATTTTGCCATCCGCGTTGGAGATGACTGCGATCCGGTAGCGCTCGCCGATCTCATGCAGTTGCGCCGCCGTGCCGGGACGAATCGTGTCCCAGTTGGCGGAGTTACGGATGCTGGTGACTAGCTGGTCGCGGATGGCATCATCGTTTTCGAGTCCGATCTCGGAGAGCAACTGCGAGTAGAACATCCACCAAAAACTGTGATCGGTGCTGCCGTTGGTGGTCATCATTCCATCGAACTGATTCTTGGTTCGGCATTCCAGGTCGCGCAGGTGCTCGCCATCGGGCACGATGCCGCGTGCGGCGAGCGGCGCGTGAATGCGCTCGCGATTGGGGAAGAGCAGCGTGTTGCCAACGTCGAAGAAGATGGCTTTGATTTTCGAGTTCATTTTCGGGGTTCGAGCACCAGCCGGTCGGTGGTTTCAGCTTCCACCGCCTTCCGGGAATAGAGTAGCGGAAAATAACGGCCGGCGTCCCACAGCGGCATCAGGTCAGAGTAGTGCGGGCTGCCGGGCTGGCCGCTCTGGCCGGGCGCGTTGACGGCGACCGATTGATCCCAATCGCTCGGGTCGAGAATTTCGCGATAGCTGGCGCCCGAAACCTGTTCCCAGGAATCGACGTAAGCGCCCGTGGCATTCACGGTGTTTTCGTCACCCGGCCGCGATAGGGGACCAAGGTCGAGCAGGTCTTTTGCTCCGGGCTGCTGGTCGAGCGCGTGGCGGAAGTTTATGGTGTGCAGCTTGCCCCACGACCACTGCGAGGGGTCGGGGCCTAGAAACTTCTTGAGCACATTGCGCGCCGACTGCAGCGTGTCTGCCAGCATCTGGTTGCGGCCGGCGAGAGGATTGTCGCGGAACAGATCTTTTTCTGGACTCGTGTCTGGATTCGTGTCTGGATTCGCGAGAATACGCAGCACCGTGAGGGGCGACAGATCGATGTAACGTCCGCCCTGTTCTCTTGAGAAGCGTTGCCCGAGCGCGAAGCAAATTTCCTGGAACCAGACTTCATAGAGAGCCGCGTCTGACGATTCGCGGGTGAGTCGCCCGTCCCAATGCAGAAAGCCCGTTAGCGCCGGATTCTCTTTCAGCGGTGTGGTGCGCAGGAGTTTCTGAAAATCGATGGCCGGTAGTGACGTGACGTCGCTCTGCAGAGATTCCATGTCGGGGATGGTCAGCTGGTGGTGGTGCTGCTTGGCATTCTCGATTACGGAACGGATGCGCATGACGCGATAAGGAGGATTCCATTCGAAGCCGATATTGTAAGGATAGTGTTCCGGAATCATCTTATGATTCGCGGTGGCTACGAAGCCTTCACGCGGATTGAAAAAGTGTGGCAACTCCATGGTGGGGACGAAACCTGTCCAGTTGTAATTGCCGGTTCCGGGCACGGGCAGCAGACCACTCCAGTTCCGTAGGGGCGCCAGTCCGGCGGAGTGCTCGCCGATGTTGCCCTTGCTATCGGCATAAACAAGATTCTCGGAAGGAACCTTCCAACGCGCCATCGCCGATTCGAACTGGTTCCAATTCTGGGCGCGGTCAATGGCCAGGGATGCCAGGTAACCGGCAGTCCCGGGCTCGGTTCCGACCCAGCGCAAAGCGAGGGCGCGTTTGCCGTCCTGCCAGAGCACAGGGCCGTGGCGGGTGAATTTCAAATCGACTTCTGCAGGCGTCGCATTCTTGATTAAGAACACTTCTCGCCGCACTTCCATTTTTTTCCATCCTGCTTCTGTTTTGTACTCGAGCGGGTTGGCGGGGTTTAGTTCTTCGACATAGAGATCCTGCTGATCGATGCCGAAGATGGTGAATCCCCAGGCGATATGTTCGTTGTGGCCGAGCGCGACGCCGGGCAGGCCGGGCTCGCCCGCGCCGATGACGTTCCATCCGGGAGCGACTAAGTGAACCATGTAGCGCAACGAAGGCAGAGCCATGACACGATGAGGATCATTGGCCAGAAGCGGCTTCCCGCTGGCGGTGAGCTGGCCGGAGATGGTCCAGTTGTTGCTGCCTTCGAGCGAGTGCGCAGGGAATTGGATGGGCTGATCGCTGCCGACGAGATTTCTCAACAACTCGGGTGAGAGTCCGGTGAGATCGAGCCCGGGGGCGGGATCGAGCGCGATGGCGGGATCGAAGTCGAATAGCTTCGATGCTTTTTCCGCGCCGAGTTCGGTGAGGGCTTGGGCATGTTCGAGTTCGCTGAGCGCGTTGCCGGTCATGGAAAACGCGGCCATGCGGTTTAGACAGTCTTCCGGGTGCCAGGGGTCGGGCGAAAATCTAGCGAGTTGAAATTCGATGGGCAAGCCGGGGCCGCCGGGAGCGGTGAGGCTGGCGATATAGGAGTTGATGCCGTCGGTGAACGCAGTGAGAATCGCCTGCGTGTCGGGTGAGTAACTTTCGTATTCCGCCTGCATGTCGCCGCGATAGCTCAGGGCGCGGGCGTTTACATCGCGGGCGAGCGCGGAAGGACCGAGAATTTCGGCGAGGCGTCCCTGTCCGGCGCGTTTCCAGAGTTCCATTTGGAAGAGGCGATCCTGGGCAGCGACTACGCCCTGGGCGAAGAAGAGATCGTGCTGGTTCTCGGCGTAAATGTGGGCAATTCCCGAGCGATCGCGGAGAATGTTGACGGGGCGATCGAGTCCCTCCATGTGAAGGCGACCGGATATGACAGCCAGAGCCTTATGAGATGCACGAACGAGATCCGCCTTTTGAGTGGGCTGAGTGCAAACGCAGAGCGGAAGCAGGAGGATGATCAGGCGGATGGCTTTCATGGGAGACCCATTGTAATGCTGCTCGGTAATGCTGCTCGCCCGCGGCAGTTCGGTGGCCGGGCGAGGACGCCGGCGCTCCACCGGCCAACTGCGCCCTGGAACATTGGCCCAATGAATCAAACCAATGAATTAAACTGACAGATCGCCGATGTATTAAGTGGAAACAGCACTCATGGCCCAATTGCGAGTTGTCGTGCTGTGGCATCAGCACCAGCCGTTCTATAAAGACCTGATGACGGGGCAGTATCGCCTGCCCTGGACGCGGCTCCATGCCTTGAAGGACTACTACGGGATGGTAAAGCTGCTGGACGAGTTCCCGCAGGTGCATCAGACGTTCAATCTGGTGCCGTCGCTGATCACGCAGATTCAGGATTATGTTTCGGGCGAGGCGCAGGATCCTTTTCTGCAGGTTGCGGCGAAGCCGGCGAAAGACCTGACGGAGCAGGAGCGGCGGTTTGCGCTGCAATATTTGTTTCAGGCGAATCCGGTGAATGTAATCGGGCGCTATCCGCGCTACCGCGAGCTGTGGGAGAGATTTCGCGGGGCGGGGGATTCGCCCGAGCGGGCGGAGAAATATTTTCAGACGCAGGATCTCACCGACTTGCAGGTGTTCTCGCAGATCGGATGGTTCGACGAGTATTTTCTGGCGGAAAAAGACGTGGCGGAACTGATCCGCAAAGGCCGCAACTACACACTTGAAGACCAGCAGTTTGTGATTACGCGGGAGCGGGAGTTGCTGGGGCGGGTTCTGCCGGCACATAGGGACGCGGCAAAAAAAGGGTTGATTGAGATTTCGACTTCGGCCTTTTATCATCCCATTCTGCCGCTGGTGTGCGACACGGAGATGGGAGCGGTTTCTTCGCCGGGGCTGCCCCTGCCGCAGAACCGCTATCGCCATCCTGAGGATGCTCGCGAGCAATTGGAGCGCGGACTGGACCTGCACGAGAAAGTTTTTGGGGTGAGGCCGAAGGGGGCGTGGCCGTCGGAGGGCAGCGTTTCCGCAGAGACGCTGGCGATTGCGCACGAGCTCGGAGTGCGCTGGATGGCGACCGACGAAGGTGTTTTGGGACGGAGCCTGGGAATAAATTTCTCGCGCGACGGGTATGGTCATCTGAATTCGGATCTGGCGCAGCGGCTGTACACGATTTATGGCTACGAGAATGATGAGACGCGGATGAATCTGATTTTCCGCGACCACACGCTCTCGGACCTGATCGGATTCGTATATTCGGGAATGCCGCCGCAGGACGCCGCCAATAATCTCATCCACAAAATTAAGGAATCAGCACAGCCCGTGCTTGCGGCCGGGCACGATGCCGTGGTCTCAATCATTCTGGACGGCGAGAACGCCTGGGAATACTATCCGCAGTCGGGACGGGAATTCTTGCGTAGATTCTATGATGCGTTGCAGAGGGATCCGGGAATGGAAGCGGTGACGGTTTCGGAGGCGATTGCGCGCCACAAGAACCCCGCTCCGCTGAAGTCCCTGGTGCCCGGATCGTGGATTAATGCCAACTTCAACGTTTGGATTGGAGCGCCGGAAGACAACAAGGCCTGGGACTACCTGTATCAGGCGCGTAATTTCTATGCGCAGGCGGCAGCGGGCGCGACGGAGAAACAGCGCGGGCTGGCGTTTGAAGAAATCATGATTGCCGAGGGCAGCGACTGGAATTGGTGGTACGGACCGGAGCACCACTCGACAAACGATCGCGACTTCGACGAACTCTACCGCAAACACCTGTCGAATGTTTACCAGGCGTTGGGTGGGATTCCACCGGATTATCTGACGCAGCCGATCACAGCGGGAGTGGCGCGGCCTTCGTTCACGCCGCAGACCGCCTACATTCATCCGCGAATCGCTGGCGACATTGTGCGTTATTTCGAGTGGATGGGAGCGGCATGTTACACGGCCGACCAACGCTCGGGCGCGATGCACGGCAAGCAGTTTCTGATGGATGAGGTATTCGCCGGGATCGATGAGCAGTATGTATACGGGCGGCTGGATTTTGTGGGCAAAGTGCCGGAAAACGGATTTGAAGTGGTGGTGAATCTGGAGTCATGGGCCGACCACGCGACCAAGCCCCGGCGCGAGCTGCGGTTGGGCGCGGTTGTGGATGGAGGCCGCATAGAGTCATGGAAAGTGACAGAGGGGAAAGACAAGGCGGTGGCAGATTCGACTGGTGCGACCAATTCGAAAGATGCGCGGCTGGCGCTCGTCCGAAATTTTGAGTTTCGGCTGCCGCTCACGTGGCTGCTCGCGGCTCCGTTGGAAATTGACAAAGTGCGAGGGCCGAATAGCTCGGATCTGCTGACCACGCGGCTACGGCTGCGCTTCAGTCTGTGGCAAAACCATCTGCCGGTCGATGCCTTGCCGGTGGAAGGATGGATCGAACTGGAGTTGCTGGCGGAAGAGGATCTGCTGGCAGCGAGCGGGTGAGCGCGAATGTGGAAGCGGGGCTTTGCCCCGTCCCCACACAGTCCCATTCTTGCTACTGCCCACTGCTGGCGACGGCTGATGTCATGGTCATCGGACGGCTCAATTCCATTACCAGCTCTGTGCCTGCGGGAAGCATCGCGGAACGGTGCTTGCCGAGCCAGTGGGTGACGGTTACCGTGGCACCGACGGCTCCGCCGATGAGGAAGCCCTTGCCACCTCCGGCTAGTCCACCGACGAGCATTCCGCCGCCGGTGCCCATGCCGATCTCGGTGAGATCTTTGCCGTCGTGGCCAGCGCCTTTGAACTGGCCTTCGGTGTTGACGTCGGTGCCGTGGCGAGCATTGGTGTCAACCAGCGAGGCGTTCAGCATGAATTTGTCTCCATTCGGAAGGACGAGGTTTTCGGGGAAGATGGAGATGGTGGGCTTGCCGGCGATGCGCCGCGGTTCGTTCGCTTTCGTGACCCGGCCCTCGACCGTTGTGCCGATCGGAATCACGGTTTTTCCATCCATCACCACCGGCTCCGTCACTCTTGCCGAGAACGGATCTCCGGCCTTCGAACTGAAGGTTGCGAGCGTGGTTTCGAGTTTCATCTTGACGGCGGTTCCGGTGGGCAGGGCGGTTTGCGCCCACGCGAAGCTTGCCATCAGAATGAACAATGTCAAGTAAAACAGTGCCACCAAAAGTGTTTTTTTCATGTTGCCTCTTACCTCCAGGATTCAATTGATATCTTTTTCATAGCGCGTTTCATACAGCGGCCAAAGCTCCAATAACTTGGTCCAGCGGCGCGCGGTCGAGCTGGTTATCGCCGCGGTAGATGTAACGCACCGAAGCGCCTTGATCGTCATCGCGACAAATGATGAGCGTGGCCGGGTGCGCGATGTTGATGGCATCGGCGCCGAGGGCGTGATGAAGGCCGTAGGCCTTGGTCACGGCGCGATCCTCATCGAGCAGAAAGACACTGGCGATGGGGTGCTTCTCCAGAAATTTCCCTGGCTTCCACACGCCGTCCCGCTTTTCGGCGGCAACGAACACCAACTGTGCTCCGGCTGCTTCAATTTCCTTTCTCCGCGACTCGAACTGAGTCATGCGCTTGAGGCAGTTTGGTCACCAGGTGCCACGCAGAAACTCAAGAATCAGCGTGCCGTGGTTGAGCAGACTACCGAGAGTGAATGTGCCATCACGGTTGGCCGCTCCCAGGGAAAAATCCGGGGCGCGCGAACCGATCTCCAGAGTTTCGGTGCGGTTCTTCATGTTGAGTCGACTTTAGGCGAAGTGGAAATCAGGAACAATAACGGATGGGGTACGGGGGATATCTGGCCGGTCATGCAATGGTCGGTCACGGCTCACAGACTAGGTTCTGCTCTGCGAGATATAATTTCGTTTCGCACACAGGAGACGCGGCCAGCCGCGTCTCGCATTACCGACTACGATTAATGACGACGTTTCTAAATACATCCGACGAGTAAAGGATGCACTTATGCCTATTACCAGTATTGCCGATATCCGTGGACGCCAGGTGCTTGACTCGCGTGGCAATCCGACAGTTGAAGCTGAAGTTTTTCTGGATGGCGGCGCCAGCGCGCGTGCCATTGTGCCGAGTGGCGCGTCCACCGGCGAGCATGAGGCCGTCGAATTGCGTGACGGCGACAAGACCCTGTATCTCGGCAAGGGCGTTCTGCAGGCAGTGGGGAACGTCAACGGCGAGATTGCGGAAGCCCTCAGTGGAGTGGACGCCGCCGACCAACGCACGCTCGACGCCAGACTGATCGAACTGGATGGCACGCCCAACAAAGGGCGACTGGGAGCGAATGCGATTCTGGCGGTGTCGATGGCGGCGGCACGGGCCGCGGCCGATGCGTGCGGACTGCCGCTCTATCGCTACCTGGGCGGGGCGGCAGCGAACATCTTGCCAGTGCCGATGATGAACATCCTCAATGGTGGCGCGCACGCCGATAACAACGTGGACTTCCAGGAGTTCATGGTGATGCCGGTAGGAGCGCCGTCGTTTTCCGAGGCGCTGCGCTGGGGCGTGGAAGTTTTCCATACGCTCAAGGGCGTGCTGAAAAAGCGCGGCTACAACACGTCCGTTGGCGACGAAGGCGGCTTTGCTCCGTCGGTGAAGTCGAACGTCGAAGCCATTGAAGTTGTGCTGGAGGCGATTGAGCAGGCGGGTTACAAGCCGGGGGAGGAGATCGCGATTGCGCTCGATCCGGCGGCCAGCGAGTTTTATTCGGACGGAAAATATGTCTTCAAGAAATCGGATAAGTCGGCGAAGAGTTCCGAAGACATGATTCGTTACTATGCGAAATGGGTGAATGACTACCCGATCGTGTCGCTCGAAGACGGCCTCTCAGAAAACGACTGGGACGGTTGGGCGCTGCTGACCAAAGAGCTGGGCGGCAAGATTCAGCTGGTGGGCGACGACATTTTTGTCACCAACATTCAGATTTTTGGCGAAGGCATCGAGAAGGGAATTGCCAATTCGATCCTGATCAAACTCAATCAGATTGGCACGGTCAGCGAGACGCTCGACGCGATCGACTTGGCGCGCCGGAACGGATACACGTCCGTGATCTCGCATCGTTCCGGCGAAACGGAAGACACGTTTATTGCGGACTTTGCGGTCGCGACCGGCGTGGGCCAAATAAAGACCGGCTCGGCTTCGCGCACAGACAGAATTTCCAAATACAACCAGTTGCTGCGGATTGAAGAGGAGTTGGGGGGCGCGGCGCGGTTTTTGGGGGTGAAGGCGCTGAACTACAAAGGGTGAACAAGTCGAAACAGAATGAGCGTTTTTCATCTTGACTAAGTCCATGACTAAGCTATAATGAGACCATGGAAGTCAATATCCACGAGGCCAAGACTCACCTCTCGCGCCTGCTGGAGCGGGTCGCCATGGGCGAGGAGGTCGTCATCGCCAAGGCTGGAACGCCGGTGGCCAAGCTTGTACCCATCAAGCCCGCAGCTCGCGGGTTCAAGTTCGGATCGGCCAAGGGAAAAATTGTCATCGCCGATGACTTTAATGATCCTCTCCCGAAGGAGATCGAAGATCTTTTCTGGTAATGAAAGTCCTGTTGGATACTCACACTTTTATTTGGGCGGTCGCCGACGAGACGCGGTTGTCTCCGAGGGCGCGCCACGTGATGGCCTCGTCCGAGTTATGGTGGAGCGTAGTGAGCCTGTGGGAGGCGATTCAGAAGGCGCAGGTCGGTAAACTCTCGCTGCCGCTGCCGGCCGGTCCCTTCCTGACCGGCGAACTTAGCTCCAACCATGTTCGCCTTCTGCCCGTTAGTCTAAGCCATGTCTTGCGAGTCGAAGAGTTGCCGCTCCACCATCGCGATCCGTTCGACCGTTTATTGATTGCCCAGAGCATCGAAGAGGGATGGCCTGTCATCACCGCCGATCCCTGGTTCGAGCGCTATCCGGTTGATGTGATCTGGTAATTTGGGAACGAAAGTTAGAACCCCATCTTGTCGTCCGCTGAAGGACCGTAGGTCGACGGCACCGGTTTTTCATTCAGACGCAAATACACTCCGAGCTGAGCGCGGTGGTGCACGATGTGATTGAGGAACATCTGCCGGTAGGCCAGAAAGCGTGTCCCGTCGAAGATGGGCTTGCCCTGAAAGCTGAGCTTCCAGTTCTGTGTCCAGGCTTCGTCCGGGGTGTTTTTTAGCGCGGCGCGCACCTTGGCAGCGCCTTCATCGAGAGCGCTGACCAGTTGCGCCGCAGACTCAAATGGCACAGGCTTGAAGTTGCTTTTCGCGAAATCAAGTTCGGGAGTTGTAAGGATCGAGAGACCGAAACCAGCCAACTGCGCCACGTGAGGCGCCAGCTTGCCGAGCGGCATGGATTTGGGATGCGGCGCGAAGTCTTTCTTGTCTTCCGGAACTCGTTCCAGCATGGTGCGCGTCTTCTTGATTTCTTCATCGAATTCGGTCAGCAAGAGTTCATTGATGGGCATCGTTTTCTCCTGGACATCAATTATAGAGTCTTTTGTGAATCGATTTCGCGAACTATGCGGGCCAGCCCATCAATGGTGAAACGGCCACAGAGTATAATCTCTTGCAGAGTTATGCCAGAAACTGAAATCATTTTCTCCGTGCAAGAATCACCCGAGGGCGGTTATGAAGCTCGTGCTCTCGGCTACTCCATTTTCACTCAGGCCGACACCATGGATGAATTGAAGCTGAATGTGCGGGAGGCGGTGCGCTGTCACTTCGATGAGGGAAAGGCGCCCCCAGTGATTCGTCTGCACATGGTGAAGGACGAGGTGATCTTGGCTTGAGACTGCCTCGTGATCTGTCTGGTCACGAACTCATCCGGCTGCTTCGGCGGTACGGTTACGAGCAGACGCGTCAGGTAGGCAGCCACATTCGACTGCAGTCGAGCCTTCGTGGTCATCCGCACAATTTGACGGTTCCGGATCACGGCAGCCTGCGTCTCGGCACTCTCAGCGCAATCCTTTCCGAGTGGCGCGTTACCTGGGTGTTGAGCGCTCGAGTGTGGAACAGGAGCTTTTCGGTTGATTCCAGCGGAAATTGTTTTTCCTGACAGCGGCCAAGAGCAAAGAACCAATAGCTAGGAGTTGAAAGCGATTTTATGCCTCGTCCGAAACCTCTCGTTCTTATCATTCTCGACGGCTGGGGATACCGTGCCGAAACCAAGGCGAATGCTATCGCCCTCGCGCGCAAGCCGATTTATGACCGCCTGCTGCGCGAGTATCCGAACACGCTCATTCACACCAGCGGGCCGTTTGTCGGACTGCCGGAAGGGCAGATGGGGAACAGCGAAGTCGGCCATTTGAATATTGGCGCCGGACGCATCGTGCATATGGATATTACTCGCATCGACCTGATGATCCAGAACGGCGAATTCTTTTCGCACCCCGTGTTAGTCGAAGCGATGAAGAATGCCCGCTTGGGGGGCCACAAGCTGCATCTGTTCGGGCTGGTCTCGGATGGCGGCGTGCATTCGCGGCAGGAGCATCTTTACGCGCTCCTGAAAATGGCCAAGCAGCAGGGGGTGGATCGCGTTTTCGTGCACGCCTTCATGGATGGACGTGACACTTTACCCACCAACGGCGCTGGCTATCTCGAACAACTCCAGCAGAAGATGCGCGAGTACAACTCCGGCGAGATTGCGACCGTCAATGGCCGCTACTACGCCATGGACCGCGACCGGCGGTGGGAGCGCATCGCCAAGGCCTACAGCGCGATGGTTGAGGGCAAAGCCGAGGGCGGAACCCACGTCGATGCGGTGCAGGGCATGAAAGAGTCCTACAACAAAGGCGTGACCGACGAGTTCGTGGTGCCGTTCGTTTGCACGGATGCGCGTGGCGAGCCGGTGGCCAAAATCGGTGACGACGATTCGTGCATCTGCTTTAATTTTCGCGCCGATCGGGTGCGCGAGATCACGCGCGCGCTCTGCCGCAACAGCGGCCTGAATGAGAAGGGTGGGAGCGATTTGCCGGGTGCGGCCGAGCTTGACGCAACGATTCCGCGCGACCGCGTGCCGAAGAACTTGAAGTATGTCTGCATGACGCGGTACGACAAGAATTTCACGTTGCCAGTCGTGATTCCGCCGGAGTCGATGGCGAATATTCTGGCGAACGTCATGGGCGGGATGAACCTGCGCAATCTGCGCGTCGCGGAGACAGAAAAATATGCGCACGTGACGTATTTCTTTAATGGCGGCGTGGAGCAGCCTTTCCCGGGAGAAGAGCGTGTGATGATCCAGTCGCCGAAGGTTGCTACTTACGATCTGAAGCCGGATATGAGTGCCGCCGGCATTGCCGACGCGGTCGTGAAAGCCACCAACGACGGTACGTTTGACGTGATCATCGTCAATTTTGCGAATGCCGATATGGTCGGGCACTCGGGGAAGATCGAGCCCACCATCAAAGCCGTCGAGACCGTCGATGCCTGCCTGGGCGAGATTGAAAAAGCGGTGCGCGCCAAGGGCGGGGCGATGCTGATTACCGCGGACCACGGCAATGCTGAAATGATGATCGACCCTGTAAGTGGCGGCCCGCATACGGCGCATACGACGAATCCGGTGCCGTTTATCGTAGTGGCGGAAGATGCGAAGCAATTTACGCTCAAGCCGAACGGCTCACTGCGCGATATTTCGCCGACGATGCTCGGCATGCTGGGCATCGCGGAACCAAAAGAGATGACGGGTTCGGACTTGCGAACTCCGCTGAAATCTTGAACCGCAGAGGACGCCGAGAAAATCAGAGCACCCGATGACCCGATGACCCCATCACCCGATCACCCGATTCGCATTCTAATTTTTGTCCATCATCCGTTCGATCAATGGAACGCGCCGGCCTGGTTCCCGAAGCGGTTGCAGCAGGAATTTCCGCAAGTCAACGTTGTCAACCTTCCCGACTACCAGCGTGTGGATGAAGAAATCGTCGAGGCTGAAATCGTCATCGCCTGGTCGATCCGTCCCGAGCAGATTGCGGCGGCCAAGAAACTGCGATGGATTCACTCTCCGGCGGCAGCGGTGAATCAGTTGATGTTTCCGGAACTGGTCAACAGCGAGATTATTCTCACCAACGCACGCGAAGTGCACGGGCCGGTGGTGGCGGAGCACGTCATTGCGCTCATTTTCGCGCTGGCCAAGAAAATTCCGGGGTCGGTGCGACTGCAGGAGAAGCACGTTTGGGGACAGCAGATCCTGTGGGACGAATTGCCTCGAGTGCGAGAAGTTGCGGGAGCAACCGTCGGCATGGTGGGCCTGGGCAGCATCGGACGCGCGGTCGCCCAGAGTGCGCGGGCTCTGGGCATGCGCGTGATCGCGGTACGGGAGCATCCAGAGAAGGGAAGTGAAGGCGCGGAGGAAATATTCGCTCCAGCCAAGATCGACGAGATTTTTCGGCAGGCGGATTACGTCGTGCTGGCAGCGCCGGTCACGGATAGCACGAAGGCAATTGCGAACGCCGAGCGTCTGGCGCTGATGAAACCCGGCGCCTGCCTGATCAACGTTGGTCGCGGCCCGCTGGTCGATGAGCCCGCGCTCGTCGATGCTCTGCGCGCTGGGAAGATAGGAGGCGCTGCGCTCGATGTATTTCCGAAAGAACCGCTCCCTGCCGATTCTCCGCTCTGGGACGCGCCCAATCTGCTGATCACTCCGCACAC
>Ga0187883_10000191_pt1 | contig 43291 bp, 37 predicted proteins | sample June2016WEW_20_1_2_FD_132966 | JGI IMG/M metagenome (GOLD analysis project Ga0187883, IMG submission 132966) | Peatland microbial communities from SPRUCE experiment site at the Marcell Experimental Forest, Minnesota, USA - June2016WEW_20_10 | ecosystem: Environmental > Terrestrial > Soil >...
CATCGCCACGCAGAACCCCATCGAGTACGAGGGCACCTACCCGCTGCCGGAGGCGCAGCTCGACCGGTTCCTGCTGCGGGTCAGCGTCGGCTATCCCGACCGCGCAGGCGAGCAGGAGCTCGTGCAGCGACGGGCGGTGCGCGGCCGTGAGGACGCCGGCCTGCACGCCGTCACGGATGCTGCTGGGATACTTGCGATGCGAGCAGCCGTCGAGCGCGTCGAGATCGCCGAGCCCGTGGCGAGCTACCTCGTCGACCTCGTGCGAGCCACTCGAGAGATGGCCGGCGTGCAGGTAGGCGCCAGCCCTCGCGCCTCAGTGGCCTTGTTGCAGGCCTCGAGGGCACGGGCGGCTCTCTCCGGTCGCGACTACGTGCTGCCGGACGACGTCAAGTCCGTTGCCGAGCCCTGCCTCGCTCACAGGTTGTCGCTCCTGCCCGAGATGTGGCTCCGCGGCGTGCAGTCGGGCGAGCTCGTTCGGCGCTGCCTTGCGACCGTGCCCGTGCCGGTCGCCGTCGAGCCGGAGAGCGACGATGCGGCGGCGGCATCGCAGGGCGTGTCGAGCGCGCCTGACGACCTCGGAGCCGGGATCGTCTCCCCGGCGTGATGACGACCGGCCGCGGCACCGAGGAGGCGGGCAGGCCACCGACCGCACGGGCGCCCGTACCACTTACCTGGCACGTCGGGGTAAAGGTGGTGACCGAAGGCGTCGTGGCCGCCCTCGCCCTGCTCACTGCCGCCGTGACGGGCGACGTGGTACTCGTTGCCTTGGCCACTCCGCTCGCAATCGCGGCCGTGCTCGGCCTCACGCGGGCACGTCCCGCCTCGCCGGAGATCGAGCTCAAGGTGACCCCGCTCGTGAGCGGCCCGGTCGAGCCGATCGAGGTGAGCCTGGCGGTGCGGTCCGCGACGACGTCGGTCTGCCACCTCGCCCTCGTCCTCCCGAACGGGCTGCGGAGCGAGGGCCCTTCGAGCTGGACCGTCCTGCTGCGGCCGGACAGGCCCGAGGTGCTCACCTGCTCGCTCCGGGCGGTGAGGGCGGGGCGTTTCTCTCTCGGCAACGTGCTCGTGCGAGTCAGCGACAGCGCCTCGGCCATCGTCGGGCGAGGGTCAGGTAGTGACGTCGTCATGATCGAGTCCCGGCCGGCCCCGCTTGCGGTGCGGACCCTCGTCCGGCCGGAACGGGTGCGCGCCACGAGCGGGGATCGGGTGGCCCGACTGGCAGGCGACGGGATCGAATTCGCCGAGGTCCGGGAAGAGGCGGTAGGCGCCCTCGAGCGCCGGATCAACTGGCGGGCGACCGCCCGGCACGGGACCACCTGCATCAACGTGCACCACCCGGAGCGCAGCACCGACGTCGTGCTTCTCGTCGACACCTTCACCGAGGCCCTGCTGCCCGCTGTCGTCGCCGTCGCCGTCAGCCTCGCCGATACCTACCTCCGGCACCACGACCGCCTCGGCCTCGTGGCGTTCGGCGGGATTCTCGACTGGGTCGAGCCGGGCACCGGCCCCTCGCAGCTGGAACGTATCCGTCGTTCGCTGCTCTCGTCCGAGGCGTACTTCTCATACGCCTGGAAGACGGCCGACGTGATCCCCCGCCGACTGTTCCCGGCCGGGTGCCTCGTGCTGGCCGTGTCGCCCCTCGGGGACCCGCGATTTACCTCGACCCTCGCCTCGCTGCGCTCGAGAGGAATCGACCTTGCGATCATCGAAGTCGAGCCACCGTGGCCCGAGGGGGAGTTCGAAAGCCCGGCCGGGTCGCTCGCCCGCCGCATCGTCTCGATGGAGCGCATGCAGACCCGTCGAAGGTTCTCGCGTTTGAGTGTTCCCGTGAGCACGCTCGAGGGTCCCGACGGCATCGCCGGCGGGCTGGCGGAGATCGCAGCCTTCCGTCGTTCCGTGCGGGGCCGTACGGGCGCCGTAATTGGCTCAGGTGGGCGGCGGTGATGGCGGGCGGCGGCCTGCGATGGCGTCTGCCCCGAAGGCGCGTTCCGATCACGCCCCGCCTGCGGCCGGCGTTGGCGGCTGCGCCCTTCGCCGTCTCTCTCGCCCTCACGTGCGATCTCGCCCTGGCCGCCGCCTCGATCGGCTTTGCCCAAAAGGCGATGGCGATCGCAGTAGTGCCGATCGCAATGGCGTCGGTCATCACCTTCGTCGTCGCCATCGCCGTGAGAAGCGAGCGGGCGTTTCTCGCCTCCGTCCTGACCCTCGCCGGCGCCTGCGCCGTCGCCGATCTGCCTGTCCACCGGAACGGGGCAGCCGTTTTCGCCTCGGTGGCCGGCGCCGCCGTGCTCGTCTTCGTGGAGGCCGGCGGCGCAGCCCTCGAACCGAGGGGCGCTGGGACCCGCGTCGGCCGGCCGGCGACCACGCAGGCTGTCTGGGTGGGACTCGTGGCGGTGGGCGGAGCCTCGGCCGGCTGGCTGCTGCTGTCGCTCCAGCCCGAGGTCTCCGATCTCGGGCTCGCTGCCCTCGGCATCGGCGTGCTGGCGGCCGTTTGCCTGATCGCCCTGGCGGCCATGCTGGCTGCCGCCGCTATCGCAGATCGCAAGCACACCTGAGCCGGTCGGCGGTGCGGGCGACGGCCGTTAGAGCGACCATCGACGCCGCTGTCGCCACCCTCAGCCGGTGACGGCGGCGAGCACCTTCTCGGCGTGACCGTCGGCACGGACGTGGTACCAGGCGCGCACGACGCGACCGTCGGGGCCGATGAGCACCGTGGAGCGGATGACCCCCACGCTCTTGCGCCCGTAGAGCACCTTTTCCCCCCAGGCCCCGTAGCTCTCCATCACCTCGTGGGAGGGGTCGCTCAGCAGGCGTACCTGCAGCCCGTACTTCTCCCGGAAGCGCCGGTGCCTGTCGGCTCCGTCGGGCGAGATGCCGACGACGTCGACGCCGGCTTTCGAGAAGCCGTCGAACCGTTCCGTGAACTGGCAGGCCTCCTTCGTGCAGCCGGGAGTGTCGTCGGCGGGGTAGAAGTAGACGACCACGCCGCGCCCGGCGAAATCCGAGAGGCGGACGATGTCGCCGTTCTCGTCGGGAAGGGCGAAATCGGGCGCCTCGTCACCGGTCTCGAGGTGAGGCATGCGGCTGCTCCTTTGTCGGTGGCTCGGCTGGCTCCGCTTCGACCTAGCGGCACAGGTCCGACCGTTGCAGACCCACGTGCCAGTAGGCTCTGCCGTGAGAATAGTCATGAGCTCTGCACCTACCACTTCGAGCTTGTCGACGACCTTCTCCTCTCTCGGAGTTTCGCCTGAACTGGTGGCTGCTCTGTCTGAGCAGGGGATCGTGTCGCCGTTTCCAGTCCAGGAGCTGACGATCGCCGACGCTCTCGCCGGCCGAGACGTCTGCGGCAAGGCGAAGACCGGCTCGGGCAAGACGCTGGCGTTCGGACTTCCGCTGCTCATGCAGACGAAACGGGCCAAACCCGGTGCACCCGTCTCGCTCGTGCTCGTCCCCACCCGCGAGCTCGCCGTGCAGGTGGCCGAGGTGCTCGAGCCGCTCGCAAAGGCGGTCGACCTCCGAGTGGCCGTCGTCTACGGCGGCAGCGACCTCGATCGCCAGATGAAACGCCTCGCCCGCGGCGTCGACGTCGTCGTCGCCACACCTGGGCGGCTGATCGACTTCGTGGACCGCGGCAGCGTGAGCCTCTCTGCTGTGACAACGCTCGTGGTGGACGAAGCCGACCGGATGGCGGACATGGGTTTCTTGCCGCAGGTCGAATGGCTCTTGCGCAAGATGCCGTCCGATCGCCAAACGCTGCTGTTCTCCGCCACGCTCGACTCGGCCGTAGACCAGGTCGTGCGCCGCCACCTCCGGGACCCCGTCCTGCACGAGGTGAAAGAGCGGCAGTTGACGGTGGCCGAGATGCAGCACCGTTTCCTGAAGGTGCACCAGCTCGACAAAGCCAAGGTGTGCGCCGCCATCGTCGGAGGCGCCGAGAAGACGCTCTGCTTTGTCCGCACCAAGCGTGGGGCCGATCGACTCGTCGCCGACCTGCGAGCCGAGGGCGTGCGCGCCGAGGCTATTCATGGAGACCTCCGGCAGTCGGCGCGCGAGCAGGCACTCGACCGCTTCACTGCCGGGAAGCTGCCGGCGCTCGTGGCCACCGACGTCGCAGCCCGCGGACTCGACATCGAGGGCGTCGACGTCGTCGTGCACTTCGACCCGCCCGAGGACCACAAGGGTTACCTGCACCGCTCCGGCCGCACGGCGCGGGCGGGCGAGGGAGGAGTTGCCGTCACGCTCGTGCTGTGGGACCAGGAGCTCGCCATCGAGCGGCTGCAGCGCCGGCTGGGTCTCGACGTGCCCTTGGTCGAGGTCTTCTCGAACGACGATCGGCTGAAGGACCTTGCCGCCTGGGAACCGGCAGGCGCCAAGCACGGTCGAGCCTCGGGCGCCTGAGGCTCTCGCCCGGTGCCGCCCCGGGGACGCTCGTAGGGTGAAGCGGGCGGTTTCGCTCGTCCCATCCGCCACCGACATCGTCGTGGCGCTCGGAGCGAGCGATTCGCTCGTCGGGATCAGTGCCGACTGCGACCAGCCGGATTCCTCAAGGCCCCGACCCGTCGTCACCCGTACCCTCATCGACCCGGCGATGGCGAGCGGGGACCCCGCCGGCGTTGACGCCCTCGTGCACGAGCAGATTGCCGCAGGCGGACTCTTGTACTCCCTCGACGTCGAGCAGGTGGTGGCGCTCTCGCCCGATGTGGTCTTTGCCCAAGACGAGTGCGCCGTGTGCGCTCTGCCGTCATCCGAGGTCATCGTCGCCCTGGCGGCACGCGGTGTCGACTGCGAGGTGGCCTCCCTCGACCCGGTGGACCTTGACGGCGTTCTCGCCACGTTCTCGAGCGTGGGGCGCTCGCTCGGCCTCGATGCCACCGGTGAGGCGCTCGAGGCGTCCTGTCGGGCCCGCCTCCGTGCGCTCGCGCAGGCGCCAGACGGTCGCCCGAGGCCGCGGGTGGCGGTGCTCGACTGGGTCGATCCGCTCTACCTCGCCGGCAACTGGGTGCCGGACCTCGTGAGAGCTGCGGGAGGCCAGCCAGTGCTCTCGAGTGCTGGAGGCCGCTCTCGCGAGACCACCCTCGAGGAGCTCGCCGGCTCCGACCCGGATCTGATCGTCATCGCACCCTGCGGGCTCGATTTGGCGGCGGCGGTGGCGGCGGGGCGGAGGTTCCGCCAGCTGGCGATGGCCTGGTCCGGTTTGCGGAGCGCTCGCCTCGTCGCCTTCGACGGGAGGGTCTGGTTCTCGAGGCCAGGGCCTCAACTGGTCGTAGGTGCCGAGGCACTGGCAGCATGGCTGGCCGGCGTCACGCCAACGGGCAACGTTGGCACGAGCGCCATCCTGGAGGCAGACGATGACGGCTGAGGCTGAGCACAACGACTCGACGCCGCAGGTCACTCACCGGCTCTATTTCCGCCAGCTCCTCGCCGGGCGGGATGTCGCCGCCAATGACCGGATCGCCCGACAGATGGTCAACTTCGTCTACCTGATCGGCGATCGGGAGACGGGCGAGGCGGTCGCCGTCGATCCAGCCTACGCGCCCGGCGAGCTCGTCGATCTCCTCGAGGCCGACGGCATGCGGCTCGTGGGCGCGCTCGCCACCCACTACCACGCCGATCACGTCGGCGGGAACCTCTTCGGTAGCTACTCCATCGCGGGCGTTGCGGAACTGCTCGAGCGGGTGTCGGTCCCGATCCACGTCCAGCGGGCCGAGACACCCTGGGTGGTGCGCGCTGCCGGCGTCGGGGCCGGCGACCTCGTGGAGCACGATGCCGACGACGTCATCGAGGTGGGCGATATCTCGATCCGGCTGCTGCACACGCCGGGGCATACGCCAGGGAGCCAGTGTTTCCTTGTGGACGGGCGCCTCGTCGCCGGCGACACCTTGTTCCTGAACGGCTGCGGCCGCACCGATCTGCCCGGGAGCGACCCCGCGGCCATGTACGACAGCCTCGTGCACCGGCTCGCACGCCTGCCGGACGACACCGTCGTGTACCCGGGGCACCTCTACTCGGAGGACCCCTTCGCCAGCCTCGGCGAGACCAAGCGCTGGAACCCGGTGCTGGCGCCTCGCAGCGCAGAGGAGTGGCTCCGCATCTTCGGGAGCTGATCGGTTGGCGATGGTTTCGTTCGCCTCGGCCGGCGCGGGCCGGACCCCTGGCGTTCCGCGTGCGCTTCGGCCCTGGCGTTCTGCGTGCCCAGAGTGACCGGACGAGGCCCCGCGAGTCACCCGAGGGACACAGTTCGGCCGGCGCGCGCTGACCACGGCGCGTTCCGCGGACCGTTTGAATCCGCCGGCCCCACAGGTCACCCCAGGGACACAGTTCGGCCGGCGCGCGCTGACCAGAGGGCCGCATCCGCCCGCACGCCGGCCGCGGCCCTCGAGCCGGTGCGCGTGGTGCCGACGACACCAAGGGTTCGAAGGGCCGCCAGCAGGTTTGTGCCGCCTCGCCGCACTTCCGCCGTCGTCGTCGTCAGCACGCTCCAGCCGAGCGAGGCGAGGACCGACCGCCGTTCGTGATCGGCGGACAGCTTCCGCGGCCCGTGATGGTGTGCGTAGCCATCGACTTCCAGCACCACCCCTGCTGCCGGCCAAGCAAGATCGACGCGAAGGCGCCTGCCGTCGGAACTGACAACTTCCAACTGCCGAACCGGCTCGGGCACACCCCGCGCGAGGAGCCACCGCAGCACCTCGGCCTCGGCGTGGCTCTCGAGGGGCCCGACATCCCAGAGGGCCAGCGCCTCCCGCACGAGCGGCCCGCCGCGACAACCCCGATGGGCGTTGCGGTTCAGCGCTCCGGCAAGCAACGGCACCGTCGTGAGAGCACGCACGAGCGCATCGTCCACGACGAGCTCGACCGCTGTGGGGGTCAGCGAGGCAGCAAGATCGATCAGGGTACGGGAGACGGTCGTGACCGGCAGCTCGGCGTAAGTCGTGACGTCTCTCGAAGTCAGGCGCCTCGTTCGGTGGACCTTGACCCGGTGGGTGTCCCGGAAGGCTCGGGCGGCGGGCACGACGACGTGCAGGCGGTCTCCGGTCGTGTTCTGCCCCGCAGCCAGGCCCCAGATGCGGGCGGCGCTGGCGAACCCCAGCCTCGCCTGCGGCCCTCGCTGCAGGCAGGCGGCGAGTGCCTCAACGGCCCAGGGCGGATCGTCACCCTTCCACGATCCGTGCAGGGCGAACACGTCGGCCTCGATCTGTCGCAGCCTCCCCATCCTCAGCTGTGATCGGAGCCAGCTCGGACTGGCCGAGACGGCGACTGTCTGATCTCGGGTGACAAGGCCGAGCCGCGACCTGTCGGCCAGCTCCCGCAGGAGTCGCTCCGTCTCCGTACGCACGGGGCGAGCGTGTGTTCGGCTCCTACCGGTCGACCTACCGGCGGTGCTCCCCAACCTCAGGCGAGGCGAACGCCGACGACACGCGCCACCGGCGACGGCAAGCCTCCCAAGGACCGGTCGTCTACCGCCCGACCGCCTAAGATGTGACATGGAGCACGACGCCAGCCGCAGACCGCCTCCCCCCTCGTTCGCCGAGAAGTTCGGGCGCGAAGGCCTCACCTTCGATGATGTCTTGCTCGTGCCGGCAGCCTCGGAGATACTCCCCCAAGAGGCATCGACCGCCAGCTACCTCACACGTAACATCTCGCTCGCCATCCCGCTCGTGTCAGCGGCCATGGACACCGTGACCGAATCCCGCCTCGCCATCGCCATGGCGCGCGAGGGCGGCATCGGCGTGATCCATCGCAACCTCTCGATCAGTGACCAGGCGGCCGAAGTCGACCGGGTGAAGCGGTCCGAGTCGGGCATGATCACGAACCCGATCACCGTGACGCCCACGACCTCGATCGCCGACGCCATGAACCTCATGACGCAGTACCACGTCTCGGGTGTCCCGGTCACCGACGGAGCCGGCCATCTCGTGGGGATTGTGACGAACCGGGACCTGCGTTTCGTGGCGCGGAGCGACGAGCCTGTCTCGACGGTCATGACCTCCAGCGGTCTCGTGACCGCACCCGTGGGCACGACGCTCGAGGCCGCCCAGGTCATACTCGGCCGCCATCGCATCGAGAAACTCCCCATCGTCGAGGGCGACGGCACCCTGCACGGCCTCATCACGGTGAAGGACATCCAAAAGCGCATCGACTACCCGCGGGCCACCAAGGACGACGGCGGCCGTTTGCGCGTGGCGGCCGCCGTCGGTACCGGGCCGGATGCCCTCGAGCGGATGGAGGCGCTCGTCACCGCCGGCGTGGACGTCATCGTCGTCGACACGGCCCACGGACACGCCCGCAGCGTCATCGACACGGTCGCGAAGATGCGGGCGAACTTCGAGATCGACATCGTCGCCGGCAACGTGGCCACCGCCGAAGCCACCGTGGCGCTCATCGATGCCGGCGCCGACGCTGTCAAGGTGGGGATCGGGCCGGGATCGATCTGCACCACGCGGGTCATCGCCGGCATCGGCGTGCCCCAGATCACAGCGATCTTCGACTGCGCCGCCGTGGCGAGCGCCCGCGGCGTGCCCGTCGTCGCCGACGGCGGTGTGCAGTTCTCCGGCGATGTTGCCAAAGCCCTCGCCGCCGGCGCCTCCACCGTCATGCTCGGCAACGCCCTCGCCGGCGTCGACGAGTCGCCGGGCGAGATCGTCATGCAGCAAGGCGAGAGGTACAAGGAGTACCGCGGCATGGGCTCGCTGGGCGCCATGCAGGGCCGCTCCTTCTCGAAGGATCGCTACTTCCAAGGCAGCGTGGAGAGCGGCAAGCTCGTGCCCGAAGGCATCGAGGGCCGTGTCCCCTACAAAGGCCCTCTCGGGATCGTGCTCCACCAGATGGTCGGGGGCCTTCGCCAGGCCATGGGTTACTGCGGGGCGCGGAGCGTCGCCGAGTTGCAAGCACATGGCGAGTTCATTCGGGTCTCGCCGGCGAGCCTGCGCGAGAGCCACCCCCACGACGTCGTGATCACGAAGGAAGCTCCCAACTACCAGCTGCCGTGAAGCTCCCGTCCGGCTAGGAGGTGCGCGTCCGGTACCTCCACACGGCCATCGGCGCCAGGATCACGAGGACGGCGGCGCACCAGAGGAGCGTGCCGATGACATGGTTGGCGGCCGCCCCCGGGCCGCCGACCATGAGGGAGCGGACGGCCGACACCACCTCTCCGACCGGCTGGTACTTGGCGAAACCCTGCAACCATCCCGGCATCGACGACACGGGCACGAACGTCCCCGCCGCGAACGTGAGCGGGAAGAGCACGGGGAACGACATGACCTGGGCCGTCTCGGCGTTGGCGGCCGACAGCCCGATGACGGCGAAGCCCCACGACAGGCAGTAGGCGAACAGCAGTAGCAAACCAACTCCGGCCAAGAAGCCGGCGACCGCCTCCACGCGGAAGCCGACGGCGTAGCCGACACCCGTGATGATGATGACGACGAGGACATTTCGCACGAGGTCGGCGAGCGTGCGGCCGGCGAGCACGGCCGAGCGGGCCATCGGGAGCGACTTGAAGCGCTCGATGATCCCCTTCTGCAGGTCCTCCGCCAGACCGATGCTCGTCGAGACCGATCCGAAGCACACCGTCTGCACGAAGATGCCCGGCATCAGGTAGTTGACGTAACCGCCGTGTATCCCGACGACCTTGATGGCGCCGCCGAAGACGTAGCGGAACAGCAGCACGAACATGACCGGTTGGACGCTCGAGAAGAAGAGCGCCTCCGGCAGCCGCGTGTAGGCGATGAGGTTGCGTTCCATAACGACGAGGGCGTCGAGAACGGCCCTCCACGGTGTCGTCTTCATCCGCTCGGCCGGCGTGTCCAGCTGGGCGCTGATGGCCACGGTGCTCAATTCATCGCCTCCGTTCCGTTTGCCTCGGCTCCATGACCGGTGAGGGCAAGGAACACGTCGTCAAGACTCGGTTCACGCATCGCCAGCGTGGTCGGGATGAGATCCGCTTCGTCGAGCAACCCGAGCGCCTCGGTGACCATACGGGCGCCGCCATCGAGCTGCAGCTCCACGGTGACGCCCGACAGCACGGGCTCGCGGGGCCAGCGAGCGGCCAGCAGGCTGAGGGCCTGCGTGGCGCGATCGATGTCGCCCATGTTGAGGTCGAGCACGGTCGCCCCGAGGCTGGCCTTCAGCTCCTCGGACGTGCCCTCGGCGATGACCTTGCCGTGATCGACAACGGCGAGGCGGTCAGCCAGGCGGTCCGCCTCCTCGAGGTACTGCGTCGTGAGCAGGACGGTGGCGCCGGCGCTCGTCAGCTCCCCGATGACACTCCAGAGGGCCACCCGGCTGTAGGGGTCGAGACCGGTCGTCGGCTCGTCGAGGAACAGCACGGGAGGCCGGTCCACGAGCGCAGCCGCCAGGTCGAGCCGTCTCCGCATCCCACCCGAGTAGGTCTTCACGGGGCGGTTGGCGGCGTCGGAGAGCTCGAAGCGCTCGAGCAACTCGTCAGCGCGGGCCGTGGCGACCTTGCGCGTCAGGTGGGTGAGCTGTCCGACGAGGCGGATGTTCTCCCTACCTGTGAGGTTCTCGTCCACGGCGGCGTACTGTCCCGCCAGACCGATGCAGGCTCGCACCGCAGCCGCCTCGTGCACGACGTCGTGGCCGAGCACGCGGCCCGAGCCGGAGTCGGGTTGCAGGATGGTCGTGAGGATGCGCACGGCCGTCGTCTTGCCGGCCCCGTTCGGTCCGAGAAGGCCGAAGACGGTGCCTTCCTCGACCTCGAGAGAGACGCCCTCCAGTGCGCGCACGCCGCCTTTGAACGTCTTCACCAGGTCGGTTGCTTCGATGGCGTTGGCCACGCGGCCGCTTCTCCTTCGGACGGGTGGGGCGGAAAAGCGCGAGACGGATCGGATGACACCGGAAGAGACTGAACATTGTTTACTTAGCGAACGCCGGTCATGTCAAGTACAATGTTCAACCAGTGGGCACGTCGAACGACCGTACCGGGACCGACGGCGCCCGGCGCTCAGCCCTCCGAGGACGCGTGGCCGGCTGGGCCACGGGCGCTCCCCCGCCTCCGTGGTGGCGTGAGGTGCGACAGCCGCCTCGCCGCCCGCCGCTCACGCGGGAGGCCATCTTGCGAGCCGCCCTGGCGATCATCGATGCCGATGGGCTCGAGGGTCTGACGATGCGCAAAGTCGCCACACGCCTCGAAGCGAGCGCCGGCGCTCTCTACAGCCATGTCACCAACAAGCGGCAACTGCTGGAGCTCATCGTCGATCGGGTCTTCGACGGCATGACGGTGCCGCAGGCCGACGCCGAGGTGTGGCCGGAACAGATCAAGGAGATATGCCGGGACATGCGGGACCGCTTGCGAAGCCACGGAGACCTCGCCCAAGCGCTCATCGGACGGGTCCCGGTCGGACCCGGCTTCGTCACGCTGCTCGAACAGTTGCTGGCCTTCTTGTCCGACGCCGGTGTGCCCGACCGTCTCGCCGCCTACCTCGGCGACCTCCTCGGGCTCTACATCGCCGCCTTCACGTTCGAGGAAAGCCTGTGGGAGCGAGACGAGGCGGGCCAGGACAGCCTCAACCAGTTCAGCTCCTACCTGGAGACGCTACCGGCGGAACGATTCCCCCACCTTGCCCACCTGCGGGATGAGATGACGGAGATCGGTCACGACGAGCGATTCGAGCTGGGGCTCGAGATCATCTTGCAGGGAGTTGCCCGTCTCAGCTCGTCGGGCTGACCGGCAGCCCGCCCCCGGCGGCTGATCGGTAGCAGGCATCCACAACCCGGTGGGCCGCAATCGCCTCGCCCAACCCAGGCGACGGCGCCCGGCCGCTCACGACGGCGTCGACGAAGTCGCGATTCTCCTCGATATAGGGCCGCACGCCCAGGCCCCGCTCCCCCGCGGGCAGAGGGACTTCGAGAACCCACTCCGGCGGCGGGCACTGACGCAGCTCGCAACCGTCGCTTGTCTGCACCGTGAGCGGCCCTGTGAAGTCGTTCTCGAGGCTGACGAACGCCTTCTCGAAGAGAACCTCGAGCCGCCGTGTGGACGGTCGCGTCAGCACCTCGTGCCAGACGCTCACGAGCGACATCGACAGTCCGGACTCGGTTCGCAGCAGTGCCGAGAGGGAGTCCTCGATGCCTTCGTGACCTCCGAACACCGCCGATGCGGCCGACGCCGATTCAATCGGCCCGAAACAGTCCTGGAGGATGTCGACGTCGTGGATCGAGTGCTCGAGCAGGGCGCCTGCTCCGGCGATCGTGACGTCGGAGCGCCACGTCGAGGCGTAGTGGCCCTGTGTAGGAAAGAACTGATCGTCGCGCATGACCACGGCCATCGGGCGACCGAACCGCCCGCTGGCGACGATCTCGGCGAGCCGGCGGAACACCGGTGCCGTGCGCAGGACGAGCCCGACCTGCACGGGCACGCCTGCCGCGGTCGCCTCGGCCACGAGCGAGAGGGACTCTTGCAGGTCGCGGGCGAGGGGTTTCTCGCAGAAGATCGGCCGACCGGCATGGGCGGCGGCACGGACCGCCTCCAAGTGGCCCTTTGTCGAGGTGCAGACGTAGACGGCGTCGCTCTCGGCGGCCACGTCTTCGGCGCTGGCGGCGATGCCAGCACCGACGTGAGCTCCGAACCGCCTCGCCCGCTCCTCATCGGCGTCGTGCACCACGGCGATCTCGGCGTCAAGGAACCCGGCCCGGCGGAGCCCTTGCAGGGCGCTCGCGTGAGCGCTGGCGATGACGCCGCACCCCACGATCCCGAGCTTGAGTGCTCCCACGGGGAAGCATTCTCACCGACTCGGACCCGATGTGATGGGATGGGTCCGTGGTCACCTCACTCGTGGTACATCCGGGAGCCTCCGTCGATCTCGCCAAGCGTGACCCTGACTCGACGCCCGGTGCTCCCGGCGACCGAGAACACACGGAGGCGGTCTTCGAGGCGCAACACCTCCGCCTCGCCGAGTTGCAGGAACGCCTATGGGCGGAAGGCACGCGCGAGCTGCTCGTTGTCCTGCAGGCGACCGACACCGCCGGCAAGGACGGGACGATCCGCCACGTGTTCCGCGGGTTCAATCCGAGTGGGACGCGGGTGGCGACGTTTCGGGTCCCGAGCGAGCTCGAGGCCGCTCACGACTTCTTGTGGCGCGTGCACTCGCAGGTCCCGAGGGCTGGCGAGGTCGTCGTGTTCAACCGGTCTCACTACGAGGACGTCCTCGTGACCCGGGTCCATGGGCTCGTTCCGCCCGACGTCGTGAGTGCGCGCTACGAGCACATCAATGCCTTCGAGCGGCTCTTGCACGACGCCGGCACGCAGATCGTGAAGTTCCTGCTGCACATCTCCTATGAGGAGCAGGGCAAGAGGCTGGAGGAACGACGGACCGACCCCGCCAAGCGCTGGAAATACAAGGAGTCCGACCTGGCGGAGCGGGAGCACTGGGACGATTACCAGGCAGCCTTCACCGCCATGTTGGAGAAGACGTCTACCGAACATTCCCGTTGGCACGTGATCCCGTCCAACCACAAGTGGTACCGCAACTGGGCGGTCACCGAAATCCTCCTCCGAGCGCTCGAGGATATGAACCCGCAGTACCCGACGGCGGCGAGCTGAGCGCCGGATGAGGGCGCGGCCTCGGTAGGATCGGGCGCCCCTCCGCCCCTGTAGCTCAGAGGATAGAGCAGCGGTTTCCTAAACCGCGTGTCGCACGTTCGAGTCGTGCCAGGGGCGCCGCAGACTCCAGTTCATGAGCCTGAAATAGTTAGTTGCTGGTATCCCGTGGACCCCCGTGGGGTAATCACCTGGGAGGGACGGAAACTCTCGGGCCGGGACGAGGGTATGCCGATGGAGACAAGGAGGAGCGCTATGGCCGAGGTGATGATCCCCACTTCAGGTGAGCTGTCGTCCTACCTGGCGACACCTGCGGGCGAAGGCCCCTGGCCAGGTGTCGTCGTCATCCACGACGCAATGGGGATGAGCCAGGACTTACGGAACCAGGCTGAGTGGCTTGCAGGCGAGGGGTACCTCGCCGTAGCGCCGGACCTTTTCTCTGGGAGAGGGATGGTGGCGTGCATGATCTCGGTCATGCGCGACGTGCGCGCCGGACGCGGAAGGTCATTCGACGACATCGAGGCGGCGCGCGCCTGGCTGGCAGCCCGGGAGGACTGCACGGGCACGATCGGCGTGATCGGCTACTGCATGGGAGGGGGGTTCGCCCTGCTGCTCGCAGTCGATCGCGGGTTCACGGTGTCGAGCGTCAACTACGGCACCGCTCCAAAGGACGCCTACACGGCCAGCTTCCTGAGACAGGCTTGCCCGATCGTCGGAAGCTACGGCGGCAGGGATCGTTCACTGCGGGGAGCCGCAGCTCGCCTGGAGCGAGCATTGACGGCCGTCGGGGTCGAGCACGATGTCAAGGAGTACCCGGAGGCCGGGCACTCCTTTCTCAACGACCATGAAGGAGCTGGAGACAAGAATCCATTTCCGTTCTCGGTCTTGGAGCCGGTGTTCGGAATACTCTCGCCGGGATCGGGCTACCACGAGGGTTCTGCGCGAGATGCCCGGCAGCGTATCCTCGCGTTCTTCGAAGCCCACCTGAAGTCGTAGCGGGGCGAAGTCGGCCGCGTACTTCCAGCTAGCCCATCCCTGCTCGTGACATTCGCAGCGCCGGGGGCTAGCCGTACATCAACTGAGGAGTAGGTGACCCGGCTCACCCGAACACCGACACCGGAGAGTCGAGAGGGTCTAGCCCTTAGAGGCTGAAGAGCAAGTCTCCGGCTTCACCTGACCCGTGTGCGTCATTCGCAGCGGCCAGGGTGGGTATCGTCAGCTGCGACATCATCGAGAGGCAGTCCGGCGTGGCTAGCCAGGCGTCGAGCTCGGCGACCGGCAACGGCCTGCTCACGTAATAGCCCTGTGCCAGGTGGCACCCGAGGCGCTCGAGCCCTCGTAGGACTTCGACCGTCTCCACGCCCTCGGCCACTACCTCGAGCCCCAGGTTGCGCGCGAGGTCGATTGTCGATCGCACGATGACTTCATCATCGCGTGAGCTACTCAGGTTGGCCACGAGGGAGCGGTCGATCTTGATCTCCTTGATCGGCAGCCGTTTCAGGTATGAGAGTGGCGAGTAGTCCATCCCGAAGTCGTCGACAGACAGCCGGATGCCCATGTTGCCGAGGCGCTCGAGCACGGCCTGCGTACGCCACTGGTCGGCGAGAAATGCCCTCTCAGTGATCTCGAGCTCGAGCCGGTCGGAGGGAACTCCGTTGCGTACAAGCAGGTTGGCGACGTCAAATGGAAGCTCAGCATCAACGAGGTTGCGCATGGCCAAGTTGACGGCCACCCTCATCGCACGGCCGTCATCCAACCATGATCGGCACTGACGAAGCGCCATGTCGAGCACGTAGTGCGTGAGGGGTTTGATCAGGCCGGTTTCCTGTACGAGCGGGATGAACTCGTCCGGCGGGATGAGACCACGCTCGGGGTGCTGCCAGCGCACGAGTGCCTCGACGCCCACGACCGTGCCACTCGGCATGGCGAGCTGCGGCTGGTAGTGGAGAACCAGCTCGCCTCGATCGAGCGCCCCACGCAGCTCTCCGACTAAGGCGAGGCGGTTCGGCACATGTGAGTCTGTCGAGCTCCCGTATTTCGCGAACCCCGCGCGTGCGGTTTTGGCGAAGTGCACCGCAGCATCCGCACGCTGCAACAGGAGGTCCGCATCAAGCTCGTCTCTCCGAACCGCCGCGACACCGACGCTGACGTCGATGTTGATCGGCAGACCATCGACGACGATCGGCTGCTCGAGACAGTACGGCAGCCGCGAAGAGAACTCGGCAGCCTCTGGCGCCGAAGCCTTCGGGAGCAGGATGGCAAACTCGTCGTCGCCGAGCCTCGCAATCGAGTCATTCGCTCGCAGCAGTTTCGATAGCCGTTCGGCGACCTGCTTCAGTACCTCGTCGCCAGCTGCATGGCCGAGGGTGTCGTTGATCTCCTTGAACCCATCGACGTCGAGCGTGAGAACGGCAAGCTCCTGGTGCTCCCGTCGCCCCGACTCAACTGCCTGCCCGACCAGGTCGCGAAACAACACCCGGTTCGGAAGGCCCGTGAGCCCGTCGTGGAGCTCGTGATGGCGAAGCTGCGCCTCAGCCCGATCGCGGGCACGCTCTGCGAGCTTTGCGCGGGAGATGTCAAGGAGCACGCCTTCGAGCCGTGACGGCGTGCCGTCCGGAGCAACAACCGCCCGCCCGTGATCAGCGATCCAGCGCAGCGTGCCGTCGGCGTGCACGAGGCGGTACTCGAGCGCGTACGCGGCGCGTCGCCGTACGGCTTGGTCGACCTCGTCGATGACGAATGGGCGGTCGTCCGGATGGATGATCGAGCCGTAGGTGCGGATCCGGTTGCCGCTGAAGTCGCTGGCAGGGTAGCCGACGAGCTGCTCGATGTAGCCGCTCATGAAGAGTGTCGTCCAGTTCTCGTCGCATCGGCGCCGATAGACCACTCCGGGAAGGGTCGCAACAACGGATCGGAACTGATCCTCCGACCCCCCTTCGAGGCCGACCCGAGGACCGTCACGCCCGCGTGACTCCGCTCGGGTCGCGCCGTTGGGCAACGCCCCCGATCTCGATGGAAAGGTCCCTCGCATGTCGTCGTATCCCTTCAGTTACCCGGTGCTCGTCGGTCGGGATCGGCTTGCGGTTGGACGCGCTCCTGCTTCGTTTACGGTGTTGCCGCCGCGGCTTCCTCCGCCGTGGGGGTTCCCGCCGTTCGTCCCGCCGCCCAAGGTTCCGCCGTTGGTCCCGCCGCCGTGGCGGTTCCCGCCGTTGGTCCCGCCGTTGGTCCCGCCGCCGTGGGGGTTCCCGCCGTTGGTCCCGCCGTTGGTCCCGCCGCCGTGGGGGTTCCCGCCGTTGGTCCCGCCGCCGTGGGGCTCGCCCGCTTTCGTCCCGCCGCGGTGACGGTAGCCCTTGGTCCCACGGCCATCGGGGTAGCCGACCTTGGCCCAGCCGCCGTGGGGGTAGCTATTGGTCGCGCCACCCTGGAAGTATGCAGGCCCAGTACTGCGCGCGCGAATGCCGGCGTGGGGGGCGTCACTTTGATGACGCGCCTTCGCTGTCGACGATGCAGTCGCTGAGACGGCCTCCAGCGTTCGATGGTCTCGGTCGCCGTTGTGAGCCTGGTGCGCCGTGGTCTGGGGCGTAGGCAAGTCGATACCAATATGGCCGACCGCGTGCGCGAGCGCCCGCTGCATGGGGGCCGGAAGATTGTCGGTGGCCGCGGCGGCGATCGTGCTGCCGACGAACACGCCGCCGGCAACGATGACCGGAGTGAGGCCCCTTCGAAGAAGTGCCGGCCGCGATCGCTTGGACTTCTCCGATGCCCGCACGACCGAGACGATCGAAGCAACGGTCTCTCGCTCACGCAGATCGGGCGCGCTGACGATCGGCGTCTCGCGGAGCTCACCGAGCATTGCTGCTACCGCTGCCCACGCCGCCGGCGTCGAGTCGCCGGCGGCACCACTCAGAATGCGTTCGACTAACTGCTCCTCGGCTCGTCTCGCTGCACCGACGGCCGGCCGGGAGCGGGTCACCTTGGGACCGAACCTTGCGGGAGGACCTCCGCAAGCTTCCGGACTGCCCGGTGCTGGAGCACGCGGATCGCTCCAGAGCGCTTTCCGAGGACACGAGCTACGTCGTCCACGTCGAGGTCACCGAGGATGCGTAGCAGGATCACGTCGGCCTGATCCGGCGTCAGGGTCTTCACGACGAGATCCACCGCGGCGTCGCTCGAGATCGCTCCGATCACCTCAGCTTCGACGTCCGATCGCCCGGGATAGTCCGCGAAGGTGTCAAGAGGGACCGGCGCCGTCGTCCGTCGCCGCTCCTTCTTCCAATGATCGCCTAGGCAGCGTCGCGCCACGAGGAACACCAGTGCCCACCACTGACGTTCGCTTCCCGAGAAGGTCCGAAGCTGACGAGCCAGCACCAGCCAGACCTCAGAACCCATGTCCTCGGCCTCCTGCGGTTCGCGCGCGCGCAGGTAGCGCGAGAGAGCCGGATTGACGTCTCGGTAAAGAGCAGTGACGGCCTGTTCGTCGCCTTGGCGCGCCGCAGCCATCGTGTCGGCGAAGGTGGAGCCGAGCGCCATCGGCTCAAGAGTCGGTGCTTGTCGTCGGACTCTGCGAGGTCACGGCATGAATTGTCGGTACTACTGTCGTCCACGTTGAGAGAATCCTGGATCAAGCGGTGCTCGATCCCTGTATGCGCTCGGGAAAGTACTGAGCTGGTCATTTCAACGCTGCTGTGCAACACATCGCGCTGCCCAAGGACGCGTGTGTCGGAGTGGACGCTGCGATGCGGGCATACCTTCGGCACCGTCACGGCAACGACACCCATGATCGTGCCGGTGACCTCCAAGCGACCGAGTTGGCGCGGCTGACCGAGCAGACGAGCTCCGTCAGGCTGGCGTGGCGCTTCGGGGTGTTCCCAGTGGTTGTCATCACGCCTCGCTAGAAGTCCGTGTGGTGAAGACAAGTCAACGCTCCCGCTGCAAGCAGCCTTCAAGGAGGTCTCGCATCGTCCCTTCCGTTCTGTGCACAAGTCGGTCGGCCCCCGACGTCATTGATCGGGTCCTGGTGTAATCAATGGCGCGAGAGCTCCGGTGCGTTACAGCTTGAAGGAAGAATTGCCCCGGCTCACACCGCGATGAGACTCGTTTCGCTGCTCGGGCCCGATCTGACGAGAGATCCCGATCGGCCCCTCAGCTCAAGCGCGATGAGGCAAACACCGATATTCAAGTGGAACGTGCTTACGCTGTAGACAGCAAGGCAGGACGCGAGCCTGCAATGACGCCCGCGTGCGGGGGTGGTCAACTGATAAGCAAGAAGGAGAGCCCAGTCGTGGACGACCAGACGAGCCAGGACGGGCTGCCGTCACTCGAGGACAACGACGTCGGCGCGGCGCCTCCGACCACCCGCCTGGGGCGCCGGGCCCTCATGTTCGGCGCTGCGGCCGCGGGGGCGGGCATCGCTGCCAGCATGGTCGCCGGGGAGGAGCCGGCGGAGGCAGCCAACAACGGTTCGCTCCTGCTCGGCGAGGCCAATACCGCGACGACCACGACCTCCGTCACCACGACCGGGGGCATCGGCCTGCAGGCGACGGCGTCGGCCAACGGTCAGAGCGGGGTCTCGGGGATAGACACCAGCGCCGCCGGCGGGCGCGGGACCTCTGGCAAGTCCACCAACGGCACCGGCGCCTACGGCCAGACGTCGGGCACCGGCCAGGCCGCGGTCCTCGGGGTCGATGAGAGCGCCGGCGGAGGCACGGGCGTCGCCGGGAACTCCACGAGCGGCACGGGGGTCGCCGGCAAGTCCACCAACGGCACCGGCGCCTACGGCCAGACGTCGGGCACCGGCCAGGCCGCGGTCCTCGGGGTCGATGAGAGCGCCGGCGGCGGCTTTGGCACCTACGGCAAGTCCACCGACGGGACCGGCGCCTACGGCCAGACCTCGGGCGCCGACCAATATGGCGTCTCCGGCAACGATGTGAGCGCCGGCGGCGGCACCGGCGTGTACGGGAACTCCATCAACGGCACTGGCGTCTACGGCCAGACCTCGGGCGCTGGCCAATACGGCGTCTACGGTAACGACGACAGCGCTGCCGGCGGCACCGGCGTCTACGGAAACTCCGCCAGCGGGGCGGGCGTTCAGGGTCTCACCACGGGCGACGGCCAGGCCGGTGCCTACGGATTCGATGAGAGCACCGGCGGCGGTTGGGGCGTCCACGGCGTCTCCGTCAATGGCACGGGTGTCAATGGACTGACCTTGAGCAAAGGGCACTATGGGGTTTCAGGCAACGACGAGAGCACCGGCGGTGGGACGGGCGTGTACGGATACTCCTACCGCGGCACCGGCGTCAGCGGTGAAACCGTCGGCGACGGCGAAGCCGGGGTCCTGGGCACGGATGCAAGTACGGGCGGAGGCATCGGGGTTCACGCTGTATCCACCAAGGGCAAGGCGTTGCGGGTCGACGGGGTCGCCAGCTTCTCGAGGAGCGGCAAGGCCGTCGTGGCCGGCACGTCAAAGAAGAGGGCGAGCTCGGTGACGGTCACTGGTGTCGCGCTGACTTCCGCCAGCCTCGTGTTGGCGACGCCACAAGGCGTCGTGGCCGGCGTCAGCGTCGAAGGCATCGACCTCGACGTCGCCGGTCGCCGCTTCACCATCCATCTCACCAAGGCCATCAAGGTGCGACTGGCCGTTGCGTGGTTCGTCGTCGGCTAACGCCGGCGTCGACGACTGCTAGGAGACTCCGTAGAGCCCCTTTGTGCCGAAGAAGGTGTTCAGGGCGCGAGTGTCCTTCCGTGCCTCTGCCATCTGCGCCGCTGTTTCGCTCGTGTCTGGTAGGGAGGTCAATTCCCGCAACTCCTGCGCCGCCGTGGCGTATCCAGAGGTGCCGGCCGCCCCGGAGGCAACGGCCTTGGCGAGGTCTGATGCGGCCCGGCTCCAATACGCTCCCTGTTCAGCGGCTGCCGACGTAGAGCCTTGCTCCCATTGCCGCTTGGCAGCCGTGAACCCCGCGGGCGGCGAAGACGTCGTAGTGGTGGCGGTAGTGGACGACGTCGCGGGCGTGGTGGTGGGCACGGTGGTAGTCGACGTCGTCGTGGCCACCGACGCAGGTGAGCTCGAGCAGGCAGCCAGCGTCAAGGCCGACAGCGCCACCGCCCCAGCAGCTGCGGCCTTGCGCGCTCGCCTTATCACCCTGCGCACCTTACGTACACCCAGCGCAAATGTCATCCCGCCTTCCCGTCAATGCTCCTGTAGCAAGCGACGGTCGAATCTTGCCACCTGGCGTCGCCCGTGAGACGGCTGGGTTCTCTCTTCGCCACCGCTGCCGGCAAACAGCCGTACCGTCTGTCTCGTGGAGCACGTCCTGTGGATCGGGGGTCCTCCCGGAGCCGGAAAGACGACGATCGCCAGATGGCTCGCTCGTCGTTACGGGCTGCGCCTGTACAGCTCTGACACGCGAACCTGGGCGCACCGAGACCGAGCGCTGGCCGAAGGGGTGGCGGCGGCACGGCGCTGGGAGTCGCTTTCCCCAACGGCGCGCTGGGAGCAGAGCCCCGACCAGCTGCTCCAGATGTCGTTACACAGGGAACGCGGCCCGATGGTGATCGACGACTTGCGAGCCCTGCCTACCTCGCCGCTCATCGTGGCCGAAGGCTCTCCGTTGCCACTCTCGATCGTCTCGTCAGGGTCGGCTGCACGTGCTCGCGCCGTTTGGCTGTTGCCGACGGCAGCGTTTCAGGAGGCTCAGTTCGCCGCCCGCGGTACCGCCGCAGGCCCGGCAGCGCTCTACCGGCTCCTCAGGCAGTTGGCCGAGCGTGACGTGCGGGAGCACGACATGCGCACGCTGACGGTCGATGGTTCGAGACCGGTGTCCGAAATCGCCAGAGCCGTGGAGGGACTGTTTCGCGGGGCGGTGCTCGCCGGACCGCGGGCGGACACGCTCGACGAGCGACGACAGCTGCTACGGCACATGAACCAGGCAATCGTCGCTCAGGTCCTCGGCTATCACGCCCGACCGTGGGCAGCGGGCGACCCGGAACTCGTCGAGAGTCTGTTCGTCTGCGAATGCGGCCAGCCGGGCTGCGAGGCTGACCTGCTGGCCACGGTGGGCGAGGCGTCGGCAGGAGCCCTGCTGCTTGCAAGCCACTCCTGACCGCCTTGTCGCTCGAGCGCACCCGGGCATCGGCCTGTCCATGCGGTCGCTTGCGCCCCTTGCCGCGCGCTCTGGCGCTCGTCCAGCACCTCGGCCACTTGACGTGGCCAGCAGGACTGCTGGAATTAGGGAGTTGGGGTCTCTTGTCCTCGCAGGCAAAGGAGCGGCAGATGATTGGCTCGCGACGGATCGGTCGGACCATCGTGGCTGTGCTGGGGGCAGCCGTCATCGGCTGCGGCACGGTTGTAGCCGGCGCCGGCATCGCCGAGGCGGCGGGTCCGAACGAGTGGGGTTTCGCGCTCGTGGAGAACCCCGTGGGACCTGTGACGGCGGGCCACTGGCAGGAGATCGTTGCATCACCCGCGCCCACGGCGAGTCCCCACCTGCTGCCCGGCGAGGAAGTCGTGAAATTCCCGCGTATCGGGTTCGCCAAGAACGGCGTCGTGGCCGTTACCGCCATCACCGACCAGCTTGCATGGTGCCAGGCGCAGTCGTGGGGGCCGAGCGCGGGCGCCGAGTTCGTCATGACCCGTTGCTACCGCAGGGGCGGCGTTCCGGTCTTCGTGCCATTCACCATCATGTTCGCTGCCAGGTCGGGTACCTTGCCCGGCGGCCTGCAGTACGCGTACGTGGTTCGCAGCCCGTTAGGGGCCATCTCGTCCTACAACTCGAAAGCCATGGCGGACACGGTGATAACGACGGGCACAGGGGCATGGGAGGTGACCCTGCACGGGCCCGGCCCGGCGACCGCCTCCGGTGGCGTGCAGGTGACCGCCGTGAGTCCGAACCCGCGAATCTGCGACATCGCGGGCTCGCAGGCGACGCCCTCGGAGCAAATCATCCAGGTGCGCTGCTACAACGCTGCGGGCGTGCCGACCCCGTCCGGCTGGACGCTCACCTACCAGCGCGGTCGGGCGATCACGGGCGCGAGGCCGGCGCGCTTCGCCTACACCGTCAACAACCAGCCGCTGGTCTCGCTGTACACGCCCGCGCCGGCCGGCGTGAACTTCAACTCGCTGGCGGCCGTCAACACCGTCCACAACAGCGCCGCTCGGGACATCGTGACGATGCCGCGCGTGGGGACGTTGCCGAACACGGTGCTCGTCACGGCGCAGACGGCTGGCGTCATAGCCAGGGTCTGCAACCTCAACGAATTGTGGGTGACGGCTGCTGCGGTCACCGTGCGCGACGTCGTCTGCTACACGACATCGGGTGCGATGACGCCCGCCGAGTCGTTCACCACCTACACCTCCTGAGGCGGGAAGGCGCCGTCGACCCTTCTTAGGCGCTTTCTCGCCCTCCCGCGACGTCAGACTGTTTACGTGGCCGATGAGCTTTCGGAGCTGATCGTGGCGGACGCAGCCGCCTGGCGCGCCTGGCTCGACGAGCACCACCGAGATCCCGCAGGGGTATGGCTCGTCCTCGCCAAGAAAGGCAGCACGGAGCCCACAAGCCTCACCTACGACCAGGCGCTCGAAGAAGCCATCTGCTACGGCTGGGTCGACGGCCGGCTCGGACGCCGCGATGAGCTCACCTTTCGCCGACGATTCAGCCCACGTCTGCGACCTAGCACCTGGTCCAAGCGCAACGTCGACATAGCGGACCGACTGGTCGCGGAGGGCCGAATGCACGCCGCCGGACTGGCCGCCATCGAAGTGGCGAAAGCGGACGGCTCGTGGGAGAACGCCTACGAGGGTCAAGCCAGCATCGAGGTGCCGCCAGACCTGGCCGCTGCGCTCGCCGCCGACTCAGCTGCGCTCTCGACGTTCGCGGGCTTATCCCGGCTGAACCGGTACGCCGTTCTCTATCGGATAGAAACCGCAAAGCGGCCCGACACCCGAGCTCGGCGCATCGAGCGCTTCGTTGCGATGCTGGCTCGGGGTGAGACCGTCCACCCGCAAGGTCGGGGGCTCGACCGCTAACCCCACGCCGAAGGTCCGGGCGCTTGCGTGGCCCGACAGACCTACCGGTTGGGTGTGCGCAGCTTGAACTGGGCGCCGGCAGGGTCCGTCACGACGGCCAGGCGGCCGTAGGGAGTGTCCGCCGCCTCCGTCACCACCGACCCGTCCAAGGCCTTGACCTTGGCGACGGTGGCGTCGACGTCGTCGACCTCCCAGTAGACCGACCAGTGAGCGGGCACGCCGTTAGGGAGGAACGCTTTTGCGTCCATGATCCCCGCCAACTCGCCCTCGCCGTCTGGGTCGCGCATGGAGGTGTACTTGAACTCGTCGCTGTCACCGACCGTGTTGGTGTCCCAGCGAAACACCGACCGGTAGAACGAGACGGCAGTGGCGTGGTCGCGAGTGAGCAGCTCGAACCAGCTCGGTGTGCCGTGCTCGCCGAGCACGGCGAACCCGGGGAACGTCCCGGGTTGCCAGACACCGAGCTGAGCGCCGACCGGGTCGATGATCACAGCCTGCGTGCCGAGGTCGGCGACCGCCGCCCCGGGCGCTATCACCTGGGCGCCCTCGGCCTCGGCGGCGTGCAACGTCTTCGTGATGTCGTCGGTGGCGAGGTAGATCTTCCAGGTGTTGTCGGCGAGCATTTCGCCCATGTCGCCCATACCGCCGGCGACGGGGACTCCGTTGCGCGTGAACATGAAGTAGCCGCCGAACTCCGGGCTCGGCTCCTGCGCTTCCCAGCCGAACAGGTCGCTGTAGAAGCTGCGGCTGCCTTCGACGTCCGAAGTCCACAGATCGGTCCAGCAGGGCGATCCGATGGGGGCACTATCACGGGTGGGCACGGCTCCTGCTCCTTCTCGTCCGGCGGTTGAGTCAACTGCTTCGACGTGCCAGCGGGGCGGAAGTCATCGGTCCTCCGATCATCTTCCGGCCATCTTGAGAGGATATGGCCCCGCTGGCCCGCCCGCCCCGGTCCAGCTTGCGTTCCGAGTGTCAGCCAGGTCCCATCCGACCGAAGATCTCCTCGGCAGGCGGGCGCAGCCGTGGGCTCCGCGCTAGGTCGTGGCGATTTCTAGTCCCTCGAGAAGGCGGCGACGTCTCGAGCGGTGTCGCGGCTGATGTCGGGGCAGGTGATCGTGAAGGTCTCGGTGGCGTGCATGGTTCCCATCATCTGGCGGCAGCGGGCGGGGACACCGGCTCGGAGCAACAGGCGGTAGAAGTTGACGCCCTCGTCGAGCAGCGGGTCGCACTCGTTGAGGCTGATGACCGTCGGCGGAAAGCCCTCAACGTCCTCGACGGTGGCGAACGACGGCCACGCCAACGGGTTGCGCTCGTTGAAGGCCTCGATCCCGTAGCCCATGGCGCCCCGGTTGTTGTGCAGGTCGAGGAGGATGCCGTTGTTCTCGACCGACGAGGGAGCCTCCGGCGTCGGCCAGTGGCCGGCGATGTACGGACAGAGCGCATAAAGGCCCTTCACGAGACCGAGGTCGCCTTCTCGCTTGAGCCTGAGGCCGGTTGCGAGCGTCAGGTTGCCGCCACCGCTCTCCCCGGCGACGACGATGCGGGCGGGGTCGACCTTCAGGTGGGCGGCGTTGGCGACGACCCACCTGAGCCCGGAGACGCAGTCATTGAGCCCGGCGGGAAACGGCGCCACCTCCGGCACCGAAGACGGAGAGAGGGAATTGCGGAAATCGACCATGACGACGACGACGCCGTTGGCGGCCATGAGCTTGCCCCAGCCGCGGTACATCCCGTCGTAGCACGAGAGCGACGCCATGCCTCCGCCATGGATGTAGTAGACGCAGGCGAGCGTCTCGCTGGAGTCGGGTCGAATCACCTGGAGGTTGATGGTATTGCCGTCGGGTGCAGACACGACCTCCTCGGTGTGGATGACAAGCCCGGCTGAGGGGGCGGCCTCCTCGGAGTCGCAGAGGTCCATGAAGGACCGGAACATCTCTTCCGCCTCGCGAGCCGCCTCGGAGTTGGCCTCGACGAGGAGCGTCTCGCGGCTGTCGACGTCGCCGAGGGCAACGGAGGGCATCGCAAGCAGCAGAGCCTTGATTCGTGGGTCAAGGCGGCGGTCAGCTGAGATGTCGTACGCCATGTTGAGCTCTCCTTGCTCGCGGGGTCTGACCTTCGAACCGTGGATGATCGGCCGGGCTACTTGAGAAGGGCTGGATCGGGGAAGGCGGCCAGATCCTGAAAGAAGCCGAGCGGGTTGCCAAACGGATCCTTGAACTGACACCACGCGACGACGCCCGGCTTGCCGGTGATCTCGGACACCTCGACACCCTGCTCGACGATGGCCCGCCGCTCAACGGCGATGTCCGCCACGCCGAATCGCACCCGACGGCCCCGGCCGGGTGGCACTCGAGTCGTGAGCTGGTACCACATGCCGTGCACGATCTCGTACTCCTGAAAGTCCTCCTCCAGGACGAAGTCCGGCGGACGACCGAAGAGCTGTCCGTAAAAGCTGAGCGCCTGGGTCATGTCCGCGACGCCGACAACGAGCGTGACGCCCTCGAGGTGGGAGATCGGCATGTCAGATCGTCTAGCGCGATTTCGCCCTCGCCGCTATAGCGCACGGCACGGCACGACACCTCGCTCGCTCAGCCCGCTCGGAGCGAAGGTGACGGCGGATGACGCTCAACGGCGAGCGGCGAGAGAGATCCCGGGAGCGAACGCGCCCCGGATCAGGCTCGGTCGTAGTCGTACAGGAAATGGACTATCCCATTTGTTGTCTATAGAGTGACATCGTGGTCGAAGGGACGGGTTGGCACGACGAGGTGGCCTTTCCGGCGCTCCTGCGAGCTGCTCGGATGGTCTACGGCTCGGCGATCCGAGCGGCTCTCGCCGAAGCCGGCTGCGACGACGTGCCGCGCAACGGGCCGTATGTGATCGGCGCCATCGCCCGACTGGGTGCGCCCCTCAGTCAGATCATCAAGGAGCTCGGCGTCTCCAAGCAGGCGGCCGGTCAGCTCGTCGACACCCTGGTGGCACGCGGCTATCTCGACCGCTCGGTTGACCCCGAGGACCGGCGGCGGCTGACCATCTCGCTGACCGACAGGGGGCACGCGGCGGCGGCCGCCGCCAGGGCGGCAGTCGAGCGGATGGACGCCGAGCTGGCGAGGCGGGTCGGTGCCGAGTACGTCGCCCATACCCGAGCCACCCTCGGGGCGCTCATCGAAGCCCACGGCGAGGAGGCAGAAGGCGTCGGCGACTGACGGCCGGGAGCTTGCCGACGTCTCAGTTGGGTGCGGGCGAAGCCGTCTCCAGCCAGTGCACGAGGGGCCCGAAGTCCTCGCCAGGAGCGCCTCCGACGCCGACAAACGGGTGCGTCTCCCGCACGGCGTTGTAGGCCACAGCGGTGCCATCCCCGATGTCGGCCCTCCGCGACCGCAAGTCGACCGCCTGCGCCGCGCAGACAAGCTCGACGGCGGCCAGGTGGACGACGAGCCCACCGAGCTGGTGAAGACGGCGGGCGGCGACAGACGCAAGCGAGACGCGATCCTCGATCCCCTCGGCAAGACTCGACGTCGACAGCTCCAGGCAGACCGGGGCAGCGAGCAAGCGCGCCTCGGCCCCGATGGCGGCAGCCAGGTGACCGAACATGGCGAGGCCGTCCTCGGCTCGGTCGGGATCGGCGCGTAAGCCGCTCGGCAGATCCGTGAATCGAGAGTCGAGGAGCTTCTGCACCCTTTCCACGGCGATCGTGGCCGCCTGTGCGAGCGCCAGGCGGGCGTGGTCGACCGAGACCGTCACGGGCGTGGCATCGTGGTTCCCGTTGGAGATGGCTCTCTCCTCGTCGGCAAGGACGAGCGGGTTGTCGCTCATCGAGCGCAGCTCGGTCTCGACAATGCAGGCGGCCTGACAGAGGGCTTCGTGTGGACTTGCATGCGTCTGCGGGACGACGCGAAAGCACAGCGGATCCTGGATGTTGCGGGCCTTTACGCGGCTAGAGAGGAGCGCCCCACCCACGAGAGGCTGGCGTACCCCCGCCAAAGCCGCCAGAAGGCCGGGATGGGGACGCCGTTCGGCAACAGCCGGGTCGAGAGCCGCCACGTTGGCGACGAAGCCCTCGAAGGAGAGGGCGGCGGCAAGCTCGAGCGCCCTCAGTGCCGCCCAGGCCCGATCGACGGCGAGGGCGGCGATGCCGAGGCTGAAGGCGTTGGCGCTCACGAGCGCAAGGCCCTCGCGGGCTTCCAGCTCGAGAGGCGCCAGCCCGGCCTGTCGAAAACGGACGGCGTCAGGGCCCTCGCCGATGAGGGCGCGGGCGATCTCAGCGAGCGGGGCGAGATCGGATTGGCCGACTGACCCGACGAGGTGCACCCGCGGGGTCACGCCGGCGTTGAGGGCGGCCGCCAGCGCCTCGGCGAGGGCTGGACGGGCGCCTGCCCCACCGAGGCCGAGCCCTTCGGCGCGCACCACCATGGCCGCTCTGACAAAGGACTCAGGTGCGTCCTCGCCGTAGCCAACCGCATGGCCGAGAACGAGGCGCCGATTGAAGGACGCCTGGTCCGCTTCGCTCACGCTGATGTTCCGCTGTGGGCCCACCCCGGTCGTCACGCCGTACACGGGGTCTGCTTCCTGCAGGATCTGTGTGATGACTTCCCGCGAGCGGTTCATCCGCTCGAGAGCCTCCGAAGTGACGAAGACGGGCGCCCGGTCGACGGCCACGGCCACTACGTCGGCGACCGAGAGCCTGCCGGTCCCGATGGGCACGACGGCGCTGGCGGGTCCCGCCTGCGGGCGGGCAGCAACCGCCGCCGGTGCCGTCGCCGGCGGTACCGCACGATCGGGCCTCCCGGCAGGTGGCTCGGCCATCGTTCCCTCGAAGGCCGGCGCTGTTGGAGGGACGGCGTCCAGCCAACTGGCGAGCTCGGCGGCCGGCACCGGCTTGCTCAAGTAAAAGCCTTGGGCGAGGTCGCATCCCAACCCGGCGAGGCGATGCAGGACGTCGGCCGTCTCGACGCCTTCGGCCACCACCTGGAGGCCGAGGTTACGTCCGAGATCGATCGTCGACCGCACGATGACGGCGTCGTCGGGTGAGCTCGCCATGCTGGCCACGAAGGAGCGGTCGATCTTGATCTCGTCGATCGGCAACCGCTTGAGGTAGCCGAGCGACGAGTAACCCGTGCCGAAGTCGTCGATGGACAGACGCACGCCCATCTCTCCCAGACGCTCGAGAACGGCTTGTGTCCGCCAGGGATCCGACACGATGGCGTTTTCGGTGATCTCGAACTCGAGCAGGTTGACGGGCACGCCGAAGCGCTCGAGAAGCTCGGCCACCTCGTCGGGAAAGCCGGCATCGATGAGGTTGCGCATGGCGAGGTTGACGGCGACTCGCATGGGTCGCCCCTCGTCCATCCAGGTCCGGCACTGCGAGAGGGCCTCCTCGAGCACGTAGCGGGTGAGCGGCTTGATGAGCCCGGTTTCCTGAGCGAGCGGGATGAACTCGTCGGGCGGCACCAAGCCGAGCTCGGGGTGTTGCCATCGAACGAGTGCCTCCACGCCGACGATCTCGCCGCCGGAAACAGCTACTTGGGGTTGGTAGTACAGGACGAGCTCGCGACGGTCGATGGCGCCGCGCAGCTGCCCGATGAGCGAGAGCCGACTCGGCGCGTGGCAGTCAGTTGAGGCGTCATAACTCGCGAACCCGGCGTTGGCCGTCTTGGCGAAGTACATGGCGACATCGGCTCGCTGCAGCAGCCTGTCGGCATCGTCACCGTCCTTCGGGAACGACGCCAGCCCGATGCTCACGTCGACGTTCAACGGGAGGTCGTCCACGACGACGGGCTCCTCCAGGGAACGCGTCACCCTGGCTGCAATCTCGAGGAGGTCGTTCCCCGACGCCTTCGGGAGCATGATCGAGAACTCGTCGCCGCCGAGCCTGGCGATCGAGTCGCTCCCTCGAAGCACGCTCGAGAGCCGACGGGCGACTTCCATCAGGAGCACGTCGCCGGCGGCGTGACCAAGGGTGTCGTTGATCTCCTTGAACCGGTCGAGGTCGAGCATGAGTACGGCGACGTCATAGTTGTCCCTCCGAGCCGCCGCCAGCGCCTGCGTCAGGCGATCGCGGAACAGCACTCGGTTGGGCAGGCCCGTGAGCGAGTCGTGGAGGGCCTGCTGGCGAAGCTGTTCCTCGGCTTTGTCCCTCGCCTTCTCCGCCCGCTTCGCCCTCGAGATGTCAAGGATCACCCCATCGAGCCAGAGCGCCCTACGGTCGGAACCGAGCACGGCCCGTCCGTGCTCGGCGATCCAGCGCGGAGACCCGTCAGCATGCACGAGGCGGTACTCGAGCGAGTAGGCCGATCCCCGCATGAGGGCGTTGTCGACCTCCTCGATCACATAGGGGTGGTCGGCCGGGTAGATGATGGAGCCGTACGTGCGGACCCGGTTGTCGATGAAGTCGCTCGCCGGGTACCCGAGCAGCTGCTCGATGTGGTCGCTCACGTATCGCATCGTCCACTGCTCGTCGCACGCGCAGCGGTAGACGATGCCCGGGATGTTGGCTGCAACGGCACGGAACTGCTCGTCGCTGGCGCGCAACTCCTCCTCCACGCGCTTGCGAGGCGTGACATCGATGCAGAAGCCTGCGAGGCGACGTCCCATCTCGACATCGCCTTCGGTGACGGCGTCGTCGTACACCCAACAGACCGAGCCGTCCCGGCCGACGAGGCGGTACTCGCTCGAGAAGGCGGCGCCGCCCACACAGGCGGTGTGCTCGGCCAACACCCGCTCGCGGTCTTCGGGATGGAGGAGGCGCTCGTAGAAGCCCTCCTCTTCCGTGAACTGCTCCCGGGGCACGCCGAGGAGGTTGGCGAAGGCTTCGCTCACGTCGGTCACTTGAAAGCCGCTGACGGCGAACTCATACGAGAGCACCCGCAGCCTCGCCGGGAGTGCCCAGGCTCGCCCTAGGACAAGGGAAGCCGGTGCGGACTCGGACGGGGATGCCGGCGGAGGTCGCCGAGGCTGCCGACCGCCAAGAGGCGCTCCCCGCGGGCGCGTTTGCATCTCCTAAAAGATCGACTCGCCCTCAAGGCACCTTGAGGGCATCAGTCGTGGGTTCCTGTAGAGCCGCGCGACCGGCGGCGGTCCGTCCGCGGCCGACGTGTCGGCTGGGTGGCAGCCGAAGGCCGGCTACGGGCTGTAACGGTGGGCCGCGTGCCGTCCGAGGCTGGCAGGGCGCTCGCGAAGACGACGGTGGCGACGTCAAAGAGCGCAGGCTCCTCCGGCAGAGGCTCCGGTCGTCCCAGGTAGTAGCCCTGGCCGAGCTCGACACGGAGGTCTTGAAGGGTCAGCAGCTCCTCCGCCGTCTCAATTCCCTCGGCGACGATGCTCGCGCCCGTCTCTGCGGCAAAGGCCACGAGGGCAGCCGCCAGTGCCCGCTGCGAACGGACGGTGTGGATGTCCCGTGTGAGGGAGATGTCCAACTTGATGGAGTCCGGAGCCAGCTGAAGGATGTGACGGAGACTCGCATAGCCGGCGCCTGCGTCGTCGATGGCGAGCATGACGCCAGCCCGCCGAAGATCTGCCAAGGCGTCGCGCAGCTTGGCGTAGTCGGCGATGTAGGCGTGTTCCGTGATCTCGAGAACGAGGCGGGCGCGAGGGACGTTCCCGAGGGTGAGGCCGAGGCGCCCGGAGAGCACGGCCTCCGGCGAGACGTTGAGGGCGAGCGACAACTCGGCAGGGATCTGGGGGAGGTGGGCCACCGCAGCGCTGAGAGCGAGCAACTCCAACTCGACGCCGAGGCCGAGCGCAGCGGCCTGGGCGAACCAGACGTCGGGCCCATGGACCGGTCGCGAGCGAAACCTCGCCAGCGCCTCCAAAGCAACCACCTCTCCGCTACGGAGCGACACGATCGGTTGGAAGACCATCGTCAGGCCCTCGCCTCCGGCCAGGACGGCGGTAATCCGCTCGTACCATCGCCGGCGCCGCTTCTCGTCGCGCTGCTCGGTCTGCAGACGAGTCGACAGCTCAGCGACCACGTGGTGGGCGATGGAGTCTGACAGGACCGACTTGCCGACGACGCTGCCCCGCAGGGCAGCGAGAATCTCCTGGGGAGAGGCGCCCTTGACGAGGTAGCTCTTGGCGCCAGCCGCCAACATCTCGCCGACGCTTGTTTCGTCCTCGTGCGCCGTGAGGGCGACGATCGCCGTGGCGGGCGCCATTTTCCGGATCTCCCTGGCCGCCTCACCCCCGCCGCCGCCTGGCATCTTCACATCGAGGAGGACGACGTCGGGACCCTCAACCCTCGCCATCTGGATGGCTTCGCGGGCGTCCCGCGCCAGCCCGACGAGCTTCAGGGCGCCGTCCGAGGCGATCGCGTCGGCCAGGACCGCCCGCATCTCCGGGTCGTCGTCGGCCACAAGGACATGGATGAGGGCTGGCAACTCGACACGCCTAACTCGGCCCGGGCACAGATGGCGCCGGCAGCCAGATCTCGACGGCAGTTCCCTGTCCCGGCGAGCTTTCGATCGTGCAGCTCCCACCTGCCAGCTGGGCTCGCTGTCGCATGGAGGTCAGTCCGAGATGGCCGCGGGGCGAGTCCGATTGGCGCCCGCTGTCGAAGCCCGCCCCGTCGTCGCTGACGCGCACGAGGTAGCCGTCCGCCCTTTCCCTCAGGTCGACGCGCACCCGCGATGCCCGGGCGTGCTTGCGAACATTCGTGAGGGCCTCCTGAGCGATGCGGAACAAAACGACTCGAGTCACTTCCGGCGGCTGCGAGCTGAGGCTGTCGTGCAGCTCGTAGGACGGCCCCCCGTCGGGCCCGAAGTCCTCTTCGAGGAGTTGGCGCAGAGCAGGGCTGAGGCCGTCGCGATCGAGCACGTACGGCCGGAGCTCGGACATGAGGTGGCGCATCGACTCGATGGCGGAGCGGACGGTTGCCTTCGCCTTGGCAAAGCCCTCATCCTCGGCGAGATCCGGATGCGCCATGGCGAGCATCTCGAGGCGCATGTTGGCGGCGGTGACCTTCTGGATGGAGTCGTCGTGGAGATCGGAGGCGATCCGTTGCCGCTCCTCCTCCTGGGCGCTGACCAATCGGGCCAGCAGCTCGAGCCGCTCGGCGTCCGCCCGGCGAAGGGCGACGACGGCGTCCTCCAGCTCGTTGGCCCTCGCCTCCGATGCTTCTTTCAGTCGGGCCTGCCGGAGGGCGACGGCCAGCTGATCGGCCATCTCCCGCATGGCTGCCTCCATGCCCGGGTTGATTCCGCCCGCCCGAACGCTCGTGAGGTTGATGTCCCCGATCGCCAAGCCCTCGTCGATGATCGTGGCCGACATGACGCTTCGGAAGCCGGTTGCGAGCAGCTGACGGAAGATGGGTGGCGGGTCCTCGAGCTTGCCCAAGTCCTCGTAGAAGCGGACGTCACGCTGCGAGGTCTGAGCGTCGGGCGTGAGGTCGGCGAGGTCGAGTGCCTCCAGTGGTCCGGGCGCCGCCGGAGGATCGATCGCCAAGAAGCTGGCCTTCTCGGCCACCACGTCGAACAGGACGATCGAGGCGCGGTCGGCACCCGCCATCCGACGGAGCTTCCCGACGACCATGTGGGCGAGATCGGTCACCGAATCGTGGTCGAGGATGGCTCTGTCGGCCTCGTGGATGAGCTCGAGGCGCTCCATGCCCCTCGATATCTCCTCCTCGGCCGCCTTCTGCGTCGTGATGTCCCGTACCAGTAGGCAGACCGTGCCTGAACGACCCTCAGCGGCGACGATGGGGGCGACCCTGCTCTGGAACCAGCGGTTGCCCGCCGGAACCTCCAGGCAGTACTCCCAGAGCTCCGTGGTGCCGGTCTGAAGGACGCGGCCGATGATCCGGGTGAGGCCGGCGCCGACCTCGCCGCCGATGACCTCGCGAAGCGTCCGGCCGCTCAGCTCGTGCCGAGGCGCCACGAGGAGGGCGTCGTCGCCGGTCCAGATCCCGAGATACGTGCCGTTGCCGTCGAGCTCGAACACGAGGTCGTCGAGGGACGAAAGGAGCGCCTGCAGGCGGGCTCCGCTGTCCTGCGGCGCGTCGCTGGTCACGGGGGACTCGCTTACGTCGATCATCACGCCCGGCGAGGGCGGAGGAGTCTCGTCGCCCCCCTGCACGCTGAGGGCTGGGCGTCATCGGGGTCGCGCAGGTGTGCCGGTTTCCTCACCACGTTGTTATCGGCCTCAAAGCCCGAATGATTAACCTCGAATCGTCATCAATCGGTCATCTGGGCGGCTGGGCGCTCCAGGGAGGGCGTGTCCGGCTGCCTGGAGAACGAGGTTGCGGGCGGTGAGAGACCTCAGTTGAGGAACTGGATGGGGTTGAACGTCCCTCCGAGGATCTTCGGGGCGGAGACGTCGAGAACCTCTTCGAGGATCGTGGCATAGATGCTTCGGAAGTCCGTCGTGACCTCGAGGTTTCCGTACTCGTCGAACTTGGAGAGGCTCGGCTGGGCGCCGTAGAAGCCTCCCTTGACGCCAGGCCCCACCACGAACACGACGCTCGAGGAGCCGTGGTCCGTGCCGGCACTGCCGTTGGCGTTGGGGCGCCGCCCGAACTCCGAGTGGAGCATGAGGACGGGGTTCTTGCCGGCCACCGGGGTGGGGAAGACGCCCATGAAGTTCTGCACGGCGGCGTCCAGGTTCGAAAGGAGGTTGTAATGCGTGTCCCACTGGGCCGAGTGCGTGTCGAAGCTGCCCAAGCCGACCCCGTAGGCCTGCGTCGGCAGCCCGTGCTCGATCAGCTCGGCGACGATGTCGAGCTGAGTGCCGATGTCACCGGAGTCTCGGTCGCTGAGACTCGGGGGCACGGATTCGGCGTCGAGGGCGCTCTCGGCGGCCGCGCCGACGGTGAGCAGGTTCTTCCCGGCCTCTCCGACGAGCTTGCGCAAGGGCAGCTCTCCCCCGTAGGGCGCCATCAACTTCTTGTAGACGGTGAGGAAGAAACCGCCGTTGCCGGGCATCTGCGAGCCTCCCGACGTGCTGTCGTTCAACGTGCTCGCCTGTTGGACATTGCCGACGAAGGACATCGGCAGGGTCGGCCCCACGCTGAGCGCCCGGAGAGGGTCTGAGCCGGTTGCATCCAGCCATCGACCGATCCAGCCGGCGGCGGGGTCGCCCGAGAGGTCAGCCGTCAGCCAGATGTCCATCGACTGGAAGTGGCTGTAATTGGGGTCCGGGTACTCCACTCCGAGTATGACGGCAACCTGGCCGGCCTCGAAGAGGGAGTAGAGCCCGGTGAGCGCCGGATGAAAGCCGAGGTCAGTACCGTCGAAGTTCCCGATCCTCAACACCTGATCCGCCGGGACGGCGAGGTCGCCGCGCAAGGCGAAGTAACGCGAATCGGCATACGGCACGACGGTGTTCAAGCCGTCGTTGCCACCCGAGAGCGTGCAGAGCACGAACGGGCCCGGCGCCACGCCCGACGTCCTCGGTGTGAGCGACCGGGCGGCATGCGATGTGGCGGAGCCCGACTCCCCCGGGTGTCGAGCCAGCCCGATGTGGGCCGCTCCCGCGACCGCCCCGGCACCGAGCGACGTCGAGAGGAACTGGCGTCTGTCTAAGGTCCCCATTCGATCCTCCGCTCAGTTCAACATGAATTCTGGGGACACGAGAGCAAGGGTGACGAGCTGCTGGGCCGGCCACGAACCGGAGCCGTCCTTGTTCTGGGTCGCGAGCGAGAGCAGGGCGCCGTAGGTCTGCTTCGACCACGCGTGGACGGCGAGCAGCTCCTGGACGGCGTCGATCTGCCCGCCCGGGTGACCGTTGCGGTCCTCGATCGTGGTCAGGTCGGCGTAGCTGGCGAGGTCCTGGGCGAACTGCAGGTAGGAGTTTGCCGCCGTGGTGGTGAGCCAGTATTCGTTCTGCCCCCAGCCGCCGACGTTCGGCGGCGAGAAGGGCAGCTGGCCGAGCTGGCTCAGGTAGTACGGGAGCGTGCCCTCCCCGATCACTTCGGTGTCGAGCCCGAGCACTCGAAGGACGCTGACGACGTACTCGATCGGCTGCTTGACGAGGCCGTTCATCGCCTCGGCGGAGCAGAACTTCGGATGATGGAAGATCGCCTCGAGCAGGTTCGTCATGTTGAGGTCGCGGCGGTAGCCCTTCTCCAGCCCGTGAATGACGGGATCGGTCTGGGTGACGGGGTAGGCGAGCCACGACCACATCCTTGAAACGACCCAGCTCGGCGAAGCCTTCGAGTGCGTCACGATCCTGACGATGTCGTCGCCGGAGAAGTTGCCCCGGCGGCCGAGGAACGTCTTGATGCCGTTGTCGTGGTCGAAGGGGTTGATGTAGAACTCGCCGCTCGTGTAGTCGAGCTGCCAGCCGGTGAAGCAGCGAGCGCTCTCGAAGACGTCGTCCTCGGTGTAGTGGCCGGCGCCCATCGTGAAGCGCTCCATGAGCTCGCGGGCGAAGTTGGCGTTCGGGGAGTCCTTGTGGTCGGTGCCCGTGTCGAGCCAGATGAGCATGGACGGATCCTGGGCGACGGCGGTCGTGAGCGTCTGGAAATCCCCGGGGCCGAGCTTGCGGAAGGTCTGGTTCTGCGCATACATGAGCGAGGCCCAGCCGACCTTCTGCCATGACGTCGGAAACTGGTTGTGAAGGAGAAGGACGAGCTTCTCGCGAAGCGGGGTGGAGGTGGCCACCATGCGGGCGATCCACCACGTGACGAGGTCTTGGTTCTCCTGCCAGCCGTTGTAGGTGTAGCCCGGCACGTTCGCTTCCGGGATCCACGTCAAATGCGGCAGCGGCACTTTGTCGCCCTCCACGTCCCGCGACGTGAGGCCGGCGAGGAGGCCATCGACGAGCTCGGTCCAGCTCTGCCGCGACAGCTCCGCCAGCTCTCTGTTCGTGACGCCGAAGCCCGCCCTCCGGTAGAGGTGAGCCACGAGCTGAGGGTTCGTTGGCACGGTGGAAAGTTTTACCACAGATAGTGGTGATGTCAATACGCTGAGTGATGATGACCCATCCGGAGACGGCGAGGCGTTTCTTCGCCCTCGAGGGCTTGCCCATCGTCCGGGTGGTGGGCGGAGATTTGGCGCTCGGCCGGGACAGCTCTACGCCGGTACGGCCGGAGCGCCGGCGGACGGCACGTCCCGTGAATGACCCGGATCGAACCTCTCCGAAGACAGCGCCGGCGGACGGCACGTCCCGTGAATGACCCGGATCAAACCTCTCCGAAGACAGCGCCGGCGAGCTCGACGAGGAGAGCGAGCTTGGCCTTCTCGTCCTCGATCGAGAGGGCGTTGCCCATCACCGAGGTCGAGAAACCGCACTGGGTTCCCACCGCCAGCCGCTGGCGATCGATCACGCCGGCGGCCCGATCGACCCGCTCGACGAGGTCGCCGATTCGTTCGAGACCCGGCGTCTTCGTCGTGACGAGGCCGAGCACGACCGTCTTGTCCTCAGGCACGAGACGGAGCGGGTCGAAGGTGCCCGATCGGTCGTCGTCGTACTCGAGCAGGAGGCGGTCGGCCCCGATGGCGCCGAACACTGGGGCGGCGATGGCGTCGTAGCCGCCGGCGACGAGCCATCGGCTGCCCTGATTGCCGCGGCAGAGGTGGAAGCCGAACGTCATGCCGAGCGCCGAGCCGGCGGCGATGACGGCATTGTCGAGCTCGATCCCGTAGGACAGCCAGCGCTCCAGGCTCCAGCCCCTCGCCTCGTAGAAGGCACGCCACTCGGGGTCGATGAGGAGGGGGTAATGGGGAGCATCCAGCTGGACGTAATTGCAACCGAGGCGCCCGAGCTCGCGGACCTCGTCGCAGAGGACCGAAACGACGTCGCCCATGAACTCGTCGAGGCTCCCGTAGGCGCCTTGCGACCGTTCGGGGGACCAGAGGTTCGAGAGCAACGTCGGGCTCGGGAGCGTCACCTTGCTCTGCCTGTGAGTGACCGCCCGCAAGAACGTGAACTCCTCTGCGGCCAGGTTGCGGCGACGGTGCATCCTCGCGACGACGGCGAGATCGGGCGGGCGCTCGATGGCGAGGTCCCCGACGACGTCGGAGTGCCACGACCCCCACAACCAGGCATCCATCCCGACGCCTTCGAAACCGGAGGCGGAGGCCGTCAGCTCACTTTGGAACGACTCCCGCCGGAGCTCACCGTCGGTCACGACGGGGCACCCGACGGCCTCCTGCATGGCGACCACGTCTCGGACCGCCCGGTCCTCCGCCGACTTCAGCTCGCCGGAGGTGAGCTCGCCGGAAGCGAACTGCCGGCGCGCCTCCAGCAGTTGCGGTGGCCGCAACAGGCTGCCGACATGTTCGACTCGGGCGGAGACGGCCACTCAGCTCATGCTACGGGCGCTCGAGAATGCCGGCCCGGCGGTCGTTCGTCGGCGGATGCCTTCGCAGGTTGAGACGCCGGCGCTCGGGCCGACACCGCAGCGGCGACAAACGGTTCCAGAAGCTGCCGCATCATCAACGTGACCGGTCGTGGACGCTCAGCGGCTTGCTCGACGGGAAGCGGGCGATTGACGAGGCCCGTGCGGCACGGGGCGTCACTCACCTGCGGGAACACGGCGCGGCGGGCGAGGACGTCCCAGACCGTCAGCACGATGCCCAGGTTGACGTCGTACGGGCCGTCGGCGGCGTGGTGGATGCGGTGATAGGCGGGGCTGACGACGAGCTTGCCGAGCGGCCCGAAGGACCATCTCACGTTGGCATGCGGGAGGGCGCCGAGGCAGAGGTAGACGGTGATGAGCACCGGGGCGAGTGGCTGGTTGCCCATGAGGGCTACAACGGGCACGGCGGCAGCAGCGAAGCTGGCGGCGTGGACGAGGGGGTGCGTCCGGAATGTCGTGAGGACACTGAGCTCCTCTTGACTGTGGTGGATGGCGTGCACCCGCCAGAGAGGAGCGAACCGGTGGTCGGCCCAGTGCGTGAGCCAATTGCACCCGTCCATGGCGACGAGTGTCACCCCGAGCAGGAGCCAGCGCGGCCAGCGCGCCGTCCAGGGCGCCCTGAGCCAAGCGGCGTGGCTGAGCAGCAGGTGAGCCGATGCGACCCCGAGCAAGGTCACGAGCGGAACGATGGCGACGGCGAAGAGCAGGAAGTAGCAGGCATCCTGCACGTGGCCTCGCGCCAGCAGGTGGCGGCGCTCCGCAGGCCAGAGCCGTTCACAGGCGAGGGCCGCCGAAACGACCAGCACGACAGCCGGCCCCGCCAGCTCGACGCGGGCACCCGCGAGGGTGCGGCCCAGCTCTCGGTGCCGATCGAGCGTGCTCGCCCCTTCCCAGACCATCGAAGCCGTCACGGCCGCGAGGACGAGGGAGGGGACGTAGAGGTAGGTGGGGCGAGCTGCCCGGGCGGCTGCGACCTTGTCGCTGTCAGCGTGGCCCAACGATGCCTCCTCGTCTCCGCTCGTCTCTAGAGGATACGGAGGGCGAGAGCGAAAGGACTGCCCGGCGCTTCGATCAGCACTCGGCGCTGCAGACGCAGAACTCATTGCCGGCCGGGTCCGCCATCACCTGCCACCAGGCACAGGTGCTCCCGGACCTCGGTTCGCCCAGGCGGGTTGCTCCGAGCGACGTCAGCCGATCGATGAGCTCCTCCGCCGCAGGGGTTCGGATGTCGAGGTGCAGACGGTTCTTGACCGCCTTGGCTTCCGGCACCTTCTGGAAGTAGACGACGGGATGGCTCGGGTCCGGCGGTTTGAGCATCAAGTAGACGCCGTCTGAGATGGGCGTCCCGAGCTCATAGCCGAGGGCGGCCGCCCAGAACGGCGCCAGCGATCCGGGGTCGGCGCAGTCGATACCGATATGAAACTGTGGCGGCTCGTTCTGATGGTCAGGCGTCATGCCTCCTCCGTCTCCTGGCTGGCATAGGGCGGGTCGCTGCCCGCCGGGCGCTGTTCGAGGGGCCGCCCGAAGGCGAGGGCCTCCTTGTAGCGCGGGTTGTAGAGCGGGATCGGTCGATACCCCCGTCCCTCGTAGAACGCCACCGCCTCCGGCTGCGAAGGCCCGGTTTCGAGCCACGCCACGCGGTAGCCGGCGTCGGCGGCGACCGCCTCGATCGCGTCGAGGACGACGCCCGCAAGCCCTCGGCGCCGATGCGCCGGGCTCGTCCACACCCGCTTGATCTCACAGGTCTCGTGCGTGAGGCGGCGGAAACCTCCGCCGGCCACCGTCTCACCGTCGACGACGACGACGAAGAACGCTCCGTCGGGCGGCTCGAACTCCTCCACGGTGGTGTGCTTGAGCTCGTCGATGGCCCCGTAGCGAGCGGCGTACTCCTCCCCCAGACCGACCAGCAGAGGCGAGACGGCTTCGTCGTCAAAGCGCACGCGGCGGACCTCACCGCCGGTCGACTGTCCTGCTCGGTTCATCCCTTCATCGGTCTGGGTCAACCCGCCCTCGACCTTCGCTATTCCGCTTTTGTGTTCCGACCGGCGTCGTTGTCGGCCGTCCGTCCCCCGGCCCGTGGAGTTCGGCCATGATGGGCCCATGACAGTCATCAAGGTCAACGCCATCGAGGTCGATCCGCAGTCTGGCGACGAGCTCGCTCGGCGCTTTGCAGGTCGCGCCGGCGCCGTCGACGACGCCGACGGCTTCGAGGGCTTTGAGCTCCTTCGCCCGACGGACGAGCGCCACACCTGGCTCGTGATGACGCGCTGGCGCGACGAAGCCTCCTTCGGCGCCTGGGTGAGCTCGCCCGCCTTCGCACACGGACACCGCGGTGCCGGTGCCTCCCACGGCGACGCCCCGCTCGCCACCCACAGCGAGCTGTGGTCATACGAGCCTGTGCAGCTGCCCGCAGCCGGTGGGGCGGCGGCCGACCCGACGCAGGATCCCGACTGAGCCTCCCGCTATCACAGCAGGTCGCCGCAGCGGTTCGTAGACTCCACGGCGAGGAGCACGACATGGCCGCATATCCAGTTCCGCGAACACGGCCACCGGGGCCTCCCTTGAAGTTCTCGGTCCCCTTGCTCATCCTCGGTGTCGTCGGAGCCATCGTGTCCTTCGCCTTCCTCGGCAAGGCCCTCCTCCACAGCATCTCCAACGCCCCCGTCATGAATACACCTGGCAGTGAGCAAGTGGCGTGTCGATCAGGCACCTACCTGCTCTACGTAGAAGCCGGCACGAACGGCCTCTCCGCCACGGCAAGCTCGGTCGCCGTCACCGGCCCATCCGGCCAGAGCGTGCCGGTCGAGCTCGAGAACGCGGCGGAGAGCATCACGAGAAACGGCGTGCGCTTCTCGGGCGACGTGGGTTTCGTCGTCTCGGCCGCCGGGACCTACACGGTGACCGTGCACACCACAGGAGCGACGATCGTCGTAGCCCCCTCGTTCACCACGACCGCCCAGGCGAACCTGGGGTGGGTCATCGGCCTCCTCGCCAGTCTCCTCGTCGGGCTCGCTGGCCTCATCTTGCTCATCATCGGGCTCGTGCAACGCTCGCGTGCGAAAAAGCAGCAGGCTGGCTACTGGGGTGGGCCGCCCGGCCCTGGGTGGGCGGGACCGCCAGCTCCCCCGCCCGGAGGCGGTTGGACCGGACAACCTGGATGGAGCGGCCAGCCTTCACAGCCTTCCTGGCCGCCGCCCCAGGGACCGCCGGGGCAGCCTTCCTGGCCGCCGCCGCAGGGACCGCCGGGGCAGCCTTCCTGGCCGCCGCCGCAGGGACCGCCGGGGCAGCCCTCCTGGCCGCCGCCGGATTAGCCCGGGCAGGAGGCAGGATGGCCTCGGCCGAGCAGCAAGCCAACGGTCCCGCCCGTCTGAGGGGCTGGCATCGGCGCGAAGGATCAGAGCAGGGTCAGCGGAGATGTGCCTCGTCGGACTTGATGAGGTTCCCCAGATCGTTCGACGCCGGAGCCACGACGAGTGCCTTTCGATACCAGGCGAGGCTGACTGCATACTCACCTCGCTGATCGGCGATGGTTCCGAGACCCTCGAGGGCGAGATACGTGAACGGATCCAGCGTGAGCGCATGGAGGTCGTCACGCTCCGCCGCCGCCCGATCGCCGATTTGCAACTCCAATGCGCCAGACTGGGACGGCCACAGGGGGTTGGCCGGGAACCGACCGGCTGCGGTCGCATACCAGGCCAGCGCCTCTTTCACCTCCGCCGGGCCGCCGCTCGTGTAGCTGGATTCCCAGTAATACGCCTCGGCAACCTCTGCGGCCGATTCGCTCCAGTAGGGAAGGAGCCGGTTGGCATCTTTCGCCGTGGCGATCTTGTGCTGCGGCTGCACGGCCTGGTAGCTCGTGAGCAGGTAGTGATCGCCCACGACCATCGTGACGGCGAGGAACAACGCTGAGAGTACGAGGACTGCGCTGACGACGACCGAGAGCCGGGGCTTCTTACTACTGCCGGTGCTGAACGAGCGGCCGGCGCCAACGTTCTGCGCCGCACTCTCCACCCCCGGGCTCTCGCTCACCGGCACTGAGGCTCCGGAAGTCGCCGAGACGGGGCGCCGCCATTGCCGCAACGCACTCAGTCCGACCGGCTGACCGGCCAACGAGACCGTGGCGGCGCCGAGGACGAGAAGCGCTACCGGCGTAACGCCGACGTTGAGCGGCTCGACGAGCTCGACGGCCAGCATGCAGACGGCACAGGCGAGAAAGGGTCCCCGTGCCTTGAGGCACGCACCGCCGAGCCAAGCCACGAAGGCAAGGAACCCAAGAACGCCGGTGGTGGCAAGGACCTCGATGAGGAAGTCATGGGAGTCGGTGGGCAGCGTTCCCGGACCGAGATGGGCGGCGAAGCTCTCCGTCAGGTGGGGAGCGATGTCGGAGACAAGCTGACCGGGTCCGATGCCGAGGAGCGGGTGGTGAGCCAGTGAGCGCACTGCCAGGCTCCAGATCTTGAAACGTGTCCCGTACGTCGTGCTCGACGTACCGGCGGCCACTCGAGCCCCCAGGCCGGAGCCGGCCGAGACGTACGCGCTGGCATAGCCGACCACGGAAAGGACGGCGTACGGTGCCGCCCGGCGGACGCCGTAGATCACGAGCGACGCCAGCAGGATGACGAGCATGATCGGGACGGCAGCCCGCTCGAGAGTGAGTTCGAGGGCGGCGGAGACGAGCAGCACCATCGGCCACCACAGCATCCGGCTCGCCCCCACAGTTGCCCGGCCCGCGATGAGCGCCAGCACACCCACGAGCAACGCCTCGAGGTGGATCGGGTTGCCGAGCAGCCCGTCCGCCTGCACGCCCTCGTAGAGCCCGAGGACCCCGCCCGGGTGGGCGGCGACCTGCAGGATTGCGACGAGCGAGTTGGCGCCGGCGGCGAACATGATGCCGCCCACCAGCAACCTCAGCTGATCGTGCCTGAGCTGCGCCCCAAGGGCGAAGGCGCCAGCACACCCGAACCAGAAGAGCCAGCCGGTACCCCACTCGAACAGGCCGAAGAAACCGACGCTGATCGACGGCGACAAGAGCGTTGAGATGAGCGCAACCGCTAGGAAGGCCACGGCTCCCCGCGCCGCCCAGGAGACGTGCGACGATCGGGCTAGCCGGACGAGGGGGACGGCGCCGATCGCGGCGACGACGACAAGGACCGCCAACTTCGGCGTGAACGTCCAGGAGAGGACCGCCGGCGAGAAGGCGGTGGGAAGCAGAGCGGCCGCCACGGCGGCGGCGAGACCGTAGGCAGCGACCGACAGCGGCAGGCTGGGGGGCTTAGCGTCGGCGACGCTGGTAGGGCCGTCATCGCCGATTGGTACCTCGGCGACCGCAGACTCCATGTCCTCAGCTTGCCATGCTTGCACTTGCATTCCGACGACCGTGCTCTTCTCTCGTGGGTACTGGAGAGTTCGAGACCCTGCGCTCAGGCAC